>OLRA01000317.1_pt1 | contig 68055 bp, 92 predicted proteins | sample 1673011 | NCBI WGS metagenome assembly OLRA01 (sample SAMEA3136746, study PRJEB25190) | human gut metagenome | reverse complement strand
GTTTCCGAAGGGCATGTAAATCAATCATCAGAGACAACAAAATTTAGAAATCACCTAAAACGAAAATGCGGCAAGGCAATTGCTATAGTTCCCTGATGGCAGAATCCACTAGGTAGTAGCTGCAAAATGCGATATAGCTATCGACATAATAGGCAATATGTGGCCTGTTAGCGTCTATGGACGTGTGAAGTTCGAGTTAAATACATGTATATGAATTAGCATTCAAATTATTCCGGGAATCACATTTCACCGCCACGTACATATATATGAATTAGCACGGAAATTATTCCGGCAATAAATAGAGAAAGAAAGGATACTCGCAATGAATAACAGAAGTGAGATGAATGTTTGCAGTAATTCCTGCTCCCGTCCTAGTACAGACTGCCCGAACACTGATCCCTTACGTGGCATGCCTCTAGGTATTGGCTATGTTCCTGTCCAAGAATGGGGACAGACGTATTGTCCTGATAAAGCATTACAACGCGGAACTATTTTTCCACCACTGGATCTGCCGTTTTGCGGCTGCATCCCTAAAGGATTTCGCTGTCAAAAAGGAGGTCTCTCATGAACGGAAATAAAATGAATGGGATGAACGGCTGTGGCTGTGGCAATCAGATGAATCGGCCGAACAATGGCTGTGGCTGCAGCAATCAAATGAATCGACCGAGCAATGGCTGTGGTTGTGGCAATCAAATGAACCGACCAAACAATGGCTGTGGCAACCAAATGAACCGGCCGAACAATGGCTGTGGCAATCAGATGAATCGACCGAACAATGGCTGTGGCAACCAAATGAACCGACCGAACAATGGCTGTGGCAACCAAATGAATCAGCCGAACAATGGCTGTGGCTGTGAATCTGTGGATTTTTCACAAAATCTTATGAATTTGTGTCGCGATGATCTTCTCAAAGTAATCAACGAAGTGAGCTTCGCTATGTATGACTGCTGCCTGTTCTTAGATACACACCCTATGGATTCTTGTGCATTGGATTATTTTCAAAAAATGAAGAAAAAAAGAAAAGCTGCCATGGATATTTATACACGCAAGTTTGGTCCTCTTGTCCTTGACTGCGCCGGTGATGGCTGCACTTGGGACTGGGGACAGGAGCCTTTGCCTTGGGAATAATCGGGCATTAAAGGGCAACACAAGTTTAAGAATATATGAGAACGTTTTTTGTTGCGTTTCTTAAATTATAACTTCGAAAGGAAACTAAATTATGTGGAATTATGAAAAGAGACTGCAGTATCCTGTGAAAATCACACGCTGCGATCCAAAAGCTGCCATGATCATAGCAAGTCAATATGGTGGTCTGTACTCGGACAGTAGCAAGCCCTTTTTTATTATACTTTTTTATTCTATAAACTTCTTGTTTACGTGACCTACTTTTCCCTTGTATCGTACTTTAGCATACCACGATTTTGAGCTCACAAAAAGGACTTCAACTTTTGCCCCCTTTGGAATGCGCAAATGGCTACCGGTCAATTTACTTGTGGCTTTCCAGAGCAGCAGTCCTTTATCTCTTACCACCCTCTTTGTCCATGATTTTTTGAACATTTCCGGTGTTTTGTAAGTTCTTTTCAATTCCGTTGCCGTGCTACCCCATTTTGGCAGATAAAAATGTGGGGTGTCCACAAATGATTTCCAATCTCCTCCCCACGCCAATCCTATTTTTTTAGCAATCTTCGCCACCTTTTTAATTGTGGCAGGATCGTACAAATCTTTTTTATACTTGATTGCTATATCAAAGGCTATGCCCCACATGTGCTGCGATGCGTAGTTGCTACCCTTTGAGTTGGTTACGATCTTACCGGGGGACGTTCTGCCTTGTGCGTACAGTTCGTCTTGGTGTTCCTTCGTCCGAAATCCCTCTGTGATGATCAAATATATTTTCTTTTTTGCACACTTTTTCAGCAGCACCGTCAATTTATAATCAAGCCAAGGGTGCAGCTTCGTTCTGTCAATTCTAACGTCATGTTCTTTCTTCATAGTCTGTTTCCTCCATTTCTGTATTTTCCTTCAATATATTCCCTTCGTGTTCCACTGTGCCCTTCAGCACGGCAATCACCTTTGTCAAAAATGCCGGCACCTTCACTCCCATTCTCCCGGCGTTCTCCGTGATCGATAAGCATTCGTTCAGAATGAACCACGCTGTGACCAGCGTCGAAAAGAACATCGTCATTGGCAGCGTAACCGACAATACTCCTGACAGCTTATAGATCAGGAAATCTACAATCATTGATGCCACAATGACAAGTATGTAACCAAATTTCTTGAAGATCCCTATCATTCCTTTCCTGCTGCTCCATCCGTATGACTTATCATCCGGGTGTTCCACTGCCTCCTTGGCACTTGCGGCCATGCCGGCCAGAAAATCAATGACCATTGCTGCAGCTACCGCCACTAGCATCCATCCAAGCAATCCACACTTTGACGCAATAGTTGCCGTTATTGTTGACAGCCCTAACTGTGCTGCATAAATTTGTAATTTGTCCATAATGTACCTTCCTTTCCGCCTTACGGCTGTGGCATTTTAAGCCTATATTCTATAGTTTTCGTTTCGTTTGGTGCAATTGTGATCGGTTCTTCCAGTACCGTGCGGTCATATAGGCATGTCCAATACGTACTTTGTGATCTGATATATCCAATCTCTTTGATCACTAGATCGTCAGCTTGATTGTTCGTGATGCTGGCGCATATGATCATGCCCCGGCTCTTATAAACTTGGTTCATGTCAGACGGATATGAAGCGACACAGCCAAATCCATCTGTTATTTGATTTTCCAGCTTATAGTCATCAACAGTTGGCGGAGTAGTTCCATCACCTATAATGATCCCTATTGCTGGACTTCCTGTGCCTGTTAATTGATCTCTATCTGCTGTATATGCCATGTTTCCATACTGATATGGATTGAAGTTGTCTGTATCCACGTAGGAAGATTTATCTGTCACTTTCTTTCCATCTGTCTTTACCATGTCATACCTATTTAATTCTGTATAATTTGCAAGTCTCCCTGCTACTGCAAGATAAAAGTTATTAGTCAGCATATTATCCCTCCATTTCTTTACCTTTTATGCCCATTTCGTATATCGCCCATCCATATGTACTTCCTTGCCTACCACCTGCAAGCAACAGCACACGGAATGCGCAATATCCTTTTCCATTGGTTACACTATAGGTTCGTGTTTGCGTAGATTCATAGGAACCTAATTCCACCACGTCAGATACATCTTCCCAAACTGAGTTCTCATCTATGGTAGCGCTCTCGCATCCTTGTATCTTAAATTTAGGTGTTCCTGCGTTATCCGTGCTTAGCGTCAAACTGATTATTGCCTCATACACCACATCGTGGAAGTTGTAACCTAAATACTTTCCGTCCTGGTTGTCCGTGCTTTCAGTCGACCACAATGTCGATGTGTTTCCGTCAAAAGCTCGCCATGGCTGCCTATCATCGCTGTATATCGAGTTTGCAAACGCATAACCCTGTGCTTCCTCTGCGTTTGCAAAAAACCTGTTAGCCGTGATGTTTTGTATTTCGATCTCACTCGAATAATTTGCACCATCGCTTGAACATATTTCGATCATATTGTTAGTATTGATACTTCCAGCGTTACTTGCCGGCATTGTACTTATAACCTTACTGCCCCCGCCGCCACCCTCTATTCCGGCTATCTTATCTGCATAGCTACGAAACGTATCTTCATCCGTCACCGTAACCTGTTGCTTGATAAGAGCCTGCTTAATTGCTTCTTTTGTCTCAGACAGGTAGCTTAGCTTTTCTTTTAGGGTTCCCACTAGATCACCTCCCCATTGATAGTATCTACCAGCATTGACGTTTCTTCGATCCTGCCCGATAAATCTTGGTAGGCATTGTCCAGTTGCGTTGCTATCTTGGTGATGTCCTCGTCCATTTTGTTGAGGTTTTCAGCGGATAGGCTGGTACCCCCTACACGCTTGTTTTTCCATCCGATCGGATCATGCGTTACTTTTTCGTACACGTTAAACACGTTAATCACCCTCCTTCAATTCAACGCAGTAGTCCATCGTTATCTGCGCCCATTCTGCTGCCGCTGTCCCGTATTGATATATTTCTATGCCAACCTCCGGTCCGATCAAGGTCAACCGTGCCACCGCCTGTGCTCCAGCTCCGGACTGCGAAGTCAAGATGGGATACATGACTGTTTGCTTAGCGTTCATCGTTACCGGTGCAATGTTGAATCCTGCAAATACATCCGGCAGGAACATCGCTACCGTTGTCCATTTACCGGCCGGAATCGTACCTCTCACATCCATGGCAAGATGCACCACGCCGTCTGCCAGCTTAAAGCATGATGTATAGGCATCATTTATGGTAAATCCATTCGCCATAACCCAATTGATCGTATCAATTTTCCATAGATCAACAGCGTCAAAAAATGGTGCCGTGGAAGCGAAATAACTGCTCACCTGCGCGCTGTAAAAGCGATTTATCTCCTTGCCACTTACAGCATGGTAAGCAATTTCTGCCGCAGGGTACTCTTCGATTGTCTCCCAGTCCTGCGCATCGCCAAATGTATGCTGTTTTATCATGTTAGTCTGCCATGTTCCGTTTTTATGCTCCGTACTGACTGCTGTGCGATACTTTGTCATCAGACCACTAGTGCTGCGTTCTTCCCATGTGTCCGTTACATTAGTATAATACACGCCTTCTGGTGACAATCCGGCCGTAACCATATTATCACCAGTTCCATATTGCATCTCGATCAAAGGCTCATTGCTGTCTGATACAATTTTGATACTGCCGCCAGTGATCGTAATGTTAGCCGCTGTAACGTTGCCCTCTTCGTCTAACGTAAAATTCTTAGTCAGTATCTTGATGATTTCTTTGCTCAACTGAAAATTCGGGGCCTCAATGGTTATTCCATTACCGGCAGACAAATTTATCGTTCCGCCCGATAACAGTTCAATAACCTCGTCCGCCGACAGTTCGATATTGTTGGCTCCCACCTTAAACTCTGTACCTTTTTCCGGGTCAGATCCTAAGCTGACTTGTACGAGATTGCCCTTGTCCGTTACCTTAAGCACTATTTTGTTGTTGGTCTGCTCGTACTGTGATGATGTCTCCTCTTCCAGATCTGACATCTCAATCCGCACGCCATCAATATCCTTTTGAATCTTTAGGATCTTAGCTTTCGTCCGGATCAACTCCGAAGAATCGCTCACGTTATTGGATCGTGTTTCACTGCCTTTTGCCTCGTAGGTATCCCTTAATAACTGAATGCCGGACAGTGTGCGGCTTAGTACATAAGACTCCACCACATCTTCTTTTTCGACCGAATATACATCTCCAACCTCTACATATGGCAGACCGATCAACTCCGTTGTGTTTGGGCGGTAAATAATATCCTTGATTACGTTCAGAATATTCTCGGCTATTGGTTTTAGTTCTGCGGCCGTCTTTCCAAATAGCAAAGCGTTACCGGAAATGATATACGGATTTTCCGTCGTTCCGACTGTGCATCCAACATCATCGTCCTCTGTACGTACATTGATGCCGGTAATGTATTTTGTCATGTATTCCTCAAATTTTGCCGTTATGTACTCTGCTCTCGGTTCCTCGTCCGAAACACCAAGCGCAACCGAGGATGTATTGCCATTCTCCGGATACAGGTCTACATCCGGGTACCGATCTTCATCCGGGTACAGTCCGGAAGATTGCAAGGTCGTTACCTCAAATCTGCCATTACGATTCATCCGGCCAAAACCACCGTGGATCTCGCACATCCACTTGAGCATCATTAATCCGGTGCAATTGTCTCCCGATGGCTGCAGACTTTTGCTGACGATCATGTCATCGTTGATTAATGACTGCTCTTCATACGGGATCCCTAAGTGCTGCAACAATGATTCGCGCATTGCTTTAAGCGTGGTCGTCCCATAGTTTTTCTCCAAGACCGTGATCTCGGTGCCATTATCATCGGTCTTGGTGACCGCGTTCAATGAGATCACCGGGAATAATCCCTCATACCAATCAGACACATCTGCAGAGGCATCATATAAAGCATCATACGCTACGATTTTCTTATAGTCCTTATCATCTACCATCTCTGCACTATATACCTTGTAGCATCCCATCGGAATTTCCAGTATAGTGTTACCGGCTTCATCATGGACTTCCAGTGTTACGTCAAATGATCGTTTGCTTAAATCATGTTGTATGATCTCCGATACCTCAAATTCGCATGAAAACGCAATACACCCTCCGAGGGTCAGATCTTCATTATCACAAATACTTTCTTTGATGGTTACTGACTCCGAATGAAGCGTATCAGTATCGATCGTCAGGTCAAGATCAGGAAAATGCATTCTGTAATCGAAAAAATATCCCGCCTCGTAAAATACTTTTTTCTGTTCGTCGGTAAGGTCTATCATGCTATCCCCTCCTTTCTACAGCTCGATAAACGCAATACGGATCGGCTGGTAGTTTAGTTCGCCGTTAAGGACCAGTTTGTATTGAAAATCAATATCAGGCACATAGCAATACATTGTGGCATAATCATGTGTCCAATCGTTATAAAAACGGGCTTTCAAGTGTCGTTTTTTCACGCTTGCCTTGCCGTCCTTGACGCGAAATCCTTTGTCCAACAGATCACATATTGATATCCATTGCTTTTCTGTCAGCGTGCATGTGTTGCATTCCCACTTTGAACGTGAATGCTCCATTACTGTACGTTTCAGATACCCCTTACCGTTGATGTATGTGTCTAAATCCTGCATCTGATCCGGAGTGGACTTCATCGTGTCTGGTTGCAATAAATCGTGATTGATTTTGGAGTATGTATACTTGCCTCCGGAATACCCTGTGGCTATTGCTATCACACCTTTACTTGGATCATACATAGTCTTCCTCCTTTATATCAATGCAGATGCTCCGTGCTGTCGTTTGTAGCGGTTATTTTCCTGTCGAACAACCTTAAGCAGATCACCTTCCTTGTATTTTTCAACAGATATTCCACTGCCACCGTTCTGCTCCAATTCAATGATTGCGTTGCACAGTCTTTCAATCACCGGTACCAGCGCCGTTGCTGATGCTGTTCCGGACATCTGTACTGCACGATCTACCATTGCCTGCAGTTTATTTTCCGGGGCAACAATCTCACCGTATCGCTTGTTATCACCGATCATGGCAAGCTGTGGGGTGTTGGCTCGTACGTATCCGCCTTGTGCAAGTGCCGGGATCTTAGGTACTGCAATAGGATTTTCGTTCCAAAGTTTGGCGAACGGTTTTAACTTACCGACACCGGCGGTACGAAGCTTATTGAGCATTTTATTGATCCCTACGAACGGTTTCTCGACAATAACATTCAGTCCTTTGATCAGCGTATTAACAACAGCCTTAAAGGTTTTGTCGATGCCTTCTTTAATGCCATCAAAAATCTTGCCTTTTGAGGAAAATACAGCCTTAACTTTTGTCCATGCCGCACCAAATGTTTTGTCAAACCAGTCTGCAATGCCCTTGAACGGGGCTTTAATGTTTGCGAGTATGCCCTTAAACGCATCCTTGGCACCGGACCACGCCTTTGTTGTAGATGCGTATGTTCCCTTAAACTTCTCAGAGAACCAATCACCCACACCTGAAAACGCTTTCTTGATGTCTTTGTACTTTCCCTCGAAAAAATTTCCAATACCCGAAAACGGATTTTTCAGGTGCCCCGATGCCGTCAGGAAAGTACTTTTGAACCAATTGATTGCCCCAGCAAAAGCTCCCTTAATTGCATTCCATACATTTGCGAATACAGCTTTTGCCGTAGCAAACGCATTCTTTACATTTGCAAAAGCTTTGTCAAACACACCCTTAAACCATCCGCCAACATTTGAAAATACACTCTGTATGTTTTTCCACACGAGTGCAAACACTGCTTTCAATCCATTAAACACTTTCGTAATGTTATTGCCGGCCTCTGTAAATTTTGTCTTGAACCACGCTCCCACGGGAGAAAATATAGCAACTATCTTTTTCCATATTTCTTCTGCTTTCGCTTTAATCTTGTCCCAGTTTTTGTAAACAGCCACACCTGCTGCCACTAATGCTACCAATCCCGCTATCACTAACGTGATCGGAGATGTCAATACCGTCATAGCAACACCAAACGCCGTTGTTGCTACAGTTGCAATTCCACAGGCTACATTCCATGCCACTGTAGCTGCTGTTGCCGCTACCTGTGCCGCCGTATCTGCTACTTTTGCGGCAGTATTCACAGCGAACTGGGCTGCCTGCTTTACCAACGCCGCTGTGGAACTTGCTAAACTTACTACAAAATCTTTAGCATACAATGCCTGTAATGCTAAAGTTTCTGCTTTGTCCGCTATCTTTGCCGCCAAACTTGCTGCAAATGCCTTTGCCTGATTTGCCAATGCTACAATTGAATTTTTAAGGTTTACAACAAAGTCCTTTGCGTACATCGCATTTAATATTGCAGTTTCAGCCACATCTTTTACTTTGGCAATTCTTGTAGCTAATAAACCTTTTGCAACCAATTTTAATGCAGCGATCACACTTCCGCTCTGCTGTATAAACGATAACAGCTCCACCGTTTTCCATGCTGCAAAAAAGGCACCAACCGTCACCGTAAATCCACTGACTACACCCTTATTCTTCGATAGCCATGTTGAAAAAGTACCTAAGGCATTATTAATTCCATCCCAAGCTTTTAGGAATACTGCTGCCGTAAAGCTTGCTAATTTCTGTAGGAAATTTGTCCACAACCAATTTGCTAATGGCTTTAGCCCCTCAATTACAGTATTTAATACACCAATCACTGTAGATAACGTCTTTAAGAACCTTGGAACAACCTCATTTGCCGTCCAAGTACCAAGCGGTACCAATACCTTTTCCCAAAACCACAGTAAGCCTTTACCGACATTAATTGCAAACGGTGCCAAAGCCTCCCAAAGGCCTGCCAAAGCCTTATTAATCTTTGCGTAATCAATCTTGCTTAAACCATTTGCAAGGGCATTAATAAATCTTGGTAATCCCTCACCTAACACCCATTTGCCAACCGGTTTCAAAAACTTGTTATAGAAATCTAGGAGAGCCTGAATCGTAAAATCTTTCAAAGGTTTCAGCGCATTCCATAGATTTTTAATAGCTTGTATTGTAGGCTGCAACGCTGTTTTGATCTTATCAATGATATCTTTGAATTTCTCCAGTACTTTGTTCGTACCTTCGGCGGTATCATCGGCTACCGGCAATCCGGAAGTTGCCTTTGTTCCACTTCCCCCAGACGATCCTGTGGCTGCCTTTGATGATGTATCCTTGTTGTTTGATTTAGATGAAGAATTGTTACTCAGCTCATCCCAGCTTGCTAATCCAAACATTTCCTTGGCGGCTTTCTTTGCCGCTTTCCCTGCCGCTTTGGTGTTTTTGGTCAACGCAGATGCAGACTTAGCAGCTCCCGACATGTTATCATCCGCTTTTGCCGCCATAGCTGCAGTGTCTGCCACTCCGTTATCACTGCTCTTTTTACCGGTAAGCAGCCCTGTAAATCTTGCAAAAGCTTCTGACAGACCAACCAGCTTTTTTAGCAATGTATTAACTTGAACTATAATCGGCTGAAACAGGTTGATAAGACCTTGTCCTATTGATGCTTTTAATGAATCAAATTGCAATGCTAAAATTCGTGTCTGGTTCGCCCATGAATCGGATGTTCGTGCAAAATCCCCCGCTGCGTTACTCAACTGATTCTGAACAAACGAATAACGTAATGCGACCTTTTCTGCTTCTGACATCTGTGCTGTAGTCTTGCCAAATCCATTGGCCATGGCATATGAATCAAGTGCCGTTTGCGTCATTACAACGCCAAGATCTTTTAATGATTCCGTTTCGCCGGTAAACACAGACTTGAGCTTTGTATAAGCCTCATCCTGCGAAATGTTATAAAAAGATGCCACGTCACCAGCAAGCCCTGTGAGTTGCGTAGACATATCTGCAGCCTGATCTTGACTAAATCCAAACGCAGTAGCCATAGATCCAAACGTACCTGCATACTTTTTTGCCATAGTCTCGGATAGACCAAAGCTTTGTGCAGCCGATTTTGCAAAACTATTAATCTTTTTTGATACAGTCGGACCAAACGCTACATCAACAACGTTTTGCACCTCAGCTAAGTCACTGCCAAGGTCAAGACATTCTTTACTAAATCCGACCAATTTATCTATAGCAAAAGCAGCCGCTAATGTCTTCCCCACTGTCTTCGCCATTCCTGTAATGCTATTTACAGCTTTATTGAACCCATTGTCATTCAAAGTAAGGTCAAGTTCGATTTCACCGACACTTTTTCCCAATGTTTTCACCTCTTTTCTTACGTTGCCTTAGCCGCCTTGATGAATCCTGTTTTGAACATATCAAGCATCTGTTCCATATCTTGCTTCGTTTTCTGACCAGCAAGCTTCTTTCTCCATGCACTCCATATCCTCTTTTGATCCGGAGTAAACTCTTTGATCCGATCTTTGTCAGATTCGGCACGGATACTTACAATCCGCCCTAGAGGTGTGTCCGGGCCAATTCCTGCGATCAATGCTGACAATTCAGCCCATTTCATTCGCTTAAATTCTGTGGAATACACTCGTATTCCATATTGTTGCAGCAGGCTGGATACTATCAGCTCCCAATCGTCAAACAAATCATAGTAGCGTTCTCCATTAGCTGGGAGACTCCTCATCATCATCTGCCCCACGTACAAGATCCATTGCCGCTTTAATAATTGTCGTTAGATCCTGAAAATTCAATTTCAATGCATTAATACGGTTTCGATCTTCCTCCGAAAAAAGAATCTCATATACTTCTACCACTGTTTTTGCAGTTGGCTGATCATCGAAATATGCCATCATTTTTAACATAGCTTCTGCAGAATCATTTACCGTGTACAGTTCTCCCCTAATTACAAGCTTTGGACTCTCCTCAAAGTTCAACTTATCTGTTATATCCACTACTTTACTCATGTATAACCTCCATTCCGGTTACAGCAAAACAGCCCCATCATGGGGCTGTCTGCTTAACACCTATTTACTCTTTGTGCTTGTTTCTGACGTGCTAACGTCTACCTCCTTGTTGGTCTGCGACACCGTTTGTGCCGCATCAGCTGGGTAACGTCACTTTTGGTTTTCCGTTCGACACAACGTCAAACTCCAACGGAGCAACGTTGGTGGAATCACCGCCATTGATGTTCGTCACATTAACTACCGCTTTATCCCATGACACCACTGTTCCATCCGGGAATGTCCAGTCAAAATATGCGTATGCATCCTGACCGTTCGCAAGCCACTTACCGGCCACAAAGTCATTTCCTGGATCGCCGATGCTTCTCTTGGCTGATACCGAAATCGTGATTGCCTTGCCTGTCTGCAATGCGCTCTGCCATCCTTCCTGTGTGAATGAGTTCCACGTTTCCACGCCGTTATCAATCGACACGGAAAACGATTCGCACTCTGCAATGTCGTTCTTCGACTCAGCAGCATCTCCAATGTGAAACTGGTTTTTGTAACAAGGGAATACTCCTTCTGCTTTTGCCATTATTCTTCCTCCTTTTCTGTGTAAAACTCTGTTTCGATAACCATTTCATATATGCCGTTGTCGTCCGTCCCCACGTCCTGCGGTTCCGGTACCAACATGCGACAAAATTTAATGGTCTGATTATTTACTGTTTCATTTTCCAAGTCTCTAAGGACCTGATACAGCTTATGTGCCATTCGTTCGGTTTCGACGGCATTCCTGCTGCCATGGATCAATATGGATACCGGCAGAATATCATAGGTTGCGTTGCTGCGCCCTCCCAGTGGTATATGACTGCTGCCACTGCGCCGCAGATGATAGCATCCTATACTATTGTCCTTTTTGGCATCCAACTTACCCATATAGCACTGCTCTGCCATATCAAGACCGGCTATGTAATCCCTGATGTCTGACAGCATCATCACAATCCAGCCTCCTTCCGGTAGAACTTCTTGAAAGTATTTCTCGCATGGCTCTGATACATTCCGCCTTTCATCCATGGCTCAAACCATTTCCCTCTGGCATTCGGGTTTTCCTCGGTACTAAAATTGTACTCCGGGTGGTAGTACAGCCGTCTTGCATATGGGGTAGATGATACTATTGCACAACTGCCTTGGGCAGACTTGCTATAGTCAACAAATGTGCTCTCATTTTGCAAGGCACCGGTATCTCTCGGCATCACCTGCGTCTGCACAATCTCCGTGTGCAATGCCTCTGCCGTCTTTTCCAAAGCTGTAATCTTTGCTCTTGTCAATTGTCTCAATTTTCCTTGGTCAATTCTTACTCTTGACTTTGATCCCATCAAATCACATCCAATTCACTATAGTTGACCGTGCCGTCCGGATTTCGGTTTTTCCGTCCCCGAAAGATCCGCCGTGTAGCTCCACCAACTTCTATCGTGCCGCCACTTAATGTCTCAAATGACGGTGCAATATCGCCGGGAAAAAGAGCCACTCCCGACAACTGTACAAGTTTCTTCTCTGCGGTCAGGACTGTCTTCGCACTGTCCTGATAGTTGCAGGTAAGATCCAGATCCAGCGCCGGTAATGGCTCTCCATACACACCAATACCTTCCGGCTCCAAATGTACCTTTACTGCGGTTTTGCAGTCTCGCTTGCGCACTAAACACGGATATCTCATTGTCATCCTCCTTATATCATCCTGCAGCACAGGCCTGTTTTCACCAGCTCCGCATAAATATCCGTGCGGATGATAATATTCTGCACTTTCGTAACATTAATGCCATTTGAAAACGTCATGGACACTCCGTTGATGCCATATGATGACAGCATAGATTCCAACTCATCTTTATTCTCGTAGATAAAATCAGCAAGCAGGCAATTGACGTACCGTATCTGATCCTTTTGAAATTCTGTAAGGTTCTCGAACCCCGTACTGCGAATTCTGCAATAGGTCAACGTATCAATCTGCCTGCCTGCTGTGGTAAGCTGTTTTTCTATTTGTTCCTCATCAATCAATGTCCCGCCATATACGTTTTCATAATATTCTTTATCCGCATACATGTCTACTCACCTGCTTCACGAATCTTTTTTATGATTCCTTTGACCGTTGCAGCCTGACCAACATCAATATTTTTCAACGCCGCATATTCTTTCAGGATCTGAATGATCTCTTCCGGCTCTGCCATTCCCTTTTCATTCTGCAATATGCCGTATTTTTCTTTGAGTTCGTCATTTTCTTTCAGCAACGTCTCATACTGTTCCGCAGTGACGATCTTCCCTTTTCCGTTTGCAATCTTTGCCCCGGACTCATCATAGATGTCATACCCATCATTCAGATAGCTTTCCTTTTGCTCTTCTGCAATGGTGTACTCTCTGTTTCCTTTTACTGCTCGCATGTTTTCTCCTTTCTCAATACACATCTGACAGTCCGCAGACTGTCAGACACCTCTACTATTCTGCTGCCACGTTAAACGAAATACCCGGTGCCTTGTTCTGGATCAGAAACGCATCCGTGTAATATCTGTTCTGATAGATATAATTGTCTGCCGTTCTGGAATCCGTGCCCGGTGTAAACAGCTTGATATAGCTGTATTTATCGCGCGACACTACGCAAGATGGATGCACCAAGATCATATTGATCTGCTTCGCAGATACCCCCAGCTTACATCCATCCGTAAAATCGTATACCGTCTTCATTCGTGCAGATGGCACGACGATCTTCTTCACATCGTCAATGGTATGTACATTACGATTGATCACACCTGCAGCACCGACTGAAAATGTTCTTGTGATTCCCTCTGCTTCTTTGAACAATTTGTTGATCGCAGACGTTACGTAAATGATACGTCCCTCCTGCGGAACACTCTCATCATCCATGTAAGACATTCTTTCATCAAAATATTCAAGAATGTTTTCTTTGGTAAGCGTCTCCGTATCTGTCTTGGCACCGGAGCTGGCATATGTTGTTGCCTCTTTGTACAATTTCGAATAGCGATAACTGTCTTTCTCCGGGATTGCCTGCTCCTCTTCGAACACATTTTGAATGTTCGCCACTTCCACAACAAGGTTGGTTTCATCCATGTCCATCGGGTCGATTGAAAACTCGATATCACGATCAAATTCCAGCTTCTTAGCTTCCCATCCGTTCGTAATCGTTCCACGATTGTACGAGCCGCCTCTTGTGTGGTCCTTATATCCCGATACACTCATATGCGGCAACTTGATCGTCTGCGCATTGATAAACTTAATTCCCGGATTGGATACTGTTAAATCGTACGAAGTAAGCTCTCTCGCATACTTCTGCTGTAACTCTCTGTTAAACTGTGTTGCATAATCATATACTGCCATTTGTAATCTCCTTCCTAGTTCGAATTACCAAAAATGCCTGCCAACACACCGCTCTGATCCCCTCCGCCTGCTCCACCACCGGAGCCTACCTGTCGGAAACCGTGTCCTTCATCCATATTCGGTTTTAATGCAGGAATATCGGCAATCACTTTATTCATTGCTTCTTTTAACTTGTCCTGATCAACGGTTCCATCTTCTTTTGCAACCTCTGTAAGATCAGCCATCTTGATGATGTATGGAATTGTTTTTACATCTAACCCCATGTTCACACCAATCATAAAACCATCTTTCTCAATCGTTGCATGAAGTGCTGCGTTCTGCGCCTGTGCAATCTGCTCCTGCAAAGCGTTCGGATCCGGTGTTTCTTCTTTTCGCTTTCTCTTAAAAGCACTGATCGCACTGTCCATCTCTTCTTTACTCATGCCCTGCTGCTTAAAGTAATTCTTCAATACCGTGTCTTCGGCAACGCTCTGCTTGCCGGCGATGAGACTTGCAATTTTCTCATAGTCAAATTGCTGCTGTCCCGACTGCTGCCCACCGGCTCCGCCGCTCTGACTCCCGGCTCCGCCACTCTGACTGCCTTCGCCACCTTGGCCACTGTTTGGATCAGCAAATAACTGCAGGTTCATTCGTAATTTTTGTTTTCTCATAGTTTCGTTGCTCCTTTCAGTTGTGAGGGTGTCTCCCTGTTTCAGTTTTATGTGTGTCTCACGATCAGTTTTGTTCTCAGGTGTCTCCTCGTAGTTTTAATCAAGCACGATGTTTGATCTGCCTTCGGGCAATAAAAAAGCACTCTGGTTAAGTGCCTTTTGAACCTCGTCATATCTGTTCTTGCTTTTGTCGGTGCATATCGTCATGAGATTAGCGCAATATTACGGCTAGTAATGCAAGCACTGATAAAATAAATGCAATGCGGGACATGATTGGGAAATCTGACCATCTGTCCCATACTTTTTCTTTTCTCATGTTACCATCTCCTCTCGCAGGTTGCACCGGTGCAACTTTTCTTCACCTTGCTACAGTGCTGTCTCTATAATCCCTTTGGCCAGCCCTGCTGCCTTTTTCATTAATCCGTTTTCCTCCAAATACTCTAATCCTTTCATGGTTAGTTCCGGACGGGTCAACGATACGCTGGGGTAACCACAGTTCATACTGTTCCATGTTTGTCCGCCTGATATGTATCCCTCTTTCAATAGAATTGCCATGATTCTACTCCACTTTGGCACGGTCAATCCCAATGCCTCTGCTGACAATTCTTTCGGGTCAAACTCTTCCAAATCCATTGCATTCTGCAGGATTCGTAGGATTTTGTATATTATGCGAAAATCTTCCATGATACTCTCCTTTCCGGACATAAAAATACCACCATATCATCTCTGACTGGTGGTATTTAATCCCAAATTATTTCTGGTTCAGGCATCTCTTTCGGAATCTTAGTTCCATATTTTAAGTTTCTTTATTTTCGTTTAATCCTCTCGATTCAGTTCTTCATCTGTCAATGGTATTTCCCTTTTTTCTCTTTCTGCACGTTTTCCGAGTCGAATAAATTTCAGCAATGTTTCATGTGCCTCTCTTTTCTCCTCTTCCGTCAATTCATGCGTTTCCCCAGTCGGCACAAACTTTGGAATATCCTGTCGCAGCATTCTCTCTCTATCCTCATCATTTAGCCCCTTATAAATATCCTCATAAGCCATGTCTATACCTCCCGTAATAGTAAATTCCATACGCCGTCGGCAAACGCTTTGCCGATAACAGTAAACCTTGTATTTCTTTCATAAAGGACTTCCTGCTCATCCAGCCCTACAGTTCGGATGTCGCGCCCTTTCTTGGCATCTTGTATATATATGATTACATCCGGGTGCTCATCATATCCTCTTTTACATGATGTACTCCAATATTGCGGAATCTTTCTATCTTTCCCTATCTCAAATTCATCCAAAAAATCCCGCAATCTTTCATCTGCATCCGGATATGCTGAAAAGTTAATAGTTCGAGCCAAGTTTCCATGATACTTCGGTATTTTTGATAACGCACTATCCAACTTGTTTACAAACATTCTCTGTTCATCTGTAAGTTTTCCCGCCCTCAATGCTTCATTAATCACATACGATTCCGAACTCTTATAACGCAACAATGCTCCAAGTTCTTCCTCAGTTAAATTCATTATAGCATTCGGCATTGAATTGACAATGTTTTTTTCTCTATTTTGACCAGATTTTGCTCTCCACTCCTCTCTCCTCGCAGCATACACCCGTTTATTCTCTGGATCCATTGCACACCGTTCCAGACGATCAAACTTCTCCTCCTGTCTCTCGGCATATTGCCGTCTGGCTTCCTGTTTTACATTCTTCTCTATAGCTGCCAATTCTGATTTCTTCCACTTCTTATCCGGATGTGTGGAGATCCCCGGAAAGTATGTCGTGTGGGAATCTCGGCAATTGGGATGATATAGTCCGGCGTTCATTGCCTGACTAATCAATGGGTACCCCATTTTCTTTGCTTCTGCTGCCGTGCCTCCGGACCACACATCATCAATCATCACCCTGCCTACCCAGGGCAGGCATAACGGACAAGGATTACCACGCTTATTAATGATAACAGTATGTATGTCCCACTCCTGCCGTTTGGTACCCTCTCCGGAGAGATAGGCTCTTTTACTGGCAGTGCGCAACGCCATTTCTGCATATGACTTGATGTTGACTTGCTTACCATCTTTGTATTTGACGCAATTTAGACCCGTTGACGCATAGTCTTTGACCGCCATGTCCACCGCCTTTTCATACGTCCCTGCTCCGCTGTTGGCGTACACTTGTGCATTAAATATAGCTCGCCGCACTTGATCATCATGCATGCGTAATATAGCTGATTCTGCGCGTAGCATATCGTGTTCTACCGCATTCAATAACGCATCCATCTTTCGCTCATTTATCCGAAAAAATTCTCCCTGCAGTTTGTCTGAAGCTTTATGCAGCTTCGCTCCTTTTCTGATTGCTTTCAAGATTGCTTTCTCCTGCGCCATCCCTCCGGCTGCGTTGGCTTGCAATATTGCCATCCGCATCTTAGCGTTGATCGAATTATATCGGGCGTTCAATCGATCTGCGTGTTTTCTACGGTACTCCTCTAGCCCTGCCAATTGCTTTGCCTGCCACTGTTCCCATTGAAATCCCTCCTCTGCTTCCTCCGCACGATGACGTTTCATGTTCCGGATCATAGAGTCCAGCAATTCGTTTTCTATTGTGGCAAATGCATCTCCCACATCATAGTTCATATTTTCCATGCTGTTCTCCTATATCTTGCTCACTTATTAGCGTGTACCCTAAATCCATTCATCTTAAATTGCCTTGTTAAAGCTTTAAGCTGCGTCATCGACTTACACTTGTCGTTTCTTAACTCCGCATAATTTGACTTTTCCACCGCATATATCGCAAACGGCACCTGTTCCGATGCAACCTCTAATAGCTTTAAGTACTCTTTCTTTGACATGGCATATGTCCTTTTATCAACTTTCACTCGCATTGATCATCCCTCCATCTCCAGGCCTTCCATATTCAACGCCGGTTCTTTCATTACCTCAACACCATCTCTGGCATTTAGGCGCTTTATTTCTTCCTGTTTCCATTCTTCCGGCTTCGTGTCGCCATACAGTTCTTCTACCGCCGCTTCATTCGACATGATGGATTGCGATTTTGCCTTTCCAATCGTCTCAATCTGACTTTCAAATGATGGATTTGCATATTCGCCAAAATTAACAGATGCCTCTGTATACTCCAGCACCACATTTTCATTCCGTATCAGATCTAACACCTTAAATGCCGTATCAATAACCAACGGTATTGTCTTTTGCACTGCATCCACTATCTTTCCTCTGGTATACAGCGTTGTCTTTTCTTTCTCTCTCTGACTTTCTGCATTATCTAACTTCTTCACATCAATGCCGATCGTAGACGGACTGATGATGCCCTGTAAGCACAGGTCTAACGCTGTTATGTATGTGGCATTGTAGCTCTCATGTGGTATGGTCGGCTGTTCGACATCAATCTTCGGATCACTTCCCTCGGACATCGGTGTGTCTGTCTTGATGTATTGATTGTCAAATGCGTTTGGTCTCAACACTTCCCCGGTTCGCGGATCTCTTGGTATCATACTGTCCGGAATGTACTTTGTGCTGCGGCCATCTCGCAAAGCCTGCATCCATTGACTCCATGCTTCATCTAACGCATCATAATCGTCCGTTTTTCCATCAAATATAGACTTTCCACGGCCTTTTACTTTGGAATTACGATAGATCATAAATGGTATTGCCATGCAAAATGACGAATCAAATTCTACATCACTCAACGCCGCTAGCTCCGGTATTGTTTCTAAAGGAATCGGCTCCTCCTGATTTCTTCTGTGCAGCTCATAACGTATATAGCCATATCCATACGTTTCAAACAAAATATATTCTTTATGCTCATGAACATATAAAGAACGAAACACTACTTCTTTCATCCGCCCACGCCTCATGATGATATCTATTCGATCTGCCGGAATCCATTCAATGATCGGATATTTACTCAATTCCTGGTCCAAAGACAGCTTAAACGCACCATCTCCCAAATACAGTGCTTCTGACACGGATTCTTCCAATAGCTCTCGAAAACTATTTTCCTTGTCCATCTCGTTCCAATCAGCTTTTCTCTTGTCCGGAACCGTAATTCCATCCAAATCCGTCATAATGATATTAGTGAGCGTATCTACCGTGATTGCCGGTATGCCGGTGTGTATCTTTCGAATCTCCCGCCCTGGCGTTGGTACTGCTGCCCAAAAGCGATTCTTATTTTCAATGCCATCTAACTGTTTATATAACTGCGACAGCTCTTCCGGAGCTCCACCGTACCACACTCTGTTCTTAAGCACATTTGTATCAAATGTCATGGTCTCTTGTATGCTAAATGTTGTCTCCGAAGCCGGCTGCACATTTAACCAACTTCGAATCCCTTTTTTTATATTCTCATTCACGGCACTTAACCACCTCATTTCCTGCCTCCAATCTTATCTTTATATGGTATCCACGCATATTGCGTGCTGTTTACCATATGGTCATTTCCATCTTCCGGCGTTTCATCTGCATCCTCTCTCCAACTGTACGTATCCAATTCACTGATATAATTTTCGCACGAGTCAACAACCTGATAATGCGCATCCAGCCCTTTTTCCTCATCGTACGCCATCCATCCAAGCTGCAAGATGATTCTGTCTATTATCTTTAGCTTCTTGTATGCTCCTATGAACATATACAAGCATTCCGTATGACTTCGCTTGTATTTGCCAAATTCCGTCAAGGTTGCCTGGTCGGCCGAATCAACAAATACATTCTTTGCCATCCCACCCCACTCCTTACGATTGCGTTCCAGAAATGCAATGTAATTCACCACGGTATCGCTCGGTGCCAATGGAGCTGTCTGCAATGCATTGTTATAACATTTCTCATCCAGCACAATGCATCGTCCTTTATTCGTGATCCCAACAAAGCTCATGGCGATCGTATCCGGAGATTTTGTTGAATACGCCGTGTCCAAACCTGCACTGAAGTATTCATACCATTCTGTTTGCTTTCCATCATCTATCAACACATCATCACGAATATAGGATCTTGCCTGTTCCTGTGTGATCACATGATGCTTTTTGTTAAAATTACAAAAGACAAGACCGGTAGCCTTGCCTCTTAATCCTTGTATTTTATTCTTATACATCTTAGTCCCCTTGGGGACGGCATCTATCTTGGCTTGTATCTGCTCCGGAGTCATCGCTGCGTTGTCGTAAAACGTGAAATACCAATGGATGTACCCGGCTACCGGATCCTCGTTAAGCTCGGCCAACAATTCCGGCGGATAATCCTGTATGTAGCGTTTAAGTGGTCTACTACGATTGATAAATTCCTTATACACCGGTTTATCCGGTGCATCCGGATTGCTTGTGGTCATCATATATTGGCATCGATGCGTGATCTCTCGCAGAAACTCCATGTCTGCAATATTGACCTCGTCAATATATACACAACCATATTGCGCTCCCAGAACTTTTTCCCAACGATTCTTATTGTCGTAGCCGCTGACATAGATTATTTTTTCGCCGGTTGGCGTGTCATACACGATATGTGGTAAACCGATACGACCCTTGCCGTTGCTGTAGTAGTTGGCAAGCACTCCAAATTGTGCTAATAATCCACATTCACTGTTGATAACATTTTTTTCGACCGTTCCAAGGTCCAATCCACATAGCAAATGGTACTTCTTTTCTGATTTTGCAACCATCAGCATAAATTTTGTAATGCCGACCGTCGTTTTGCCTGCTGCCGTCGTCCCTTCCAGATAATCTCTTTTTGTCTCCGTCAGCAAAAAATCCTTAAACTTAGGAGATAACTTTATCACCTTGATCACCTCTTTGCTACTTCGCTGCCTCATCGCTTTCTATTGGTCTCACTTGTTCTAACAGCTCTTGTATATTGTCTATAGCTTCCGTCTTTTCCTGCGTGCCGTCGCCGGACTGCTCGTTTACCTTTGCCTGCAGGAGTGCAATCTCTGCCTTCTGCTTTACGGTAGCAAAGTCCATGTGATCTGCGAGCCACTGCAACGCTTTTTGTTTGTCAAGCAATTCCACGCTATTGGTGGTACTTCCGAAAGACACTTTCTTGATCAAAGTGCCATCCGCAAACGGATTATCCAAACATATATTGTTTTGCTCATCAACATAATCATTGATGTCTGCATACAGGATATCTATATATTTTTGTATAATATCTTCTTCTGTCAGAAGTTCTCTGTTAAGCCTGCCTTGCTTGAGCTTTTTGATCTCATCTTGCACCTTAACATTTCTTAACATTCTTGACCCTGCTGCCATTGCCGCTTCGTATGTGCAATCATACGCTTTCATATATGCCTTTGTCGCGTTAAAACTTCGCAGGTAATATACGCAAAAAAGTCTTTGTCCATCGGTGAGTTCGCTATTTTCTACGAGCTCTTCAATGTCTGCTTCTTCTCTTTGTATATTGCTGTTTGATGATGCTCGTTTCGGGTGCACCCTTTTTGCTTTTTTGGGTGCACCCTTTTTTCTGCTCCATCCATATCGTTTCTGCCAGCTCTTCACTGTGTTAAGCGATACATTATATTTTGCCGCAATGTCCTTATATTTCATTCCGGCCAAGTAATCAATTTCCGCTAATTCCTTTACATCTGCCACAACACCACCTTCCTTGCACGCAAAAAGAGCACCCAATTTCTCGGATGCTCTTTCTTTTGATGATATAATAATAGCACATATGAATGTGTCATAATAGGACATCTTTTATTTTTTTTGAAATAAATCTAACCCTTTTCCATGTATCCTATGGATCTGCTTCAAACTGTATCCCAATCTCGACGCTATTTCTTCCCACTTCTTAAGTTCTATGTATCGCATACGCAGAACTGCTGCCGCTTTCGGATCTGATATATCCAATATTGCATCCTCAATCTCCAACCGCTTTTCCAAGGCTTCGCACATTTTGTCTTGTATTTTTGCCTGTACCCGCTCATACTTGATCATTATGTCCGACAGGTCGGATTTGCTTGTTGAGCCTTTCGGCATGTCGGATAGCTGCTGGATCGGAGCAGACATCGTCACCTCTCGTAATGATCGTTCTTGATCTCTTAAGTCCTTGATCTGCAACATAATATTGCGATATTGACGCAAATACTCTTTTTTTACTTCGTTGCGTGCTCTTCTCTGTCTGCGTTCTGCTTCTCGTTCCTGTCTCACAGCGGAACGAATCGCTTTTGCTGCAGTTGGATCTTTATATCCTTCTCCATTTTTGTTCTGCATACGTTTCTCCTTCCATGGGATCTATTGTGATACCGGCGTTACAAAGCGGTTATTTTTCGCCTTACGTTTGCCGTCTGCATTGTATTGGCTTTCCGGCTTGTAAAATCCGCACTCCTCTATATCGCAATACAACTTTTTCAGTCCTCTACACATTCCCTTGTTTGAATGTCCAAACTTCGCATCATACATGATGCAGTCTTTTTTTACGCTCATTTCTCATTCCTCCATCACTAATTTAGTCCTCTCCATATTGTTACCTCTGGTTCATTGATGCGCCACACACTCGGTGCTGCAACTCCCACTCCACACTCCCGCCTCCGATCATTATATAACGGGCACTCTGTACAACGCTCATGTGATTCACAACAGGTTTGTAAAGTTTTTAATGCATCTATAATTTGTTTTTTAGTCATTCTGTCCACCTGCCTTTACTGTCTGTACCAATGTTTTGTACCATCTGAAAATTTTATCTCAAGTTTATGCGGATATTTGCAGTGTACGTGTATTCTATAATCTGTAACCTGCACAACACCACAATGTTCTTCCTCACACTTTATAGCATCTTCTTTATTTGCATAATCTGTGTGACAAATATCACAAGTATATAAATATAATTGTTTTTTAGTCACGCTTTCCACCTTCCTTTAATACCTTAATCGCTCTTCCTAAACCTGTATAAAAAAAATCATCACATTCAGAATCAAAACAAGGATCGACTTCTTCAACATATCTGTCAAAATCAGCATATGCAAGTTCCCTTTCTTCTTCTAACTGTTCCACAATCTTATCTACATCATAAGCTGTCGGCTGCAAATCAAGATACTTCTTTAGTGCCTTCAATCCATCTTGTTCCATTTCTGCACATAAATCTGTGTCACATTCCATTCTTTCCATAAAATCATCTGCATCAATCGGTCTCATTTTCATCACTCCAATCTAACTTTTGACCGCAATGATAACACCACTTTGCAATGTTTGTCCCGGTAATTCCTAAATTGCAAATCGGGCAATAATATGTATTAACATACCTAACTACTTGATTTTCGCTCTTAACAGGCTTTTTAGGTATCTGCTTTTCTCTCGCTGTCCGGCACTCTTCCAAAGTCCCAATCTTGCGATATTGACGCCAATCACTTAATGCTTCAAAATAATTGCTTTTCATATCCTGCAATTCTTCCGGTGTGCCGATTGCACGGTACTGTTGTACTTCTTCAGTCATCTTGTCGGGAAGTTTTATTGCTCGCCTAGTGCAGGTCTTTCTTCCGGTCAAAAGCGCTTGTACCATTTCGTCATTAAACAAAATCGGCAATTCTCTCACCCTCATCACTCTCCTTTCCTTACCTCTGGTAGCGGCGGCAGTGGCATCCAGAACAATACCTTATCCTTCCACAATACCCAGCGCCTTTGCTTGCTATATGGATCTATTTTCACTGTGTCAATTCCGTATTCCGGCTCATTTGTATAGCCCAGCCGGCAGATCAAATATGCACCATCTTTGTCCGGAACTTCTTTGACCTTAGTGGATACCCATTCCCTCGCTAACTGCTGCCCTATCGAATCCTCTTCCTCATGTTGCACCGGTGCAACTTTTTCACTTTCCTCAGTCTGATCTATTACCTCAACCTGCTCTTCGTTAATCTGTTCGATTTCATCCTCACAAGCTTCCTGCTCAATCTCTTCCTCTGCAGAATTGGCACTTTGATCCGTTTCCTGCTTTTCCTCTGTATGTTTATCCACATTGTTATCAACAATGTGGTCCATTTCTTCATGATCTTCTGCGATCTGTTCCGCTGTGCCTGTATGTCCCTTAGGCTCTGCTTTTTGCTCTGATTCATTTTGTTCGAACATCGCCACTCCATATATCCGTTGATATACTGCTTCCGGAGTGCCGCGCCATTCATCCCAGCTTTTAATAGTGTTTGCAATCCATGCCCATGGTACCGTTTCGTGTTCGTTTGTTCTTACGTTTACAAACGCCATTGGTAATTCTGTCCCCTGTATGGACATAAGCACGGTTCCAACCTTGGGAACTCTCGCCCTTGGTGTAGCCACCCCATTCGGTGCTAACGCTAATACAACATCCTTATCTCCTACCGGATCATTCTGCATAGCTGCATATATTCTCGTGAATATTTCCGGATTATTTTGTAAGTGATAGTATATAGCCTGCTGGTACCAGCAATCCGTCTTGACCGGCGTACTTGGAATATCTTCGAGCATCACCTCCATGTCAGTGATGTTCTCTTCTGCCTTTATGTCCTTTTTAATATCCTGCAGCTCTGCTTTTGTCGTTTCTGCCGGAATGACCTCGATCACTTCATCCGACATCGTCAACATCTCCTGTAATTTTGCGACTCCACGATTGCTGTATCGCTGTTCCAACGCAGGAGAGTTGCCACCTACACTAAAGCGGTCATTGATCGCAATGTAACGTGATACTGTCCCCTTATCGATGCCGTATTCCGCTTTTGCAAATTCATACAAATTTGGATATCCGCTTTCGTACAATATTGTCGTATCTCTTGCCTGCTTGAGCAGATACCCAATCTTAACAAAGTGGTCTGCTGCCGACAGCAATTCTTTGTCTAACGCCGCCTTAAACTGCCCATAGTTGTTATATTCTATCAATTCTTCCATGTTCTTCCTCCATTCACACTGCCGGTGCCATCGCTCCTGCATCTGCCATTGCCGGTCTTAATTTACGTTGCTTCGCATTCGTGTACTGTTTCAGCCACTCATCGATCTGCTTTTCGTTCAAACCGATTTCGTCATTATTCTTCGTGTCGTGCGGCCCATACCACTGCATCACGCTAAACTTTGTGCTGATCTCCACCGTTACAAACGGCATATCCGGCACATCCTTTTTGCGCAAAACCAATATGTAACTTTTTCCTGTGTTGTGCTTTCGCAGGTAACTTGCCCCGCCAACGCAATGATGTTGTAAACGTCCCTCATCGATAATCTCTGACGCACTTTTGCATGGGCGGATCATGTAAGCCCCGGATTCGTAATGGTATCTCTTGTCCAATCTCTTAAAATTGTTTCTAATGTTCGGAAATGCCTTTTCATTCTCTGCTTTCCATGTATCCTGTCCTTTTTTGTTCTGCTCCTTAACCATTTGCGCATGTCCTGCGTACATATCACGTGGGAACAAATAAACCGTATTGGTCATGTCGTATCCTAATTTCGCTCTCATGTCCAAATAGTCGGCATATGTCCTGGCCACCCGATTAAAATCTACTTTTGTCTGTGCTGCTACCTTTGCCACGTAATTTCTGAACTTCGTCATACTCATACAGCTCAAAATGCTCTCATACGTATCTTCATACAAAGCACATTTCGCAAGCCAAACCTCCATATCTTCGTTCCATTGCAATCCATGGCTCTTTTCATATCGCATTACCCGCAGCATATCAATATCTCCATGATACTTGCGCAACGTCCGGAGTTGTTGCTTATTAATTCCAAGCAAGTCACATACCGTCTTTGCAGATTTATTTTCCAGCAGGCTCCAGTCTCCGTATGTGAAATGATGCACCAGCTTTTCCAGTCCCATCTTCGTTAATATTTCCACCACCGGATTGATGTTGTATATCTGCAGGTAACCTATTACATTTGCAAAATTGACATGCATCTTGTACCACTCTACTCCGCTATATTTCATCCTTGTGTTTGCCAATTCTGCATAAGATCCCGGCCACATCTTGCCTTCGAGCCGTACCGGTTTTTCCCCTGCATACATTCCATAGTTGCAATCATCCCAATACCACTCCCCCAAATATGGATTGTATTTTTGGTAATCATATTGCACGTTTTTCCTGCCCTCTTGGATAAATGCTCTTGCTATCTCTGCTTCATATATTCGCTCGTATTCAGCCGTTCGGACCACCCCCACTTCAACAAAGCGGGCTACGATCTTCCCGGGGTCTTTCGTTCCCTGCAGCATATACGCCTGTTTCGTCTGCGTATACACTCCCTTGTAGTATCCTGCTGCCTTATAAATCCCCTCCGCACCACATAAAGTGCACACGCCCGGTTCATTGTGGTACGGTTTCTCTCCCTGTCTTGCCATATCCTCGAGCGTGACAGGTTCGAACGTATACTGTGCTGTCTTTCCACAGCACGAACACTGTACCGTTGCCATGCGTCCTTTCTTGTGATATGTCAACGTATGCTTACTCGCCAATTCTTGTTTCGCCCAATTAATCATTTCTTTCGGGATTTCGTATAAACATTCACGTCGCTCCTGCAACGCCTTGCGTCGCCGTTCCGCAACTTCATAGCGTTTGTTGTCCAACATCCTTTGTCTCGCAATGTCCACCCATTCCACCCATGCATGATCCCTATATAGCGGATTATTTACCGGCTTGGCACCCTTAAAGAAATCCCGAATCGTGTCGTAATCCTCTTTGCAGATGTCTATATCATTTACCGACATCTTCATCGCAACGTTGTATTGATGCCACGCCCCTTTCTCATAGACGCCATAATCTTTCTGTGTCTCACCTATCGTGATCGCTGGCTCTTTGCTTCGTCCGGCTTTATATACCCATACGATCAGCGTAGCTTCTCCTCGAAGTGTCCGCACTGCTGCCACAGCATGTTCTTTATTGCTGCACCGTGGTTTTGGCGGTTCTTCTAAAATCATCTTTCTCTGCATCGTTATCCCTCCTTAAACCACTCGTCAAATAACGATTTCACCTTATGTCCCAAATAATATTCTGTTACAAGCTGTTTATCCTGCTGATCCGTTGTAGATCCTGCAAAACATCCTCCCTGTTGATGTTTGCGCGCATACGCATATATCGCATCATAGATTCCTTTGAGCCTTGCGCCTTTTTTCATGATTCCTCTTGCTACTTCCTCGTTTTCCATCATCGCAGAGATGGCAAACACGGAATAAAATCTACACATCGCTTCTACAGACCCCTCTAAAGTCTCCAACTCTACTCTCAGCCGTCCCAGTGCCGCCGTTATCGGTGTGGCAAGCTCGTCCGACATTCCATCCACATAATCTTCTACTTCATACGGGTCTATCCCGTTTTCTTTTGCCAATTCCTGCAGTCCTTGTATATCTCCCTCCGCACGCAATCCTGCTGCCGTTTTGTTCAGTTCCTCCACCGAGTCAAACTCTCCAAATTTCGCAAACAGTTGCGCCGGTGCAACTTTCTTCGCCATAATAGCTCCCCTTTCCCGGGGCAGATCTATCCGCCCCGTAGTACTTGATCAACTTGTTCTATTGTGACATGTTATGTGATACAGCTAATATATCTTCCCACCCATCAGCAGACGAATAATATCCTCGCTTTCGTAAAACGCTTCGCCATCAATCCACTGGCAGGGCACTTTGCGAAAATGCTTTTCGAAATATCTTCTCGTTCTTCCCAGTGCAGCACTGATCTGATCGATGTTGAAACTGCCGCCCTCCGGGAACAGCTCTACAAGCTGATTCTGCAACCGCTTCTTGAGTTCCAGATCACGCACTCTGTTCTTGTGTGGTCCGTCATCGCCTTCATGCTCTTCCTGTGTCAATTCGATCAGGTTTAGAGCAAAGTCTAATCCCCCTTGTGATCGAAACACTATATGATGCTTATGCATTCCGAATATATCGTTACCTTCCATCGTTTATCACCTTTTCTTTCCTTTCCGCCTGTGCTCTCTGCCGTTGCATCTCCTGCGAGTATTTATTGGTTTTTTCAGATACTACGGAAATGCTGTGCACTGCTGCCTTTGTCAACACCTTATCAATCAGATCTGCATTGATCGTCCCTTGGTATCGATTATTTTTGTTGCTCCGGAAGCGGCACAAGTTAAAGCCACCATCCAAATAGTCAGATGTGGCATGGATCTCCAAACAACATTTTTTATTTAGATACGTCAATGCTTTGTATGTGATCCACAGGATTGCCCTGTCTCTCGTTGTGTTTTTGATGCATCCATGATGCATCGCTACATGCTTGCCATACTCCAGCGTTATGCTGTACTCTGCATGTTTCCCTTGCATCTGCATATCTAAATAAATCTTAACCGGAGGCATTGTTGCTACATTGATCGGCTGTTGTTTTTTCACTGGATCAGCTCCTTCTTTCTTGCGCAAACGTGAATATATGTAGAATCCACCAACAAAGTCTGAATGGTAAATCTTAGAATCCAGATACCTGCATTTGCCATAGAATATCTGCTCCATCTTCTTACCAATCTCATCGCCGGCCATCACTAGATCCTGCATCTTGCGTCTTGTCAGCTTGGTAACTGACTCTTTGATGATTGGCTTTTTTAAATTTCGACTGCACTGCACGAGATGCTTTCCTCCGCTCTCCATCTTTGTGATGTATCTGGCAAAGCCCTCCAAGCCAAAATCATCATCCGGTTCTGCGTACTTGCATTCGCAGCGCCCTTTTGTCCATTTGGATTCTGCAATGTCTCTGTCCATTTTTGACATGATCAAATGATGGTGGATCCGCACCTTCCGACTTTCTGTGCCTTCCGGTACAAATTCGATCACATAAATATATTGCAATGCCGTCATCCCCTGCTTCTTACGGTAACGGCTTATTGCCTGCAAGTAATTGCGAATATCTCTTCTCGCCCGGTCCAAGTCCGGCAGATCACCATCACGATAGGTCAGCGTGACGATCAGATCACCTTTACGGAAATTGGCGTTCATTAGTCGCACGATCCGCTTTTGCCGGTTCTTTAAGTTCAGCTTTTTCTGTACCTCTCTACTTGCTTCTCCTTTCGGAGTTCTTGGAATGTCCGATCTGTTCAGGAATACCGGGTAGACATTAGACTCTACATAATCCCCTGCAATGATCCGCTGGTGCATAATCCTACATGCCGGGAGATTCTTCATCTTGCGTCTTACTCTCTCTTCCCTAGTCTCACTCCCGAACACTGTCGTATCATAGCAATCCTCTAACTCTATCTGTGCATATGCCGGATTAGGTGAAACCCGCCATGCCTGTCCATATACATCTGCAAAATCATATTGGTAATACTGTAATTTCGCCATACAACACTTCCTGTGATTCATTTAATAATACTCATTACGAGGTCGGCAAAGAGCTGTATGCTCTTGTCAATTTCAAAAAAAGGTCGTATACTCTATATGTAGTTATAGGTATTGACCTTTTAGTTATAGGTGCGCATTTGCCAGAATGTGTACCTATTTTTTAGTTATATACGGTATACCAATCCTCCGCGAGCATATCAGCCTGTGACGCAAGCCATCCTATCTGTATACCAGATGTCCCTGCAAAGGCAATGGCCTTGTTTCCGATCGCATCATGCTCACAATTCACAATCTCGCCATCTGGTGATGAATAAGAAATGCCTGTTGCCAACTGAATGTACTGTTTCTTACCATTCCAGCCTTTTCTAGCAACCTTGAACCCCATCTTTAACAGTTCCAATGCACCGCCAAAGGTCATGCCACCATCACAAGAGCGGTATGCCCTGTCGAATACATCTTTCGGTGACCATGATTCGTAATTATCAGAATCCGTATAAACAACAAGATATCCCTCATCTGCTGGATTTTCATTCTCTGGGATAGTCCATCCACGGTATGCATTGTAATCTCCTCTGTTCATAGGTTTTGCTTCAATCATCTTTGTACCAATATACTTCTTCATTTTCACTCTCTCCTTTACTTTGTGATTCCAACAACATGTCCATTCTCAAGCACTACACGCTTGTCACTTTTTTCCATCAATTCAATGCAATCCTGCACTGTGATCTGCTCTAAATTCATGCCTAACGCCTCCTTTCCTCTCCAATAGAAACAGCACGGGGCACACCAACGGTAAATGGTGAGTATCACTCTGCAGCTTGTTAGTATCAAATCGGGAGGTAATTGCTATCTGTGTGCCCCTTGCTGTTCCTACTGGTTGTTAATTATCGTTTCTCAATACTTGCTTGTCCTACTGGGTTTTTCCAAATAATTGCATTGCGTACCTCTTAGCGCACCATCTAATAAGCCTCTGCATATCGTTGGCCGATGGTTGGTGGAATTTATTTTCTTCCATCCATGCTACGTATGCCATTAGCCCTATTTTTGTTGAGATAAAAAGTATCAGCAATACAACAATCGCTGCTATCAAAATCAATCTCATTTTCCTACGCCCCCTTTCTAATTGACAGGCACAGCACGGAGCACACTTCTTTTGTAACAGTCCTGTTCCGTTCTGACAGCAAATCATCTTGGAGCCTGTGTGCTCCATGCTGTGCCTGCCAATATTTGCTCATGATCTACTCTGTAACTTTCCTATCTGTCATATTAGCCAGCTTTCTCTTTACGCTCTTTCCCAATTCTCTTATATCCTAAAGAATGCATGAGCGTATCCGCCAATGTGTTCGTAACATTACATCTCACCATTTCTTTCTCTTGTGTTGTCAATGTCTCGAACTCGACAAATTTGCCGGCTTTTTTAATTAATATTCTGCACATAGAATCACCTCCAAAATTGTGACAATATATGAAGTGATCTGGTTGTCTTATGCTTGCTTAGGGCGTGTTTGTATCACCTACATATAATTTGCATTGTTGCATCAAACCGTTTCCGTTACTCTACTATTTGTAGAGTAACAAGGTAAAAAAATATTGTCCTGCGGAATTCCATAGAGTTTGGATAGCATTGCAATTTCTGGCACCCCTGGGATTACCCTTCCCTTCTCCCAGTTAATTATAGTTTGTTTTGATACATTCATCTTTTTTGCCACCTTGTCCTGCGTCATTTCCGCATTAACTCTTGCCGCTGCTAAGCTAATTTGTAACATGTCTAACTTTCCTTTCTCCCCGTATAGCCCGATAGGACAGCTCTTCCCATTTACTTGTCATGAGATTCCCAAACTCTCCGAACAATCATGACTAAATCAACTACTGCTGCCGTAATTACCGTAATTTTCCATCCTGTACTAAATCCCATCGCTACGGCTAAAATCAATAGAACTACAGTCAATATTGTCATCTGTTTTACTCTATTCATTGCACTCTATATGATAATATGCTAAAATCCAAGGGTGGTTAGGGCTTTCGCCCCTCCCACCCTTGGGTTGCCCTAAGACTTAATTGCTGTAATCAAAGCAGCTAGTGCGATAACCGCATTGATCACAAGTTCAATTATGTCTTTTGAGGTCAACCCATTTTTCTTGGATTCACCAGACATATTATTTTTCTCCTCTCTTTGTTGCATTTCCTGGCTACATTTATCATTATACTCTACTTATTGTAGATGTCAATACTTTTTGTAAACTTTTTTTGCTTTTTGTATTGAATCATTCTATTTTCTGTAGTATTATATCTTTATCATTAACGCAATTAGAAAAGAGGTGTTTTCATGGGAGAAGATTATTACAAACAAATTTTTTCTAAAAATTTAAGATATTATATGAATTTGCACGGCAAATCACAAACCGACTTGATTAACGATTTACATATCAATAAATCAGCAATCTCCACATGGTATAACGGTACGCGTCTACCAAGAATGGATAAAGTTGATATGCTTGCAAAATACTTTAATATTAACCGCTCGGATCTGATTGAAGAAAAAAAAGAGATGGATCAACAATCTTACTATCTCAATCCAGAAACAAGCAAAATTGCTCAAGAGATTTACGACAACAAAGAACTGTCCTTACTCTTTGACGCAGCCAGAGACGCAGATCCTGAAGATCTGCAAACTGTGCATAGCATGTTAATGGCATTAAAACGTAAAGAGCAAGGCAATTCATAATAGAGAATAAGGGGGTGACGCAAATATACGAATACGATATTAACACTTTTATAATTGACTTCGGAAATTCCATTCCGGCAACTGTTACCATTAATGAAGATGGGAGTTTTAGCATCTTTTTGAATGCACGGCTATCCTATGAGCAACGTATGCAGGCGTATCTACACGAAATGCGACATATTCAAAAAAATGATTTTTTTACCCACAATACTGTAAATGAAAAAGAATTGTATAACAACCACTGAATTACACTTGTATTATTAATACTATTACATTTTCACAAGAAAGGATGATTAATATGGATTTTACGGAAGAAATTAAACAATTTGCGCAAAGAGTTACCACTATGACTCCTTCTATTACCAACGAAGAGTCTACCAAAATGTCAATGATTATACCATTTTTCCAATTGCTTGGTTATGATGTATTTAACCCTAATGAATTTTATCCAGAATACACAGCTGATATTGGCATCAAAAAAGGTGAAAAAGTAGACTATGCAATTTTAAATAATGGGTCACCAGAGATACTGATCGAATGCAAATGGTGTGGCGAGTCATTAACAAAACACGATTCACAGTTATTTCGCTATTTTGCCACCTGCCCTGCAAAATTTGCAATACTCACAAACGGATTGCGCTACAAATTTTACACTGATTTAGATGAAGCCAACAAAATGGATATGACTCCATTTTTAGAAATTGATATGGCAAACTTACGTGACACCTCTGTAAATGCATTAAAAAAATTTTGCAAAGATTCATTTGATAAAGACTCAATATTTAGCGTTGCTTCCGAGTTAAAATACTCTAGCTTAATTAAAGATTGGTTGCGTAAACAATCTACAGAAATTAGTGATGATTTTGCAAAAACAATCCTATCCGACATTTATGATGGCTTAAAAACTCAAAAGATTATTGATAAATTTAAACCTATTATTCAAAGGTCTTTTAACACCTATATAAGCGATTTGGTTAATCAAAAGATTTCATCAGCTCTAGAACCTAGGAACGATGATAAATCTGACGAAGTTGCAATCTCCGAAGAGCCAAAAAGCAAAATTATCACAACAGAAGAAGAACTTCAAGCATTTTATATTATACGGGCCATTTTAACCGAAGAAATTCCTTTAGATAAAATTTTTTATCGTGATACTGAAAGTTATTTTGGAATTCTCTTCGATAACAACAATCGAAAACCTATATGTCGACTAAATCTTGACACAAAGAAGAAACAATTACTAATTCCTGACGAAAGCAAAAACTTTTCACGTGTTTACATTGATAACATCGTAGAGATTTATAAATATAAGCAGGATTTGCTTGCGTCCGCTAAAAGATATATGTGATATTTTTATTAGCACATATATAGTTGAATCACTGCATAAGTTCTCTTGATTCAACTGTATTATATTAATATATTTAACTGGGGAGCCAAAGGGTGCTACGACAGCCACCGGACTTTACGAAAGGGGCTGATGCCAATGGTTACATACAGTGATTTATTTACTTTTGTGATTATGCTTTGCGCAGTGATTACTCTTGTTATATCGCTTATACGCAAAAAGTAACGCCCCAGCTTCGACAAAGTAAGGCGTTACTTTTTTTCTTCTTATTTATGCCGGCGGCTAGTCTGCACCTAGCGTTTGGCTCTCTTGTTAAGTGTATTATAGCAAATCTACTGTAAAAGTCAACTGCCCCTGGTCAACGACCAGAGGCAGTCAACACGTGTCTGGTGATACAAACACGCCCTAAGCAAGCTTATTGTATCACACACAGGCACATTTTGCAAAGATGTGTTATTTTTATACACATTTTTATAAATTATACCAAAGGAGTGTGTGAATATGATAAAAACAGCCTGCGCCTATGTGCGTGTATCCACTGACAAACAAGAAGAACTGTCCCCGGATAGTCAGATCCGTGAAATCAAAGAATATGCAGCTAGAAACAATATGCTTATCTCCAAAATATACGTAGAAGAGCATGGCATTTCCGGCAAAAATGCCAGTAAACGCCCGGCATTTCAGGAAATGATCGCCACCTGCAAGGAGAAATCACATCCATATGATGTTGTGCTGGTATGGAAATTCTCACGATTCGCCCGCAACATTGACGAATCGACCTATTACAAATCAATCTTGCGCAAGAAATGCAATGTAGATGTCCAGAGTGTATCAGAGCCAATTATCGAAGGTATGTATGGACGTTTGATCGAGATGGTAATCGAATGGTCGGACGAATTTTATTTATATAACCTTTCCGGTGAAGTTCATCGTGGAATGACGGAAAATGCTCTGCGAGGCGGTTACAACAGCAATGCGCCACTAGGTTACATCAAAAAGAAAGGCTGCATACCCGAAATAGACCCACCTAAGGCAGACATCGTTAAGTACATATATGATATGTACACGAAAGATGATATGGCAATGGCTGACATCGCTGCCAAGCTCAATGCTCTCGGTTATCGTAGCAACAGGGGTAGCAAATTTGAGTTAAAAACAGTCGCATACATCTTGGATAACCCCTTTTATATCGGGAAGATCCGTTGGAACTATTACGACAGAAACAATCACCAGCGTAAAAATGAGGATGAAATTATCATAGTTGACGGAAAGCATGAGCCGATCATTACAGATGAGCAATGGGGATTGGCACAAGCCAAGCGTTGCAAGGCAAGAAAACATGGTGGATTTGGCCGCAAGCGAACTTCCGTTACTGCCGGACATTGGCTGTCAGGCATGATAGCCTGTTCCGAATGCGGGTCCAATTTAGGCTATCACCGTGATGTGCATTTTTTTAATTGCTGGAAGCATGCTAAAGGAGTGTGTCGTTCCACCAGCAGTATCACAGAAGCCAAAGCGGTCCAAGAAGTTTTATCTGCACTACAGTCCCTTGCCGCCTCCGATTTTTACTATATATACAGCGAGCAAGCCGGAACGGAAACGGATGACCTTGAGGTGAAGCGTACGCAATCCGAACTTGACAGCTTGAGCGTAAAACTCAAGCGCGTAAAAGAAGCATACCGAAACGGAGTAGACACACTCGATGAATACCGAGAAAATAAGCAATTGATCATGGCACGACAGAACGAACTGGAAGCCAAGCTAGCTACCTTAGAAACACCTATCGCTCCAAAACAAAATCGCAAGAAAGTTGATTTTGGGGAAATAATCCGATTGATTCAAGATGAATCTGTTACCACAGAGCAAAAAGCCACCGCTATACGAAAAATATTTGATCATTTTGAATGGAATCGTGAGAAACAACAGTTTTCTGCATTTCTGTCTGATGATATAATGAGCACACAGTGCTCATCTTAGGAGTTTCTCCGAAACTCCATTATGATATTTATATAACAAATGCCGTATTTTAGGCATTTTGGGGCAATTGCTACTATCCGAGTACGGTGGTCCTGACGGCGAAATTGGTGCTTCCATGCGATATCTGTCACAGCGTTATTCCATGGAAAACCGCATTGCGGCCGGAACGTTGACTGACATCGGCACCGAGGAATTGGCCCACTTAGAGATGGTTGCAACCATCATCTGCCAATTAACCAGGAATCTTACCCCGGAAGAAATCAAGGCTTCTGGATTTGACAAATATTATATCGATCACACCTTAGCCATTTGGCCACAGGCCGCAAGCGGCGAGCCTTTCAGTGCCAGCCAGTTCCAGAGCACCGGCGATACAATCACAGATCTTTACGAAGATATGGCGGCTGAACAAAAGGCACGCTTGACTTACGACAATATTCTCCGTCTTGTGAAGGACCCAGAGATTGCAGATCCGATTCGCTTTTTAAGAGAACGTGAAATTGTTCATTTTCAGCGCTTTGGTGAAGCGCTCCGCAAAGTACAGGATGAACGAGACTCACACAACTTCTATGCCTTCAACCCACAGATTGATAAAAAATCATGCTAAAATTGTATTCCAACCCACAAATTGATAAAAAATTATGCTAAAATTACATTGGGTTGAAGGCATTGCATTCCAACCCACAAATTGATAAAATATTATGTTATAATTACTAACTACTTCCCATATCGGGAGTTACTGGCCGATCCACATATTGTTATTATTTTATTGGCAAAATAGCAATATGTGGCCAGGCAGTAAATTGGGATACGTGAGAGTTGTATGATGCTTATAAGGAGATTGTAAAATGACAAAGAAACTTAGAGAAGCAAGAATAACGTTTGTAAAACATTTTAAATATTCACCAAATTTTCCGTCTGCAATGGATTTTGATCAGGATGCCTATGCAGAAGAACTGTTAAAATGTGTCGAAGATGACTTTGATTATACAATTAAAAAATATGGAACAAAGATTCCGGAAGAGATGCCTAAACCTGAAATAATTTGGGATTAACTATCACCAGTCGGGCACTAAAATTGACAAGTATTGTTTAAGATAGTATATTTTTTTGCTGAGGAAGAGAAGAAACTTAAAGAAGAAAGTGACAAGTTAAAGGAATGGCCAAAACTTATATAGGATACCACCAGTCTCTCTCGGACAGTAGCAAGCCCTTTTTATTATACCTTTTTATTCTATAAACTTCTTGTTTACGTGACCTACTTTTCCCTTGTATCGTACTTTAGCATCAGTAGCGTTTTCCGCCTCATGCATATATTTTTCATTCTGCTGTACTGCACGATTTGCCTTAAGCTATTCAAAATATTAGACAGCACCTTATGCTTATCTTGCAAAGCAGTCAAACTATTGGCATTCTCTGCATATTTTTCCTTAACAAGACCCAATTCAGATCTCATTGTAGCTAATTTTTTACTACACGCTGTCACTGCACTTTTAAACTCTTTTTCCCCATCTAATACAATTGATGCCCCAATCTTTGCTTTATTTGTCATAAATTCCTCCACTTAAAAGGAGACCTTTTACAGTCTCCTAATCGCTTTTCTTTATATTTCTATTTTCACCTGGCTATTTTTCAAGTTTTGACCAGTTCTCCAATCTGTCCATATATTCATTTTCCCTCTCTTCGTCCATTTCTCGACATAACTTCTGATATGCAGTCGGCTGCTCAACATCCTGTTTGTGATGGATAACCATTTGCATCAATGTCAATACAACCAAGGTCATACCCATTGCCATGACACAATATCCGCAAAATGTGTTTATAAACACTTTGACGAAAAAACCAAAAGCCGAAAATGCTAATCCCAAAAATATATCCTTGCCATATTTGCAATACTTAAAAATTAAATATATGGTCCCTATAATCGCAACACCCGCTGGCGTAGCCGTATAATACATAATCATCCCCCGTTTCTACAACAATCATTACAATATTTTGTACTAATATTATAATCCAAAACATCCTTATTTACAAAAAAAAGTTCCCTATTATACCGCTAAAAATCAAAATCTATAGGCTTTTCTATCTCATTTTCTGCTTTTATCAAATGCTCATAGGTTTGCCTGGTTTTATGTAACATATTCTCAACATCAAACAGCCTCATATATGCTTGATACAATTCTTGATACTCTTCAAACGAGAGCCACATTGTTTCCGTGTGACTAAAACCCAGGATTGCACAATATTGCCAGAGGCAATTTATTATTTTTTCAGTCTTATTTGATCTGCTTCGTTTAGTATGCCATGATATTGCTTCTTTGTCGTAGATTTGCTCCATAAGTCTTGAAAACAAAAATCATGATTTTCTAATGTGCCTTTTAAATTAGATGCTCTGATAAAATCGCTTTTAAAACTGCTGGTTGACTTGCTGTTGGTCAACTCCTTTGCCGTATTTACATTACAGCTTCTAACGATTTCATCTTCCAGATTTTCAACCTGTGTGATGCATAGCACCTTAGAAATAGCAGTTTCTCGTTTGAGTAATTCGATATTTTCAAATAAAATGTCCGTGTTGTCTGTATCTGTGTCAAAAACTAATACTGCTGTCGTCCCCTTTTTCAAAGTCTTTAACTGTGCCTGTCTTAATTTATCCTGTATAACATTACGTTTTATGACTTTTCCGGGTTGGATCAGACGCATATCTGTCTTTAATATCTTTAACAGCTTTTCCTCGCATTGTCCCTCAACATAATATACATAGTTTTTATCTGCCATTACCGAATATCACCTCTCCTAAATATCCAATATATCGTAAATCAAATCCGTTGCCGGTGCCGATGAAAAAAGATCATTTTCTACTGCTGATTTTAATGAATCGGTACTCCTCTTCAAGATTTCACCTGCGTTGATACATTCAATCTTGCTATCTTCTCCATATACCTCTTTTTTCATAAAGGTATATGAATGCTTTGGGAGTTGCATATCCAAAATGTCAGTGTTATGTGTTGTAAAAAACAACTGTGTATCGTCGTCCAAAAGTTCAATCATTACTGATAAAAGTGCTTTTTCAATGTCGCTATGTATAAACGAAAATTTCTCATCACAGTAGAAAAATTCACACTTCTTCTCTATCATATGTGCAATCATGACCGCTATCGCTATCCCCGATTTTGTACCACTGGAAAGCCATCCTATATCCGGAACCTGACCGTCCTGAATAATCGCCACATTGTTTTTGGTACGAATTGCATATGCGCCTTCAACCTCTGATAATCGATCCACCGCAACAATAGAAGGATCCAACGCGCGTAAGATAACACCTAATATTCTTATAAAAGTACCGGAATCTTTCGGAGCTCTGAATAATTCCACTGCGCTATCGTCTTCCGGGTAGGCAAATGTCCAGCTTAACCCTGTCACCTTTTCAAGCTCCTTTATGTAGTTATCGCACTTTTCCTGCTTTGTTTCCAACAAACGCTTCAAGCAACTTTCATAACTATCTTTCTTCTGAATTTCCACAAAGCGAACTGATACATCAATATTTTCCCCGGTTAGCTTCTGCCCCTCCTCTGGAGGAGAAATGACTGTATTTACCCGAAATAAATACTTCATATTTGCCACAAAATCAATGCAAAAGGCTGCCTCTTTCGTTTTATCGGAAATAAGCCCGACAATGTCAGCATACTGTTTTTTATCCATGAAATGGAATATATTCATTAACATTTTGCCAAATGAAGTTTTTCCGGTTGCATTTGCACCCATCAAGATGTTCACTTTTTTGTATCTGAAATTTGTAAAACCGGTCAAAAATTCATTCTCAATGCTTGAATTAACAATTTTCTTAGGATATGACAAATTCATAGCAAAATTGTTGAATGACATAAAATTATCCATTTCTATATTCATTACTATCATCTTTTGCAACCTCCTGTTTATTATTTCGGATTTCACGAAGTAATCTCCTTTCAATATAATACCTCAAGTTTGTTTGAAAATCAACATTTTCCCGTAAATTATAGCATTTCATAGGATTATAACCTCTTTTTTCCTATTCTATTTCATTCCAAATATCGTCTCAATTTCTGATAATTCGCCACTCTTTTTTCATTGCTTTAAATACAAATCGCCCTTATAATATGTATAAAAGTTAAAGGAGGGATAAAATGACTCAAAAACATAAGGAAGCCAGTATAAAATTTATCGAGCATTTTGGATATTACCCAAATCATCCAAATGATATAGATTTTGATCAGGATGCCTATGCAGAGGAACTGTTAAAATGTGTCGAAGATAACTTTGATTATACAATAAAGAAGTATGGAACGGTGCCAAAAACAGAACAGCCTAAACCTGAAATAATTTGGGATTAAATACCACCAGTCGGAGATGACATGGTGGTATTTTTTGTATTACCGCACTTCGATCTGGCACATCTTCATTGCTTCTAAAGCATTCTTATGGCTTTCAGGCGTGACACCGGCGCAGCAATCCTGCAATACAGCAACCGGTACTTCCGGTAAATACGCTTTAACGAGCAATGCATTGGAAATAACACAAATATCCGTACACAGCCCCACCAACGTAATTTCTTCAATGTCTTCCTCAATAGCCAGTCTCTGTAAATAGTCTCCCAACTCTTTGGAGCCGAAGGTCATCTTCTCGAACACTTTGTCCTGTGGGCATTTCACCGTCTCGATATCCTCTGCCAGATTCCAACCGTCGGTTCCTTTGATGCAATGTGGCACCGGCAGATTTTTTCCTTCCTGCGTATCCATGTAATCATCAAAATGTGTGTCTTTCGTGTATAAAATCGTTCCTTCAAAGCCCTTAATTGTCTCAATAACGTTAGGTACAATAGCAACCGCTTCTTTCGTGCCAAGTGCACCGTCAATAAAATCATTTTGCATATCTACAACAATTAATACTTTCATAAATTCACTTTTCCTTTCCAACTATATCAAGCTTAAAAAGCTTCTAACGTTCTGTTTATTAACAACTCCAACTTCCCATACCTCAAGTCCTCCACAACCACATATTGCTTATTATGTCAATAACTCAAACTTCCCACACCCGAATGTACGCCAAAGTCCCATAATACTTATTACGGGGTACGTTTACTAACATTTTGTAAGGACAAAATCACTGCAAATATTTTGCCTCCATTCTCGACAAAACGCTCTTCTCTTGACACTCCTCGTCTTGCCGCAGCAATGCTTCCATCGATTTACGCTGTTCTACAGTAAGTGCATTTGAAAGATTTGCCACAATGAAATCCTTTTGTTCTGCCGTCAATAGCATCATTCTGCTTTTCGCACCAAATCCTATGCAAAAACGATGTTGCACGCTATTCGCATAATAAACAACATAGCCTTGTTCCATTAAAAAGTTCTCAGCTCTGATACCTGTCAAATATTCGCCATAGGTCTCCTGTACCAATTTTTGGGCAGATGCCACATGCTGCCAACATTCACAAAATGTAAAAGTTCCATCCCCTGCTAAAAATCCGCATAATTCCATAACATTTCTCCTCCCTGGCAAATCCAGCATCCCCATCTCATTTATTACTTAAGAATTTGTTCTATCTCCTGCAATTCTTCCTCACTAAACTCTAAATGTTCTATACAAGCCGCATTATCAATGATCTGCTGCTTTCTGCTTGCGCCGGCTAGAACTGTGACAACCGCCGGATTATGCAGGCACCAAGACAATGCCATCTGAGAAAGCGTCTGTCCCCGTCGCTCGGCGAGAGTATTTAACTGTTGCAATTTGCTGACCAATTCTTCATTCAATTGTTCTCCAAGCCATGTATTTCCTCTTCCCACACGCGAATCTGTTGGAATCCCATTTAAATATCGGTCTGTTAAAAATCCCTGTGATAATGGAGAAAAGACTGCAAGTCCAATCCCATGCGCCACCGCATATTGATCCAGACCATCCTTTTCCACCTGACGGTTAAGCATCGAATATGACGGCTGATTTGCAATAAACGGCGTCCCTAATTCCGTAAGCAGTTGCTGCATTCTCTCGGTCTGCTCTGCATTATAATTCGAGATTCCCACATACAATGCTTTGCCCTGGCGAACAATCTGATCCAACGCATGTGCCGTCTCCTCAAGCGGAGTATCCGGGTCAAAAACATGATGATAAAAAATGTCGACGTAATCCAATTTCATCCGTCGTAAACTTTGATCCAAGGAAGCGATCAAGTATTTGCGAGAACCATTTCGATCACCATATGGTCCGTCCCACATCTCATAACCCGCCTTCGTTGAAATGCAAAGTTCATCACGAAATTCACGCATTCCCCGGTCTAATATCCGCCCAAAATTTTCCTCTGCACTTCCATTATAAGGATTCCCATAATTATTCGCCAGATCGAAGTGTGTAATCCCCAGATCAAACGCTGTATGTATCATTTCTTCCATATCGCTGAAACGACCCTGATGCCCAAAATTCTGCCATAATCCCATAGACACTTTAGGCAGTTTTAACCCGCTGCGGCCACAACGCGAATAGATCATTTTGTCATATCTCTTATCACTCGGCAAATACATTTTCTGTTTCCTCCTGTTCCAAAAATAACAACATAACGTCACAATTCTCTTTCAGTGTATCATATATTTTACATAGAATCTATCCCAATCATTTTTTCCATAACAAACACGACGTACTCATCTTAGGAGTTCCCCGGAAATTCCATTAGGCATAGAAATCCTGTGCCGTTATTTATGACCGTATGCATACAAACTGCAAGCAAATAGAAAATATATTTCCCTGCAGATCTGCTGTGATCTGTCCATTCATCTGTTCTACAAGCTGACGTACAATTGCCATTCCAAGTCCGCTCGACGTGGTACTCCTCGCCAGATCCGCCTTATAAAACCGTTCAAATATCCGCTCCACATCAATATATTCCGGGTGCATCACTTCATTTTGTACAAGCAGGCATGCCTCTCCCTCCTGCTCTGACAAAACGATCTTTACATGTCTACCACCATGTTCCCATACATTTTTAATCACATTTTGCAGCACTCTGCGCATTGCCTGATCATTGCCAAGCACCCATAATGCGCCCTCCTCAAGCTGTAATTGCGGTTCCATCTGTTGTTTTTGCCACTCATTATAATACGAAAACAAGGCTTCTTTGACCAATGCTCCAAAATCGCATTTTGTCAAAGGAACCTCATAACTTCTGCTTTCCAATTTTGTGTAAGTAAACAACTCTTCTAACATATCCCGCAACGCATGAATGCGTTCTTGAATAATTTGCAAATAACGTGTTCGCTCCTTTGCATTCTCTGTATCCTCCAACAACTGAAAATACCCATCCAAGGAGGTTAGCGGTGTGCGAATGTCATGTGACAGATTGGTATACGTCTGCACAAGTCTTTTCTCCTTTTGCACCCACTCCTGCCTGTTGCTGCGCTGCTTTTGCAAGATCTCATTCAATGAATCCGTTAATTTGCCAATCCCCAATATACGAATATCACTGACCAATATCCCATCACTTTGCTTGTCCTGCACAAACCGGAGTTGTTCCTCCAGCTTGCGCATCTGCCACCGCACCTTGACCAACAAATAGGACATTACCACCAACGCGGACAACGATACTGCCACATACCACGTCATACCAAATCCCTCTTTTCTATCTGTATTATATTTATCAAAGACATCACTACGAAATAGCCGACCACTAACAAGCACACATTGCGAATTTCTGTTGCAGTCATGTCAATCTGCAATGTTTTCATTTTGCTCGTCAGCAAATACGGCTGCAGGTCTACACTTCTGTCAAACAATTTCTTTATCACCGCAGAAATCCCCATACAGGCAACCGGTGCCACCCCCATGATCAAACACATTCCCAATGTCATGCTAAATGCCATACTTCGAATAAGCATTGCGATCGTCATACAAAGGATCAAAAACACATACTGCAATGCCATTCCCAGTAAAATCTCCGGCAAATATTTTGTCACATCACCCCATTTTATATAATGAAATGTTTTGTATACCGCAATGCTCTGCACAGCCAAGCTGATCAGATCAAATACGACTGTATATATCGCCATGGCGATCCACTTTGCATACACAAGGTGACGCCTATGTTCCATCTGCCCGCCAATATTTTTGATATATCCATTTTTGATATCTAACATCACAAACATTATCGCAAAAATAAGCGCCATCATTGTCAAAATACCCGATTTCAAATGCAATAAAAACATAGCTAAGACTTCTACCGACTCTGCATCCATCTCGCTGGTGTCCTCGGAAATACCAAAAAATATTGTAGCGTTATTATCGTTCGCTGACCCTATTTCCAGATTTGCCTGATCTTTTTTCTTCGCTTTACTTACCTGCAGACCATCTTTGTTCTGCTGTCCCGAAATATTCCCCTCTGATGCACTTTGTTCCTGTCTCGCAGCCTTCATATCATCACAGTTAAACTCTGTTGTCATAAAAACCAAGCCGATCATAATAATACTGATCACCCAAAAAGATCTCATCCGAAATATTTTATATAATTCCATGCGAATACTATTCCACATATTATTGCTCCTTTCACCGACAACCTATTTTTCTGCTGTCATATTCAAAAAATAACGTTCCAATTCTTCCTGGTAAATCCGTAATTCCCTCGGAAACACCCCCGCTTCAACCAACTGTGCATTGATCTGCGCGCTATCCTCCAGCCGTTCATACAAATACAAATGGTTGACATCAATCATCTCATAACGAGTTATTCCCAGTCGATCCAAAATCGGCATCGCCTGCTCCGGCTGATCTAATGTAAGTTCCAATCGTTTGCTGCATTGCTGTATCAACTGTTCCTGCGAAATCTCCTGTAGTAACACACCATTGTGAATAATCCCAAAATCCGTACACAACTTTGATAATTCTTCCAAGATATGGCTGGAAATCAATATTGTAATATTTCGTTCCTCAGACAAACGCTGCAACATATCACGGATCTCCACAATGCCTTGCGGATCCAACCCATTGATCGGCTCATCTAACACCAAAAAATCCGGGTTGCCTACCAAAGCCAAAGCAATACCAAGCCGCTGTTTCATACCAAGCGAAAAATGCTTTGTCTTTTTGCGCCCGGCATGTACCAGACCGACTAATTCCAACAATTCTTCTGCATATTTTTTATCACAAATTCCAAACAACTCTGCCTTAACCATAAGATTGTCCTGCGCTGACATATTCGGATACAATCCCGGCTGCTCAATAAGGCATCCCACTCTCGACCGTACTTTCGCTAATGATTTTCCGGAACAGCCAAATATCTCATACTCGCCAGCAGTTGGGTCCGCTAATCCCGCGATCATCTTTAAAACCGTCGTTTTGCCTGCACCATTCCTGCCGATAAATCCATATATCGCGCCCCGCCGTATGTGCATATCCACGTGGTCAACTGCAACATGTTTGCCAAACTGCTTCGTCAAACCTCTCGTTTTCAATAACATTTTTCTATTGCCTTCGCTCATATTCATCCTTTCTGTGCTCTCTCTTGTTTTACATAGACTATCATAACTGCCATTTCCGAATATATCGCTAAGAAATAGTAAAGAAATAGTAAAGATTTATAAATGCGCGACCATACAATAACCGATTCCCCATACTGTTTGTATATATTCCTGCTCTGTAATTTTCTTAATCTTTTTGCGAATATTGCTGATATGAACATCCAATGTTTTGGTTTCCCCCATATACTCCTCCTGCCAAGCATAAGTAAACACTGCCTCTTTACTAAATACCTGCCCCGGATGTTCCAATAACAATTCCAAAATTGCAAATTCCTGTCGCGTCAAGTGTCCCAATTCTTGACCATCAATCATCACCCGATGCGTTTCCTTATCCAAATCCATCCCTCGACATTTTAAATGTGTGGACTCTTCACCCGCTCCATGCTGCAAATGTCTCAATTGAATCTGCACTCTGGCAATAACTTCCTTCACGTCAAAAGGCTTTGTCATATAATCATCTGCACCACTCGTCAACAGATCCAATTTTTCTTCCATCTCGCCTTTTGCCGTCAATACAATGACCGGCACATCACTTGTTTGCCGGATCTGCTGCAGCACTTCTTCGCCGGATAATCCCGGCAACATAAGATCCAGCAAGATCAATTGACATTCATTGCGTTCTAACCACAACAAAGCCTCTGTCCCAGAAAACGCCTGACTACAGGCATACCCTGCCTTGCCAAGCGCTTCCTTCAATAAATTATTAATATGTAAATCGTCTTCCACGGTCAAAATAGTATACATTTTTCTCTCCAATATTACCCAATCAGCAAGCTGCCTTCCTCTTTTAACCAGCGTTCGCATTTTTTATAATCCGGCATCACCTTTGCCACTTCTGCCCAAAACTGCTTCGAATGATTCATGTATTTGCGGTGACATAATTCATGCACCACAACATAATCCAGCACTTCCGGCGGTGCTAACATCAACAAACAATTAAAGTTCAAATTGCCATTGCTGCTGCAACTGCCCCAGCGGGTTCTCTGATGACGGATCGTAATGCGTCCATAAGTCACACCCATCCGGGCCGCATAATGCGCCACGCGCTTTGGCACCACCTCAACCGCCTGCTCTGCAAGCTCATGAATTTTACTGTCCGATAAATGGTACTTTGCCTTGGCCGCCATTCGCACTTTATTTCGCTGCACCATCTTTGCATAATTTTCTTCCAGCCAGCTTTGTTTCTCGTTCAAAAATCGAACAATGTCCCGCTTCGGCATCCGATTTGGCACACGTAACACCACCCGGCAGTCTTTTTTGATCTCCAATGAAATCGTTTTACGCCGGGAGCGGACAATTTGCACCGGAATATTTCCTATTTGATACATCATAAGCCGATATTCCTTTCTTCCTTTAACCTCTCATTTCACCTACTCAAACTTCCCATACCTCAAATCCTCCACAACATCATATTGCTTATTATGTCAGCATAATAAAACTATTTTGCAGCCAATATATTAAATTGTTCTGTCATCAGAGAACTAAGATAATTGCCGAAGAACGCAGAGTTTTTATGTGATTTCTTATTTTGTTAAGTCTCTGATCACGTGCACATATTCAATATGCGGTCGAATCTGGCGAAGCGCTTTATATTGTGGAGCCTCTTCTTGCTGCAATGCATCCAGTGCAAGTTGATACACTCGATGTTCATTCGCCCACCACACTATATATTCCAGTAATTGGTAAGATTCCTGTTCTGAAATATTGTTACGGATTCCTTGCAAAACCCGGATTCCCACGCTGTCTCCTTGGGGAAGCAGACAGTCCAATAACCGTTCCAGCTTAAATCCACTCACATCTGCCTGCAAATCCATCTTCTCGCCATGCAATTGACAGGAAAAGCTGTCGATTGTCAAAATACTCTCATCGTCTTTCCCATCTGTACCTGCAACGCCTGCCAGCCAATGATTGACCGCCTCCGTCGCTTCACGAGATAAATTACGATTGACCGCCGGGACACTAAGCACATTCAATGCAAGCTGCAATTCTGCCTGGCATGGTATTCTCTTAACCAAAGAGCCCGCAACCTTTTTGAACATTTTCTTAGGACCGGATTCCTCCGGCCGATACTTCTGTATCTGCTCTGCAACAAAACATTGCAGCCCTTTTGCATCATACGAGGAAATCTGCACCTCAACCTTCAATCGCTCTTCCATGAAATCATGCCTCCTCTTCCGGATAAACAATTCCCCACTCGCGGCGCAAACTTGTCATGATCTCCATGACCTCTTCCGTATACTCTGCATATATGTGCGATGTATCTCCTTGGATCGCCATTTCCATATCCTGCAATTCATACATAAGTGCATCCTCATGCGCACCGGCACGCACTGTCTCCTTCGTTCCGTCAACATAAGTGATCACCGCTTCCTCTGCGCGCGGATACTCCATGATCTCAATATAACCTTTTTCGCAGGAAATCATTCCCCTTTTGGGCTGCTTCGAATGCAAACTCAATGCCACTGTTGCCATTTGCGCTTCTGCATTTTTGAGTACGAAAACCGATGACTCGTCCACTCCGGTCGGTGCCGGATTATACTGCGAAAGCACGACGTCCGGTTTAGACTCCATAAACCACCGCACAAACGACAAAGCATATACACCGATATCAAGCATCGCACCGCCGGCAAGATTACGATTGAAAAATCGATTTTGCATATCGTATTCCTTAAAACTGCCAAAGTTCATCGTTATAAGATTCACCTTGCCAAGACGTCCGGAAGCCAAAATCTCACGTAATTTACGATACAGCGGCATATGATAGATCGTCATTGCCTCCGCCAAGATCAGCTTCTTTTCCTTTGCTAACGCACGTACTCGTTCCAGCTCTGCGCTATTTAATGTGATCGATTTCTCCGCCAAAACATGCTTGCCGCCACGTAAGGCTTTCTCCATAAACGGCAAATGCGTATTGTGGGGCGTTGTAATGTATATCACGTCCACATCCGGATCGGTAAACATTTCCTCAAAATCATCATACACTTTCTCGATCCCATACTTCTCAGCAAACGCAACAGCTTTCGAGTGCGTGCGGTTGCCCACCGCATAAATGTTGCGTCCACCCTTTGCCAACGCAGCCGCCATCTCATTTGCAATCACACCTGTCCCAAGAACCGCCCACTTAATCTCTGCCATAAGTTCTCTCTTTCCTTTGAATCCTCAATGTATGTTGTGGCACCAGTCACCACAGACACTGCAGCGTCAGTCACCACACGTCGTAGTACCAGTCACCACAGACACTGCAACATCAGTCACCGCCGTTACTGAGTACAGCCACCACTTTCCCATTCTTCATATAAATTTCACCGGCATATCCACCATTGTAATACTTGCCGACATTCTCTATCTGTGAATAATAAATCTTTAACTCCTTCATGTACTTCTTGACCGATTTCTTGGACACACGACGATATTTTCGTTTCTCCCCATCTAACGGAAACAATACATCCGTGTAATAAAATCGGCATTTTTTCGATAACTTCAACGTAATCTTTTTCTTCAAAAAATAAGGATCGGCACTGTCGAAATATCCTTTTTGCGGACGAACCACAATGCGCTTACCCGTCATCTTCACAATTTGATATTGCGTAGCTTCATCCTTGCGATTGGTTCCTTTCGTATAATGCTTCTTTCCCTTCGTAAGCGATGCCTCCCGATACACTTTCACACCCTTCTTGTACATAAACATCTTGTACGCAGATGCAGAAGCTTCCGCTCCAACTGTTGTCACACAAATACATGCGATCACCAGCATTGTCAAAATCTTAGAAATTTGTTTGTTCATGGTGAACCTCCATTCTCCCAGATCCGCTTAGCGTGAATCCCAGGGCATACTGTTTGCTTTGTTGCTTGCTCTATTATTGTGTGGGTCATACGAAAATCCATACACAGTAATTATAGTTATATTTTAACAGGCAGGCGGGGGATTGGCAAATGGAAATAGGAACCACACATATTCCCTGTGAAATATGTTGGTTCCTATCATATAAACATAATATCAACTTCAAATACCAGCCATCTGATATCCTGCGGACACTCACCCTCTATCAATAAATCACACCACGAAAAACTCGATATCCCTGCATTGGACTTTTCATAAGTATTACATCAACGTATTTCACGCTATTTTTTTGTGGAAAAAATACCTTGAACTTAACTTGAGGCTGTCCAAAACTATTCTTCTTAACACTTACGACTCCTTGATTCGTCCAGCCAGCGGAATACTTAGCATATGATGTCTTAAGTATTGCCTCTCCAAGACCAGCTTCTGCAATTGCAACTACCTCGTTTTCATCAAAATCATTCTGTGAGCTGCTATCTGAATTTGATGAATTATTACCATTGCTACTTGATGAAGTATCATCGTTTGTGGTGTCTGTGTACTGATCTTCTTCATATCCCGGCAAACGATCGTTTTCTCGTATATCCTGCAATGACTTTGGCATATATGAATATTCCTCATATGCATAACCATCCTGTCGTCTTGCATCAATCGCATAATGTGAGACATATCCGGGAACATTCATTTCATGATGCCAATCTATATATATTTTCTTCGGATTATCCATATAATAGTAATATATGGTTGTAAAGCAGCCATCTGTGGTCGCTGTGTATATTCCGTACCTTTTTCCTCCACGTTCATATTTCGAAATGGTAAGTTTCTTTTGCGTAGTATACTCTACCCATGTTCCATAAAAATACTTCTTTAAAATCTGCTCTGTTTCCGATGCTGTTAAGTACCGTAAATCTTCCGTCAAAAGATACTCCCCTTCCTCTACCCCCTTCTTAAAACGAGCATATTTTTGCTTAGTGTAAATATTAGCCACCACTTTTTTCACAGCTTTTGTATTTCCTAATTGTTTACAAATGCTTAATGCTGCATCGTATTTCTTTTGTTTAACTAATTTTTTTGCAATTTTCAATAAATAATCACTTGTCTGTTCATAATTAAGCGTTTTTGTAAAATATTGCGCCGCATTTTGGTATTTTTTCTGTGTATACAAATAACTTCCCTGCTTGTAATCGCACTCTGTTGTAACTTCCGCAGCCACATTCTGATCTGTTAATGATGCAATTAATGCACGCGCTCCTTCAAAATCATTTTGATTCATTTTATCCAATATCTGTCCATACTGGCATTGCAAAATCAACGTATCCTTATCATCAATCTGTAATTGATCTATATCTGATGCTTTCAGCAGCGTTAATGCTTTTTCATAATCTCCTCCCTGCATCGCATCACTAATCATCAATGCATAACTTTGAGAAGCCTTGCTTAATGAATCACTATATTGCCCCAATGCCTTAAAACCATTATATGCTTCTTGATATTTTTGCGCATCATATAATTTTTGCGCCGCCTGATACTGTTCTTTTTTCGTTGGTGTATTTGTTTTACTCTGATTATTACCACATGAACAGCAATACATGCTAATACAGAATATTGCTAACAATAATAGTCCCTTTTTTTTCATCATATTGTCCTCCCGTAAAAATAAATTATTATTTATTTTTACGGTAACATTTATTTGTATATTTTATTTTCAATTTCTTTCCATGCAAGCGCTTTATCATGATTTACGCCTTTTATAGGAACAACATTGCGACGAATTATTGCACCATGCATCTCTTAATTCGCACGTCTTTTTCTCAAGATCAAAATAAACACAATTTTTACCAAGTCTTCCTCTTTTAGCTGTCTTCGAGTATCCCGCTCCACTAGTTCGAATATGTAAAATACTTTTTCCGCCTGTGTGAATTTTCCTTTTGTTTTTGCCATATTTATGACTTTTTCTTCCCATAAACACCACCACTTTCTTTTTTTAACGCTTAAAATTCAGCATATTTGCCTATTATAATTCCAGTCACTAACCTCTCTATAACTCCATCTTTAAGAGACAATGTGATTGTAAAAAATATGAATACTGCAACGTAACAAGGCGAATAGCTACCGTACATAATGTTGTATCACTACAGCCCACGAGATGGAACGAAAACGTAAAGATACTAAATAAGGAAACCACTTGGTATACAAATGGTTCCCTTTAACTTTATGTTCCTTTTGACACATATACATATTGATTGCAATTTCACAAAACTAATGTCAAAAATCATAAAAAATCATCAAAATCATCCGGATCCAAACCTGCGTCATCCAAAGCCTCGAGTCTTTCCTCCTCATCCATTAACCGAAAATCATCCGGATCAATATCAGCATTCAGTAAATCTATTTCCAGTCCATCATGAAATTCCTCATCCACATCGCCGTCAAGACCACTTTCCAGCCCAAATGACCCAGAGGTCGGACCCAAACCTCCGATTCCATCATTCATTTCACGTTCCTCATCATTCGTACACATAAGATCGTCTGCAAGCAGGCTCTCAACTTCATCAACATGACCGTCCCCGTCCAAATCTTCCCAACCAAAAAAATCCATAGTATTCTACCTACCTTTCCCTGTTAATCAGAACATTGATTTTCCTCGATTTCCTCAAATATTTTATCCATCTTTGTTTTTTTCTTAAAATTGCGCAACATCTTCTTATCATGTCTCACAATATAACTGACCACTTCACGAAAGTCCTTCGTTTCCAATTCCTGGTCGTGATAATTTTCAGCAAATTTCTTGTGTGTTTTCTGTGCTGTCCCCTTCGCCCATCGATAATTCTCGTGGCGTAGATTGACAACCTCATCTCCTCGCAAAAATATGTTCCAACGTCCACATGCTGAGCGAATAAAAACTACATTGTCTGTTATATTATATATAAGCTCATAACGGTCACATATTTCTCTAATCTCATCGTCAGTAAGCATGATACATCACCTCCTCACGATTCCATCTATTTATAAATTATAGCACAAAAGCGGACGGAATTTTTTATAATTTTGTTATCCACTTTGCCATCCATTATTTCATCAATCTCCCGCCTCACTTCAAAAGCTTTCTTATCTCCTTCTCATTCTGCTTGGTAAAATCAGAAAGTTCATAGGAACGTATACGTTCCTTAACCAGATTCGGAATGACGAAACCATTTTTTACAAGTGTTGCAAGTCGATTGATTACAGTCTTATTTGTAACCTTAAGCTCTTTGCTGACTTCGATAGGCGTGAACTCTCTTTTATAGTTCTTCATGAGCAGCAAGAGCAATTCCTTCTCTTTCCCTTTTAGATACGAAAGGCTTCCTTCCAATTCTTCGTTGTTTGAACTCTCCGACAATTCGCAAACCTTATTTGAGTATAGCAGCACCATGCGAAGGAAATAATTGATCCAAATCTCAGGATGCGGAGGATTCTCTCGTCCCGAATAATACAGTGCAGGCAGCCCCATCTGGATTGATTCATAGTATTCATCAATATCATATGCGAAGTACTCTTCTAATGAGCCAATTCCGTTAAAACCATATCCGTTGATATCTAAAATATATCCCGAGAGCAGCCTTGCGGTCCGCCCATTTCCATCTTCAAATGGATGAATTGTTACAAGCTGATAATGCACTACAGCTGCAATTATGAGCGGATGATCATCTGTTGCATTCACATATTCCACCAATTCATCCAACAGATCCGGTATATCAATATATTCCGGAGGAATATAATCAGGATTCCCTGTTTGTGAATCATATACCGCAAATAATACTCCAGGGGGCATTGGTCCTCGAAGTCCGATTTTTTCTTTTGAAGCTCCCTTTTCAACATACTTCTGTACATCCAATATCAGTTTCTTGGAAAACCTCTCCTTCTTTGCCGCTTTCTCTTCCAAACAATTCAGTGCCAGGAAATAATTACGAACCTCCTGCTCCGGTTTAAGATAGTGTTTTCGTTCATCGCTATCTATAACCTCATCCACCTGCTTCTCCGATAAAGGATTGCCTTCAATTTTAGTAGATGCATAGGAACTTTTCTTCTTTGAATTTTTCCGCAACTTACTTGCTACCGCAATAGGCAACGAAACTTCTGATGCTTTATACCTGTTTTTATCTATCTCCGTAATATACTTTAATATTTCATTTGACAAAGTTACTTTAATCATAAAAAAGCACCCTCCTGATATAATGAGCCCAAGAAAAAACATCTACTTTGCAGCCATTTGTTTTTCTAGGCATAGTATATCACGAGAGTGCCAATTTTTCCATTAAAATTACACTATTTTTTCACTATTTTACATTTCTACAGTAAGCGCCTAATCTGCCCACGGATTACACCCCTCACAAATCCATGCCATAATCGGAGTGTCTAAAATTAAAAACGATCACTCCAACAATCGTGAAGGTTCTCATTCAATGCTGGAGACGTTTACTACAACACCAACATTATCTTCCACAAGTTCTCCTGCTATACGAAGCCATCTTTTATATATTCAATTGTTCTTATAGCATGAGTGTTAACATTAACAACACGCATGCCAATAAGCCTGCTCGTATCCATCTTCTCACCTCTTTACAATAGTTCCTTCAACTTCATCATTTCATCCTCAGTCAAAGTTACACCTTTTCCCATTTTCTCATGTTCCGGTGCCCAGTCTCTGTAACCAATGGTAAATACGCCATTGCTAAAGTATGTTTGAGCACCATACATTTCTACATCATTCTCAAACAAACACGTGAAGCTATCCAGGGCGTAAACTGTTTGAGCACCATACATTTCTACATCATTCTCAAACGGATCAATACCTAAGAGGTTGAAGCGAGTGGCTTGAGCACCATACATTTCTACATCATTCTCAAACCTTTTATCGCTGACAGGTGGTTGTGCTTTGCTTGAGCACCATACATTTCTACATCATTCTCAAACTCGTCAAAATATGAGCAGACCAACAACACAGCTTGAGCACCATACATTTCTACATCATTCTCAAACGCATAAGAGTTGCTTTGATTGCAAAGCATTGTTTGAGCACCATACATTTCTACATCATTCTCAAACAGTTAGATTCTCCAAAATTATCTGATAAAGGTTTGAGCACCATACATTTCTACATCATTCTCAAACCGACGTTAAACATCACCACCGACTGCATAAGTTTGAGCACCATACATTTCTACATCATTCTCAAACAATTAGAACTGCATCTTTTCCGATTGTACGGTTTGAGCACCATACATTTCTACATCATTCTCAAACGCAGTCCAAGCGACGGTATCTCGATTATTGGTTTGAGCACCATACATTTCTACATCATTCTCAAACGGACTATGTCAGCTATGACAGCGAAAACAGGTTTGAGCACCATACATTTCTACATCATTCTCAAACTATAAACGTATATGTGATATGCACAATAAAGTTTGAGCACCATACATTTCTACATCATTCTCAAACATAAGAGATGACAACGAGGACAGCCTCTTTGTTTGAGCACCATACATTTCTACATCATTCTCAAACACACAACTCGTCATTCATGTAGATGAGGATGTTTGAGCACCATACATTTCTACATCATTCTCAAACTGTAATTTTGCAACGCCCCGATTGCTGTATGTTTGAGCACCATACATTTCTACATCATTCTCAAACGACAGTTGCAAGCAGTTACACACGTTACATGTTTGAGCACCATACATTTCTACATCATTCTCAAACTTGTTTCGTGTGTCATACAGTTCCGAATAAGTTTGAGCACCATACATTTCTACATCATTCTCAAACGACTGGGCAGACAAGGACGAGTAAACGCAGTTTGAGCACCATACATTTCTACATCATTCTCAAACGCTTACAGTACATTTTATGATGAACCGGCGGTTTGAGCACCATACATTTCTACATCATTCTCAAACGGAAAAAGGGTAGAACAACTTGGGCCGTGGGTTTGAGCACCATACATTTCTACATCATTCTCAAACTAAAAGTAATATTGTCAAGTGTTTTTATGTGTTTGAGCACCATACATTTCTACATCATTCTCAAACCACAGGCACACAACGTCAGGTGCTAAACGAGTTTGAGCACCATACATTTCTACATCATTCTCAAACCCACATCTCGCACGGTTTATAAAAAAGCCTGTTTGAGCACCATACATTTCTACATCATTCTCAAACGGATTTTGAACTATATTGAATCCTTGCAAAGTTTGAGCACCATACATTTCTACATCATTCTCAAACGACGGAAGATACAGTGGCGAAATCGTCAGTGTTTGAGCACCATACATTTCTACATCATTCTCAAACGCTTACAGTACATTTTGTGATGATGCAGCGGTTTGAGCACCATACATTTCTACATCATTCTCAAACATCACGGATGGAACACTGCAACACCAAATAGTTTGAGCACCATACATTTCTACATCATTCTCAAACAGCCAGTTGCCCTTTTTGCACTTTTTGGCAGTTTGAGCACCATACATTTCTACATCATTCTCAAACCAAGCAAGCGTTTGTTTTACGGCACCCTATGTTTGAGCACCATACATTTCTACATCATTCTCAAACTACACAAATGAGTTCATGAACATTGGAACAGTTTGAGCACCATACATTTCTACATCATTCTCAAACACACGCTGACCAATGCAGGTCTGACGGTGGGTTTGAGCACCATACATTTCTACATCATTCTCAAACTTTGTTATTATTCGGAAAATGTGGAATAAAGTTTGAGCACCATACATTTCTACATCATTCTCAAACGCACTAGCTATGATTTACGATCTGTAAAAAGTTTGAGCACCATACATTTCTACATCATTCTCAAACCCGGGGCGCATGTGTTCTACGTACATGTGCGTTTGAGCACCATACATTTCTACATCATTCTCAAACCGTTGTCGCCTTGTTTGTCAATGTAGAGTAGTTTGAGCACCATACATTTCTACATCATTCTCAAACCTCAAATCAGAAAATGAAATGCCATCACTAACATAAAATGTATCTATACTGCGCTCAAACACACTAATCTAAATAATAGTATAACGAAATCTTTCTCTTTCTTCAATAGATTTCACAGTTATCCTTATCAATAATATACCACTTCTCACCATCTATTCTACTGTCAATATAATGTTCCATTAATAAAACATTCCATTCTCGACAGCACACTTCTGAATACAATAATTTCATTTCTTCAGCAGAAAAGTATTGTCTTAAATTCCAGAATATTAATAATTTTGGCTTTATCAATTCCTGGAGCAATATACAATATTGCAATAACCGCTCCAAGTCCGTTTCATATTCAGTAACTAATTGAATACCCATAGCTTTCGCCAAACTCGAATAATCAAGTTCCTCATTGATACTGAACTCAAACGAATACTCCACCTCTAGATTACCAAAGAATGTTTGGATATGTGTGTTTAGCTCCTGCCCCTCTCTCCAATGCATTTCGTTCACCGCTTTTTCTGCAAAAGATTTCAAAAAGGCAGTAACCAGCTTTCTTTGATTAACATCTAGCTGCAATGGGTTAAAAATCATTTCCATGACTTTGCTGATTTTTAATTCTTTATCATCTTCCGACAAAACCCAGTTGCCGTTATCACCACTTTGCTGAGATATTAATTCCTTTTGAATCTCCCGCCATCTTACCGGCGATTCTACAACACACACTGGTATCAGAGAATCATCCTTTCCAAATTCTATATCGAAATGAACATCCGGATGTGTTAATCTCAAACATCCCCCTCCCCTCTTTTACCGTGATTACAGTATAATTAACCGTTCATCACTCTGAATCACTTCACTTGTAACTTCCCCGACCAAAAGTTCCATTCGACCATACTGTTTTTCGGTAATCGTCAACATTTGCACCAACCCTTCAGGAGGTTTGTTTTTGCGAACATTATCTTCAATCCTTTGAGCTATGCTGGTATTTAATGCTAACTTGCTATAGATTGACTCCTGTTGCATGACAAACCCACTCTTCAGCAAATATTTCCGAAATCTCGTGTATTCTCGCCGCTGCGCATTTGATAGTACAGGAAGGTCGAACATTACTATCACTCTCATGTACCTATAACTCATAAGAATAAAAGGAAAGCTGCGCAATGTCCGACTCATTCAAAGCATCGAATACGCTCTTAACATATTGCTTGATCGCATTTAGGATGACAAAATGTTTGCCTTCCATTATTATTTCTTCATTTAGCAAAGCAACTAATTTCATTTTTTGTTCATGCTCAAATTCTATTGGTCTCATTTCACATACCTTTCGATCGACAAGCACACGATACGGTTCCATTAGATCTGAGCCCAAATTAAATTGGTTAAACATATTATCATGGAATAACCCCAGCTGCGTAATGTATCCATTCATTACAATTTCACGATTAATTGCAGAAAGCATCAGTGAATATCCATAATTCAATGCTGCATTAATCGGGCAATCTTGACTCCGTGAGAAATCCATGCCAAACAATGCGTTAAAATACACTTTTGCAGCATGTCCTTCACGATTAGTGGCATCATTCCATTGTATCTGTTGAACATAATCTCTCAGCAGCGCAGCTTCCGTATTCTTCCCCCTTTCCAGCAGGAATTCCGCCTGCTTATTTATTTTTTCACGAACAATTTCCGTCCACACAGCTTCCTTTACCGACTGTGACCACGTAATTTGTGTACGGATTTTATTGCTTGTGTCATGTGAACCATAATACGAAATCAACTCCGAGGATGGATTTCGCTTATGGTCACAAAATATCACTTTCACCTTCTTTCTCGTTAATTCCGCCAACAATCCAACTGTCAGCGATACAGAAGTAGATTCCACAAGCAGAAGTGCTATTTCTGAAATATGTATCTTCTGCGTTTTCATCTCACTCCGTACCACTAAATATTGCAATTGCAGATCCAATTTTGCCGTGTTATGCACGACAACGATTCGCCAACTCATATCGTTTTCAGATCAATCACTTGTTCGTAAAAACCTGTGATTGATTGGTTAATAATTTTTATATCTTCTAATTTCGATATATCATTACTAAGCAACAATCTTCCCGCCATTCCAGGTCCATCTATTAATTGCAAATTTGCAGCCTGACTGCTGCATTGGAACAAATGCAAAATCTCTACGAGCAACAAGCATTTTTGCTCATTACTCATAGAACGAAAAATTGCATTCCCTACTTCTAATCTTTCTATTTGCGCTGACAGCCTATGCCCATACAAGCTATTTCTTAGCTTATGCAGAAATTCATCATAGAGTTCTTCCAAGGCTTCTTGTGTCACTTCACTTTTTTCGGATAGGACAGCCTCTTTATTCTCTTTATAGTCGGCACAATATTTACCTATCTTCTTTACTATCAACTGCAACTCTTCGCTCAAAACCAATTGATTTGCTCCCTTAAATAATAATTGCTTTCCTGTTCTTCCCGACAAATGCATCTTAAACCCATCCACGTCAAATAGCGTATTAATCTTTATCTTAGGTATTCGCACGTCTGGATTCACAAGACCTAGTTCCTCCTCGCAGTATCGTCTACGAAGCTCTACAGATTCCTCTAAGCTTTTCGCCAAAAATACCGGCACGAACTCAATCGTTCTCTTTCTCTCTCCCTTCTTACCATCGGATTCCACCAGCATAAAATAAGCACCACTTGCCTTATTATACGCTCCATATTTATCGCGCGAGCGGAGTCTCTCATCGGCACCTCCCTTGATTGGTATCTGTCCTTTCCCTTTCTTCAAAATATTTTGATCAAAAAGCCCTCCTTTCACTTCGTATGCTCTTCTGGTGAATAAAACATTATTCTTTCGCATCCATTTCTTTACAGTGCATATTGTCCCGTTATCTCCAGGAATCCATGCTGTTTCATTTCCACGTTTTACCGTTTCATTCTCAAACATTTTCCTTAGGTTGTATGTACGTCCCGGATTGTTGCGCACAAACCAAGCCGCATCCTTTGTAAATTTTACATAGTATGTGTTGCCGACAACAATATTCAAATAGGCATCTTTGGCATGATGGAAATCATTCACCTCACGCACTTTGATCATTTCAAATTTATGCCGGAATTCACTAACTGCACGAGCTTTTGCATAAACGATTTCGGCATCAGGATATGCCTCTTCCAATAAATGCGCAACTGCTTTGGTACTCTGACGTGTCTCTACTAATTGTCTTGCAATAAAACCAGCCAACTCATCTTCACCAAATGGCTCTGTTCTTGTCAATCTCTTATATTTTTCTTTAGAGATCAATCCCTTTTTCAACAACGTGCTCCATAATGCTTTTCCTGCTTTTCGGTATTCCTCAGGGACCGGGAATGTATCTGTCTTTTTGCTATTTAAATCTCTTTTGACCAATACGCGGTTGTCTATACTATCGTCCATAACCTTCGATTGTGGATATATATGATCAATATCATATCGGTTTGTGAATAACTCATCCAAATCAATGGCATCTCCGGAATACATACATCTTCCCATCTGCGAATAATATAAGAAAAGTTTGTCACTGCGCAATGCATTGTCAGACTCCTTATTTGCCAGACGGTCGTATAATTCCGGTGCTTCCTTTTTGCAGGCTTTGTAAAGATCCAACAACTGGTTTCTTCTAGAAACTTTTCTCACGCCTTTTTCACCGGGCTCTCTTGCAACCTCGACAAAAATACGTTTTGGTGCACCACCCATTATATTTGTAATTTCCCTTACAATTTTTATAGTTTGCCAAATTGGGCGCTTTACTGCAGGAGACACATAAAGCTCTTCAATGTCTTGATATTCTATCTCTCCTTTTTTCATCTGTCCGGCGTTCCATTGCTCAATCTGCTTTGTATAATCGTATTTTCCACTTAAAAGTTTCATTAAGTTCTCATTCGTTTCCCAAAGCGCAGTGATGATATTCATCACTTCACCAGTCTCTTTATTGACTGATTCAATATTTTCCAAAAAGGTGCGCGACAATCTGCCCCACCCTGCATATTTTTTGTTGGCAAGCTGAGCAACCTGTTTGTCAGACAACATCGGATATTTTCTATGAATACGCTGTTTCAACATCTTTTGAGAATCTGCAAATAGCGTAATATCTCTGACGATATCCTCCTGTTCACTTTCCGAAAGGACCCCCGCTCCAACGATCTGCTTAAAATCATGATACGCTTTCAACGAACTCTTAAAATTCTGATCAAATCCGGATAGTTCTTGTTCTTTAGAAATTACGCCGTTGATTCTAAGGTAATCCTTGACCTTTTTCCCTGTTACACGTTGGTATTTCTTGAAAACATTATTATAAATATCCTGCTTAAGTTCCGGAGCTATCAGTTCCCCATCAATGCGTAGATTATTTAGCTCGTTCAATACATTGAATTTCGCATACAACAATGATTCCTTCGGCAAAACATCCTCTCCGATCAGATACGTGCATTTATTCGTCATGCGTTCAATAAATTTCGTTGCACTTTCTTCCTCGTCAATCATTTCTGAAAAATTCCATGGATAAATTTTGCCTTCCTTTTTACGTACAGACCAGCTATGACCACCTTTATCTTGATGTGCCGTGTTCAATGGTCCTACGTAGTACGGAATGCGGAAGCGGAATATCTTTTGTATTTTTTCCACTGGTGTATAACCATCTTGATCTTTCTCCAACAAAAACGGATAGAATTTCTGTGCGTTGTCCAATATTGCATTCAATTCATTCTCATGCAATTGATAAGGAATAACTCCATTATCGCGAATTATTTGTTTTGGAAATAATGTTCCAAGATCCATCTCTGCTTTTAACTCATCGATTATCTCTTGCCCCATTTCATCCACAGACAGACGATCCAACTGCTTTTTTAAGAATTTATAAAAATCTTCCTGTGAACATTTTTTCTCAATCGGCTGTTTTTTTCCATTTTTCTTTGCCATGCCAATATAAGCACTATAATTTGCCTCATTTTTCTCAGACACACCAAAAACAGCCTCGTAAACTTCTTTATCCATCCGAAGAAGCTGCTTCACTTTCCGCAGATCATCACGGTGTTTCTCATAGGTTTTAACTTTTGCTTCCGACAAAAAGCGCGCATCCCCCAGTATATCATGCAATACCGTCCAATCATACACACCCTTTGCTGCTGCTATAAGCAAAAATCGATCCGCCAATACAGACTCTATTTCTACCTCTTTTTCTTCATAACCATTATCAGAAAAGCATATTTTCGAGATTTCTTCTTTATCCAACTCCGGATCAGCAAAAATATCACTTAGCTTTACGGTGCAACCCGTAATTAAAGCTGCTATCGCTCTCTCCTGTTTTTGCTTCTGCTTATCTGTTCCTACTATGAGCTTGCTGACCTGCGTCTTTTTATCTGATTTTGTGCATTGAGCATCACTCATAATGTGTTCCAATTGAGTCAACACTTCTTCTTGCGTCAAAGATTTCAGATCAATCTCTTGTTCTTCAGCCTGCTGCACTAATGCCTCAATCGCTGTTGAAAATTCTTTTACTTCTGATAATTTCTTGCCCTCAAACAGAAAATGTCCTCTATGCTTAATAATGTGATGCAATGCCAAATAAAGCAATCGAATATCGGGCTTATCTGTTGTATTCGTTGCCAACGCATAGCGCAAGTGAAAAATTGTCGGATATTTCTTATAATAGTCTTTATCTGTAAATCCATCATCTGCAAACAGTGCATACGGCAGCTCCGGCATGTTTCCATTGATGTCTTTCTTATCCTCATGCCAATACTTACTCTCTTTCATCCGCTGATAGAATCCCATGTCTTTCTTGCTAATCTCTTCCGCAAAGATTTCCTGCAATAAATGTAATCGATTTTTACGGCGCTCTGTTCTTCTTCGAGATGTTCGAAAGATTCTTCTTTCTTCGGCTGTCTTAGCAGACTCAAACAGGCGAATTCCCCATAATGCCTTACCATGACGTTTGATAATATTGTACGTCGGATCCGTCACTGCCCATCCTACAGAACCGGTTCCCATATCCAATCCAATATAGTACTCTTCAAATTTTTTCATAAAATCCTCCTTTTTCTCTTGACATGTCGTAGTTTATGCTTTATTATTGATGTCAGTTAAGTACCATACGTATTAACTACATCATAAGTTCAAATAAAAATTTATTCAAATCGCCTTCGGGCATCACAGTGTGTGATTTAATTGAACTTTAGGAACTCGCCTCGGCGAGTTTTTTTGTTGCTTGTTCATACCAGATCATCTCCTCCCCATCACTTCAATCTAAGAATCAGCACTTGTTATCCTTCATAGCCAATTCCATTTCCAGATCATCCGCAAAATATTGTCTCCTCATTCTTTGAATTTCCTTTTGTAGTTCACTGACAACTTCCTGCGGTGCAGCAATCTTAACCCCTTCTCCTAATCCTAACACCCATCCAAAAAAATTATTACTGACAACCACTTCAACTTTTGCTTGAAAGTGATCCTCATCCACCGGGCGAATTTTAACGTCTCTTCCAAATCTATCTACGATCACACCTATAAACCCATTTTGACAAAGCAGCGTGACCGATTCCTCTTTTCCCGAAAACATTCCAAAATGCTTCTCTGCGTAGTTTGCTATATTTCCCTGTGGAAATAACTTTTGACCTTTTCTTTTGCATTTCATCGGTTGAATACGTAACATCTTGTCGACTCGAAAATGCTTGACAAACTCAGCCTTTGCGTCATATCCTACCATATAATAATTCTCATTATCCCAAATCAGCCCCCACGGAGATATTATGTATCTCTCTCCTTCGTGTCTTAGCTCCATCTCCTTTTTCAAATTCCACTGAAAATATTGAAATGAAATCATTACGTCTGCTGTAATTGCATTATGTATTTCATCTACATTATAGTAGATACTTTCGTTCATGGTTTTTATCCGACCGTGAACATATACCTGTTGATTTAACTGTTTCGCTTCGTATCGACTGACGTAGCGTTCCAGTTTCTCTATAAGCTGGCTGGATTTCTTCTCTGTGATAAATTTAGAAGACTGTACCGCGTCTACCAAAAGTTTCAATTCCGCCAATTCCAAATTTCGATTTCCTACACAATAATATACATATCGTCCTATGTGCTTTTTTTCAATATCAATTCCAAACAATTGCAGAGCTTCTAAATCAGAATATATACTCTTTCTCTCTGCCGCAATGTCATACTTGGCCAACTCATTGATAATCTGCTCTACCTGTAAACCATGTTCATCATCCGTCAGTCGAAGCATAATCTTTGCTAAATACAACAATTTTAGCCTTTGATTCGGTCGTTTTGCCATTTACCCTCCCATCTCTTATACGCATACCTATCGTAGATTTCTTGGTGCAAAATTTAACATTACTTGTCTTAGTGTGGATTCTCTACACATTCTTTTATGACATGCCACTATTATAGCACATTTATTGTCCCATAAAACGTACTAAATCGTATTTTTCAATAATTTTGGTTCTTTTTTGGATCGGTGATTTTTGATTTTGTATCCACAATTCGGACATTTTCTTACGGTATCCGAAATTTCCCGGTTGCATTCCGGGCAACAAATTAGTGCCATTTGCTTTTCATCCTTTCTCTTTTATCGTAATAGATAACATAACATTTTCTATTTTACGAAATCCTCTCATATGCAGTGCACCACCCCGCCCACCTTTTGACTTTCTCCCTCAAACTTTGTATAGTATATATGTTGTGCCATCGGGCACACGTTACATTTTACGACTGCAAGGCATCAGCTTTTGATATACGCCCGGTTTCTTTAGAACAGGAGGGATGGTCGCTGGTCTTTTGCAGCAAAGCAAACATTGGAGGGTACCTATGAAATCTTTTGGTAGTGAGGGGATTTTATTCCCTGTATATTTTATTATGCTGGCTTTGGCCGTATATCTGAACGTGTTTACGGGTTCGGGTCTTGATATCGCCAACATTATCATTAATATTGGAATGTTTTTAATTGTCGGCGGGATTATTTTGTATTCTACGACACATTGTTTCATGCCTGCCAATCGGATGATGGCTAGCCTGCATCTTGCGGCACGCAACTTTCAGACTGACTTCAAACGTAAAGGCGATTATTTGTGGGATGATTATAAAGATAATCCAAAGCTCTTTGGTAACAAATTGGCAGATACACGTTTTCGTGAATATTGCGAGGAGCGCAGAAGATTAACGATGTTAGAGCGAAGTGCCCAATGCGATATTGATGATTATCTAAATGAATATTACATTGACAGTGTAATGAAATGTGGATTGATCAGCATTGTTCCCGGCGTAATGACCGGTCTTGGTATTTTGGGTACTTTTATCGGTCTGTCGTTTGGTCTTCAGAATTTTAATACCGGCAGTGCGTCCGCAATTACGGACAGCATTCCGCAGTTGATGAATGGTATCAAGATCGCGTTCCACACATCTATTTATGGTATGGTGTTTTCTTTGGTATTTAACTTTGTTTACAAGAAAAACTTAGAAGATGCTTATAATGCCATGGACGATTTTTTGGACAGTTACCATAAATATGTCGCACCCCGTGCACAAAATAATGCGGCAAATATTTTCTTGGATTATCAAGCTTTGCAAATGATGCAGACGGAGAAGATGATGGAGAAATTTAGTGATGAAGTAGCCGATAAGATTGCTCGGGCACTCAGACAATAACACCACCCGGTTCCGCGTACAGAAAAGAGGTTTATTATGCGCAGAAAAAAGAAAAGACATTTGGAGGAAACCAGTTATTGGCTTTCCTATTCCGATATGATGGCTGCTCTTTTGTTGATCTTTGTGTTGATCATTTCGTTTACAATGCTGCAATCGCAAAGACGTTACGAACAAAAACAAGAGGAATTAAAGCAGCAGCAGGCTTTGGTTCAAAGCCAACAGGAACAACTGCAGGAGCAGCAGGAACAGTTAGACAAATTGATCGGTATTCGAACGGAACTGATCGAGGCTCTCAAGAAAGAGTTTGACGGTACGGATCTCAGTGTGAAAGTCGATGAAAAGACCGGATCCATCGCGCTTGACTCAAGCATTTTGTTTGATTCCGGACAATTTGCGTTGAAAGCGTCGGGTGAAGAATTGCTGCAAAAGTTTTTACCAAAGTATATTGGCGTATTAACAGACAAGCAATTTAATGATTATATCTCAGAGATTATTATTGAAGGACACACAGATACACAGGGAGACTATTTATATAATCTGGAGCTGTCCCAAAAAAGGGCCTTGTCTGTCGCAACTTTCTGCTTGGATGAAAACAAGAAAGTGCTGTCGACTGCCAAGATCACGAAACTACGCAAAATTGTGACGGCAAACGGCAAGTCCTTTAGCAATCCAATATTGGATAAGGATGGCAAAGAAGATCAAAATGCATCTCGTCGCGTGGAATTTCTTTTCCGCCTGAAAGATGATGAAATGATAAATGATATCAGTGACATTTTGAATAATTGATATTAGTGACATTTTGAGCAAAAGATATCAGTGACATATTGAATAATTGATATCAGCGACATTTTGAATAATTGATATCAGTAACATTTTGAACAAAAGACATCAGCGACATTTTGAGCAAAAGATATCAGCGACATTTTGAGCAAAAGATATCAGCGACATTTTGAATAATTGATATCAGTGACAGGAGGAAAACATGGAAATTCATCCGATTGCCCGGATACACTCTGATTTTCCGGGAAAGTTTGGCATTCCACGACAGAGCGGTCTGGTTCCGGAGTTACGCAGCCGTATCATATTTGAACCGGAATACCGCAATCGCGATGCGGTCCGCGGCTTGGAAGATTTTTCTCATTTATGGCTGATCTGGGAATTTTCAGAAACAATGCGTGGGGAATGGTCACCTACCGTTCGTCCGCCCAAACTTGGCGGCAATAAGCGCATGGGAGTATTTGCAACGAGATCTCCATTTCGACCAAATTCACTGGCGCTTTCCTGTGTAGAATTACAGGACATTATTTTTTCAAAAGAAGATGGACCAATCCTGGAAATAACGGGTGCCGATCTCATGGACCGCACCCCGATCTATGATATAAAACCATATCTTCCGTATGCCGACTGTAAACCGCTGGCTACGGGTGGTTTTACAGACAGCGTAGAAGTTCATTTGCTGCGCGTAATACTTCCGGACAATGCGGGCCAAGTATTGCCTGCCGAAAAGCTTCTTTCTCTGGAAAAAGTGCTGGCACAAGATCCTCGCCCTTCTTACCAAAACGATCCGGAACGCATCTATGCATTCGAGTTCGCTGGCGTTACTGTCCGCTTTTTCGTACAGAATGACATTCTCACCGTAGTATCTATGAGTTAGCTGCCTATATACGCCAACTTCCCATACCTCAAAGCCTCCACAACCACATATTGCTTATTATGTCAAAGAATACTAAGTATTTTGCAGTCACAACATAGTGATTTCTGCCGGCAGTGAACTATAGTAATTGCCTTGCCGCATTTTCGTTTTTTGTGATTTCTAGATTTTGTTGTCTCTGATGATTGATTTACATGCCCTTCGGAAACTCGAAGTCCCGGAAGCAAGGTAATCATCATTTTTGAAAGGGACTTTGCGCTCGTCGTTACTTATGTCTCGTATTTCAGAGACATTAAGTAACGTGACGTAGCGCATCGTAGCGAAAGCGTCCCGTCCAAAAATGGATGATACCTTGCTAAACCGGGACATCTCAGACATCCTTCAGGCATGTATTCATCAGAGACTTAACAAAATAAGAAATCACTCAAAAACTCTGCGTTCTGCGGCAATTATCTTAGTTCGCTGCCGGCAGAACAAGTTAGTTTGTCGGCTGCAAAATACATATTTATGACTGACATAATAAGCAATATGTGGTTGTGCAATAACTTCCGGCATGGGAAGTTGGCGTTATTTATTTGCCCAAAGATAACAGTATGCTTGCGTTCTCGCCGCAAATCGTTCTGTCTTTAACAGATTCCGTACTTCTTCTTTGGTATACCATCCTGCTTCAATTTCTTCCACATTAGATGTGCTTTGGCGGAATTCACCACGTGCTTTTCCGATGACACATACATTCATCTCATTGCTGAACCCAACCGCACTATAGCTGAGTCCTAACTCATCATTGATCTCATATAGTTCTAACCCCGTTTCTTCCCACAACTCGCGCTTCGCACTCTGCTCCGGCACCTCGCCTGGATCGATCAATCCCGCCGGGAAATTATAAACCCACGTACCTGCCGCCATACGGAATTCTTTGTTCAAAACGATTTTCTCCCCACTCTCATCAGTGACCATCAGCACAACTGCATCCGGCTTATTGCCACGAAGCTCTTCTCTTGTTTGAACATTACGGTTGCGGCTGATCATTTCATATATCTTTGTCGTATCATCTACTGTCTTATAAGTAATATCATAACGGGTAATAAATTTACCTTCTTCCTTTTTATCAATCTTCTCTAACTTCATTCTCTAAGTTCCTCCTGTTTTCATTTATATTCTCAAGCTTCTCATACCGGAAGTTTGCGTTATATTGGCGTTAGCGGAGTACAAATAGATACACTCCACAAATGCCGCCCCCAAAAAGCATAGATAACAAAAATGCAACAATAGACTGTTTGCGTTTATACAGCGAATACAATATTGGACAAAAGGCAAGAACATACAAAGCACATCCTATGAAACCATATATCCGCATAGCTTCGCCTTCCGCAACGTAATCAATAGACCCGGGTTCTTCCATAAGATTACCTGCTGTTAAGATACTGTATCCCAGCCAGATAAAACTAATGCATCCCCAAATTATCCCTAACATTATAATTATGCTTCTTTTTGCAAAAATAGATATCTTTTTCATACGTTACATATACCCACAGCCGTTTTTCGTCGGATGTTCCTTCCCCGAAATATAATGTGCACGAAACGCCATATTGCATTCTCGCAATTCCATTTCCCCTTCAATATACGGTTCGTACATTTTTAGGATTCCTGCCGAACATCCATCACAGCCACCTGCATCACCGCCCACAGATTCTTCAATGATCGCCATTCTTTCTTCCTTTGTGGTATCTTTTATCAGTAAACTTCTCATCGTCATACCTCCTGTCATTCCAGTAAATAGCGCATGATTTCTGCGCATAATAGCCACACCTATTGTAACACTCTTTCGCCCTATAGTAAAAAGGAAAGTTGAGTAATTTTCAAAATGCTAGTATACTATACTATCGGGATGCAAAGCAGACACCCATCCCCCATACCAATAAACAACCCAAACTTCACACTTCCAAAGGGAATGCATCGTCACATATTGCTTATTACGCCAAAGAATACGAAGTATTTTGCAGCCACAACATAGTGGTTTCTGCCATCAGAGAACTACAGTAATTGCCTTGCCGCAATTAGTTTTCAGTTGATAGGAAATTGCTGTTATGTAGCGT
>OLRA01000315.1_pt1 | contig 68492 bp, 68 predicted proteins | sample 1673011 | NCBI WGS metagenome assembly OLRA01 (sample SAMEA3136746, study PRJEB25190) | human gut metagenome | reverse complement strand
CGACTGCTGCCTCCCGTAGGAGTCTGGGCCGTATCTCAGTCCCAATGTGGCCGTTCAACCTCTCAGTCCGGCTACTGATCGTCGTCTTGGTAGGCCGTTACCCCACCAACTAACTAATCAGACGCAAGGCCATCTATCAGCGGATTACTCCTTTCCCACTTCTACCATGTGGTAGTTATGGCATATGCGGTATTAGCAATGATTTCTCATTGTTGTTCCCCTCTAATAGGTAGGTTCCTTACGCGTTACTCACCAGTCCGCCACTAAAGCCATTGTTATAAAATTCAATCCGACAAATCTTCTCTCCTTTTATAACGACTTCCGTTCGACTTGCATGTCTTATGTGCGCCGCCAGCGTTTATCCTGAGCCAGGATCAAACTCTCTTGTTAATGGTATATATTCTTCGCATATTTCTATGCTACCCATATATCTTTTTTGAGTTATTTAGCTCTTTATTTTGCTGACCATTTTTTTATAGATAGTTTGCTTCTATCTTTATTATTGGTTTCTTTTCTCAAAGGTTTATTGTTTACTTTTCAATGTACTTCTTTTTGCGTTGTTACCCTTTTTGGTGTAACGTGTTTTATTCTACTACTTTGTGCTTAAAATGTCAACACTTTTTTGAAAGTTTTTTAACTTTTTTATTTGAGTACAAAATAATAAATTAGTAAGTACTGTCTATTTAAAAAAGTCTTGCTTTTTTACTAATTTAATAACTTGTTTTTCATTTGTTTAAGCACTAAAATTATAATACCATATCCCTGATGTAATGTCAACACTTTTTTGTCGATTTTTTTGTTTTTTCAGATTTTTTTAATTTTTATATTTCTACCAATATAACATCATCTCCTATACACTTTATATTGCTCCATTCTATTACAATTTCATTTGAACCCGAAAACATATTCAATATCTTATTATTACCTGGAACTATTATTGATGTTATCATTCCACTTTCCAAATCTGCACACACATCCTGTACAAATCCTAATCTTTTTCCATCTTTGATATTTATAACTTCTTTATGTTTAAAATCTAATCCTTTATTGCCCACTTGTTGCTTCTCCCTTCATATTATTTACTTAAATATATTTACAATATATTAATATGCAATAAAAAAGTTGCTAGTACATCTTAGCAACTCTTTATTTTTGTATTATTATTAATAGTATTAGTTCTGTTTATATATTCTTTTTATGTGATCTATTGCGTTTTTTTCAAGTCTTGATACTTGTGCTTGTGATATGCCGATTTCGTCTGCTACTTCCATTTGTGTTCTTCCTTCAAAAAATCTTTTATTTATTATCATTTTTTCTTTATCATTAAGCTTTTGTATTGCTGATGAAATTGTTAAACTGTCTGCCCAGTGTTCATCTGTATTTTTTTTATCGCTTATCTGATCCATTACATATATATTATCTGTGTTGTCTCCATATACCGGTTCTTGTAATGATATTGGCTCTTGTATTGCATCCATACTAATTATTATATCTTCTTTTGGTACATTTAATTCTTTTTCTATTTCTTCTATTGTAGGTTCTTTTTCATTTTGCTTTGTTAGTTTTTCTTTGGCTGATAATACTCTGTATGCCAAATCTCTTATAGACCTGCTTACTCTTATGGAATTATTATCCCTTAAATATCTTCTTATTTCTCCAACTATCATTGGAACTGCATATGTCGAGAATTGTACATTTAGTGTAACATCGAAATTATCTATTGCTTTTATTAGTCCAATACATCCAACTTGAAATAAATCATCTACATTTTCTCCTCTTCCATAAAATCTTTTTATTACACTTAATACCAATCTTAAATTACCATGTATAAATTTTTCTCTTGCTTTTTCATCTCCATTTTTTATTTCAATAAATAATGCTTCTTTTTCTTCATTTGATAAAACTGGCAATTTTGCTGTATTTACTCCACAGATTTCAACCTTATTTATCAAATTAAAAAACCTCCTTTGGAAATAATATCAATTACATTATTTCCAAAAGAAGTATAATGTATACCATTTTTACCCTGTTTTACTCATTATTTCTTTTTTCATTTTATTTATAATCTTCTTTTCTAATCTAGATATATAACTTTGTGATATTCCGCAACATATCTGCTACTTCTTTTTGGGTCTTTTCATTTCCACTTACAAATCCAAATCTAAGTTCCATTATATTTTTTTCTCTGTTATTCAACTTTTCCATAGATGCTTTTAATAATTTTCTGTCCACTTCGTCTTCCATTCTTCTTGAAGTTACATCTGGATCTGTTCCTAAAATATCCAATAACAATAATTCGTTTCCATCTCCGTCTTGATTCAATGGTTCATCTATTGAAATTTCGCTTTTAATTCTATTGCTTCTTCTTAAATGCATTAGTATTTCATTTTCTATACATCTCGAAGCATATGTTGCAAGTTTTATTTTCTTATCTGTATTAAATGTATTTATTGCTTTCATTAATCCTATAGTTCCTATTGAGATTAAATCCTCTAGCCCCACCCCGGTATTTTCAAACTTTTTAGCTATGTATACAACCAATCTTAAATTTCGTTCTACTAATGTTTTTTTTGCCAGTTCATCGCCTTTTGCCAAAGAATTTAATACTGTTTCTTCTTCTTCCTGTGAAAGTGGTGGCGGCAAAGTTTGACTGCCTCCTATATAATATATTGGCATTTTTTCTATTTCATCATTCCCTATATAATTTACATATATAGTATTTATACTTTCCTTTAAGATTTGTAAAAGATTCACCTTACTATCATTCCCTTCTATTTATAAAATTTCTAAACTAATAAGTGCTGAATATGTATTACTATTAAAACTCTCATTGAAAATTCCTATTATTGCATTATTAACTTCTTTTTCCTCATCATCTATTATAATTTTTACCTTATCTGCTTTAAATCCAAGCATTAGTCCATTTTGTCTTCCTATTGAGTTATATGGTATTATTCTAAATTTTGACATATACTCCACATTTTTTTCTGTTACTTCCTTTGTGTCACCCCCTATAATCTTTTCAAGGTTATTTAATATCTCTTTTGGTAAGAAATCATATAGCATTTCTTTTTCAACTACTATTACAGGCATTAAAGTTATTGGATCTTTTAACATATTTCCTGTATCTAGCAAAGCATTCATACTTATACTTTTCTCATTTATCTTAATTTCTAGCGGATATATAATATCTTTTTTAGAAGCTCTATTTTTTATAATTTTAAATGCTATATATGTAACAACAAATCCCACAATCCCTCCTAGTAGTGCTATTTTTATTGGGTATGTTCCTATATAGACTCCATTTTTCATTATTATATTTTCCGGTTTTATAAAATATAATAGTGCAAATGCACAACCACCAAAAGCAAAAGATATTAAATAAAATATTATTAGTTGCTTTACTATATTTTTAATATTTCTTGGCATATACGCTATGTAAACCATAGCTATTGATAACACTATCTTCATAATCAAATTAGAATATATTGGTAATATTTGCATATATAACATAATTGAATATATTGCACCTATTCCGCTTGATGCAACTAATCTTATATGACTTATTTTTAATTTCATTATATATGCTGTTGCAAAAAGAATAATATAATTCATGCATAGATTTTCTAATAAAATAATATCTATATATACTATCATATTTTCACCGCTCACTCTTATTTGTTTTTGCTAATAAATTATATAACTAGTCTGATTAAAAATCTGTCGTTTTGTGAGCAAGAAAAAAAGAAATAATCTACCTTTTAAGACTATTTCTTTTTATGTTTTATGTATTTTTTTTAATATCTACATTTTGTTTTAATTTTCGTTATTTATTTTTTATTTTTTCTTAGAAATGATGGTATGTCTAAATCACTTTGAGAATTATTGTTGTCTGAAGGTGTTGGAATAGAGTTTAACTTCCTATCCCATGCTTTGTCTACAATGTCTCCAACTGGTGGCATATTTGGTATTGAATTCTGCTCTTTTTCAAATCCTGTAGCAATCACTGTTATTACTATATCTTCATCTAGACTTTCATCTATAACTGCTCCAAATATAATATTAGCCTCTGGATCTACACTTCTTTGTACTAATTCTGCTGCTGTATTAACTTCATGTAATCCTAAGTTTGTTCCACCTGTTATATTTATAATAACTCCTCTTGCTCCTTCTATTGATGTTTCTAACATTGGACTTTGTACAGCTTGTTTTGCTGCATCTTCTGCTCTGTTTTCACCAGATGCTCTACCTATACCCATGTGTGCCATACCTGTATTTAACATTATTGTTTTAATATCTGCAAAGTCTAAATTTACAAGTCCTGGAATAGCTATTAGATCTGATATACCTTGAACACCTTGTCTTAATACATCGTCTGCCATTTTAAACGCTTCAACTATTGATGTTTTTCTATCTATAACTTGTAATAATTTATCATTTGGAATTACTACTAAAGTATCAACTTTTCCCTTTAAGCTTTCTATTCCTCTTTCAGCTTGTGATAATCTTTTTTTGCCTTCAAATGTAAATGGTTTTGTAACAACACCTATTGTTAAAATTCCCATTTCCTTTGCACATGCCGCAACTATAGGTGCTGCTCCTGTACCTGTTCCTCCTCCCATTCCGGCTGTAACAAATACCATGTCTGCTCCGCGTAATGCTTCTGCAATTTCTGTTTTACTTTCTTCTGCTGCTTGCGCTCCTATATCTGGGTTAGCACCTGCACCTAATCCTCTTGTTATTTTTTCACCTATTTGTATTTTGGAAGGTGCTTTTGATAGTAATAAAGCTTGTCTATCTGTATTAACTGCTATAAATTCAACTCCTTTTATTCCAGAATCAACCATTCTGTTTACAGCGTTATTTCCTGCCCCTCCTATACCTATTACTTTAATTGTTGCTGTCCCATCTAGCATTGCGCTATCATCATTTCCATCCATAAACATTATATTTTCCTCCTTTATATTAGTTGTCGAAATTCAGATGTCTTATATTTGATATCGGATTTCCGACTTCTACTATGACCTCTTATTCCTGACCTCTTATGTTCTGTTTTATTTTTAAATTAACAACAAATTTATTATGAATAAAAGAATTCCTTAATTCTTTCTAATATTGAATGTAATATATTTTCATTTGACTTTGTTTCTATACTGCTTGAAACATTTTTTGCAAATGCCCTTGATGAAATATATCTTACAAGTGCATATGCAGTTCTATATTCTGGTCTTACTGTACTTATTAGTCTTCCTGTTGAAATTTTAACTGGTATATTTAATGCAATTTTACCAGCAACATCACTTTTGTTTATATTTGTAATTCCTTGTCCTGTAAGTATTACATTATTGATTCTTTGTTTTATACCTTGCATTGTAATATCTTTATTAATTAAAGAAAAAATTTCTTCTATTCTGGCTTCTATAATTTCTATTAATTCAGAACTTTTAATTATCTTTCTATTTTCATCTTTACATGTAGATAATAAAATTTCATTATCATTATCTATGAAAGACTTCATCGCCAAGCCATATTGTTTTTTTAATTTATCTGCTTCTTCTTCTGATATGTCAAGAACCAAAGCAATATCATTTGTAATGTTGTCTCCTCCTAAAGGTATGGTATTTGTATAAACAAATGACGAACCTTCAAACACACCTATGTCTGTATTTCCAGCTCCAATATCTAGCAGCATTATATTGTCACCTAATTCGTTGCTATCTAGAGCTATACATCTTTCTGCAAGTGTTACTGGTACTAACCCATCTATTTCTATATATGCTCTTTTTAGAATATTGGTTATTTTTTTTATATACTCTTTATCTGCTAAAATAATTTGAGCTTTTAACGTAAAGCTTGAACTTAAGCTTCCTACTGGGTCTTGTACAATTCTGCCATTCTCTAGGATAAATCTGTCTGTAACTATATCTATTATTTGTTTTCCTTCTGGAATATCTATGTCACTAACTTGCATTATACTTGCCGAAACATCCTTCATTGATATTCCAGCATATCTATCTTTTGCATCTTTTAATATACTATTTTGGACAATTGTTACATATTTCCCTGGAATTGTTATGTATGTCGAATTAATTGTTAAGTTGGCATCAATTTCTGCATTTTTTATTAATTTTGTAACTGCAAGAACAATTTCATCTTCATCAATTATTTTTCCTTTTTTTATACCTCTGCATTTTTGGCTGTCTGTATATATAACTTCTATTTGATTAAAATTATTAACCTCCCCAATAACTATGCTTACTTTTGAGGTTCCAATGTCCATACCTACAATTATATCTCCTATTGCCAAAGTTAACCCTCCAATTTGTTTTAAATATCGTCTTTAGAATATTACATTTTTCTGCAAAAGTCAATAGAATTTGTAATATTTTTGTAATATTCTCGTAATAAAATTGCAATGTATTTCTATTAAATTTTTTTAGCCTTTTCTTGTCTATTTTTCATAAATTTTTCTATATAATACCTTCTAGTCATAGAAAGGTTATTAAACATTCTTCCAACAAAAACAACAATTGCTGCTAAATAAATATCTACATTTAATTTTTGTCCTAAATACGTTAATAAAATAGAAAGTATGGCATTGCCAAAAAAGCCTGATACAAATATTTTTAGGTCAAAGTTTTTGTTTAATGTTGCTACAATTCCACCAAAGACAGAATCTAGTGCAGCTATTATTGCTATTGCTAAATATCCTGAATATGTATATGGAATTATTGGCATAAAAATACCTATTATTGCACCTATAACACAACCTATTATTATTGCTATTAAAATCATGTTTTCTACCTCCACTTTAGGAAAATATTATTTTTTGATATATTTTATTTCTGTCTCACCATTATATTTTAAAATTTCTACTTTTTTGTTCGCTACTAAAGTAACTGTTTTACCACTATTGTTATATTTATCTATAAACCCACTATTTTTAAGGCTTAATATACTTGATAAATACGCTTGGTTTCCTATCGCTTTTACCACATATGGAGAAGATAGTCTCTGGCCTCCTACCATTATAAGTGTATTACCTACTTCTACAATATCTGTAGTATTAATTATGCGTACATCATTTATTGAAATTGCTTCTGCACCAGCATATCTTAATTCATTTATTAGTTCTAATAGATCCTCTGCAACTATTACTTGATTATTATTATCTGTTAAAGTAACTATAATTCCTTCACCATATATGTCTGTATTTCCAACTATTAAATTTGAATTTTCTAATTCTTTGTCTAATAGTTCAGATGCTTCTTCACTGCTTTCTATTTTTTTATTATATTCATCTATTGTTGCTATAGTTTCTTCATATTTTTCATATGTTTCTTCATATTTTGTTTTCCATTCTGATAATGTCGTTCTTAGTTCATCTTCTTTCATGTTTTCTATAGCTGTTATATCTGTTTCTTCAACTGTTTTAAATTGTACAAACATAACACAAATTAGAACTATACACACCAACCCAATTATTATGCCCATTACAAGTTGCTCTTTATTTATTTTCTTCAAATATATCACCTCCTAGATTTAATATATTTTGGATTTATAACTCCATTATATTTTTCTATTGTAACACTTTCCATTCTCTTTTTTTCTACTATTATTCCGTCTTCTTCCATATAATATATGTATCCACCAGGCATCATTAATGAACCATAAAATAAATCTGTAGGACCTATTGCTTTAATTGTAAACGGTGATGTTATTTTTTCTCCGTTTATTTTAATAACACTACCTTCACATGTAATTGCAGATGTTGCAATTATCCTTTGTCCATTTATAGAAATTGCTTCTGCATTTGCATGCCTTAACATGTTTACAATTGCTGTTAAATCCGTATTATGTACTACTAATTTGCTCATATCTAATATCTGTGTACTTAATAATTCAGAAGAAATGTTAGTATTATCTTTTAAAATTATTTCCATTCCTGGTCCAGTTACATCTGTTAGTCCTAATAATATATTGTTATTTTTTAATTCTTCCTGTTTGGCACTAGATGTACTGCTGTCTTGTGTAGCTATGTTTCTTACTTTTTCTAGTCTATTTTCTGCTTGTCCTAATTGCGAATATACACTATCATATTTTTCTTTCCATTTTAGCACTTCATCTCTTAATCCATTTTCTGTTAGTGTTTGTCCAACTGTTGCGCTAGCGTTGTTCATTGTTTTTATTTGAACTATTATTGACATTGTCAATATAAAACACATTATTCCTAATGTAATTGATATTTGTTTTTTATTCATTCTCTCTCCCATCCATTTTTATACTTTTTCTCTAAACACTGCACCTTTATTGGTCAAATCCGTGTTTACAAGGATTTCGCCTTCTACTCCTTTTTCATCGTTTAATATCTTTTTCACATATGCCATTTTAGTACTTAAATTTGAAACATCTCCCAAATGTATAGCTTTTTTTTCTTTTTCCAAAGTAAGTATATAATCTTGTCTATTTGAAATATCAATTTTGGTTATTAAGTCTACTAGCTCGTTTGCATTTGCTGATTCCATTATTTGTAACACTTCTCCTAATTTTACCAAATCCTCACTTATTAGCCTTTGCCCTTCATGTAGTTCTTCCTCTGGTGTAGAAATGCCTACTATAGCAGGCATCTCTGCTTTTTGGCTTGTTATTTCTAACATGTATCCTTGGTTATTTATATATATGTAGCTATTGGCAAATGGTATCATATAAGTCGCTACTCTTTCTACTACTATAATTTCTACTTTATCTGGCAATTTCCTTCTTATTTTTACATTTTCTATATATGCATTTGCCTTTACTTTATTTTTTATATTCTTCTTTGATACTTTAAAAGTATTTTCATCTGTTTTCAATTCAGATAAGCTTATTATTTCCTCTTTACTTAGTTTGCTGTTTCCTGTAACATTTATCTCTTTGATATTAAATAATGGAGACAAGGCAACATATATGCTTACTCCTATAATTACTATAATTAGAGTTAATACTTTTACTATCTTCAAAATTGCTTTTTTCTTTTTTATTGCTATTTGTTGTTGTTTAGTAAGCTTCTTCTTGGCGTTTTGCTTATTTTTGTTAGTGTTCACACTTGTTTTTTTATTTTTTTTGTTTTTCTCCTTATCATCTGAAATTCTGGGCATACCTATAACAATTTCTTTATCGAAGTCAAATAATTCGTTGTTTTTATTTCTAGCACTTACATTATTTGACTTTGTTTTTTTGTTGGCTTTATTTTTTTTATAATGTATGTCTTCTTTTGATTTCTTTGTCATTTGCCCTTTCCTTCCTCTCTATTCCTTTTCTTCTTTTATTGTTATTTTTGCACCTAATTTGTTCAATTTTTTATCCAAGCCTTCATATCCTCTTAAAATATATCCTATTTTATTAACTGTTGTCGTTCCTTTTGCAGCTAGACCTGCTACAACTAATGCTGCTCCACCTCTTAAATCTGTGCTTTCTACAGCAGCTCCTGATAATTTTTTGCATCCCTTTATTACAGCAATTCTTCCTTCTACTGTTATCTTGGCCCCCATTCGTTTTAACTCACTTACATATTTGTATCTATTTTCAAATATATTTTCCACTATAACAGAATTTCCCTTTGCAATTGTTAGTATACTTGCAAAAACAGATTGCATATCTGTCGGAAATCCCGGATATGGCATTGTTTTTATATCAACAGCTTTGATTTTTTTAGGTGCTTTTAAACAAACACATTTATTCTCTATCTTTATTTCGCAACCTGTTTGTTCTAGTTTGTTTAAAATTTGATTTATATGTTCTGGAATTACTTTATTTAGTTTAACTTTTCCACCAGTTATAGCAACTGCACATAATAGCGTGCCTGCCTCTATTCTATCTGGCATTATGGAATATGACACATCCTTTAATTTTTCTACACCTGTTATTTTAATTATGTTTGTGCCTGCTCCTTCTATTTTAGCACCCATTTTATTTAAAAATTTTGCTAAATCCACTATTTCTGGTTCCATAGCAGCATTAGAAATCTTAGTTATACCATCTGCGTAAACACTTGCAAGTATTATATTTTCGGTTGCACCAACGCTTGGGAAATCTAAGTCTATATTTGTGCCTATTATTTTATCACATTTACATGTAATAAATCCACTATCTTCTGAAATATTTACTCCCAATTTTTTAAAAGCCGCTAAATGTAAATCTATAGGTCTTGTTCCAATATCACATCCACCTGTTTGTGATAGTTTGTGGGTACATAAATTTCAAATGAAATGCTAGCCCTCCGTTTTCGTATAGTTCATTATACATCATATCATTTAGTGTATACAAGTCTTTTTCTTCTTTTGTTATTTCATTTTTATCAAATACTACTATTTTATCAAATAGTCTTGATAATTCTTCTTTTGTTAACCCATTTTTCTTTATATCATCTATTGCTTTAAATATTAAATCTTCTTTATCTTCTAATTTGTTTAGTTTATTGAATTTACCTTCCGCTTCTTGTAATTTTTCTTTTTCATATTGTATCTTCTTTTCTAATTCCTGTTTTTTATCTTTATATATAAATTCTGGAATTAAATCATTTAGCTTATCTTCATATACTTGTTTAAATTGTTTTTCTAGCTTTTCCAATGTTTGTTTAGATTTGTTTAACTCTTTTTCTAGTGTTGCTTTATTTGTAGAAATTGCTTTCACATTGTCCATAACAAAATTTTTAAATTCAGGATTACTTACTAAATTATCTATATATGCATTTACGATTTGGTCTAAATATTCAATTCTCATTCTGTGTGGCTTGCAACCATAGTCTTGTCTTATATCTTCTTTTATCGCACCTTCATTGCTATATTTTTTACACAAATACGCATCTGGTCTTTTTCTTGTACCACTAGAACCTTTTCTTTTATACATTGGAGTTCCACATCTTCCACAATATAAAAGTCCTGAATATAAGTTGTTGTCTGTATCTACATATTTAAAACCATTATTTATTTTATCACTTTCTTTTTTTCTTTTCTTTCTAATTTTTTGAACTTTTTCAAATAGTTTTTTATCAATAATAGGTTCATGATGATTTTCTATTATAGTCCATTCCTCTTCTGGCTTTACTCTTGTTTTTTTAGATTTAAAACTTAATTTTTCAGTACATCCACCTACATAATCACCTGTATATCTTCTATCATCTAATATTCTTACAATATGTTGTGCTTTCCAGTTTGCTGTTTGTTTTGCATTTGTAAAGCCTCGTGATTGTGATGGTGTTGGTATTCCTTTTTTATTTAAGTAAGTTGCAATTTTTTGATATCCCCAACTTTTAGAGTATAATTCAAAAATTTCTTGTACCGTGGCGGCAGTTTCTTCATTAATTACCAAGGTCTTTCCATCTTTGTTGTATCCATATATTGCTTTAACTAGTAATTCTCCCTCTTCTATTTTGTGTCTTAAATTCCTTCTTATATTTTTACTGTCATCTCTTGCTCTTCTTTCGTTAAACCATGCATATAGTCCAAACATTTCCTCATTATATTGTTCATCTTCAAATATTATTTCTACACCTTGTTCTTCTAAGTATTCTACAAATTCTAATGCTTCTCTTTGATTTCTTCCAAGTCTTGCAGAGTTTTTGAATACAATAACATCAATTTCTTTATTCTTTGCCCTCTCTCTAATATCATCAAATCTACTGAAATCTGTTCCACTTTTGTCATCATCCATTATAATATCAACAATATTTGTATATCCATGACTTTTACAATATTTTACTAATAAATCTCTTTGCGTTTCGATTCTTTCATAGTTTTCTCCATAGTCATCTCTACTCTCTCTACAATAGATTACAACTCTTTTTTCTTCATTAGACTTTTTCATAGCACACCTCCGTCTTTAAAATGTATCAATAACTTTTTCTTTTATACTATATTTTATTGTTGCTATTATATGATAAAAGTTCTAAAATTTCAAGGTTCAACTCGAAGTTTTAGAACTTTTTCAATTGGTAACAAATTATTACCCGTTCAATTCGGTCGATACTGTATACCATTTTATAAAATTCATCATCTTCACTAACTTGTATTTGTTCTATAAACATATCATAATTTGCAATGTCGGTTTTTCCGACGGTGCTTTTTATCTAATTCTCCATTTTTACAATCTTACTAAAAATCAGTTGGTAACAATTTATTACCAACTGATTTTTAACTCACAATTTTTTCTTGTTTGTTCAATTCATTTTTTTAATTTTTTATTGTCTTTAAAAGCTATCTCTTTATTTTTTTCTTTCTCAATTTGTTTTGCACTTTTAGTTGGAGTTGGTAAATCTTCTGGCATCGTTCCACCTATTTTCTTAATTGTTTGTCTAACAGCTTGTCCAACTTTATGATGTGTTATACAAGCATCATCTTCATTGTTGATATTTTTGTTTTTTAAAACCTCGTCTGTTTGGGTTATTCTAAATAAATTTGCTGCCAATTCTGTACTACTCATATAATCAAGTATATCTTCTTTATCTGATATTCCTTTGCGGTTAGCTATGTCTTTTGCTGTTTCTCCATTATATAATCCTCTATATCCATAATTATTAAATTTCCCGTAGTTTTTAACACCAGTTGATTTTGCAGTATCAAATAAATATTTATTTTTATCTTTTACATTTTGTCTTGTGTATAGTCTCTTTTCATCTTCACTTAATTGTTCGTATTCTTGTCTTGTTATTTCTTGTTTTCTAGTTTGAACTGCAAAATATGTTTGAGCAAGTGCTATTGCTTTTTTTCTACTATCTCCATTTTGTGCTATAAGATAGCAAGCATATCTAGTTAATTTTATATCTCCTATATCTTTATTGGTAGCTCCTGCTCTCACGATTTTGCCAACGTCGGCAAAATGGTCATCAATGCTGATATTGCTATTTTTGCAAGCTTCCTTTGCTCTTTCGATTACTTGTTCGAATCGTCTCCACTGTTTATATTCTAATACTATCATCAGTTCTCTTGCATACCAAAATTCGACTCCATTTTCATCTATATGCTTAATACTCTCGAAATCTTTTTCCGTTTTATTTACTAAATCACTTCCCATATTGACACTCCTTTCTTTCAATCATTTAAAATTTATAATATATTTAATTTATCTTTTTCTTTCGTTTCGAACTTGCAACAAATTCTTGCAAGTTCATTTTCTAAATTCTTATTGCAACTACCTTATATTTTATATCATATCTTTAATTATTTCGCAATACTTTTTTGCGAAATTTTGTTCTTATTTTTTTATCTGTATTTTTCTTTTATTCTATCAGAAATAATATCGGTGAATACCTGTTTATAATCTTCAGTTTCATCGTTATTAGATTTCGGACATACAAATACTGCAAATGGCAATTTATCCTTAGTTTTTTTATTAGTCTTTATCTCCTTTTTTTCCAGAATATTCACCTACCTTTCCATCTTTAAATTATATTGCTATATTTCTTGTCCTTATTACTAAAACCATAAGTGGTAAATAAATACCTATATGAGATTTGCCCTCATTCCTGCCATGCAGAACTGCCCCTTTACATCACGTTAGCCAGACAAAAGTATCATTATATGTGCTTGTAGTTCGCTATTCAATTTTCAATGTACTGTTGATAGAAAATAATTATTTTAAAATGTTATTTTCTATCTTGATAAGTTGATTATAAGATGCTAAAATAATGTTGTGAATAGATTTTAGCAAGTCTATAGATAACTTAAAAATTGAAATAACTATATTCTATTCTGTAAATGGAGGAAACATTGATATGATAACTAATTTCACACTTATAATTCTCTTGTTAGAAATTTAAGTGTACCAGAAAAATTATTCTTATACGAAACTAAAAGAGTATTTGATATACATTATTTTAATACTAAACCTGCACACACTCTTTTTCTTGATAGTAAATTCAAAACAAAATATATATGTGATACAGAATTATCAAGAGAAGAAAGAAATTTAGATGTAGAAAAGATTGTAGAAATTATGAAAGAAAAAAATATTGTTGCAGAAGAAGTATATGAATTGGAAAATTCAGAAGAACAAATTAGATTTGAGTTGTTTAAAGTCATTCAAAATAACTTTGTTATAAACAAATGTGAAAATTGTGGAAGGCTATTTATTCCTGTAACAAGTAGCAATAATCCCAATCAAAAAGCAAGAAATGACCAAAAATATTGTAATAATTTATATTTAGATACTGGTAAAACTTGCAGGGAAATTGGTGCTACAAATAAGCATAAAGAAAAGGTTGAAAATAGTGATATTCTAAAGGAATACAAAAAAGAATATAAAAAAATATATGGCAGACATTATAGCCATCTTAAAAAATTTACAGAGAAACAATTTAAACAATGGTCAAAAAAAGCTATTGAATTAAGAGATAGCTTTGATGATAGCCAAATTGAAGAATTTAAAAATGAATTGCGAAAATTATGCCAATCATATTTTTAAATTAACTATATCAAAAATAGAAAGCCATACATTGACTTTCTATTTTTGATTTTTTCCCAAATTTTTCTTGTTTTTTATAAATCTATTTTTCTTCAATACTTTTCAAAAGATCGTATATCTCTCTTTCATCACTAGATAATTTACTATATTCAAAATTTTCCTTGCTTACATAGTTTTCAAATTCTTGGATAGCATCTTCAATATTGTCTATAGTAATATAATCATTAATAATATATTTTGCTATATTTATTCTATTTTTATATAAAAGAGTTACTAGACATTGATAAATAACTTTGCTTGATAAGGTGTTTATTTTGTAAAATTCCATAACCATTTCATCAGTGATTTTTTGTGGATTACTTACTATTATTTTATTTGCTCTATATACACCTTTATCTGGATCACATAAAATAACTTCTGCATCATCTGGTATTATAACATCATAGATAGTATCTCCCCTATGTAACCATCTTAATATTTTATCAGTAGTTGAGAAATTAAAACCTCCCATTTCTTTAGGATTATATGTATTTGGATTCCATACATTTGCTATATTAGTTTCATTTAATTTATATTCAAATCCACCTGCATTTGATTTTAGTCCATCCATAACTCTTACATATTTCTTTTCCATATTCAAATTGCTCCTTATCCTAAATGAAGTAAACTCTTTATTTTATTAATAAATTTTTTTAAGATAGATTCTTTATATTCTACAATAGCTAGATTATTAGAATTAACATTTGCTTCTTGTATAGTTTCTTGTTTATTGTTCTTGAATAAATTATCTGGATTATATTTTTCTCTAATCTCTGCTTGATGCTTTTCTTCATTATTTTTTAACAATTGTTTCAATTGCTCTTTCTCTTCATCAGAGTTACACCAATAATTTAAGTGGAATAATGCTATCATAGATAATGATTCTCGTTTTATATTTTGCTCACTCAAGCTTTGATCTTCACTATATTGTAGATTATACGTACTAGACTTTTCTTCTTCTATAATCTTGAATAGACTTTTAGGTAATTTTGTAATATAACTACTTCCTAATAAATTCAATATACTATATACTTCAGAATACATTTCTTGAGTACCTACATTCATTTTTTATTGTCTCCCATCAAAACTATTCTCTTTTCCTTTATTTTGGGCTTGTTCTCTCTCTGCTTTTGTTCTTTTTATTGTTTCATGAGCTCCTTTAACATCTTCATCATTGATTATAACATCTGCATAAGCCTTTACTAAAGAATCTGTTGTAGTTCCCCTAGATGTTTTTTCTGTTCTATCTGTATCATCTTTTCTCTCTTCATGTTTCACTTCAACTCTATAATTATTAAATTCTTCTATTATTTCTCTTTTAGCTACAAGCAATGGAACTGATGATAATTCCATTTGAAAAATAATAAAATTCATTCTAGTAACTAATGAGCCTAAATCTTTTCCAGTTTCTAATTTAAAAGCATTTCTAATTCCTTCATAGTCATTATTAAAATGCATACTTATTAATTCTTCTTCTCCAATTGTTTCTGCAATAAATTGTGCAACCGTTTTTTCGATTATATAACTTCCTTGAGGCTTAATTCCTAAAAATTTACAATATTTTTCATTTTTATATTATGTTATTCCTTCATTTAATCCGTTAAGATAGTCTAATTGGCTATCATCTCTTATTCCAACAATCGGAAATTTTCCATTAGTTTCTCTAAGATGTTTATTTAAATACTGTTCTAATTTCTTTCTTTTTAATAAAGAACTGCTATTATTTAAACATTTTGCAATATATCTTTCCTTTTCTTCATCTCCTATATCTCTATATGTTGTAGTTGCGCAGTGATCTAATTCATGCATAATTATAGCCTTGATTCTTTTTCCTTTTTTTGATAAATTTCTTAATGGATTAGTATAAATTGTATGTTCATATGCATTCCATGAACCGTCTTTTTTTGCTATACTCCTTATGCCAGGAAAAGCTTTAACATTATGATTCAGATTACGTACTATTCTATCTATAACTTTGCTAATATCTAAAAAACTACCAAATAATCTTTGATTCATCTCTATATATTCTATAACATAATCTTGAGTTTCCAAATTAATGCCTTTTTCGTGCAATTTTTCTCTTACATATTCAATATAATCTGTAGACTCCATATTTGAAGTGAATCCACCTCCTAGTTAAATATTATTAATCCACTATTTCTTTTCTTCTAAATATTGTTTATATACTGCATTTCTTAAAAGATTATATAATGTTTTACTTTCATCAAACTTTATAGAATTATCTTTTTCTGCTAAATATTCTTTATAATTTATGCAATTCAATTCATTAACTTCTTGTAATAAATAGTATTCTTCTTTTTGCATAATAACATTAGCAGTAAAATCTATAACATTATTTTCATCATCAAGTATAAATGAGTGATAATAACTATTATCTATACCTTTTTTACATATTGATGTTACTGCCTTAAATATTTCATATTTTTCTATTAAATAAAATGAAATTTCGTGGCATCCATCTTGAATTTTATCTCCTAATTTGTTTATAAAATCTAATGTTTCTTTATCATTTATAAAGCTATCTTCTGCTTTTATAAATTGCATCTTTCCAAAGTCTTTTGAAATAATTTCATAAGTACCATCATCATATACAAGCATTTTTTCTATAATATTAGCTGATTTTAAAACATCATATAATAAATCTGTATTTGATTTATTTCTAGTAACTCCTAATATTAATGAATATATTAAGCTTTTTTTAATCTTGCATAATCTGCCCCAATATAGTTTAATCCATCTAATAATTGTTTATTATAGAATTTAAAAAGCCATACTTTTAATTTATTAAATACTTCTATACTATCGTTTGTATTTGCAATTTTAAATAAATCATCATTTATATTATCGTTTATATATTTAATTAATTTTTCTACTTTTTCTTCTTCTTTTTCATTCCATAAAGCTTCTTTTTTATCGCAATACTCCGATAATTTCATATTTACTATCCTTTACCTTCCACCATCTTCTTGTTCTTTGCTCTTTTTAATCTCTTCATTTGCTTTAACGGTACCACCATTTTGTAAAATAGCATTTCTTTCTATTTCACTATTTGAATTTTCAATTCTATATTGCTCCATTTGTGTAGTTCGCTCTCCTGAATATTCTTTCTGTAAAAATCCATATTTTTGTTGTAATTGTTCATATTTTGTCTTATTTGCTTTATTAAATGGTAACACTTTTCTTAAGAATTTTATTATTTTGCTGTTTCTTACCATTTTTTTGCTGTTTTCATAGTCAATAAATTCTTGTGTTTTCGTAGAAAAAGTACTACCAACACCTATATTATTGTTTACATCTTCTTGTAATTCTTCTCTGCTAGTTTCTTTTAATTTTTTTACTCGTTCTAAAAATCTTTCTGCTTTTGAAGTAAGCTTTTCTTTTTTAGCTTTATATTCAATTCCCTTTTTCATTTTATAAAACAATTCGCAACAATTATATTTTTTAGAGGAAAACTGTATACGTCTTAACGCCTCATCATCATATAGTTGTCCATTCCCCGAATGTCTTACATTAGCAGATACTTCAATATTTTGCATATCCTGGATTTGACCTAATATACTTTCTATAAATGGAATAGAATTATCGTTGATAATTATACTTAGATATGGTTCTCCAACACCTTCTTCATGACCTCCACATGATGCATGAGTTGGTATTTCATTTTCCCAACACGCACAAAGTAATTCATATAAATATTTATTTCCTTCAGACCACTCTAAAAAATTTTTCTTTTCTTCCTCTGTTAATATTTTCATAATATCTATATCAACTTTTCCTTTCTTTGAATTTTTATTGTCCAAATCTATTTTTTTATAATATATCTCGAAATATATATATCATAAAAGTAAAAAATTTTCAATAGTTAAAATAATGTCATTACCACCTATTTGCTACATTTCCATTTCTAAGTCTTTTTCTCTTTCTTCATGTTTTATTTGTTTTTCAGCATCTAACAAAATATTATTTTCTCTTTCAAAATCTCTAATCAAATTATTTTCTACACCCATATCAAACTTTTTACAAATCCATTTTATAAATTTATCTATAGTTTCTTTAAATCTATCTACTACTTTGTGCAAATGCTTATTTTCTTTTTCTAATCCTCTAATTCGGATTTTATATTCCCATTCCATATCAAATTCTTTTTGTTTATATTCTGATTTAATTTTATCTACTTCATTATGCAATTCTTCATTGTCACACATTATTCTTTTTCTTTCTTTTTCATATTTTGTTGCTTTATCTACTAAATTAACTTGTTTTGATAATTCTTGGTATAGATTCTTATTATCATGATACAAGTTATTAATCAATTTATCCTTTGATTTTATAATTTCATTTTCAACCTTTTCTCTATTAAGTTTTATTATTTTGATATCATTAATATCAGGTATTTCTGGCAATTCAAGTTTAATACTATCTAGTATTTTCTTAGTATTTTCAAAATTAGTTAATTTCTTTAAATCTTCTATTTTCTCGTGTTTTGCTCCTGTTTCTTCTACCTCTATTCCTCTATCTAATTCAAATCCTTTTGAAGTAATGTAATCATAAAAATTATTTTGCAAAATTCTCTAACTATCTCTACCTTTCCAAAAATCTCTGCTACACACTTTATCTATATCGTTTCCTTCCTTATCTTTTGTATGTACTACTGGAGTAAAAATTAAATGCATATGAGGAACACCTTCATCTAAATGTACTACTGCTGATAATATATTTCCTTCTCTTAGATTTTTGTAATTACATACGAATTTATAACTTTCTTCAAAATATCTTTTTGTTTCTTTATCTCCAATATTATCAAAGAACTCTTTATCTGATGTGAATAGCATTTCACACATTATAATACTATTGCTTTTTATATGTCCTTTTAAATCTTTCTCTTTTCTCAATTTATCAAATTCTTTTATATAACTTAACTCATTTTTCTTAAAGTAATAATTTAAATGTGTTCTTTCTGGATTAATATTCTTATTTGTATGCCCTCTTGTTTTTCTTTCATTGTGAACATATCTTCCTTTTGCTTCATCTCTTGTTAATTTTTCATCTAATAAAATATCTGCTGGTATCCATAGTCCTTTTAATCTTTGTGTTGCCATATTTTCTACATCTCCTTTCGCATCATATTCGACTTTGTGGCTTTTAAAATAAACTTTGGTATAGTTCTAAAGTCAAAAAAATAAGCCTTAAAATTTTACTTTTAAAGCTTATTAATATTTTTATTTTATTTCTTGTATCCACTCATTTATCTTAAACTTGTCCGATGTATCCACCAAATATCGCAATCCCCTGGATATGAGAAAGTTACTTCTTTAAATCTTCCTAATATAGCTCCGGCCAATATTACTGTTGACCTCATTTGCCTCATTAGTTGTTCTGGAATTTCTCTTTTGGTTATCTTCTTAGAGTTTATCTCTATTTTACCATTATTCTTCTTAATTTTACAACCCAAATATTTTAAAATTTCTTGTGTTATTTTTGTATCATGTATATTAGGTACATTGTATAACTTTGTATTTCCTTTATTTAATATTGTTGCTGCTAATATTGGTAATGATGCATTTTTTGAACCTGATACTTCTACTTCACCCTCTAATCTTCTGCCTCCTTCTATTATGTAACTAGACATTTTATTCACCCTTTCTATTTTATTTTGCTATATTTTATGTCTTGTTTTCATAAATTGTGAGTTTTTGATTATGTGAGTACAGTTCTTCTTTAATTGTTCCTGATAAATATTCTATATCTCATTTGCAACTCCTCCCTTTATTATATATACCACTTCTAGTATTACAATAACAGTCTTGTTTTTTTTGCCATTTTGTGGTATAGTAATTATAGTTAATAACTGTGCGGAGGTTGATTTTATGAAATTTAAATCTAATTCTGGAAAAACATTATTTATGACTATTATAATTGTTTTTATTTTAGTTATTATTGGTGCTATTACTTATTTTGGGATAATCTCTTATCCAGAAGTATTTAATGATATAAAAGTTAAAGTTCAACAAACTTTTAATAAAAATGAAAAAAACAACACTAGTAGTACTTCAGATACTACTAGTGAAAACAATGATTTATAAAATTTCTTTTATATTTTTAATATTAGATACTGTTTCAATATATCCTTTATTGTAACTGTCTTTTATTTTTTTTACATTAAAAACATTTCCAGATGGAATTTTTACATTTATTACATAATCACATTCTTTAACTGCTCTTTCATCTTTTTCATTAAACATAACGTCTATTGCCTTAAATGCTACATCATATGCGCTTTTTGGATTATCTGTAAGGTCTGGTGGAAATTTAATTGCAATTTTTTTGTCTACTTTTAGTTTTTCTAATTCTTCTACTGGTACATTGTCTAATATTCCACCATCTACAAATTTATAATTTTCAAATTCACATGGTGCAAATAATCCTGGAAAACTGCAACTTGCTCTTACTGCTTTTCCAATAGAAATATTATTTATATATTTTTCATCATTTTTAACTATTCTATTTGTAAATACATGTTTTTTGCAATTAATTATATCAACACTTGAAATAGCTATAGGCATTTTTATATCTGTTATATTATACAATCCCTTGTATTTTGCACACTCATCTATTACATTCTCTATTGTTTCTCCTGACAGTGCACCATAGCCTAAGAGTCTTTTTGAATTCTTTATATTTGACATTAAATATCTAGGCTCCGCTCTAAATATGTCCTTGGCAAAATAATTGAATAAATCTAGCATTTGGTCTGCTGTATATCCCATTGCTACTAACACTGTAATTATACTGCCTATACTTGTTCCTGTTACAGCACTTATTTCTATTTGATTCTCTTCAAATGCTTTTATTGCCCCTATATGTGCCGTTCCTTTTATTCCTCCACCAGATAAAGCCAGTCCTATTCTCATTTTTTCTCACATTCCTTTCTTTTACACATTAAATTTCAATTTTTACATTTTAACTACCAATTTATTTATTTTTGAACTAACATATAACTCTAGTTTTTTCATAAACTCTTCAGATTTAATCTCACTATTTGCTACCATTTCTAATCCTTTTTCCCAACTTGCCGTTAATTTTGGGTTTAACATATCTGGCATAGAGTTATATACTACATCATATATTTTTTCTCCGCTTCTCGGTCGGTGTTATAATTTGTGTCTTTGTATTTATAGATATGTAGTTAATTCTTTCTAATTTTTTTATAATTTCTGCTCTAGTAGCACTTGTGCCTATTCCAGCTCCTTTTATTTGTTCTCTTAACTCTTCATCTTCTATCAGTTTACCCGCATTTTCCATTGCCAATATAATAGAACCAGAATTATATCTTGAAGGAGGAGTTGTCTCAGATGTCTTTATTTCAAAGTTTGTAATTTCTATGTCTTGTCCTTTTTTTAATTTATTAAGTATGTCTAAATTTTCTTGTGAATTCTCTTTTTGGTTGTCTTTTAATACTTCTAAATATCCTAACACAGTACATACTTTACCATTTGCAAAGAATTGTTCATTTTCTATGTCGATCTCCACTGATATTTTACTAAATTCTGCTGATGGATAAAAAATACTTAAAAATCTTTTTACTATTAAAATGTACACTTTTTTATGTAGTTCTATTAAATTATCATAGTTTTCATAGCCTTGACCTGTTGGTATTATCGCATAATGATCCGTAATTTTACTATCATCTACATATTTTGTCTTTATTAAATCTGTAGAGTATTTTTCTTCCACCATTTTCTTTATATATTTTTGTATTTCCTCATTTTTAAATCCCTTTGCTATTCCATTCAAGTTTTTTGAAATAACTTTTGCAACAGCCGTAGATATAACTCTAGCATCTGTTCTTGGATATGTTACCAACTTTTTCTCATACAAATTTTGTATTATTTCCAATGTTTCATCTGGTTTTATTTTAAATCTTTTTGTGCATTCATTTTGAATTTCCGCTAAATTAAACAACAATGGTGCTTTTTCTTTGGTTTTGCTTTTTTTTACTTCTCTTACAACTGCATTTTTACCCTTAAAATAATTTATAAATTCCTTTGCATCATTTTCCCTTTTAAAACCTGATTCGTTATAGAGTTTTGGCGAATTCCATAATATTGATTGTTCTCCCACTTTCCATTCTGCACTAAATGCATTTTCTTGCTCTCCAAACTTTCCAATCACCTTGTAATATGGAATTTTAACAAAATTTCTAATTTCACGCTCTCTGGAAACTACCATGCCTAAAACGCAAGTCATAACCCTTCCAACCGATATAGATATTTTCTCTTCTCCCAAGTCTTTTGCCAATCTTTTACCATATATTATAGATAACAGTCTAGAAAAATTAATTCCTATTAAATAATCTTCTTTTGCACGTAAATATGCCGAATCTGATAAACTATTATATTCATCTAATGGCTTAGCTTGCTCTATTCCTCTTTTTATTTCTTCCTCTGTTTGAGAATCTATCCATATTCTTCTTCTTTGTTTATTTTTAAGTCCTATTTGCATTTCTACAAGTCTATATATATATTCTCCCTCTCTTCCAGAGTCAGTTGCAACATATATACATTCAATGTCTTCTCTTGTTAACAGTTCTTTTATTATATTATACTGTTTTTCAACATTTGGTATCACTTCATATTTATATTCTTTTGGCATAAATGGTAATGTGTCTAATCTCCAAAATTTTAATTTCTCATCATATTTTTCCGGATAAGACATTGTTACTAAATGACCCACACACCACGTTATTATCCAATTGGCAGATTCTATATATCCATTTTTTCTTATTCCATTTTCCTTTAAAACTTTTGCAAATTCCATAGCTACTGATGGCTTTTCCGTTATTAGTATATTTTTCAAAAAAATCTTCCTTTGCTATAATTTATTCATATTTTACTATATCAAATTCTGAAGTAAAATTTTGATTTCCGTATGCAAATACTATGTATAATTTTCCTTCTTCATTCAAAAAGAAATTAGTTATATTTTCTATTTTATATATTTCACTTTCTAAATTTCTTTCATATACAGGGTACCCAGAATTTATTAATATTGTCTCTTCTTTTTTTACACTTTTTAAGACATCATTTATTTTGTTCTGTAATTCTTGTACATTTATATTTTTTTGTTCAATTATATTATTTAAAGAAACTTTTTCTTTTGTCTCTATATTGTAGTTATATGTTTGAATTATTATTCTTTGTGGATTATTGCCCTGCTTTAATGATGATTTAATAATAATAGATAAAATATTATCATTTAAATATCCTACATAATCTATGCTGTATATGATTTTTTCAGCATTATTTTTATTTTTTCTCACTTCATTTGCTTTTTTTACAAACACCTCTTGAGTTACCTTATTAAATTCTTTTGGTATATTTCCTTTTATATTAATCATTGGTATGTTTAAATCTATATCATAAAATTTATTTTCCTGTTGTATACTATAAGCTATATATACTATGCTTTTTTCTGTATTAATTCTTTCTATTTTTGAAATATCCTTTTCTTCTACATTAAAACTATTGTTAATAGTTTTAACAAATTCATTTTTTAACTCTTCCATAGTTTTTTCTTTTTCTGGTTGAACCGGATTTTCTATTACATTTTCATCTGTTGTATTATTAGTTGGTATATCAGAAGTTTTGCTATTCCTCTTGCCAAAAAATTGTGCATATGCCCCTAAAACAATTGATAATACACATATTATAGATATGATTATATATATTTTTTTTGCGTTTTCCATTTTTTTGTAATACCTCCATTTACATTTTAGCAAATCTTCATCTATTATACCATTTTTTTGCAGAAAATACAAATTTTTTAATTGACTAGTTTGCCTTTTTGCGTTATTATATATATTGAATTAATTTATAAGATTGGAGATTATTTAATATATGTTATGCTCAATATGTAATAAAAATACAGCGGTAATTTTTATAAACAAGCAAGATGAAACCGGTAAACAAGAATTACAAGGTTTATGCTATGAATGTGCAAAGGCTAAAGGAATAAATCCTATAGATAGTTTAATGAAACAAGCTAATTTGTCTGAAAATGACTTAAATGACATGACTAAGCAACTAGAAACTATTGTAAAAGATATGGCAAATAATATAGATTTATCTAGTATTGACCCTTCTAGTTTTACATCAGATGATTCTACTAACTTTGAAGATAATCCTACTCCACAGTTTAGTGCTATTCCATTAGGTTCTATCTTTTCTAATATGTTTGGCGAAAATGCCGAAGGTGCACAAGAATCATCTTCTGACAGAAAAAAAGTTAAAGTTGATAAAAAAGTTAAAGATAAAAAGAAAAAAGCTTTAGATACATTTGGAACTAATTTAACTAATAAGGCAAAAAATAATCAATTAGATATGGTTGTTGGTAGAGATAAAGAAATTCAAAGAATTATTCAAATTTTAAATAGACGTTCCAAAAATAACCCTTGCTTAATAGGAGAACCTGGTGTTGGTAAAACAGCAATAGCTCAAGGATTAGCCATAAAAATTGCTAATGGAAATGTACCTGCGAAATTATTGAATAAAGAAGTTTATTTATTAGACATGACATCTGTAATTGCTGGAACACAATTTAGAGGACAATTTGAAGCAAGAATGAAATCTATTATAGATGAATGTAAAAACTTAGGAAACATTATATTAGTTATAGATGAAATCCATAATATTATAGGTGCTGGTGATGCTGAACATTCCATGAATGCTGCAGATATTTTGAAGCCTTCTCTTTCAAATGGAGAAATTCAATTAGTTGGAACCACTACATTAAAAGAATACAGAAAATATATTGAAAAAGATAGTGCTTTAGAAAGAAGATTCCAACCAGTTATTGTAGAAGAACCTTCAATTACAGATTCAATAGATATTCTTGAAGGTATAAAAAAATATTACGAGGAATTTCACAAGGTAAAGATTTCTACTGATGTTATTAAACAAGCTGTTATAATGTCCGAAAAATACATCCATGACAGATTTTTGCCAGATAAAGCTATTGATATATTGGATGAAGCATGTTCTAGAATCAATTTAAATAATAAAGAACTATATCAATTAGAAATTCTAAAAAATCAATTAAAAGATGTTCAAGAAGATAAAGAAGAAGCTGCTTCTGCTGATTCAACAGAAGATTATAAAAAAGCTGCTGAATTAAAAGCAAAAGAATGTGCTTTAATAGAACAGATTGATAAATTAAATAAAAAAATGAAACTTGTTAATTTAACTGTTCAAGATATTGCTGAAGTAATCGAGAGTTGGACTAAAATTCCTGTTAAGAAAATAACTGAAGAGGAGACACAAAAACTTTTAAATTTAGAGGGAAACTTACATCAAAGAATAATTGGCCAAGATAATGCTGTAGAAGCTGTTTCTAGAGCAATAAGAAGAAATAGAGCTGGATTAAAAAGTACAAAAAGGCCACCTTCTTTTATATTTGTAGGTCCTACTGGTGTTGGTAAAACTGAGCTTGCTAAGGCCTTAGCATACGAGATGTTTGGAAATGAGGATTCCATTATTAGAGTAGATATGTCTGAATATATGGAAAGTCATTCTACATCCAAGTTAATAGGCTCGCCTCCTGGATATGTAGGTTATGATGATGCAGGCCAACTAACTGAAAAAGTTAAAAGAAACCCTTATTCAATTATATTGTTTGATGAAATAGAAAAAGCACATCCTGATGTGTTTAATATATTGCTTCAAGTTTTGGATGATGGCAGATTAACAGATGCTCAAGGAAATACTATAAGCTTTGAAAATACTATTATTATAATGACTTCTAATGCTGGTTCTAACCTAAATACAAATTCTATAGGGTTTGGTGGTACTCAAATTAATAATTCTAAAATATTAGATACTTTAAGAGAAACTTTTAGACCCGAATTTTTAAACAGAGTAGATGAAATTGTTATATTTAATCAACTAACTAATGAACAATTGTTACAAATTATAAATTTAATGTTAAAAGATACTCAAAAAGCATTGTCTAATAAAGATATTACAATGGTACTTACAGAATCTGCAACTAACTTTTTATTAAAAGTTGGTACTGACGTAAAATATGGTGCAAGACCTTTAAGAAGAGCAATACAAAGATATTTAGAAGATGAACTGTCTGACATGATTTTAAAGGGTGAATTAAAAAACGGACAAAAAGTATTAATAGATTGTAATAATGAAAATTTAACTTTTAAAATAGAATTATAAATGGAGGAAAAAATGTTTAAACATGTGCCAAATATTTTAACACTATCCAGATTTGCCTTAATCCCTTTTATTGTATATTTTATCGATGCAGAAAATTACCTTTTGGCATTTATATTTCTTACTATTTCTGCCTTAACAGATATATTAGACGGTTTTATTGCCAGAAAATTTAATTTAATAACAAATTTTGGAAAATTAATAGACCCTTTAGCTGATAAAGCAACTCAAGTTTCTATATTGATAATACTTACATTAAAAAATGTTATACCTTTATGGATTTTGGTTGTTGTTTTCGTAAAAGAACTTCTAATGGTTTCTGGTGCATCATTTCTATATGGTAAAAAATTAGTTGTTTCTAGTAGATGGTATGGCAAGCTTACTACCGTATTATTTTACATTGCAATAGTTTGCTCATTTATTGTACGTGTTTGGAATGGTTCTTTATTTGGGCACCCAGAATATAGTTTACCTCTTTTACCAAACTTTGATCAATATATATATTATTTAGCACTTATTGCCACAATTTTTTCGTTAATAATGTATTTTAGAGCATTCTATCAACAAGGTTATTTAAAGAAAGAAAATTTAAAAATAGAAAAATAATAATTACTATTGATATCAATAAATCTTGTTCTTCTTCTATAATCTCTTTATACATTTTCGTCATGTTTTGTCGAATATTTAAGTATTTTGACAATTTTTGGTAACTTTTAGAGTAGTTGTTTACAAAGCCTTAAATTTATGGTATAAAAAATATAAATTATTATAATAATTTAATATTAATTTCTAAGGAGAGTTTTTATGAAGGCCAAAAAATTAATTATCATTGGAATTATCGCATTAGGAATTTGGTTGTTTTTTACTCAAGTTGTAAATGCATATTCTTTGGTATACCCTGAATCATTTTATAATAGTATTTCTTGGACATGGTACTATGCTGATACTGCAACTCCTACTTACAATTGTCTAGGCTTTGCCACTGGCAGTAGAACCTGGGAATGGCCAAGTTCTTTTGGATCGTCATCGGCAACAAAAGCCCAAGTTGATTCTTATTTATCTACACTAGGATATCGACCATCTACATATGATCCATTTATATTGGCATATGGTGAAAATGTGAATAGCATTACGCATTTTTCCAAAGTAACTGGTCTTGAATGGTGTAGAGCTAAGTGGGGACAATTAGAATTATTCAATCATGGAAGCCACGATCCATATTATCATTCTTCTTCTTATGGTGCTTTACAAATAAAGTATACTGCAAATTAAGATAATAAATGAAAAGGAGGTACTTTTATGATCAAAAAAAAATTAATATATGTAATTTTAGCATTATTATTTATTAGTATATTGTTTATTGGAATCAGCATGTTCTTTCCTTCAAATTTCTCATCAAATTCAGTGTATGCATCAACTTTAAATTGTATAAATGACAATATGAACCGTTTAATGTCTGAAATAGAAAAGGAGATGCGAGCAGATCCTAAAATTGCTATGCTTGGAAGTCCTATTGATTTTATTAGGAATTCATCAAGTTACAAAAATATAATAAATCTTGGACTAAATGCTGTGAAACCTCTATATGACAAGTTATATGAAAGTCATGATGCTGGATTATATGAGTACATTTTAGCACTAGCAATAGAGGAAATAACTCAAGAGGAATTCATTTATAATGCCAATTATGGTTGGAAAAATTCTTTAGAATTCAGATTGTGCTATGAAACCAAAGTTAATAATTCTGAAACTAATGTCGAAAAAATAATTAATAACGAAAATTTAAGTAATGAAGAAAAAATCGCAAAATTTAAAGAACAAGGTATTTTTGCTGTGCCATTTTTAATTGATGAATACAATAATATAAATTCAAAAGTTTCTAAGGAAGTTATAGAGATTGCTATAAAAGATATCGCCATCAAATATAATATTTTCAATAATAATGAAAAATCTAGTGACTTTATTAATAAAAATAAAGATTTATTTAATTCATTAGTGGATTTAAATGGTAAAGCATATAAGTAATTGCTCTTTTATCTGGAGCCAGTGTTTTTACACACTGGCTCTACTTTTATTCAAAATCCTCTAATATTGAATTTAATTTTTCCTCTCCTATTGCATATATTCCCTTTTTTAGATTTATCAAATCCACTTCTGGTAAATACTGAACTTGTATTTGTGTATTTTCTTTAAATACTGCTTCATTTTCTTGATTTACCTTATAAATTGCTATAACCCCATTGTTTTCTTTCAATACATAATGTCTATCACAATATTCATCTTTCTCCATATACAAAACAATCTCAGAAGAAGTGAACTTTTTTATCTGCCAATCTTTATAATATTGTTCTATATCTTTTTCTTCTTTATTTATTAATTCTTCTGGTATTATTTCAGTTTTTTGTACAGTATGATTGCAAATTTTATAAACTGTATTTTTTTGTACAATTGAATTTGGAGATGTTTTTACCGTGTTTGAAGAAGTACTTACTGTTCGATTTTCTTCTTCTATCATTTTTCTTTTAAGTTCATCAGCTAATTCTTTTGCTTTAATCGAATTCTGGTTTAATGTATTGTTTATATTATATATATATATTCCTGTTATCCCACCTATTGTTAATAATACAATAGAAATTATTACAATAATCCAAACTTTTTTCATACTATCACCTTATATCTTTTTTTATAGTATGAGAAAATTTTGTTAAATTTATACATTAAATTTCTATGTAATTATATTCACATGCCCTTATAAGCCTATTTATTATTGCCAATCCTAATCCTTGCTTAGTTACACCTTCTATAATAACTAAATCCGCATTGCATTTGTCTGCTTTTCTTAATAGTGAAAATATATTTTGTGCAACATCTTCTAATGTAGCTCCCATGCTCAATTTATTCTTTGAAATATATTTAGGCATATTTCCCTGCGTTCCTAATACAACCACATTTTTGTAGTCATTTGATATTTCGTTTATTTTATTTATCATTTTAACTTTGTCATTGCTATATACTAAAACACATTTAGTTTTTGGAGCATAATGTTTATACTTCATTCCTGGTGAAGCCACCGGTTTGTCTGTAACTTTTTCAAAAACATTTTTATTAACTTCCACTTCGTTTGCAACACTTTCCAATTCTTCTAATGTTATTTTACCTGGTCTTAAAATTTCTATTTTTTTATCTATTACTCTTATAACAGTTGATTCTAAACCTATTATTGTTTTACCACCATCTATTATATAGTGTACCTTACCATCTAACTCTTCTATAATGTCTTGCACATTTGTGCCACTAGGTCTTCCAGATACATTAGCACTTGGAGCTGCTATAGGTACCCCTGATAGTTCAATTAATTCTCTTGCTATCTCATTACTTGGCATTCTTACTCCTACTGTGTTTAATCCTGCTGTTACACTATTTGGTATAATATTTTCACTTTTTCTATTAAAAATTATAGTAAGTGGTCCTGGCCAAAATTTATTTATCAGTCTTTTCTCTATTTCGCCTATGTTTTCCACAATTTGCTCTAACATGTTGATATTTGATATATGTACTATAAGTGGGTTGTCACTTGCCCTTCCTTTTGCCACAAATATTTTTTGTACAGCATTAGTGTCTAAAGCATTAGCGCCTATCCCATATACAGTTTCTGTTGGAAATAATACCAACTTTCCTTCTTTTATTCCATTTGCTGCTTCCTTTATTTCTTCTATTTTTACTTCTTTTTCTTCATTAAAATATATAGATTTCATTTAATCACTTTCCTCTGTAACAATTTTACAATATTATTTTGATTATGTCTATAATATTTTATTTTTTAAAATTCTAATCCAAAACTTACACCTAAAGCACTGTTTAATTCATTTATTATTCTTTCGTCATTTATATGACCTATTTTTTCCTTCAACCTGCTTTTATCTATTGTTCTTATTTGTTCTGTTAAAACAATAGAATCAGCTTTTAACCCACTTTCTTCTGGACTTATCTCTATATGAGTAGGCAACTTATTTTTAGTGGTTTGTGATGTTATTGCCGCTGCTATTACTGTTGGACTATGCTTATTTCCAACATCATTTTGTATAATCAGAACTGGTCTTATTCCTCCTTGTTCTGACCCAACAACAGGGCTTAAATCAGCATAAAACATATCTCCTCTTTTTATTACCATTATCTTCACTCCCAGTATTTGCATATTTAAGGTTTGTTTTTTAATATATTTTAGTATTAGTTGAGATAAAAATAATAGTAACTACACTAGCCTTTTTACATATTTACATATACATTTTTTAATCTAAATGCCAACACATCATCCCTTTTTAAACTATTTATTTCTATCTCATTATATAATATGTAAACGGTTGTATTTTTGCTAACGTTCTTTATTTGCATTTTTATAGGTTTGCCTGTTTTTCTATCTATATATAACTTTTTATTTAATTCATCTGCATCTTTTATTTCCATTATTATGATTCCATTTTGTTCTATAATATTTTGTTTTCCTGTTTCTATCATCTTTTTGTATTCTTCTGTAAATGTATTTAGCCACAGAAAATTACTTGTTACATCAGAGTAATTTTCATATATAGTACTTAGATTCAACTTAGTATTATTTATTTTCAAGTTGTTTCCGTCAAATATTGTTTCTAAGCCTTCTATATTACTTGGCTCTAATACTATTTGTTTTTGTACATTAGGTTCTGCATATTTTTGTTCTAGTACATATTTATTTTTGTTTTTATTGCTTTGTATCTCAACTTCAATTTTGGCATTGTATGATCTAATACTTAAAATATATTCTTCAATTTCCTTTAAATTTTTGTTACTCATATTATTTCCACTTTTTAAATTTTTATAATTATTTTTTATAAAAAAATATATAATTACTGATGTAACCAAAACAGCCAAAATGCCCAATATAATTATTAATTTCTTTTTTTCCATAATTAATCTAACTCTCTCCTTCCCTATTTTTACAGTCTAAAAAAGAGAATAGAAATATTCTATTCTCTATATATTTTTATTCAATTATTTTTAAAGTATTCTATTAAACATTTTTCTAATTCGTTTTGCTTTTCTATTTTATTTATTTTTTCTCTTATTTCTGTTGCGTTCCTCATATTTTTTATATAACAACTTATATGTTTTCTCATTTCTTTTATTGCAATTTCTTCGCCCTTTTCCTGTACTTCTAAATTAATGTGATTTAATATTATACATAGTTGCTCACTCTTAGAAATAGGCTCAACCTCTTTTCCCTGTAAAAAATCTATTATTTCTTTAAATATCCATGGCTTTCCAATTGTTGCCCTACCTATCATAATGCCATCTACACCAGTTTGTTCAAACATTCTTAGTGCATCTTCCTTCGTTTTTATATCTCCATTTCCTATAACAGGTATTTTTACTGCATCCTTTACTTTTTTAATTATATCCCAGTCTGCAACTCCAGAATAAAATTCTGCTCTTGTTCTACCATGTATAGTTATAGCCGAAGCTCCCGCCGCTTCTATTATTTTTGCTACTTCTACAGCAACAATATTTTCTGAATTCCAACCTTTTCGTATTTTTACGGTTACCGGTACTTTTGCATTTTTTACAACCACTTTTACTATTTGCTCTAGTAATTCTAAATTTTGCAACAATCTGCTTCCATCCCCATTTTTCACTACCTTAGGAGCTGGACATCCCATATTAATATCTATAATATCTGCTGTATCACTTACATAATTCGCTGCAAACTCCATTGATTGAATGTCACTTCCAAATATTTGAACTGCAATAGGCCTATCTTGCTCGTTTACTTTTAACAATTTTTTTGTCTTTTCATCATTATAATATAAAGCTTTGCTACTAACCATTTCTGTATATGTAAGTCCTGGGCCAAATTGTTTGCAAACTGTTCTAAATGGCAGGTCTGTTATTCCTGCCATTGGCGCTAAAAATATATTGTTTTCTAATTCTACATTTCCTATCTTTATTTTTTTTAAATACATTTTCCCCTCATTTACAATTTTTTAGTAATTTCTTCGAAGTGCGTGTGATTAAAATCGCCCCTACATTTTTCATAGAATACTTTACACTATCTTATAATTACAACTTATTCTATAAATAATACTTTTTGTCTTCTTCCACTAATATTTAATAATATTCCTATCATTATTATATTGCTCAATAGTGAGCTTCCCCCATAACTTACAAATGGAAGTGGTATTCCCGTTATTGGCAACAAGCCCATTGTCATTCCTATATTCTCCAGCATATGAAAAAAGAATATTCCTGCAATTCCTGCTGCAATATATGATCCTTCTAGGTCTTTTGCAGTTTTAGCAACATATATAGCCTTTGTAATTAACACAACATATAAAACTATTATTCCTGCTGCAACTATAAATCCCAATTCTTCTCCAATAACAGAAAAAATAAAGTCTGTAGTTTTAGGATACAAAAAGCCTAATTGAGTTTGATTTCCCTTTAATAGACCCATTCCAAATAATTGACCTGCACCTATTGCAAGTTTTGATTGTATAATATTGTACCCTGCCCCCCTTGGATCCAAATTTGGATTTAAATATACATCTATTCTTGTTTTTGCATGCTCTGGCAATATAAAAAAGTAGAGTAATGGAACTGCTACAATGACCACCGCTATTGCAATAATTATATATTTTTTATCTATTCCAGCCACAAATAACATAAAAATTAGTGCCATAATAAATGCTATTGCCGTTCCATAGTCTGGTTGTTTAATTATTAGTAATACCGGCACCATTGCTACACCTAATATTATTGCTAATTTATATATTACATTTATTTCTTTTTTCCCTCTTGCCTGTATTTTCACTATTGTATATGTTAAGGATAATATTATCACAATCTTGGCTAATTCTGCTGGTTGAAATGATACCGCACCTATATTATACCAACTTGTTGCACCATTTATTGGAGTTGTAAATAAAACTCCTGCTAGCAGCAATATAATAATCCCATATAATATTGGGGCTATTTTTATTAGTAACTCATAATCTATTGCTATAATTGCTATTAATATTGGTATACTTACCATTATCCAAACTATTTGTTTTTTTAGTTCATCATAATTTGAGTTTTGAGTAGCTGAAAATAGGGCTACCAAGCCTATTATAATTAATATAACAGTACATATTAGTATTCCCCATTCCATATTTTTAAGAATTCGTTTCCTCATTGCTTACCTCATTATCATTATCATTTTCGTTTGAAACTATATCTTCTTTATTCTCTTTTTCATTTTTTTCGTTTGGTGATTTTCCTATTGTTCCTAGTTCCTTCTCCTCCTCATTTTCTTTTGTTACTTCCTTTTCTGATTCCTTTTTTGTGGATTTTTCTTCTGTTTCTGGTTTTTCTTCTTCAGATATTTTCTCAATCTGTTTTAAGTCTTCTTCCTTTTCTTTTTCTGTGCTTTCTTCCTCTTCCTTGTTTTGAATTTTTCTTGCTTCATTTTTTATAGTCACTATTGGAATATTAGCATATAGTGAAGGCGCACCTACTGTGCCATCATCACCAGATTTATTTGTAAGTCTAACATCTATTGCTTTTTCATCTATCTCTATATATTTTTTTATAACCTCTATTATTTCTTGTTTCATCATTTCTAGAAAGTCTGCTGATATATTTGCTCTATCCTGTGCCAATACTAAGTGTAGTCTTTCTTTTGCCGTTTCCTTAGAATTTTCTTTTCCATTCTTTCCTATGTTTTTAAAGAAATTTATTATATTCTCAAACATCTTATACCCCCATCAGTAATTATTTTTTAGAAAAACGATGCTTTAATTTAGCAAAAAAACTTTCCTTTCTTCCAGGTATAGTCACCTCTATGTTTTCTCCTAATATTCTTCTAGCTATTTCTATATATGCTTTTCCAGATGGAGCCTTATGGTTAGATACTACTGGTTCACCTTTATTAGTTTGCGTAATTATATATTCATCATCAGGTACAACTCCAATTAGGTCTATTGATAGCAAGTCTACAATATCTTCTACATCCATCATTTCGCCTTTTCTTACCATTGCTGGTCTTAATCTATTTACTACTAATTCTGGATTTTTTATTTCTGACGCTTCCAAAAGTCCTACAATTCTATCTGCATCTCTTATTGCGGAAATTTCTGCGGTTGTTACTACTATGGCTCTATTTGCTCCTGCTATGGCATTTTTAAAGCCTTGTTCTATTCCTGCTGGACAATCTATAATTATGTAATCAAACTCTTCTTTTAGTTTTTCTGTTAATTCTTTCATTTGTTCTTCATTTACTGCACTTTTATCTCTTGTTTGCGCTGCTGGAAGTAAAAACAAATCCTTAAAACGCTTGTCCTTAATTAATGCCTGTTTCAATTTGCATTTTTCTTCAACAACATCTACTATGTCATACACTATTCTATTTTCCAGTCCCATTACAACATCAAGATTTCTTAGTCCAATATCTGTATCTATTAAAACTACCTTTTTCCCTCTTAATGCTAAAGCAGACCCAAGATTTGCTGTTGTTGTTGTCTTTCCAACACCACCTTTTCCGGATGTTACAACTATAACTTCTCCCATCTTTATTTGTCCTCCTTTAAACTTCAGAGAATTTTAATTTCTCATTTTTATTTATTATAAAAGTGCTTTTCAATGTTTATATTATATACGGATTTTGTCCAAAGGTCAATGTATATAAGAAAAATATCAGAGAAATTAATCATATTCATGACAATTTTATTATTTTGGGTGTATAATAAGTATATAAAATAGGCAATTACAGAAATGTAGTTGCCTAATATAATTGTGAAACTACACCTTTGGGGATATAGTTCATATCAGATACTTAATTTTTCTAAGTCTAATAATGCTTGCCATCTTTTATCTACTTCATTTTGAAATTCTTCTAACATCCATTCATTTCCAGGTTTAAACATATGTTTAAATCTTTTTTGTGGTTTTAAAAATTCTTCTATTGGTAGTTTTTTAGCAGGTTTATATGTTATTTTATATTTTCCGTCTACAACCTCATATAAAGGCCAATAGCAAGTTTCAACAGCAAGCTTATTTATTTGCATTAGCATGTCTGTAGGATATCCCCAACCTCTAGGGCAAGGAGATAATACATTTAAAAAAGCAGGTCCTTTAGTATATATAGCTTTTTCAGATTTTTCATATAAATCTTTAAAATTATTGACTGCAATGGTTTGACCAACATATGGAATATGATGTGAAACCATTATTTCTGTTAAATCTTTTCTAGATTGCATTTTTCCTGGAATAACACTTCCGGCAGGTGATGTAGTAGTATCTGCAAATCTTGGTGTTGCAGAAGAACGCTGAATTCCAGTATTCATGTATGCCCCATTATCATAGCACACATAAACCATATCATGTCCTCTTTCCATAGCTCCAGATAGACTTTGCAATCCAATATCATAAGTTCCTCCATCGCCACCAAATGTAATAAATTTTACTTCCTGATTTTCTGGGAGCTTACCTTGTTTCTTTAATGATTTGTAGGCTGCTTCCGCACCAGATGCTGTTGCCGCAGCACACTCAAAAGCTGTATGAATATATGAATCTGTCCAAGCAGTATAAGGATATAAAAATGTTGATACTTCCATACATCCAGTAGCATTAGAAATAACTGCTTTATCCTCTGGTTTTAATGCTCTTAATACCATTCTGGCAATTGGAGGAGCACCACAACCAGCACACATTCTATGACCAGCAGTAAGTCTTGATGGCTTATTTGCCATAACTTCTTTTAAATTATATGCCATTATTTATCCCTCCTAACACTTAAATATCTATATGGGTTTTCTACTTTACCAGAATTTGCAACTTCCTGTAAATCTGTGTATACAGTGTGAATATCTTTTGTAGTAGTATCTCTACCACCAATACCATAAATATAGTTTATAGCTGGGACATTTTTACCATTAACATACATACTTGATGTAACATCTTCAAATAATGCTCCACCAATAGCATTTAAAGAATCCGCTTTATCTAATATAGCTACTGCTTTCAAATGGCCTAATGCATTTGCAACTTCATCAGCTGGGAAAGGTCTAAATACTCTAATTTTAAGAAGACCAGCTTTTATACCTTTAGCTCTTAATTCATCTACAACAGCTTTTACAGTACCCGCAGTTGAATTCATACATACAATTGCAAATTCTGCATCATCTAATCTGTATTCCTCAAAGAAAGAATATTTTCTTCCAGTTAGTTCTTCAAAATCTTTACTTACCTTTAAAATTACATCTTTTGCTTTTTTCATTGCTTCAGCTTGTTGATACTTATGCTCAAACAAATATGCTTGCAAGTCTAAAGGTCCTATAGCCATTGGCTCTTTTGCATTTAGTAAATAATGTTCTGGCTTATATTTTCCGACAAACTCTTTTACTTTTTCATCTTCTATTAATTCAATATTTTCAATAGAATGTGATGTTATAAAACCATCTTGGCAAACCATTAAAGGTAAAAGTACATCTTTATTTTCTGCAATTCTGTGCGCCATAATTAAGTTATCATATGCTTCCTGATTATTTTCAGAAAATAACATTATCCAACCGCTGTCTCGAACTCCCATAGCATCAGAATGATCATTGTGTATATTTAATGGGCCAGATACCGCACGATTTACTAAAGACATTACAATTGGAAGTCTTAAACTTGAGGCAATATATATCATCTCCCACATTAAAGATAATCCATTAGCAGAAGTTGCAGTCATTGCTCTTGCACCAGCGGCTTCTGCACCAATACATGCACTCATAGCACTATGTTCACTTTCAACAGCAACAAATTCCGTATCAACAGCACCATTACTAACAAATGTTGAAAAATATTGCGGAATTTCTGTAGAAGGTGTAATAGGAAAGGCAGCTACAACATCAGGATTAATTTGTTTCATTGCAGTAGCAGCAGCTTCATTTCCACTTAAACGTTCTCTTATACTCATAATTAAATCTCCTTTCTTTACTCTCCTTCATTTTTCATTTCTATAGCATTAAAAGGACAGACCTTAGCACATACGCCACATCCTTTACAGTAATCAAAATTAAAATCTTCTCGATTTCCATCTTTATTAACAGGAATTGCATCTTCTGGACAAACAGGAAAACATAAGCCACATTGTTTGCATTTATCACTAATGTATATAGGCTTAATACTCCTCCAATCGCCAGTTTTAAAATTTGTAGCATTCCCTGCTTGATAAATATTACCACCAATAGTCATATTTTCAGCTGTAGTATTTTTATTTATATTTGACATATAAAATTACCCCTTTCTTATGAGATTAAATTTACTTGATTTAATGCAAGTTGTAAAGCTTTCATATTGCCATCTATGACTTCAGGTTTTTTTGCAAATTTATGCTTAAAAGATCCTTGCATATCATTTAAAAATTCTTCATCTGTCATAATTCCAGTTACTTTTACAACTGCAGCAAGCATAGGAGTATTTGGAAAATATTTTCCAAGAGCCTCCATAGATATTTCTCTAGCATCAATTGTATAAACTTTTCCATTGTATCCATTCAAAACATTTTTTAGATAGTCATAATTTTTAGTTGTATTAATAATTATTGCACCATCTTCTTTTAATCCAGCTGTAACTTCTACACTTTCAAGTAATGTATCATCAACTACAACAACATAATCAGGTTCATAAATATTACTATGTATTGTTATAGGAGAGTTACTTATTCTGTTATATGCAGTAATAGGAGCACCCATTCTTTCAGGACCATATTCAGGAAAACCTTGAATATATTTGCCAGTATTAAAAGCAGCATCTGCTAACAAAAGAGAAGCTGTTTTAGCACCTTGGCCACCTCTACCATGCCATCTAATCTCAATTAAATTATTCATTTAAAAGCATACCTCCTTATATAAATATAAGTAAAGTATATGATTAAAAAAAATATCTGTCAAGACTTGTTTTTTATTTATACAAAAAAACAACACATTTGTTAGTATGTGTTGTTTTTTTAGTATTGTGTTATTTACATGTGGTTTGTTTCATCTTGTTTTATTTCTTCTTTATTTTCAGTTTCAGCTACTACTGATTTATTTTTGTTCTTATTTATTATTAGCACAATTGCCACTGCTATGCCTGCTATTACTATTACCATTATAGCATATATTATTACTGGACTTTTTGCAGCTTCAAATTTTACTTCATTTATTTCCCCTGGCATTAATACCCACTCTAATGTTTTTCCATCTTTTGATACTGTTGTAGCATTGTTATTGCCTGCTTTAAATGGTAATGTAATTTTATATACCATTTTCATTTTCTTTATCATTGTGTTTAACATAGCAGATGTTTCTTCTGTAGACTCTTCTAGCATATTTGTTAAATCCAATTTAGCATCTTGAGCAAATTTTGTGTTTAATAAATTTTTCTCATATTTTATTTTATTATTTTCATCTGCTTGCTCACCTTCTGTCAATAACCCTAATTCTATATCAAAATCTTCAATATTTTCAACACTTTTAGTAGCTCTAAAACCATATGTATTATCGTCTTCGTATGCCTCAGTTGTGTATCCTTCTGATTCTATGCTTGCTTTTGCTTCTCCCATTGTTTCATCATTTTTCAATGTATCTGTTGAAATTCCCATGTCTTTTAAAAATTGTTTATCATATCCCATTAAATATGATATTTCTGCACTTCCATCATTGTTTAATTTTACCTCATAATTTATGTTCATGCATCCTGTTAATGTAATTAATGTTACAGCTAATATAGCTATTATTGATATTATTTGTACTGCTTTTTTCATTTTTATTTTTCCTTTCTTCGAAGTGCGAGCAATTAAAATCGCCCCTACATTTTTCATAGATTACCTTACTCTATCCTTCGTGTTTATTCTGCTAACTCTGGTGCTTCAACTGGGCAAACACCTGCACATGTTCCACATTCTATGCATTGTTCTGGATCTATTACATATTTTCCCTCGCCTTGTGCTATGCACTCTACGGGGCATTGTTGTGCACATGCTCCACAACTTATACATTTATCTGTTATCTTATATGCCATATTTTTCACCTCCCTAAAAATACATCTTTTGTTTATTATATATCATCATCTGTCTTGTTTTGTGTATCCATTTTTTCTAACTTTTCTAGCTCTTGTAGTTCTTTTAAATGTTCTTTCTCTTCAGGATCCTCTTCTTCATTTTCTGGACTTTTTATAAGTGTAACATCTTTAGCATTAAATTTTTTGTAAAAAGTTTCATCTCCATCTTTTAATTTTACCCTTATAATCTCTTTAAGAGTTTCTATAGATTCAACTATTCCCTCACCATCTTCTGTTTTTACTATTGAACCTACTTTAGGTATTCTGCTTAATTTATCCTCATATACATCTTGTTCATATTTTAGGCAACACATAAGTCTTCCACAATTTCCAGAAATTTTAGATGGATTTAATGAAATATTTTGCTCTTTAGCCATTTTTATAGAAACAGTTTCAAAATTTCCTAAAAATGAGCAACAACATAATTCTCTACCACAAACACCATTGCCACCAATTCTTTTTACTTCATCTCTTACTCCTATTTGTCTTAACTCTATTCTTGTTTTAAATACTGCTGCCAAGTCTTTTACAAGTTCTCTAAAATCTATTCTTCCATCTGCTGTAAAAAAGAATAAAATTTTACTGTTATCAAATTTATATTCAACATCAAGCAAATTCATATCTAATTTATGTTTTTTTATTTTTTGTTGGCATATTTCAAATGCTTCTTTTTCTTTTTTCTTATTTTCTTCATTGTGTTTCTTATCTTCTTCTGTAGCAATTCTAATAATTGGTTTCAATGGTGCAACCAATTTTTCATCTGGTAATTTTCTGTTGCATATTGCTACCTCTCCCATTTCCTCACCTTGAGAAGTCTCTACAATAACATAATCCTTCAAATCAACTTGTAAGTCTCCTGGATCAAAAAAATATATTTTACCTGGTTTTTTAAATCTAACTCCAATGATGTTTTTCATTCAATTCCTCCCATATTTTAAGTAATAAAATGTCTATTGACATATCATAATTTGCATTATTATCTAATCTTTTTTTTGTTTCTTCTACACTATTTATGCAATTTGCATATTTAATTTCATTTTTTTTGCATAATTCATTATATAGTATAATATTTATATAATCTAGCATATTAAAAATATCTTCTTTGGCTTTATATAACACTTCTGCAGTATTCCATATTTCTATTATATCATTTTTATCAATATTTAATATTATTTTTTCGACTTGTTCATATTCTTCTATTTTTTCTTGAATAGTAATTGCTTTGCCTATACTTCCATTACAAAGTTCAAGCATGTTTTTATTTAACACTTTTTCTTTTTGCCTTTGTACTATATAATTTTCTATTTTTTCATTAGACAAGCTTTCAAAATATATTTTTGTACATCTCGATTTTATTGTTGTAAGCAATTTATTTTCATTTGACACTATCAGAATTATTACTACATATTCTGGTGGTTCTTCCAATGTCTTTAATAAGCAATTTTGAGCTTCTATTGTCATCAGTTCACTATTATTAATTATATATACTTTTTTCCCTGAATTTATTGGCTTCTCTATTACCTTTTCTTGTAATTGTCTTATTTGTTCTATCTTAATACTCTTACCATCTTCTGCATCTATCTGCATAAAATCAGGATTGTTATTTCCCAAAAATTCTATACATGGCTTACAATTTCCACATGGTTTTTCCTCATCAGAAACACAAAATAACATATTAGCAAATGTTTTTGCAAACATTGCCTTTCCAATTCCTTCTGTGCCCACAAACATATAACTGTGTAAAATATTGTTTTCATTTATTGAGTTTTTAAGCATATTTTTTACTTTATCATTTCCTACTAAATCTTCAAATTTCAACTATTTTCCTCGCTTATTTTATTTTACCAAATAAATTAAAAGGCCAAAATCTAATCCATACTTTACTTTCTATTCTTTCCAATGGAATACAGCCAAACCTTCTGCTATCTGAAGAATGTTTTCTATTGTCTCCCATTGCAAATACACAATTATCTGGAACAATTATGTCTGTATATGCTCCATTTTCTGCTTCTGTTACAACACTTTTCTCTAAGTAATCTTCCTTAAGTTCTTCCCCATTTATATACACTTTTCCATCTTTTATTTGAACATGTTCTCCTGGAAGTGCTATAACTCTTTTAATATAGCTGTCCTTTCCTAATTCTAATACATAGTATACAAATTTAGAAAAAAACGTAGTTGGTCTTCCACTGTAATCTGCTATAGGATTAGTTAAATCAACTTCTTCTATTGTTTTATATCTTGGCATGTTTGGAGCCTCAAATGTTATTATATCTCCTCTATTTGGCATTACCTTTTTTGTTCTGACCCATCTATTTAATATAAGTCTTTGATTTTGAACTAATGTTGGAAACATTGATGTTTGCTTAACTATTGTAGGTGTTCCTACATAATATCTAATTATTAAGGCAAGTATAAATGCTATTATTATACAGATTATCCATTCTAAAATATCTTTTGTTTTACTATCTAGCTTCATTTACAGCGCTCTCTCCTTTACTTTATCAGTATTAATTTTACTATTTATTTGTATCATTTGCAATACCTTTATTTTACTTTTTCGCTGGTATTCTTATTATAACTTCTGTTCCTTTTCCTAATTCACTTCTAATATCTATACTTCCTTTATTTTGATCCAATATTTCTTTTGCAATTGACAATCCAAGCCCAGTTCCTCCCATTTCTCTTGTTCTCGCCTTATCTGCCCTATAAAACCTGTCAAATATTCTAGTTAAATCTTGCTCCGAAATTCCAATACCATTATCAATTATTTTTATATATGCATCATTATACACAAATCCAACATAAATTTTAATTTTACCATTTTCAGGAGTATATTTTATTGCATTAGATAATATATTTAAAACCACTCTTTCTATTCCATATTTATCTGCACTAACTGGTGGCACATTTGCAGTTACAAAACATTCTACATTTTGATGTTTTTTCTCTATTTCAAATTTTAATCTTTCTTGACATTTTTTTGTTAGCTCTCCTAAATCAAATTCAGTTTCTTCTAATTTAACTTTTTTGCTATCATATTTAGAAAGAGTTAGCAAGTCTGTAACAAGTCTTGCCATTCTTCTTGCTTCTGAACTTATTACACCTAAGAATTTTTGTTGTGTATCTTTGTCATATTCTCCCTCCAATAAAGTATCCGCATACCCCATAATAGATGTAATTGGCGTTTTTAATTCATGAGATACATCTGCTACAAATTCTTTTCTCATATTATCTAGTTTAACATGCTCTGTAATATCCTGTATAACCACAATTAACCCTGCTTGCCTATTATTCTCGTCTTGGAATGGCACAAAAAATAGATTTACACATTTATCTTCTATTGTTAATCTATGTTCTGATGAAGTCCAATTTTCCAGATATATTATTTTTTCTAAGTTTATATTAAGTTTAAGTTTATTAAATATCTTTTCAAATGAATTGTCTTTTTGCTCTAATTTTAATAAATTCATTGCTGCTGTGTTAATATGTATTATTTTTCCTTCCATATTAAATGCAATTACTCCATCTGTCATATGCAACAATATAGTTTCTATTTGTTTTTTTTGCCTTTCTATTTCATTTATATTTTGTTTTAATTCATTTGTCATTAATGTAAATGCATTAACTAGTTCTCCAATTTGGGTATCTGTTCCATTTTCACTTTCTAATTTTACATCTTCGCCAGCTGTTATTTTTTCTACACTTTTTATCAATTTTGTTATTGGCTTTGTTATAGATTTAGAAATAAAAATTCCCATTATTAATATAATAATAAAAAATGTACCCAAGCTCACAGCCGAAATAGATTTTAAATTTTCAATTTGATTTGTCAAATTTTGTTGCAGTTCTACTTGATTTTGCATATTTTTCAAATTCTCCAAAATCGATATGCTGTAACAAGATATCCCTACTATAAATGCTATTCCTATTATTAAAAATATTAATAGTATCCTAAATTGAATATTTTTTGTCATTTTGGTTTACATTCCTTTCTGTCTTTATATAGGTTTATTTTTAATATGATAAATTATAAAACGCAGTAAAGATTGAGTTGCTCTTTACTGCGTTTTTATCTATTTTGAAGCTATATAATAACCTACTCCTCTTTTTGTAATTAATATTTTAGGACTTGATGTATCTTTTTCTATTTTTTCTCTTATTCTTCTTACAGTAACATCAACTGTTCTTATATCTCCATAATATTCATATCCCCAAACTTTTTCCAATAAAGTTTCTCTTGTTACTACTTGTCCTGGCTGGTTTGCCAAATATTTTAAGACTTCAAACTCTCGTATAGTTAAATCTATTACTGTTCCTCTTACTTTTACCTCAAATTTTTCCAAATCTAATGATAAATCTCCTACTTCTATTTTAGAATTTTCGTTTTCCTTATATTTTTCTTCAGAAACATTTAATGAAACTTCTGATTTTCTTAAATTAGCTTTTACCCTTGCTATTAGTTCCCTTATACTAAATGGTTTAGTTATATAATCATCTGCTCCCAATTCTAATCCTAATATTTTGTCTATTTCTTCATCCTTTGCTGATAACATTATTATTGGTACATTTAGTGTATGTCTTATTCTTTTGCAAACTGTTAATCCATCCACTCTTGGTAACATTATATCTAATAAAATTAAATCCGGCTTTTTTTCCAGTGCAAGCTGTATTGCTGTCTCTCCATCATATGCTTCTAATGTATCATATCCTTCTTTTTGTAAATTATATACTAAAATTTCAACAATTGGCTTTTCATCGTCTACTACTAATATTGTTCTTTTGTCTTTTTTTTCAATATCTTCCACGAGAAAATTCCACCTTTCTTCACTTCCATTTATATATATTTTATATCACATAACTGGCTTTTTAACAAGTTCTTTTTTTAATTTTGTTTATTTATTGGTTACTATTTTTTCTTCCTTGTTTTTCTTTTAGGTTTTGTAACCTCTTTTTCTTTTTCTGGTTCCCACTTTTCTCCTATTTTTGGTTTATTCCAAGAAATATAGTTGCATGTTTCTGGGTTATGTTCGCAAATATAATACTTTTTCTTTCTTTTTGTTTTTCTTACTTGTACTTTTGCTCCACATACCGGACATGGAACATCAATGTTTTCTACTATTGGTTTTGCATTTTTGCATTCTGGATAACCCGGACAAGCTAAAAATTTGCCATATCTACCATATTTTATTACCATCATTCTTCCACATTTTTCGCATGGAATATCTGTTACTTCATCTGCTATTGTAACATGTTCTAATTCTTTTTCTGCCTTATCCAATTGCTCTTTAAATGGTGGATAAAATTCTCTTAATATTTGTTTCCAATTTTCTTTTCCTTCTGCAACAGCATCAAATTCTTCTTCTATTTTAGCTGTAAATTCCACATCTATTATATTTGGAAAGTTTTCTACCAATAATTTATTTACAACCTTGCCTAATTCTGTTGGCATTAGCTGTTTTTGTTCTTTTTCTATATATCTTCTTTCTAATATTGTTGTAATTGTTGGAGAATATGTACTTGGTCTACCTATGCCTTTTTCCTCCAAAGCTTTTACAAGGCTTGCTTCTGTATATCTTGGTGGAGGTGCTGTAAAACTCTGTTTTGAATTCAATTTTTGTTTTATAACTGTTGCACCTATTTCTAATTCTGGTAAAGATAGTTCAACCTCTTCTTTTTCATTTTCTAGAACTTCAACATATAGAGTCATAAATCCCTTAAATTTCAAGTTTTGTCCTGAAGCTCTAAAATTATATGTATTTACATCTATATTAGCAGATACAGTATTATAAATTGCTGCTGACATTTGACTTGCTATAAATCTATTGTATATTAATTTATATAATTTATATTGTTCTGGTGTCAAATACTGTTTTATAGTTTCTGGCTCTAAGTCTATATATGTTGGTCTTATTGCCTCATGTGCATCTTGAGAATTTTGTTTTGTTTTATAATATCTATTCTCGTAGTAATTTTCTCCATAAGTTTTTACTATATGTTCTTTTGCATATGCTCTTGCCTCTTCAGATATTCTTGTAGAGTCTGTTCTCATATATGTTATTAATCCTACTGTTCCCTTTGCTCCAACATTAACTCCTTCGTATAATCCTTGTGCTATGCTCATTGTTCTTTTAAGAGTAAATCCTAATTTTCGTGAAGCTTCTTGTTGCATTGTGCTTGTTGTAAAAGGTGGAGCTGGTGTTCTTTTTTTCTCACCTTTTTTTACATCTGTTACTATATATTGCCCTTTTTCTATTTGCTTTATTATATTATCTACATCTTCTTTAGAATGTAATTCAAGTTTTTTTCCTTCTTTACCATAAAAATTTGCTTCAAATGTTTTTTCTGTTTTCGGTTCTAATAACTGTGCTGTTATATTCCAATATTCTTCTGGTATAAACTTTTCTATTTCTTCTTCTCTATCAACTATTAACTTAACCGCTACAGACTGAACTCTACCTGCTGATAACCCTCTTTTAACCTTTTTCCATAGTATTGGACTTATTTTGTATCCTACTATTCTGTCTAATACCCTTCTCGCCTGCTGTGCATCTGTTAGGTCTTTGTCTATTTTTCTCGGACTTTTTATAGATTTTTGTATCGCCTCTTTTGTTATTTCATTAAATGTAACTCTGCACACTTCATCTTCTGGTATTTCCAATATATATGCTAAGTGCCATGCTATTGCTTCTCCTTCACGGTCAGGGTCAGTTGCCAGATACACATATTTTGCATTTTTTGCTTCTTTTTTTAATGTTTTTATTAAGGCTCCCTTTCCTCTTATATTTATATATTCTGGAGTAAAATCATTTTCTATATCTATTGCTAACTTAGATTTTGGCAAATCTCTAATATGTCCCATAGACGCTAATACTTTTACATTGCCACCCAAAAACTTTTTAATTGTAGTTGCTTTTGCTGGTGACTCAACAATAATTAATTTGTCTGCCATTTTTAATTTTATGCCCCCTTTTATTAATCTGGAAAATTTTTCTTGTTACTTATCTATATAATAATAGCCCAATTTTTTCCTTTTGGCAAGTAAATTTTAAATTTGTATCATTTTATTTTTAATTTACTCTTAACATTCATCCTTCCTTTTTGATCTATTCTTATAATTATTTCTCCCTGTAAATCTGTTCTATAAATCCTGCACTTAATGTTTTCTAAATTTTTAATTGTTTGTTGATTTGGATGACCAAAAGTGTTATTTTTTCCAACTCCTATTAATGCTATCCTAGGTCTAACCGCTTTTATGAATTCTGGTATTGACGATGTTTTTGAACCATGATGAGCTACTTTTAATATATCTGCCCTTATTTCAGCTTTTTCTGTTTTTAATATTTGCTGTTCTGCTAACTTCTCAATATCTCCTGTAAATAACATTTTAAAATTATTGTAATTAAACTGTGCTACTATTGAATTATTGTTTAACGGATTTTCTGATAATAGTCTACTTGTTGGGAATAATATTTTAAATTCTGAATATCTTCCAATTTTTATTTTATCCCCTTTCTTTACTTCTATTAACCTAATTTTTTTATGTATCATCAACTTTTTAAATCTTTCATAATTTTCACTATGTTCTGCTTGCTCGGAAATAATTATATTTTTAACCTTCACTTTTTCCATTATAGTAAGTATTCCTCCGCAATGGTCAGTATCAAAATGTGATATTAAAACATAATCAACTTTCAAAATCCTCCTATCTAGCAAATATGGTAAAAGTACTTTTTCGCCCACATCAAAGCTATCACTGCCTCCTCCATCTATTAGCACCGTTTTTTTGTCTGGAGTTATTATTAATGTACTATCCCCTTGTCCTACATCTATAAAAAATATTCTTAATTTTTGTGGAAATATATATATTATAAAATTAATTAGAATTAAAACAATTAACAAACATATTATAATTTTGCATTTATTATTTTTTTTACTTTTTATGCAATATAGTATAATTGCATAATAGGATATAACATTAAACATGTATGGTGTTACAACTAAAATATTAGAAAATGGTAATTTGGAGCATATCTGTGATATTTTAATTAATATACTTAATATTGGTTTTATAAATATTGCAATAAGCCTTGTTAGTGGTTTTACTGTAATTGATGTTATTATAAATAAAAATCCAGTTATTACAATTATTCCTAAAATTGGAGAAGCCATTATGTTTGAAATTATAAATGTAAGAGATACTGTGTTAAAATGATACATCATAATTGGAATAATTATAATGTTAGCATATATAGAAACTAATGCCATTTGTTTTATATAATTTATTACTTTACTATTTGATTTTTTCTCTTGTATTCTTTTTATAAAAATAATTATCCCAATTGTCCCTCCATATGATAATTGAAATCCCAAATCTAACAAACTATATGGATTAAATATTAGCGTAATTAATGCTGCTACAGAAATATTTGTATATACATCTGATTTTCTATATATTATGCCTGAAAATAGTGTCAAAATAGCCATTATACAAGCTCTTGTAACAGATGGTGTAAAGTTTGTTATTGCCATAAAAGCAAGTAAAAAAATTATACAAACTATCTTTCCATTTTTCTTTCCAATAATAGAATTTTGTAATACATATGTTAGTCCAAGAATTATGTATGATACATGAGCCCCAGATACAGCAAGCATATGTGATAAATTGCTTGTTTTAAAACTCTCTTGTATGTCTTCACTTAATTTGTCCTTATCGCCCAATAATATTGCTAACAACAAATTGCCTTCTTCATCTGTTAATGTTCCATTTATTGTATCTCTAATATATTTTTGTATATTGTGTATAAAACTACCATTACTTGATTTTAATATTTTAACTTTTTCTAGTTCTACAGTTCCTATAATTTTTTTAGTTTTTAAATATTGCTTATAATTATATCCTTTATAATTTCTTGCTTCTTCTGGCTGTTTAAATTCTCCTTCTATGTATAGTGAATCTCCATATTTTATGCTTGGAATATCTTGTGACATTTTTATATTTATTAATATTTTTTTATTATTCCTTACAATTTTAGCAGTACAAACTTTTTTATACTCTTTTTCTTGTATGTCTGAGATAATTGTTACCATTTCTTTTATTGGCATATCACTTATTTTGCTATACTTGTTTTCTAAAATACTAACATAACCAATGGATATTATTAAACATATTAAAATCACTATTATCTTTTTATTTTTTGTTATTAATAAAATTATAACAGCTATTGGTATACTTAAAAAAGCTATACTTCCAAAGTATAGCCTCATTATTATTCCTATTATATAGCTTATTGAGGCAACACAAAATATTCTTTTAATATTTATCACTCCTAAAGTGTATGCCCCCTATTTAATTTAAAATATTCTTCTAGCTGCTGTGTATCTGTCATAATATCCACCATCTAGTAAAGTAGAAATTTTAACACAATATCCTGTTCCTGAAGAAGCATGTATAAAATTTCCATCTCCTATATATATTCCAACATGTCCTATACCATCATATGTTGGATAATCCAAGAAAAATACCAAATCTCCTGGTTTCAATTTGCTTTTTAACTCACTTTTATTAATGTTTAACTCTGTTCCATAACGTGATTGTGATGTTGCTCCATGTGGCAACGAAATTCCAAAATGCTTGTACACATACATTGTAAATCCTGAGCAGTCAAAAGAATTTGGTCCAGCTGCTCCATAAACATATGGGCAGTTTAAATATTGTTTTGCATATGCCACAACATCTTCGCCTTTAGTTGAAGATGTTGTTTCTGTATTATCATTTGCTGTTTCTGGTATATTTGTTGTAGTTCTTACCTCTGCACTTCTAGACGTTGTTTCCTTTTTTTGTTCTGATACAAGCCTTTTAGCAATATACCCTACATCTTCTGAACTTTTAACCTTATACCAATCTCCTTCTTCTCCTATTAGTGTAATTTCTGTGTTTAACGCAAGTACCTTTATTATATCACTATCTGTTGTAGCACTTTTTCTCATGTTAACTGCTGTATCATTTACATATGCTGTCTTTTCTTCGTATTTTACATTATTATTTTCTTCATTCTTAGTTGTAGTTCCTGCATTATTATTTGTTTGATTATTCTTTGTACTTGTTTCTGTTGATATTATGTCTTTTCTTATCCAACCGCTTATTTGATTTGTTTGTATATATGCCCAAGTAGTTGTTGTATTAATAACCTCTATTTGTGTTCCTTGTTTTAGTGAACCTATATTTTCTGAATAAATAAGTGGTAAAATTTTTATACTTGTATCTTTTAATACTTTATTACTAATTGTTTCTGTTTGTTGTTCATCTGGTTTTTGAGGTTCTTCTGTATTAGTAGTAGTTGGTGTTTCAGCATTAGCTTCCGTTTTTTCAGGTTCTTGCTCTTTTTTTGCATAATCCTTACTTATATATCCTATCATTCCTAAATATTTAACTTTATACCAATTTCCCTCTTCTGCAATTAGTTCACATTTATATCCTGTTTGAAACGCCATTATAACTTCTGAATCTGTAGATGGTTCTCTTCTAAAATTCAAATTATCTGTTGTTACCTCTACTGTTGTTGCTTTTGATATGTTTGTTGTAAAAAACATAGTAAATAATATTATTAGCACCATTAATATAGTCATTTTGAAGATTTTCATATAAAAACTCTCTCTCCTTCAATTATTTTAACACGTATAGTATATAATTAAAAACCAAAAAAGTCAAATGAAAAATAGACTTTTCTAAGATTAAGGGATTGGTTAAACTTAGATTTAAAATTGTTATACAGGCGATTAAAATCGACCCTACATTTTTCTACTTTAGACTAAAGAAAATATTATTAATAAAATTAATTTTATTTGTAATTGAGTCTGAAAAAAGTTGATGAAATTTTAAAATAGTACAAAAAAGCAAGGTGTTGCAATTTCTTGTAACCCTTGCCTTTTCTATATTCCATGATTTATATTATTCAATAACTTCTGAAACAACACCTGAACCAACTGTTCTACCACCTTCACGGATAGCAAATCTTAGTCCTTTTTCAATAGCTATTGGTGTGATAAGTTCGATTGTCATATCTACGTTATCTCCTGGCATAACCATTTCTGTTCCAGCTGCTAATTCGATAACACCTGTAACGTCTGTTGTTCTGAAATAGAATTGTGGTCTATATCCATTGAAGAATGGTGTATGACGTCCACCTTCTTCTTTTGTTAGAACGTATACTTGTGCTTTGAATTTTGTATGTGGATGAATTGTTCCTGGTTTTGCAAGAACTTGACCACGTTCAACTTCTGTTCTTTGGATACCTCTTAATAATGCACCAATATTGTCTCCAGCTTCTGCTTGATCCAATATTTTTCTGAACATTTCAACACCTGTAATTGTTGTTTTCTTAGGTTCTTTTGAAAGACCTACTATTTCAACTTCATCTTGTAATTTAACTGTTCCTCTTTCAACTCTACCTGTAACAACTGTTCCTCTACCACTGATAGTCATAACGTCTTCAATTGGCATTAAGAATGGTTGGTCTACTGGTCTGTCTGGTGTTGGTATATAGCTATCAACTGCATCCATTAATTCTTTCATTGGAGCATATACTGGATCATTAGGATCTGTTGATGTGCTCTCTAATACTTTTAATGAAGAACCTTTTATAATTGGAATTTCGTCTCCTGGGAAATCATAGCTTGATAATAAGTCTCTAACTTCCATTTCTACTAATTCTAATAATTCTGGATCGTCAACCATATCGCATTTGTTTAAGTAAACAACGATATATTTAACACCAACTTGTCTAGCAAGTAATATATGCTCTCTTGTTTGAGGCATTGGTCCATCAGCTGCAGAAACAACTAATATAGCACCATCCATTTGTGCAGCACCTGTAATCATGTTTTTAACATAATCAGCATGTCCTGGACAGTCAACGTGTGCATAGTGTCTTTTATCTGTTTCATATTCTACGTGAGCTGTGTTAATTGTAATTCCTCTTTCTTTTTCTTCTGGAGCACTATCGATTTGATCATATGCTTCATATTTTGCTTTTCCTAATAAGCCTAAATATTTTGTAATAGCTGCTGTTGTTGTTGTTTTACCATGGTCAACGTGACCAATTGTACCAATGTTAACATGTGGTTTTGTTCTTTCAAATTTTGCTTTAGCCATTTAAATTTCCTCCTTAATTTTAGTGTTAGAATTTTTCTAACCTTTTTATATTTTTAAAATTAATAACTAATTTTTAACACTTGCATTTTATAACAAATTTGAGAAAAATGCAAGTATTTTAACTATTTTTAATTTAGTCTTTTTTTGCTCTTGAAGATACTATTGTCTCCAATATTGATTTTGGAACTTCTTCATAATGTGATGGCTCCATAGAGTATGTTCCTCTTCCTTGTGTTTTAGAACGTAAATCTGTTGCATATCCAAACATTTCTGATAATGGAATAAAGCTTCTTATTACTTGGTTTCCGCTTTGTGCTTCCATACCTTCCATTCTACCACGTCTTGAATTAACGTCTCCTATAACATCTCCCATATATTCTTCTGGAACTGTTATTTCAACTTTCATTATTGGTTCTAGAATAACTGATTTAGCTTGCTTACAGCCTTCTTTGAATGCCATTGAAGCAGCTATTTTAAATGCCATTTCTGAAGAGTCAACTTCATGGTAAGAACCATCTACCAAAGTTGCTTTAAAGTCTATAACTGGGTATCCAGCTAATATACCACTTTCAGCAGCTTCTCTAATTCCCTCTTCGATAGGTTTGATGTATTCTTTTGGAACAACACCACCAACAATTTTGCTTTCAAATTGAATTCCTGTACCTGGCTCTAATGGTTCCATTTCTAGCCATACATGACCATATTGTCCACGTCCACCAGATTGACGAATAAATTTACCTTCAACTTTTACTTTGTTTCTAATTGTTTCTTTATAAGAAACTTGTGGTTTACCTACTGTACATTCTACTTTAAATTCTCTTTTTAATCTATCAACAATAATGTCTAGGTGTAATTCTCCCATTCCTGCTATAACTGTTTGACCTGTTTCATGGTTTGTATATGTTTTGAATGTTGGGTCTTCTTCTGCAAGTTTAGCAAGAGCTATGCCCATTTTTTCACTATTAGCTTTGTCCTTAGGTTCAATAGCTATATCAATAACTGGCTCTGGGAATTCCATTGATTCTAATATAACTGGATGTGCTGGATCACAAAGTGTATCACCTGTTGATACTTCTTTTAATCCAACTGCTGCAGCTATATCTCCAGCATATACCTTGTCAATATCTTGTCTATGGTTAGAATGCATTAAAAGGATTCTTCCCATTCTATCTTTTTTATCTTTATTTGCATTTAATATTGTTGAACCAGCGTCTAATGTTCCTGAATATACTCTAAAGAAACATAATTTTCCAACAAATGGATCTGTTGCAATCTTAAATGCTAATGCTGCAAAAGGTTCAGAATCAGATGTTTTTCTTTCTGTTTCTTCTCCATCTAATGTAACACCTTTTATATGTGGTATATCTAGTGGAGATGGCATAAAGTCAACTACTGCATTTAATAATTCTTGAACACCTTTGTTTTTATATGATGAACCGCATACAACTGGAACAATTTTATTATTAATTGTACCTGTTCTTAAACCTTTTTTGATTTCTTCTTCAGATAATTCTTCACCATCTAAATATTTCATCATCAATTCATCATCTTGTTCTGCAACTGCCTCTATTAACTTTGCTCTAAACTCTTCTGCTTGAGCTTTCATATCTTCAGGAACTTCTCCTTCTTCTATTACTTTGCCTAAGTCATCTTTATGAATAAAAGCTCTCATTTTTATTAAATCTACTATTCCTTTGAATTGGTCTTCTGCACCAATTGGTAATTGAATTGGAACTGCATTTGCTTTTAATCTGTTGTGTAGTTGTTCTACACAAAGCATAAAGTTGGCTCCAGTAATATCCATTTTATTTACATATACCATTCTAGGAACTTGATATTTGTCTGCTTGTCTCCAAACTGTTTCTGTTTGTGGTTGTACTCCACCCTTTGCAGCTAATATTGTAACTGCACCGTCAAGTACTTTTAAAGATCTTTGCACTTCAACGGTAAAGTCAACGTGTCCAGGAGTATCTATTATATTAATTCTATTTCCTAACCATTGGCATGTTGTAGCAGCAGAAGTAATTGTAATACCTCTTTCTTGCTCTTGAACCATCCAGTCCATTGTAGCTTCGCCTTCATGAACTTCTCCAATTTTGTGAGTTTTACCTGTATAGAACAATATTCTCTCTGTTGTTGTTGTTTTTCCTGCATCAATATGTGCTACAATTCCTATATTTCTTGTTTTATCTAAAGGAAACTCTCTTCCAGCCATTTTTTTCCTCCTTCTATTTGTATTCTATATTTTTAAAGTTTTAACGTTGTTAAAACTTTAAAATTTGTAATGTGCAAAAGCCTTATTAGCTTCAGCCATTCTATGCATATCTTCTTTTTTCTTAAATGCTCCACCATTTCCAGCAACAGCATCTAATATTTCTGCAGATAATTTCTCTGCCATTGTTTTTTCATGTCTGTTTCTAGCATAAACGACTAACCATCTTAAACCTAACGTTTGTCTTCTTTCTGGTCTAATTTCTATTGGAACTTGGTATGTCGCTCCACCAATTCTTCTAGCTTTAACTTCTAGAACAGGCATAACATTTTCAAGTGCTGCTTCAAAAACTTCTAGTGGATCTTTTTGTTCTTTTTCTTTTATAATATCAAATGCATCATAAACTATTTTTTGAGCAACTGTTTTTTTACCATCTAGCATTACATTGTTAATTAATTTTGTAACAACTTTGCTATTATATATTGGATCTGGTAAAACTTCTCTTTTTGCTATATATCCTTTTCTTGGCACTATTCTTCCCTCCTTATAAAATTTGATACTAATATTTACCTAGTATCTTAGGTACTCTAAAAAGTTCAATACTAATTCTTCTCAAAACTTTTTCAGTTTAGTGCTATATAATTTATTTTTATTTAAGTACCTTAAATTAATAAGTTATATGCACTATGGTATAAATCAAATTTATTTTTTAGGACGCTTAGCTCCATACTTTGATCTACCTTGCATTCTGTCTTTAACACCTGCTGTATCAAGTGTTCCTCTTATAATGTGGTAACGTACACCTGGAAGGTCTTTTACTCTTCCTCCTCTTATTAAAACAACACTGTGTTCTTGTAGGTTGTGTCCTATACCTGGAATATAAGAAGTTACTTCATAGCCATTTGAAAGTCTTACTCTGGCAACTTTTCTTAATGCTGAGTTTGGCTTTTTAGGTGTTACTGTTTTTACAACTGTACATACACCTCTTTTTTGTGGTGCTCTTTTATTGGTCATTTTTTTCTTCATAGAATTATAACCATGTTGTAAAGCTGGTGATGTAGATTTAGTTGTAGCAGATTTTCTTCCTTTTCTTACTAATTGGTTAATTGTTGGCACTTAAATTTCACCTCTTTTCAAATAAAATCCGCTAGGTAAAATGCTATATTTTTCATTTTACACTAGCGGTTTCTATTTTATCATTTTTTTTCAGATATGTCAATGGTTTTAATCGTTTTCTTCATTATACCCAGCTTTTATTTGCTTTTATTTATTCTATGCTTCTGGTTCTACTAAACCATAGTTTTTATTATCTTTCATTCTATATATAACATTTACTTTTCCAGTTTCTACATTTATAAATGTTAAAAATCTATCTTGTGGTTTCTCTTCTAACTTTAATTTTGCATCTTCTGGAGTTAAAGGTTTTATATCATAATATAATGTTTTTAATATTTCACCTTCTATTTCTTTTTCTTCTTCTTGTCTTAATTCTTCTTTTCCTCTAATTGATTCTGTCATATTTTGTTTATCTTTTTTTGTCTTCATTTTTCTTATTTGACCTTCTAATATGTCTATGTCTTTATCTATTGAAGCATATAAGTCTCTATGTGCTGTAACAGCTCTAAATCTATCTGTTCCCATTTTTACATCTATTTGCGCAACTTGTTCAGATCCTTCTGTTTTTATTGTTGCATTTACCTCAAATTCATCTCCGAAATATTTTACCAATCTTTCAGCTTTTTTTTCGATGTATTCTTTTATTGCGTCTGTAGCTTTTAAATCCTTTCCTGTTATTGTTATATTCATAACTATCTCTCCTTCCAATTTTTACAATATTATCGTTGGTACTTTCTTATTATAGTTGTTATGCTTATTTTTTTCAAGAGATTTTTAAAATTTTTGTGTTTTGTATAGTTAAATTCCCATAACAATTTTTTTATGCTAACCTCTTGCAAATTTCGTATTTCCGTGTTAAAATATATTTTGTTATTATTTACTAACTTAAAGGGAGGTGCAAATTATGCCAAATATTAAATCTGCAATTAAACGTGTTAGCGTTATCGAAAAGAAAACTGCTAGAAATAATATGATTAAATCTGGATACAAATCAGCTGTTAAAAAGTTTGAACAAGCTGTTGAAAATAAAAACGTAGAAGAAGCTACAAAGTTATTCTCAGAAGCTACAAAGAAAATAGATCAAGCTTGTACAAAAGGTGTTATTGTAAAAAACACAGCTGCTAGAAAAAAATCTAATTTAGCAAAAAAATTAAATGCTATAAATGCATAAATAACAAAAAATTGTGCACAGTTTTTTGTCAAAAAGAAGTTCCTATTTCAGGAACTTCTTTATTGTTTCTTTTATTTCTTCTAATTTTACTAATTCGCTTTCTGTCTCTTTTCTCTGTTTTAGCTCTATTAGTCCTTCTTCGACTTTTTTTCCTACAGTTATTCTTAATGGTATTCCAATTAAATCCATATCATTAAATTTTACTCCTGGTCTCTCATCTCTATCATCTAATATAGTTTCTATGCCCATATTCTGTAACTCTGTATAAATTTGTTCTGCTATTTGCTTCTGCTTTTCGTCTTTGTTGCTTATTAAAACTATACATACCTTATATGGTGCTATATTCATTGGCCATATAATTCCTTTGTCATCATGGTTTTGCTCTACTACTGCTGCTATCATTCTTTCTACACCTATCCCATATGATCCCATTACAACTGGTTTTAATTCATTATTTTCGTCCAAATAATTTAAGCCTAAGCTTGACGAATATTTTGTTCCCAGTTTAAATGTGTTTCCTACTTCTATACCTTTTTTAAAGTGTATGTGTCCTTTACATTTTGGACATAAATCTCCTTCTTGTATGTTTCTTATGTCTGCAACAATTTCTGGTTTAAAATCATCTATATTTACATTTATATAATGATAATTTGTTTCATTTGCTCCTACTAAAAAGTTTTTCATATATTTAATTCCATTATCCATTATAATAGGAATATTTAGTCCTATTGGCCCCGCAAATCCTACTTCTGCATTTGTAATTCTCTTTACATCTTCTGCTTCTGCTAGTACAACTTCCTTTGCATTTAACAATTTCTGAAGTTTTACTTCGTTTACATCTTTGTTTCCCTGTACCATACATGCATAAAATTTACCATCAACATTGTATATTAGCGTCTTTACAAATTTTTCCGGACTCTCCTGTAAATAATTTGTTAGTTCATCTATTGTTCCCACATGTGGTGTATTTATCTTTTCATATTTTTTCTTTTCCTCTTTGTTTTCTATTTCTTCATCAATACATTTACTTACTTCTATGTTAGAAGCATAATCACAATTATCGCACAATACCAAAATATCTTCTCCTACATCTGTTACTGCTTGAAATTCCTCTGATAGCAATCCACCCATTATTCCAGTATCTGCTCTAACAACAACATAGTTTAGCCCTATTTCTTGGCAAATCTTATTATATGCCTCAAATTGCTTTTGATAAGATTTATCTGATTCTTCTTGATTTATATCAAAACTGTATGCATCTTTCATTGTAAATTCTCTTGTTCTTATTAGTCCTAATCTTGGTCTTATTTCATCTCTATATTTATTTCCTATTTGATATAAAGTGTATGGAAAATCCTTATATGATTTAGATTTCATCATTGCTGCCAATACAAAGAATTCTTCATGAGTTGGTCCCAAAGCATATGGTCTATTATATCTGTCATTTAATTGAAAGATAGAAGGTCCAAACAATTCATATCGTCCTGATTTTTGAAATACATCTATAGGAAGTAATAATGGCATTGTTACTTCTTTAGCTCCTGCTTCATTCATATGTTTTCTTATTATATTTTTAACATTATCTACTACTTTTTGTCCTAGTGGCAATTTCATATAAATTCCATTTCCAACTTTTTTAAACATACCACTTTTAACTAATAAATTTCCACTTATAGACTCCTCGTCTTTCAAATCTTCCCTTATTGTATAAAAAAAACTTTCACTTAACTTCATTTATTTTCATTCCTTCCTTAAGGCATACTCTAGACAACTGCCCCGTCATTTTCTTGTTTTTCTTCTTGCTCGCTCGGTATAGGAGCCTCTGCTTTTTCCTCTATAATTTCGTCTATTACTATTTGTCTATTTTCATCAAGTTTGTATTTTGGTAAATCTGGCAAATCACTTAGATTTGCCATTCCAAACATTTTCAAAAAATATGTGGTTGTAGAAAATGTCATTGGTCTACCTGGTGCATCTGACTTTCCTGACTCTGCAATTAAATTATACTCTAATAATTTATATATTGTTCCATCCGAATTTACCCCTCTTATTGCTTCTATTTCTGCTCTTGTAATTTTAGGATTATATGCAATAATAGCGAGTGTTTCCAGTGCTGCCTGTGATAAGTTTGGTTTCGCTCTATTGTCAAATATTGGATATATATAATCAAAATACTCTTTTTTAGTACATAATTGATATGAGCCTTCAATTTCTATTATTTCTATCCCTCTATTTAAATTCTTATAATCTTCTTTCATACTTTCTATTATATTAGCAATTTCGTTTGCTCCTAATTCCAAAGCTGACATAAGTTCTGTCATCTTAACTTCTCTACCTGCCGAATACAAAATTGCCTCTATTATTGCTTTGTTTTTTTCTATTTCCATATAATTTCAATTCCTTTTATTAAAACATTTAATTTTTACAAATCACAAATTTTACCTCCACCAAGTACAATATCATCTATATAAAATACCACTGATTGTCCTGGTGTTATTGCTCTTTGTGGCTGATTAAATACTACTCTTATTTTGCCTTCTTCTTCTGGGTAAATTGTACATTCAGCTTCTTTTGCAGCATATCTTATTTTTGCTTTTACATCCATCGGCATTGTTATTTCATCCATTAATATTAAATTTATTTCATTTGCTATTGCCTCTTTTGAAAATATTTCTGTTTCTTCTCCAACTATTAATTCATTTTTTTCGGGATTAAATCCTTTTACAAATAGTGGAACTTCATTTGAAATTCCAAGGCCCTTCCTTTGCCCAATTGTATATTTATAAAGTCCTTCATGTTTTCCTAGGATTTTTCCTTCAGTATTTACTATATTTCCAACCTTTGCTTTTAAATCAGAATTTGCCTCTAAAAATTTTTTATAATCTCCTTCTGGTATAAAGCATATATCTTCACTATCCGGCTTTCTTGCCACTTGCAAATTATGCTCCTCTGCAATTTTTCTTATTTGCTCTTTATTCTCAAAATCCCCTAATGGGAATAGTACCTTATCTGTCATCTGTCTTGGCAAATTATATAGCACATAGCTCTGGTCTTTTTTTCCTGCATTTGATTTTTTTAATACATATTGTTTATATTTTTCGCTATATTCGATTTTTGCATAATGCCCTGTTGCAATATAATCACAATTCAGTTTTTTTGCCATTTCATACATCATGCCAAATTTCAAGTACTTATTACATTCTATACATGGGTTTGGAGTTCTGCATTTTTTATACTCAGATATAAAATCTTGTATTACACATTTATTAAATTCTTCCTTAAAATTTAATACATAATGTGGTATATTCAAAACATCACATACTCTTTTTGCATCCATTGTAGAGTTTAAATTACAACATCCACCCTCAACACATTCGTCATCACTTTCCCATAGTTTCATTGTTGCGCCAATTACTTCATATCCCTTTTCTTTTAAAAGAAGGGCAGATACTGAGCTATCTACCCCTCCACTCATTCCTATTAAAACCTTTTTCATTTTTTCTTTATCCTTCCTTGAGTCAAAACCTTTATTCATCTATTTTTATATGTACATCTTTTAATTGTTGTTCTGTTACTTTGCTTGGTGCTCTCATTAGCAAATCTCTTGCCTTTTTATTTTTAGGGAAAGCAATAACTTCTCTTATATTGTCAGAGTTTGCTGCAAGCATTACTAATCTGTCTAATCCAGCTGCTGCTCCTGCATGCGGTGGTGTACCATATTGGAACGCGTTATATAGTGCCCCAAATTTTGTTTTAATTGTTTCTTCTTCATATCCCGCAATTTCAAATGCTTTAACCATTATCTCTGGGCTATGGTTTCTTACTGCACCTGATGTTATTTCATACCCATTGCAAACAGCATCATATTGGTAAGCCAAAATATCTAGTGGATTTTTTGTTATTAATGCTTCCATGCCTCCTTGTGGCATTGAAAATGGATTATGATTAAAATCTACTGTTCCTTCATCTGATAATTCATACATTGGGAAGTCAACTATAAAGCAGAATTTATATACTCCCTTTTCAATTAAATCTAATCTTTTACCCAATTCTAATCTTACTCCACCTGCTATTTTTTGTGCTTTTTTAAATTCATCTGCAATAAAGAAAATTGCAACGTTTGGTTTAGCACCAATTTCTTCTAACCCTTTTTTTATTTCTTTAGTTATAAATTTAGCTATTCCGCCTGTAATCTCATTTTCCTTTTCAAATTTAACCCAGGCTAATCCTTTTGCTTCTAGTTCATTTACAGCATATTCTCCCATATTATCAAAGAATTTTCTTCCTTGTTCTGCACCATTCTCTACTATTATTGCTTTTATAGTTTTTTCTTTAAAAGCATTAAATTCTGTATCTTTAAATAATTGCGTTACATCCTGTATAATTAATGGATTTCTTAAATCTGGTTTATCACTACCGTATTTTTCCATTGCCTCTTTATATGGTATACGAGGAAATGGAGTGTCTGTAATCTTCCAGTTTGTATGTTTTTTAAATATTGTTGTAAAAATATCTTCTAATACTGACAATACATCTTTTTGTTCTGCAAAACTCATTTCAAAGTCTAATTGATAAAACTCGCCTGGTGCTCTGTCTGCTCTAGGGTCCTCATCTCTAAAACATGGTGCTATTTGATAATATTTATCAAATCCAGAAACCATTAACAATTGTTTAAATTGTTGTGGTGCTTGAGGTAGAGCATAGAACTCTCCTGTGTGTAATCTGCTTGGTACCAAGAAATCTCTTGCACCTTCTGGCGAAGAATTTGCAAGTATTGGTGTTTGTATTTCTGTAAAACCAAGCTCGTCCATTTTATTTCTAATAGTTTTCATTATTTCACTACGAAGTATAATTGTTTTATGCAATTTCTCGTTTCTCAAATCTAAAAATCTATATTCTAATCTTAAGTCTTCTCTTGCATCTGCTGCTTTTTCCGAATTTACTTCAAATGGTAATATGTTTTTACACATTCCAAGCACCTCTATTTTTTTTGCTTCTATTTCTATTTCGCCTGTAGGTATTTTAGAATTTTTATTTGTTCTTTCTATTACTGTTCCATCAACTTGAATAACACACTCTGTTACAAGATTATCTGCACAATTATCATTTACAATTATTTGAGTTATGCCAAATTGATCTCTTAAGTCTATAAATTTCATTGAGCCTAAATTTCTTATTCTTTGAACCCATCCAGCTATTACTACATTTTCTCCTACATTTTTAATATTTATTTCTCCACAATTTTTGTTTCTATACATATGTTTCCTCCCAAATCTTATGTCAAATATTCTATCATAATTTATTTAGTTGTACAAGTAAAATTTAACATTTTTCTTTTTTATTGGTTACAGTTAATAAATTATTTTTTTAAATAGCAAGGATGCCCTAAAATAGGACATCCTTTTCTTTTAACCTAAGTCTTTCCAAAGGAATTGCTCTGGTAAGAGAACCCAGATTTTATCTGCAATTCCTTTTTCTTGAATTGCTCGTTTCAACAATTCTCTGGTATCAGAGCTTCCGTGAACCAGAATTAGGTCCTTTATGCACCTAAACCGGGATAAAAATTCTATCATTTCATTCCCTGTGCAATGTGAACCAAATTCATTAGTTTCACAGAAATTTAGTTTCAGCTTCTTTAGCCGCCCCATCGGAGTATCAGCATTTGCATATCCGACCTTGAAGATTTTGATCTTCTTGTCTTTTTTTGCATGCTCTAGCCACATTGCTGAAGCTCCACCATGTCCCATTCCCGGAGTTGTTAAAACAATCTTCCAAGTAGGGAGTTTGGATATTTGAAAATTATTATCCACAGTCCATGTGTTATACGGGTATTCCAGTAACCCTTCTTCAACATATTGCTGTGTATAATCTCTCAAGGATTCTCCCTGCAAGAAAATTGGAATATCCGCAGAAATTTTTCTTTTTTTCTGCATATTGGCAATTTTCAGCAGAACCGTTTGTCCTCTCTCTTGGGCATAAACAGGAATAACAGCAGTGTGATCTGATGACTCCATCCATTTGCCCAACTCCCTTTCAAAGACACCATATTGTTTTTTGACATCTTTTCCATATGTTGCTTCTGCTACTATGGTTGATGTCAAATCATATACCCATTCTGGAATATATGTCTGAGTGAATACACTTTTCCCAATATAGTCTCCTGTGAAGAGGACTTTTTCATTTGTATTTTTCAGCATAATTAGCAATGCCGTTGATCCAACAGTATGTGCATTTCTGAAAAATACAAATTCTATTTCTGGCAATAACGTCATGTACAACAATTCTTCCTCAACAGGAATCCATTGGGAAAAGACATTATAATTTCTTCTTCCAAGGGAAATTTGAGCGCGTCGCCATGTTTTTATACCAGAATATATTGGCCCTCTAAATCCATTCTGGACTAGTTGTGGTAGTCTGCCAATGTGGTCAATATGTGCATGTGTTACAAACACCATATCAATCTCACTTGGGTTAAATCCAAAGAACTTATTTTTTTGTTCTTTGTTTTCCCCTTGGAAGCTCCCACAGTCAACCAATATTTTTATTGGTTTTTCTCCATACCGCTCTATGGTAAGAAGATGGCATGATCCTGTCACCTCATTGCTTTCCGTTTGAATAATAATTCTCATTCTCATTTTCTCTCCTTTCTGCATTACGCAATTACGTATTAACATAATGATTATACCATGTATTATCTATCTTTTCAATATTTTTCATTGTTATATATCTATATTTGCTTGATTTTTTTTAATTTGTATACTACTATAATTATATAAAATAAAAAAGGAGAGGAAATTTTATAATGAACGAACAAAAGACTGAACAAAGTGAAACAGAGTCAGTATATGACGAAATTAAAGTAGAAAAAAAAGTGGAAAGAACTGATTCCTATTTTGATGGCAAAGTCCTAGAATTAATTGGATATGGCATTTTATCTTTTCTAATAACTGCTGCTACTTTAGGAATAGCATCTGCATTGGCAGAGAAATTATTAATTGCTTATAAAATAGACCATACTATTTACAATGGAAAAAGATTAAAATTTGAAGGAACTGGCGCCTCTTTATTTGTACAAAAGTTTAAATGGATATTTTTTACTATTATAACATTGGGAATTTATAGTTTTTGGATTCCAATAAGAAAGGAACAATGGATAGTTTCAAATATTCACTTTGAAGATGAAACATTTGTAAAAGGTGAAAGCTATTTTGATGGTGGGGTTTTAGGAGTAATAGGTGTAAATTTACTTTGCAATTTCCTAACTATTATTTCTTTAGGAATACTATATCCTTTTGGAATATGTTACAAGCAAAAATGGCTTGCAAAACACACCATTATAAATCGCAAAAGAATTGTATTTAATGGAAGTTCTTTAAGTTTAATTGGTCATTATTTGTTATGGTGGTTTTTAACTGTTATTACATTTGGAATTTATGGCTTTTGGTTACCTATTAAAATGGAAAACTGGAAAGCACAAAATACTCATATAAGATTAAAAGGAGAAGAAGAGCCAAAAACTTCTATGGTCCCTGCAATTATAGCTATTATAATATTTGTTGTGCTTGTTGTATGTACTCTAGTTTCTGCTATTATTAAATATAACAACATCAAAAGCGATGATACAAGTGATAAATTTTATATTGAAAAAGTATTATTAGATTTTAAAAACAATGTTAATAACAAAAATAATGGAAAAAATTCATTTATACAAGTGCCACTTAATTCAAGTGAATCTACTTCTTTTGATGATGATAATGAAACCACAAATACCATTAAATATACAACAAATGATTTTTATAGATATACTACTGTAACACTAATAGATAGTGTTACATATTATGGTTCACCTAGTCATGATACTGATGTAGTGGCTTCAATAGAAAATGGTTCAATTGCCATAAGCGAAAGTATGGGAGCAGTATTAATTGAAAATACTAATGCTAAATATTTATACAAAGTAACTAAATCAGTATTTAACGATATAGATTTATATTTTATAACAAAAAATAACGATTTATATGTAATACATGATCCAAATTCAAGTGATCCTAACCAACAAAAAATCAAAGTTGCCAGTGGTGTAGCTGAATTCTTAGGAAATGGCGGACCAGAGAGTATAAAAGTATTATTAACAGATGGAACAACAGAAAATATACAATATTAAAAAGAGGGTTTTCCCTCTTTTTAATATAATATATACTTTATTAAAACAAATTTTTGAAACTTTCTTGCTTATTTCTTATTCAAACAGTGCTAATATATCATCTTTTGATAATTTATTTATAAAAGTTGCATCTGTTGATAACATATTATCTATTAATTTTGCTTTTTTCTGTTGTAATTCATATATTTTTTCTTCTATTGAGTTTTTTGTAATTAGTTTATATACTTGTACATTTCTTTTTTGACCTATTCTATATGTTCTGTCTGTTGCTTGGTTCTCTGCAGACAAATTCCACCATGGGTCATAATGTATTACCATGTCAGCTCCTGTAAGGTTTAAACCTGTTCCACCCGCTTTTAACGAAATTAAAAATACTTTTATATTTTCATCTGTATTAAATTTATCTACTAACTCTATTCTTTCTCCAACTTTAGTTTGTCCTGTTAATTTAAGATATTTTACTCCAATGTTTTTCAATTTTTCCTCTATTATTTCAAACATTGAAGTATAGCTTGAAAACAGTAGTATTTTGTGTCCTCCTAATACAGCATCTTGTATTATTTCTATACATTGGTTTAGCTTACTGCTTTCTCCCTCATATTCTCTTAAAAATAATTTTGGATGGCAGCATATTTGTCTTAATCTCATTAACAGTGATAATATTTTTATTTGACTTTTTTCAAATCCATTTATATCTATCTGGCTCATTATTTCTTTTCTAGCTTGTGCCATATATGACATATATATATTATATTGCTCTTCTGACATTTCATTATTTAATATAGTTACAATTTTGTCTGGAAGTTCTGTTAAAACCTCCCCTTTTGTTCTTCTTAAAACAAATGGCTCAATTTGTTTTTTTAACTTGTTCATTACATCTTCATTTTGTTCTTTTATTATAGGTGTTTCATATAGTTCTTTAAATTTTTTATATTTGTATAAATAACCAGGCATTATAAAATCAAATATTGACCATAACTCAGAAAGTGAGTTTTCTATCGGTGTTCCTGTTAATGCAAATTTTGTTTCTGCATTAATTGTTTTTATTGCTTTTGAGTTCTTTGTATTATTATTTTTTATATATTGTGCCTCATCTGCTACAACATATTTAAAACAATAATTTTCATATAAATCTATGTCTCTTTTTAAAGAATCATATGATGTAATTATTACTTGATATTTGCCTATTTCTTCTATTTTTCTTTTTCTCTCTAAGTAATCGTCACTTATTACTAATGCTTTTAATGTAGGAGTAAATTTTTGAATTTCATTATACCAATTTAGTGCTAAAGAGCTTGGGCATATTATTATAGAGGGCTTTACATTCCCTTTGTTTTTCTGAACATATGAAAGTATAACAGCTAATAATTGTATTGTTTTTCCTAAGCCCATATCATCTGCTAAAATTCCTCCCATTTTATATTGTTCTAATGTTCTCAACCATTTATAACCTATTTTTTGATATGTTCTTAATTCTGCATTTAATTTTGGTGGAATTTTTGTACTTAAATCTATTTGCCTATCTTCTATTTGGCTAATCATATTCTTATAATACTCATTTTTTTGTATATTAGTATTAGGCATGTTTTTAAATATTTTTTCTAAATATAAAGCTCTATATATTGGCAATTTTATTGAATTTTCTTCTACATTTTCATCTTCTATTTCTATGTTATCTGTCAAATTTTCTAAAAAATCTAAACTGCTATTTTTTTCTAAAGAAATATAAGTTCCATCTTTTAATCTATAAAATTTCTTTCTTAGTTTGTATTTATTTATAATATCTTTTATTTCATAAATATTAAATTTAAAATCTTCCAAGTTTATGTCTAATAAATTGTTTTCTATTTTTACCCCTATTGATTTTATTTTTATTTTTTTTATGTCCTTTTTTTTGAAGTCTTCTGCAACCAAGACTTCAAATTTTTTCATATAATCTTCTATTTCTTTTGATAAAAAATTATATATTTTTTCATCATTTGCTAATACTAATCTTGCGTTTGCACTATCAAGCATAAAACCTGTTTGTACAAATGTATCAAGTACTTCATTTTCCTGTATAGCGTTTCTTGTTATTTCCAAATTTACGTTTTTTATTGGATTAAATTCCACATTTCCATAACAGAATTTAACATCTGCTACTATATAACCTTTTTCGTTATAATCCAAATATATTTTTACATACAAATCTTTAGGCATGTATTTTTCTATTTGTTCTTTGTCTATATTTTTTATTTCAAAATTATCTTTTATTTTTGGTACAACAATTGCAAAAAAATTTCTTAAATTATTTTCGTTAAATACTATTGATTGAGTATAATTTTTTTTATACACTTCTAGCAATTCTAAGTTCCTATTTTCCACTTTTGGTAAACATTTGTGCATCTTATTATCAATCAAAAAATAAGAATAATTTTTTCCATAAAATATATCATACCCATACACATCTATATTAGGTGTTAAACAATATGTACTTTCATCTGATTTTTCTAGTATAAATTTTATATCTATTGGCTCATCTATAAATTGAATTTTTCTTTCTCCTGTTTTTGTTTCAAATTCTACTGTTTTTCCTTTTAATATTTCAAATAGTTCATCTAAACCTGTATTTGATAATACAACATTATTCACATTAAAGTTTCTTCCATAATATGCATAGTTATTATTTACATCATTTGCATATTTAATTATTTCTGCATATTTTAGTAAAAATTTTAGCAAAGGCCTACTTTGCTCTTCAAAAGCATTTTCCTCATGTATAAACTCTAGCACATTGTTATATTTATATTTTTCTCTATTAAGCATTCTTTCAAAAAAATCTGGAAGATTATTAATCTTAGTTAATTGTTCGTTTCCAATTTTAAATTCTACCTTTAGCTTTTTGTCTGTATCATTATACAAAAATATAGGTACTAATTTTATACCACTAGTACCATCTTGTGCTAACTCTTCCTCTTTATTATTAATTTCTAAAAAAGTATTTAACAACTGGTTAAATGCTCTATGAGTTTCTTTATTAGGCATGCTTATTCACTATCCCCTTAATTTAATAACTAATTATATCCCATTTTTAAAAATAACGCAATATTTTTTACAAATTTTACATAATTCTTGATTTTATGTGAAGTATGTGGTATAATAAAAGTACACTAGCAATAGCTAGGAGTAAAATGTGGGCATAAGCCCAAAGGAGATTTATATGGAAATATCACTTCGGGGGTTTAACGACCTAACTCAAAAAATGTGCAAGGCCAAAGGTCTGCACAAAAAGCTCTTGAAAAAGAAATGGGGAAAATATTCCCTATCACTTGATGTATCGCTTTATTGTGTCTCGAAAGAGGCACGCGAACTATATGATATAGTTCGAAGCGCCATCGAGGCGCAGAGCTATTTCCCCATTATATGGAGGGGATGCCCTTCATTCTTTGAAAAGGGAATTAAAGACAACGACCCATTTTATTTATGGGTTCGTAGAATCGACTTTGCAAACGACTATCGCACTTACGCGTGCGAAATGTTTGTCAACCCAGAGACTACAGAGACTGCAGGTCAATCTTTACTGTGTAGAATGAACTCCTACGCACGCGAAATCGGCATAGTCTTTGTAAAAAACAGCGACTTCATCGAATTGAAGCTCTAATGTTCTAATGTACTGTTGTTTTCGTCCCGTTAAGGGCGTCTTCTGAGAAATCTCCTGTGGAGGGTGGCATCTGCCCCCCTCTTTTTTTGCCCCATTTAGGGACAGTCCCCAATTGTCCCGTTTGCCCAATTTGGGACAGCCCTGAAATATTACCATTTAAACATAACAAAAATGAGTTGACAAAAATTGTAAATTATGATTATATATAATTACATTG
>OLRA01000300.1_pt1 | contig 69855 bp, 60 predicted proteins | sample 1673011 | NCBI WGS metagenome assembly OLRA01 (sample SAMEA3136746, study PRJEB25190) | human gut metagenome | reverse complement strand
TGCCACGGAGCATGGTGGATATTCTATTTTCACCGGTGTGGGTGAGCGTTCCCGTGAGGGAAATGATCTCTGGTCTGAAATGAAAGAGTCCGGCGTATTAAACAAAACAGCACTGGTGTTCGGACAGATGAATGAGCCGCCCGGAGCACGTATGCGTGTGGCTGAGACAGGACTTACGATGGCAGAATATTTCCGTGATGAGGAGCATCAGGATGTGCTTTTATTCATTGATAATATCTTCCGTTTTGTACAGGCGGGTTCTGAGGTGTCCGCCCTGTTGGGACGTATGCCGTCCGCAGTAGGATATCAGCCGACGCTTGCCAATGAGGTTGGTGAGCTTCAGGAGCGGATCGCATCGACAAAGAACGGTTCCGTTACTTCGGTACAGGCAGTCTATGTGCCTGCGGATGATCTGACTGATCCGGCTCCGGCGACTACTTTCGCCCATCTGGATGCGACAACGGTGCTTTCCAGAAAGATTGTGGAGCAGGGAATTTATCCGGCAGTCGATCCGCTGGAATCCAACTCGCGTATTCTGGAGGAGGACATTGTCGGCAAGGAGCATTATGAGACGGCACGCCGTGTTCAGGAGATTCTGCAGAAATATACAGAGCTTCAGGATATCATTGCAATCCTTGGCATGGAGGAGCTTTCCGAGGAGGATAAGATTACGGTTTACCGTGCAAGAAAGATTCAGCGTTTCCTGTCGCAGCCGTTCCATGTGGCAGAGACCTTTACCGGTGTTCCGGGCAAATATGTTCCGCTTAAAGAAACGGTACGCGGTTTTAAAATGATCATTGACGGAGAGATGGACGATTATCCGGAGCAGGCATTTTTCAATGTTGGTACGATTGATGAGGTAATTGAGAAAGGCAGGAAGTAAGTATGGATAATACATTTCTGTTAAATGTAACTGCCTGTGACAGAGTCTTTTTTGAGGGACGATGTAAGCAGGTGGTGATCCCTCTGGAGGATGGTGATAAGGAAATTCAGGCGCATCATGAAAACATGGTTTTTGCGGTTGAGGTAGGAGAGCTTCGCATTCAGACAGAGGATGGAGAATGGATCACCGGTGTGGTTGGAACCGGGTTTGCGCAGGTGATCAATAATCGTGTCAGTATACTGGTGGATACGGCAGAGCATCCGGAGGAGATTGACGTCCGGAGAGCGAAGGAGGCCGAGGAGCGTGCGAGAGAGCAGCTCAGACAGAAACAAAGCATTAAGGAGTATTACATGTCAAAGGCATCGCTTGCAAGAGCCATGTCGCGTCTGCGTTACAGCAGCAAGGATGATATGAGAATATAATTTAGACCAAAAAACCTGATATCCGGCGGCTAATTGCCGGATATCAGGTTTTTGTTGATCCAGTCAGTCAGATATGTATGAAATTCCATGATCGCAGGATTCTGCGTTGATGCTTTTGGAATCGATGCGACGACCTTGCGGCAGCAGGAAGAATTGTCGATCGGCACAAGTGCCACCTGCGTCGGATCGGGTTTCTTCCAGCAGTATTGCGGCCAGAAGCCGACACCGAGACCGGCGGCGATCAGATCCCGTACGGTTTCCGGATTGTCACTTTCATAGACGATGTTTGGTGTGAAGCTGATGGATTGGCAGATCAGGTCACAGATTGTACGCAGTGGCCGGTTGCTTTCAAGGCTGACGTAGGATTCGTTTGCGGTTTTCTCGAGCTTGACGGAAGGATGGGAGGCAAGTTTTGAGCCCGCCGGCACAGCCAGATAGAAATCCTCCTCAAACAGAACATGCTGCGAGGGCAGAAGCTCCGTGTCGCAGCGGACGGCAGAGATAAAGTAGTCGGCAGTCGGATCTTCAGGCTTTTGGGAAAGTTTAAAACGAATCTCCGGGTGGATCGCACGGTATGCGATGATGCAGTTCGTGATGATCGCAGAAGCGGAGCGCAGGTTCATGTGGATCACGGGATGGTTCTGCAGGGATGCCTCCTTGAGATCCTCCGGAAGACTGTCGAGTGCAGACATAATAGGGAGCAGACGGTTCTGCAGATATTTGCCGTTACTGTTCAGTGCAATATGATGATTCTCGCGGTCAAAAAGGGAAACATCCAGTTCCTCCTCCAGATGACGGATTGCCTGTGATACGGCAGGCTGTGCGACATGCAGGCTCTCGGCGGCTTTTGTCACGTGCTCAAACCGGGCAACGGTCAGAAAATATTTAAGCTGAAATAATTCCATGATTTCCCTCTTTTCTTTCGAATGCTAACGATCATAAACAATATTTTCATATCATACAGGATTTATCTGCAAAATTCAAGTATGATCAAAAGAAAGGAAGCTCGTGGAAAAGGTAGGAGGATAGCATTTCTTTTTGTTCGTCCGGGTCATCTGCGGACAGCAGATAGCAGGCAGGAGATGCTTTGTATGCCATGTAAAAGCGTGGTTTGTCAAGACTGCTTTCCTTTGCGGCAAGCGATGGCAGGAAAATGCCCTCTTTTTTGGTATAGCAGTTGGCTGCCGTTGCTTTCCGTCGGCAGGATGCATCGACAAACTGAGCAACGCTTTTGTGGATCGCCGTGTCCTCCTGCGGCAGATAATAATAATCCTTATGATCCGGGAAAAAGAACTTCAGCACGCCCCGGTACAGCGGAAGCGAGAGGGTAGCAAGATTCTTTTGCAGAGACAAACAGGCGGGCTCTGTGAAGATACATTCTGAAGAGTCGGACTTTTCGAAGGCATGATACAGTGTGCTTTCCCGTGGAAGTCTGACCGGAAAGGAGATATGGATACGGTCGTTTTCTGCGGTGCAGGAGCAGGAAAAAAACGGTCTGACCGGATAAAACAGATCCTTATAGCTTAACATGATGCAGACGGAGAGCATGCCGGCAATATCATCGTGGTTGTGCAGAAGAAGCAGATGCTCCAGTTCGTCAGCGCCTGGTTTTTTCATAATCTTTTGCTGCATATATTCGGAATAAACTTTGATCAACTGCCCGCCATCATAGGTGTCCTCGCGGTTCAGACCGATCCAGTGTTCCAGATAGGTCTGGTTAGCTTTTGCGAGCCCGAGAAGTTTTTTCAAAGGCCGGATCTCCTTTAAGAGATCAATATTGGCACCGGCATCGTTGACCTGGCTGGAGATGGTCTCTGACAGAAGCGGCTGAACGGTCTCCGGAATGGCGATGTGGTGCTTTTGGCATTTTGCCTTTACAAAAGGAATATCAAAGGTGCAGCCGTTGAAATGATAAAGATACGAAAAGTCCTCCAGATAGGATAAAAATGCCTCAAGGATCGGTTCTTCACTTTGATAATCATCCGCAAACCACTGGGTGATCTGCCAGCTTTGCTTATGGTTGTTGTAGTGCATGACTCCGATCAAATAGATGGAGGATGTCTTCGGGGACAGTCCGGTTGTCTCGATATCAAAAAATGCGATCTGTTCGAGCGGCTGATGAAAAGGATAGAGCTCATCAGGGGTGGAAACGGTACTTTGTATTGTCTTCATGTGTCTGCTCCTTTAAACAAAAACGTAGATGTCGTGTTTGTAATTTATTTAAGGATATCATATAATAGAAGAAATGTGAATTTATGGCAGCGAAAAGGAGAGACGTGTTTATGGAGATCGGAGAGAAGAAATTATTCGATAAAGACGCTGCGTACGAACGATGGGATCAGCGAAACCAGCGGCGGGGCAATGATAAATATTTTCATGAGGATGAGCGAGAGGAAAGCTATCTTAGGGAGTTAAAGGGCAGGATACAGAATAATACCAGCGGTTTTCTGAAGGTGGTTATGACAGCCTTACTTGTTTTGGTACAGATCGTGTTTGTAATGTGGCTTTCCCTGCAGATCCGGACGAACGGCACAGTCTGGTATTATCTGATCCAGGTGTCTTCCATGGTGGCGATCGTTGCGCTGATCAACCGTAATCAGAGTCCGTCGTACCGGATTGCGTGGATATCGATCATTACGCTTTTGCCGTTGACCGGTTTCCTGCTTTATTTCCTGTGGGGACGTACCGGCAAAAAGAAAAAAGAACTCGATACCTATATTATGCGGCAGATCAGCTATGGCAATAAGTTTCTTGTGCAGGACGATGATCTGTGGGTGGATTATGCGGAGGAGAATCCGGTTTCCGGTCGTATGGTCAAGTTCATGCTCTCCGAGAATTTTCTTTTGACAGAGGGGAATGAGGTTGATTACTTCCCGATGGGGGAGGATGCGTTTGAGGCAATCTTCCGAGATCTTGAAAATGCAAAGGAATTTGTACTGATCGACTTCTTTATTGTGGCAGAGGGCGGTCTGTGGGACAAAATGCATGATATATTGAAGCGTAAGATCAAGGAGGGTGTCGAGGTAAAGTTTCTGTACGATGACTTTGGTGCGGCGATCCGTACCAGAAAGTATTTTAAGCAGATTCTGGAACATGAGGGCTTTGAGGTACGCGTGTTCAATCCGATCATGAAGTATACAAGCCAGCTTTATATGAATTTCCGTTCGCATCAGAAGATCATGGTGATCGACGGAAAGGTTGGATATACCGGAGGCTTTAATCTGGCAGATGAATATGCTAATCTGGTGGAGCGCTTTGGTGTGTGGAAGGACACCGGAATCCGTGTGCGCGGCGATGCTGTCTGGGGACTGACGGTCGTGTTTTTGCAGATGTGGGAGGCGAGCAGTCACGACAAGGAGCATGTGGATTATCTTAAATATAAGGTGATGCAGGATGTTCAGGGAGATACCTGGTGTCAGGTGATCTCAGACGGCCCTGCCAACAATCCGAAGAATCCGATCGAGAGCATTTACAATCAGATGATCATGTATTCTGATCAGTATCTGTACATTACAACACCGTATCTGGTGATTGAGGATTATATGAAGCAGTCGTTGATCGAGGCGGTGCGCCGTGGCGTCGATGTGCGCATCGTGACACCGAATATCCCGGATAAGAAGTATGCCAAGATGCTGACGAACTTTAATTATGGTCCGCTGCTCAAGGGTGGTGTGCGTATTTATGAATACACGCCGGGCTTTATCCATGCAAAACAGATTTTAACGGAGGATGCGGCGATCGTCGGCACGATCAATATGGATTACAGGAGCTTTTACCTGCATTATGAGAATGGTGTGTGGATGTCCGGGGAGAAGATCCAGAATGATATTCACAGGGATTTTGAGAAGATGTTTCAGGAGAGTAAGGAGATCAGCTATGAGGACTGGCAGAGACGTCCGCTTGTCTGGAAGTTGATACAGCCGCTGTTAAATCTGTTTGCAACGCTGTTCTGATGCGGCTGCCTGTGCAGTGGTACGGAACACTTTAGAAAGGTGCGGTTATTGATATGTATACCAATGTATGTAAGCATTGCCATAAGGTTTTTCATTCCAAGATACGGACCTTGTGCTGTAAGGACTGCCGTGCGGAGGATGAAGATCAGTTAGATGATATTGTAAAGTATCTGAAGGAATATCCCAACAGCAATGCACTTCAGATCTCCGAGGAGCTCGGAATTCATCCTTATGTGATCCTCAAGTTCATGGAAGAGGGCTGGCTGGGAGAGTCGACGGGGAGCTTTGAGAAGCTGCCGGATTGAGGTGAGTGTATTGAAGTCATTATAATTATATAGGAAAAGGAGTAATCATGATTCGATATATTAAGGGAACGCTGGAAATGATCGAGGAGGATGCGGTGGTGCTTGACAATCATGGGATCGGCTATCGGATCCTTGTGTCGGGGGCGTTGATGGACAGGCTTCCGGGCATTGGCGGTGAAATGAAGATATATACTTATATGAATGTCAGGGAGGACGCCATGCAGCTGTTTGGCTTTGAGAGTATGGATGAGCTGGAGATGTTCTGTCAGCTGATCACGGTCAGCGGGATCGGTCCGAAGGCGGGATTAAGCATTCTTGGAACGCTGTCGGCAGACGATATCCGGTTTGCGGTGTTGGCAGATGATGCGGCAACGATCGCAAAGGCACCGGGCATCGGTGCCAAGACGGCAAAGAAGCTGATCGTGGAACTCAAGGATAAGATCGCGGCGAGGGAAACGGTCGATGCCGTATTAGAGAAGGCGGCAGAGCGCGGCGGTACGCAGAATACGGCACCGGTGGCAAAGGCGTCCGCAGAGGCGGTCGAGGCACTGGCGGCATTGGGCTATTCTGCGGCAGAGTCATTAAAGGCAGTCAGGCAGATTACGAATGCAGACGAGCTTAGCACGGAGGAGCTTTTGAAGCAGGCGTTGAAGCTGATGTAACCGGCACGGCGTGAAGGAAAGGCGTAACCGGCGCGGTGTAAAGAGAAGATGTAACCGGCGCGGTGTGAAGGGGAAGCAGCAGGAAATCTTGTGGGGCTGGACACCGAATTTTGGAAAGGCATGGTTGATTAGAATGGCAAAACGGACGATCAGTACGGAATTTACAGCGGAGGATGCGAAGCTGGAACCGACACTCAGACCGCAGCGTCTGACGGATTATATCGGACAGCAGAAGATTAAGGAAAATCTGGCGATCTATATTGAAGCGGCAAAGCAGAGAGGCGATGCACTGGATCATGTGCTGTTATATGGTCCGCCGGGACTTGGTAAGACGACACTCGCAGGCATCGTGGCAAACGAGATGGGTGTCAATATGAAGATCACGGCGGGACCGGCGATCGAGAAACCGGGAGAGATGGCAGCAATCCTTACAAAGCTTCAGGACGGGGATGTGCTTTTCGTGGACGAGATCCATCGTCTGAACCGCCAGGTGGAGGAGGTACTTTATCCGGCAATGGAGGATTATGTGATCGACATCGTGATCGGAAAGGGACCGTCTGCGCGGTCGGTACGCATCGATCTTCCGAAGTTTACCCTGATCGGAGCAACGACGCGTGCCGGTATGCTGTCAGCACCTCTGCGTGATCGGTTTGGTGTTGTGAACCGTCTGGAGTTTTATACGCCGCAGGAGCTGGCGGCGATTGTGAAGCACTCTGCAAGGATCCTTAATGTGGAGATTGACGAGGAGGGTGCGATGGAATTGGCCAGAAGATCCAGAGGAACGCCGCGTCTTGCTAACCGCCTTTTGAAGCGGGTGCGTGATTTTGCGCAGATCAAGTACGACGGCAGGATCGACAAAAAGGTCACGGACTTTGCGCTGGACCTGTTAGAGGTTGACAAGCTGGGACTGGATAACACGGATCGTCAGATCATCGAGACGATGATCCATAACTTTGGCGGTGGCCCGGTGGGGCTGGAGACGCTTGCAGTATCGATCGGAGAGGATGCAGGGACACTGGAGGATGTGTATGAGCCATATCTTGTCCAGAACGGACTGATCTTAAGGACGCCGCGGGGACGTATGGCATCGGATCTGGCGTACCGTCATTTCGGGCTGTCCGGAGAGGAAGCGTAATGCGCAGAAGTACGTGAAACAATATCATAAAAGGAATGAAACACCAGACAGTTATGGAGTCTGGTGTTTTTCACATTATAGGAAACTTGTTGTTTCCTATAATGTGAAAACGCTCCGCGAGGATGCGATCACCGCACAGAGGAAGATTGCGTAAGCAATTGTGCGGTGACGCGCAAAGTGGGCAAGCCCGCTTTGTTCCGGTATAGGAAAATGCTCGTAACGTGGTGGAATGCCAACGAGAATTGCGAAGCAATTCTTGGAGGGCAAAACGCTGGTTTTGCCCTTTTGTTCTTTGTCCTTAAATGTGACATAAATGTGACAAAAAAATGAATAAATTACGGGAAAGGGGTTGATAAATTCCCAAAAACCAGTTAAAATAAATTTGAAAGTGGTAGAAAGTGGGGGAAAGTGTCAGGGAATACCCAAAAAGTGGAGAGGTGGTGATAGCGATGTTCATGGGTCAGTATGAGCACTCGATCGATGCAAAGGGCAGAGCTATCGTACCGGCGAAGTACCGTGAGGAACTGGGAGACCTTTTTTATGTCACCTGGGGCGTGGACGGATGCCTGTATTTATATCCACAGCACGATTGGGAAGAGCTGGCACAGAAGCTGCAGAGTCTGCCGTCCAGTCATCAGAGCCGTATGATCCAGAGACAGTTAATGGCTTCTGCTTCGGAGGTGACACTGGACAAGCAGGGCAGAATACTGATCCCCGCCAAGCTTCGCAAAAGTGCCGGACTTGAGAAGGATCTTGTCTTTGTCGGCATGATCAACCGTGTGGAGATCTGGGACAAGGATACCTTTGAGGCACAGACACTTGGCAGTGAGATGTCGATGGAAGAGGCAATGGATGCTCTCGGAATCTCTCTGTAAGAAGGGTGCAGCAGGAAGTGGTTAGCCGCTGAAAGGAGACGGGATTATGGAATTTTCTCACAAATCAGTGCTGCTGCATGAGGTGATCGATTCTTTGAATGTGCAGCCGGATGGAATATATGTGGATGGCACATTGGGAGGAGCCGGACATGCCTATGAGGTGTGCCGGAGACTTGGACCGGATGGTCGGATGATCGGGATTGATCAGGACGAGGATGCGATTGCTGCTGCGACAAAGCGGCTGTCTGAGTTTGGTGACCGTGTGACGATCGTGCGGAGCAATTATGAGGCGATGAAGGAGGTTCTTCACGACCTTGGTATTGAGAAGGTGAACGGCATTACGCTGGATCTTGGCGTATCATCTTATCAGCTTGATGCTGCCGAGAGAGGCTTTTCATACCGTGAGGATGCGCCGCTTGATATGCGGATGGACAATCGTCAGGAAGTAACCGCTGCCACTGTGGTAAATGAGTACACAGAAAGCGAATTGTTTCAGGTGATTCGCAAGTATGGGGAAGATAAATTTGCAAAGAACATTGCGAAACATATTGTGCAGGAACGCCGGAAGGAACCGGTTATGACGACGGGCAGACTGGCACAGATCGTAGATCAGTCCATACCGATGAAGTTTAAGAAACAGGGAGGACATCCTGCCAAAAGGACATTTCAGGCAATACGTATCGAGGTGAACAGAGAACTTAGCGTTCTTGAGGATCACATCAGTGAGATGATCGATCTACTGGCGCCGGGAGGGCGCTTCTGCATCATCACATTTCACTCGCTGGAGGATCGCATCGTGAAAAATGCATTCCGGACAGCGCAGGATCCATGTACCTGTCCGCCGAACTTTCCGGTGTGTGTCTGTGGAAAAAAGTCCAAAGGAAAAGTGCTTACGAGAAAACCTGTGCTTCCATCTGAGAAAGAGCTTGAGGAAAACTCCCGCTCGAAAAGTGCGAAGCTCAGAGTATTTGAACATATATAAGCCGGATCAGCCGGCACGACAAATTCTTGCGGATTGGGGGATCCGTAGTTTGTTGAATAAGGTTGACGGCGCGGATTACGGGCGCCGTCAGAAAATGGCACAGAATCATCTGTGATGGGATATCAACCGTGTTCGGTGGACACGGCAATCAAGCAGGGAGGCGTAACAAATGGCGACATCACCAAATTATCGAAGCGGATCACGCCGTGGCGGTCAGTATCGGAGCGGTCAGGGACGTGACGTTTACAGACAGGAACGAAACGGATATGTGTATGGCAATCTCGCACATCAGCTGGAGGAGATTCCGGAGAGAAGAAAGCAGCCGGGGCGAAAAAGGAGAACAAAGACATATCCGCAGCCAAAGCCGGTGGCGATGCCGTCCATTGGATTTTCATCCTTTGTATTTCTGATGGCTGCATTATCATTAGTTCTTGTGGCAGGCTTTATGTATCTGCATGTGCAGTCAGGGATCACGCAGATGAAGAATGAAGTGATCAGTCTGCAGTCAGAGATCGCAGATGCCAAGCAGGAGAATGACGATGCTTATCAGAAGGTTATGGATTCCGTAGATCTTTCCGAAGTCTATGCGATTGCAACAGGTCAGCTGGGTATGATCCAGGCTGTTGACAATCAGGTTTACAAATATGATAATAAAAAGAGTGACATGGTGAAGCAGTACGGAGACATTCCCGCAAGCTCAAAATAACGGGCCGGGTTACAAGGACAGGGATTTATAATGGCAAAAAGAAGAGCAAGAGATACACGTTACAAGAATAAACCAGGCACTCGCAGGATGCGTTTTCGCATCCTGCTGGTGTTTGGTTTTGTTATTTTAGGATGCATTGGACTGACGGCGCAGATCATCCGTCTGAATAAGGTCAAGGGAGACAATTACACGAAGCGTATGCTGGCACAGCAGAGTCACACAAGCAATGCGATCCCGTATAAGCGCGGGGATATTGTGGATACGAATGGCAACAAGCTGGCAACAAGCGTGAAGGTATATAATCTGTTCCTCGATCCGGCGGCGATCTTAAAGGACAAGAAATATCTTCAGCCGACGAAGGATGCGCTGGAAAATGTATTTGGCATTTCCGGCAGCGATGTTGACAAAATTCTGAAGGACAATCCGACATCCCGTTATTACCTGATGAAGGAATACGGGGAATTGGACAAGGACATTGTCACGAAAATGGAGAAGTTGCAGGAAAAGGATGAGAATATCCGCGGTATTCATTTTGAGGAGGAATACAAGAGAGAATATCCGTATTCCACGGTGGCATGTGATGTGATCGGCTTTTGTACCGATACCAATAGCGGAACCTGGGGCATTGAGAATACCTATAATGATATGCTCAACGGTACAAACGGCAGACAGTTCGGTTATTATGATTCGGAACTGAATCTGGTCAAGACGATCAAGGCGGCGACCAACGGATATACCGTTAAATCGACGATCGATGTCAATGTACAGGGGATCATGGAACAGCATATCCAGAAGTTTATGAAGAATACCGGTGCCAAGAAGATTGCCTGCCTGTTGATGAATCCGAATACAGGAGGCATTGTGGCAATGGGTTCCAACTCTGTGTACGATCTGAATGATCCGCGAAATCTTTCCGTTGCCTATACGCAGGAGGAGATTTCGGCGATGTCCGAGGAGGAGCAGCTTAAGGCACTCAACGAGCTCTGGAGAAACTACTGTATCAGTGATTCCTATGAGCCGGGTTCTACCTTTAAGCCGATTACGGTTGCGGCATGTCTGGACGAGGGTAAGGCAAGCCGGAAAAGCACGTATGTCTGCGATGGTGGACAGCAGGTGGCAGACCGTTATATTAAATGTGTGGCAAACCGTTACGGTGGTCATGGTGCGCTTTCTCTGGGACAGGCACTCATGGTTTCCTGTAATGATGTGATGATGCAGATCAGTGCAAAGCTTGGCAAAGAGAAATTCCTGGATTATATGGATGCGTTCGGCATCGGAAGAAAGACAGGGATCGATCTTCCGGGTGAAGCAACGGGAACAGTCTTTAACAATGATACGATGCATTCCACACAGCTTGCGACCTCAAGTTTCGGACAGAGCCAGACGGTCACAATGGTACAGATGGCTGCAGCATTTTCGGCGATTGTCAACGGAGGTAATTATTATCGTCCACATGTTGTTGAGGAGGTTTCCAGTGAGTCGGGTGCTGTGATACAGTCGGAGGATGATGCCGTGGAGAGTAAGGTGATCACAGAGAAGACAAGCCGCCTTCTGCGCAAATTCCTTCTGGCAACGGTAGAGGAAGGAACCGCTAATCCGGCATCCGTAAAGGGCTACAAGGTCGGTGGTAAGACCGGTACCGCAGAGAAGATTCCGCGTGGACAGGGCAAATACCTTGTTTCATTTATCGGTTGTGTTCCGGCAAATAATCCAAAGCTTGTCGTTTATACGGTTATTGATGAGCCAAACGTCGAGGATCAGGCACACAGTACCTATGCGACAGAGTTTACAAGCAGCCTGCTCAAAGATATTTTACCAATGCTTGAGATCTACCCATCTGGGAAGAAATCAGATATTACAAAAGCAAGTAAATTAAAGCTGCCATCTACGGCAAAGAGCAATCTGGATGAGGAAGCTCCGGAGGGAGGTTATTCGGATAGCAGCTATGGCGTTGCTCAAAAGGCGGCAGATGATGAAGAGGGTGATACCGGAATGAATAATTAATCGCTTTTGCTAATAGATATTAAGGAATGTCAGTAGAAGCGGAGTGATCCGGTGGATGACGGAATATCTCAAGCAGAGCAGAACCAGACAGAGACAGAGGATCCTTTTTGTCTATGCAATGGTTGTACTTGTAATGATAGGACTTGCCGGCAGATTGTTATATCTGATGGTAAACAGGGCAGACTATTATGGAGAGAAAGCGAAGAAAGTACATCAGCGTCAGCGTGCTGTTAAAGCGGCAAGAGGCATTATTTATGACAGAAACGGTACGGAGATTGCTTCGAATAAGCCGGTATCAACAATCTCAGTGATCCACAATCAGATTGTGGAGCCGGAGAAGGTGATCGAGGTGTTGTCAACGCTTCTTGATCTGCCGGAGGAAAAGGTCCGCAAACGTGTGGAAAAGGTGTCCTCCATTGAGAAGATCAAGTCGAATGTTGATAAGAAGATTTCTGACAAGATCCGTGATATGGAGCTTGCCGGGGTGATGGTGGATGAGGACTACAAGCGGTATTATCCGTATTCGGAATTTGCGTCAAAGGTGATCGGCTTTACCGGGGCGGACAATCAGGGCATTGTCGGCATGGAGGTTGCCTATGACAAATATCTTCAGGGAACGGATGGAAGCATCCTGACCATGACAACTGCCAGAGGGCTGGAGATTGATGGCAAGGCGGAGGAACGCGTGGAACCCGTGGCGGGAGCAAATCTTTATACAAGCCTTGATGTTAATATCCAGACGTTTGCACAGCAGGCGGCAGAAAAGGTCCTGAAGGCAAAGAAAGCCGGGAGTGTGCGCATCCTGATGATGAATCCGCAGAATGGAGAGATCTATGCGATGGTCAATGTGCCGGAGTTTGATCTGAACGATCCGTATACACTGCCTGACAAAAAGGCTGACTCCTATTCGGAGAAAAAGAAGCAGGTAGCACTCAATGGAATGTGGCGTAATGCCTGTGTCAGTGATACCTATGAGCCGGGCTCAACCTTCAAGGTCATTACGGCGTCCTCGGCACTTGAGGCGGGGGTGGTGAAGCTTACAGATACCTTTCACTGCCCGGGCTTTAAGATCGTGGAGGATCGCCGGATCCGTTGTCATAAGACAACCGGGCATGGTTCGGAATCGTTTGTACAGGGCGTACAAAACTCCTGCAATCCGGTGTTTATGGAGGTGGGAGCAAGGCTTGGCGTGGACAATATGTTTCAATATCTGAACCAGCTTGGGATCTTAAGCAAAACCGGCATCGATGTTCCCGGTGAGGCGGCGACGATCATGCATCAGAAGGAGAATGTGGGAGCGGTTGAACTGGCGACCATGTCCTTCGGACAGTCATTTCAGCTTACGCCGGTGCGGCTTCTGTCCACGATCAGCATGATCATTAACGGCGGTACACAGATTACACCCCATTTTGGCGTTAAGCTCGAAAGCAGTGATGGTTCAGCGGTAAAGAAGCTTACTTATCCATCCGCAGAGGGTGTGATCTCAGCGCAGACCTCGGAAACTATGCGGATGATCCTGGAGTCCGTTGTGTCTGAGGGCTCCGGTAAAAAGGCGTATGTGGAGGGATATCAGGTGGGTGCCAAGACAGGAACCTCCGAAAAGCTTCCACGCAGCAGCAATAAATACATTGCCTCCTGCATGGGCTTTGCCCCGGCGGACAATCCGGTTGTTGCCGCACTGGTTCTGATCGATGAGCCGCAGGGGATATATTATGGAGGCACGATCGCAGCCCCTGTGATCTCCGAACTATTGGACAATGCGCTTCCTTATCTGGGTGTCGAAAGAGGTGATGTCGTGACCAATGCGCCGGGTTGATTTCTGGCGGTGATTGGATTACAATAATCATTACGAATGAAAAGGCTCTGTGTGAGTATCAAAGTACCATTAGAATCCGAAATAAGCATGAGGAGGAATAAGAATGGATTACTTCGATACGGTGATACCGGTGCTGCTTTCATTTTCAATCAGTGTCATATTATGTCCTATTGTCATTCCGTTTTTAAAGTGGCTGAAGTTTGGACAGTATGTCAGAGATGATGGACCCAAAAGCCATCTGAAAAAGGCAGGAACGCCTACAATGGGCGGATTGATCATATTGATCTCTGTCGTTGTGACATCCTCGCTTTATCTGCGTGATTATCCGGAGATCCTTCCGGTGATCTTTGCGACAGTTGGGTTTGGATTGATCGGATTTCTCGATGATTACATCAAGATCGTTATGAGGCGTTCTCTGGGATTGCGGGCATGGCAGAAGCTGGTGCTGCAGCTTCTGGTGACAATTATTTTTGTGTATTATTACACACAGCACCTGCATTACGAGATGCAGATGCTGATCCCGTTTACCGGAGGAATTGCATCCGGAAGATATATTGCTCTGCCGGGATGGCTGTTTATTCCGTTTTTATTTTTTGTCATGGTGGGAACTGTCAACGGCACAAATTTTACGGACGGACTGGATGGGCTTGCATCCAGCGTGACGCTGCTTATTGCTGTGTTTTTTACGGTGGTCGCGATCGGTACGGGAAGTACGGTTGCACCGGTATGCGCAGCGGTTGCGGGAGCGTTGATGGGATTTTTAGTATTTAATGTGTATCCTGCCAGTGTCTTTATGGGAGACACCGGCTCGCTGGCATTGGGAGGCTTTGTTGCTTCGACAGCGCTTCTTCTGAAAATGCCGCTATATATACTGATCGTAGGGATGATTTATCTGGTGGAGGTTCTGTCGGTAATCCTTCAGGTAGGATATTTTAAGATAACCCACGGCAGAAGAATCTTTAAAATGGCACCGATACATCATCATTTCGAACAGAGTGGATGGTCGGAGACAAAGGTAGTCGCTGTGTTTTCAATCGTGACGGCGTTGTTTTGCCTGATCGCACTGGCGGCTCTATAAAAGGTACCGATGAGATAGGAGGAAATCATGGATTTTACAGGGAAACGAGTTCTTGTAGTAGGAACAGGAGTGAGCGGTATTGCAGCGATCAGGCTGTTGGCCGCCAAGGGAGCGAAGCCGGTTGTGTTAGAGGGCAACGAAAAGGCAGACAGAGAGCAGGTTGTATCAAGGATTCCGGAGGGGATTGGGTATGATCTGATCATCGGCAATCTGCCGGAGGAAGTTATGGATACATTGGATCTTGCTGTGTTAAGCCCGGGTGTACCAACGGATCTTCCGTTTGTAATCAAACTTCAGGACAAAAAGATACCGGTCTGGGGAGAGATTGAGTTAGCATATGCCTGTGGCAGCGGACGTCTTGCGGCGATCACCGGAACCAACGGAAAGACAACGACGACAGCACTGACCGGTGCGATTCTGCGTGAGTATTATGACAGTGTATTTGTGGTAGGTAATATCGGTCTTCCTTATACCGAGTACGCTCTGGAAATGAAGGATTCCTCTGTGACGGTTGCCGAGGTCTCAAGCTTCCAGCTCGAAACGATTCATACATTTCAGCCGGAGGTCAGTGCGATCTTAAATATCACACCGGATCATCTGAACCGCCATCATACGATGGAGTGCTACATTGACACAAAGGCGCGCATCGCCGAGAACCAGACGAAGGCTCAGATCTGTGTACTGAATTATGAGGATGAGCATCTTCAGAAGCTGGCAGCAAAGATCCCGGCAGATATTTTCTGGTTCAGCAGCAAGCGACCGCTGGAGCGTGGAATCTGGCTCGATGGAGAGGATATTATCTATAAGGATGGAGAGGAGATCAAGATCTGCACGATTCATGATATGCAACTGCTCGGTGTCCACAACTATGAAAATGTGATGGCAGCAGTGGCGATCGCGATGCATATGGGTGTTCCGGTTGAGTGTATCCGCAAGGCAGTGGCTGAATTTAAGGCAGTGGAACACCGTATCGAATTTGTTCGTGAGGTTGGCGGCGTGAAGTATTATAACGATTCTAAAGGAACGAATCCGGACGCAGCGATCAAAGCGGTAGAGGCAATGGTAACACCGACGGTAGTAATCGGCGGCGGATATGATAAGCAGTCCTCCTATGAGGAGTGGATCGCTTCCTTTGGAGACAAGGTGAAATGCCTTGTGCTTCTCGGAGCAACAGCAGATAAGATCGAGGCAACAGCACGAAAAGCAGGGTTTACGAATATTGTCCGCGTCGGTTCCCTGAAGGAGGCTGTGGAGGCATCCGCAGTACAGGCGCAGAGTGGTGATGCGGTTCTTCTGTCGCCGGCATGTGCAAGCTGGGATATGTTTAAGAGCTATGAGCAGAGAGGTACTTTGTTTAAGGAGTATGTGAATCAGTTATAATTAGTCCGGAAGGAATGGAAAGTGATATGGCAAGAGTGCAAAATGGCAGACGGGAGCAAACCTCCCGCAGAAACAGCACTGCAGGTGAAAGAAAGAAAAGAGAACGCTATTACCGCCAGTATGATTATATGCTTTTGTTCATGACGGTGGCGATCGCGCTGTTTGGTATTCTGATGATCTACAGTGCCAGCTCCTACACGGCATCAACCAGCCGTTTTGGAGATCCGTTTCGTTTCGTGTCCCAGCAGCTGAGAGGACTGATTCTTGGTGTGGCAGCGATGCTGATCATATCTAATCTGGATTACAGAGAGCTTTATCTTGGGAAGATCAACTGGATCTATATTTTCTATGGGCTCTGTATTGCGATGCAGGTTGCGGTGCTGATCCCGGGGATCGGAATTGAGCATAACGGTGCGAGACGATGGCTGAAGATCGGTGTAGAGTTCCAGCCTTCGGAGTTTACCAAGATCGGTGTGATCCTGTTTGTGGCATATGCGATCTATCAGTCCAGACGTTCGATGGATACTTTTACAGGCTTTTTAAAGCTGATTGGCGTTTATGTCTTACCGGTGGTTGGACTTATCGCGGCGGAGAATCTGAGTACGGCGATCATCGTCGGTGTTATTGCTGTTGGAATGTGTTTTGTGGCGAGCAAACGTAAGAAATACTTCATTGTCTGTGGTATTGTCGGAGTTGCGGCGGCTGCGGCGTATGCTATGATCGGCGGAGGTTTCCGTGCCGGTCGAATCACATCGTGGCTTGACATCGAAAATTCGCCGGGAGGCTTTCAGATCCTTCAGGGCTTATATGCGATCGCATCCGGCGGGATCCATGGAAGCGGGCTCGGAGAGAGTATGCAGAAGCTTGGTTATATTCCGGAGGCATATAATGATATGATCTTTGCGGTTATTTGCGAGGAGCTTGGCATCGTGGGTGCTGTCATGGTGATGGGAGCATTTCTGGTGCTTTTGTGGCGTATCGTCATGATCTCCTGTAATGCACCGGATATTTTCGGAAGTATGGTCTGTGCCGGTTCCATGATACATATTGCGATCCAGGTGCTTTTTAATATCGCGGTCGTAACCAACACGATCCCGTCCACCGGTGTACCGTTGCCGCTGATCAGCTACGGTGGCACTGCCTGTGCGATCATGATGTTAGAGCTTGGACTGGTGCTTGGCGTCTCAAGACAGATCAAGCTGAAATAGGAGGAATTTTTTGAAACACATAAAGATAATCATTGGAGTGATCCTCGGCATTCTGCTTATTGTATCAGGAACCTTTTTCTTCCTGAAGATCACACAGGTGAAGGTTGAGGGTGGAGATATTTACTCGGATCAGCAGATCATAGCATCGGCAATGTCCGACAAATACGCCTATCATACACTGTATTTTCTGGCAAAGAGCAAGCTGGGACATGTGGACTGCCTGCCGTTTGTGCAGGAGATTGATGTGGAATGGGATTCGCCGACCGGAATTGTGCTGCATGTGTATGACAAGACCATCAGCGGCTGCGTCAAATATATGGGGCAGTACATTTATTTTGATAAGGACGGTGTTGTGCTTCAGAGCCTGACAGAGCCGATGGACGGAGTGCCGGTGGTTACAGGCATCAAGTTTGGTAAATTTACCATGAATGAAGCGTTCGAAGTCAAGGATGATACGCTGTTTGAAACGATCATGAATCTGTCCAGACTCATCAGGCATTATAAGGTGAAGGTAGACCAGATCAAGTTTGACGGGAGAAATGTCACTTTGTATTCCGGTAAGGTGGAGGTTTATCTGGGACAAAAGGATTTTTATGATGACGATATGGCAGCACTTGCCAGTGTTCTCAAAAAGACGCGCAAGAAGGATCTGGCGGGAACGATCAACATGGAAAATTTCACCTCCGGAGACCGTATTATCCTGAAAACAGCAGGGGATACGCCGGCAGATGGAACATCAGATGCGTCGGATTCGCAGGATGCAGATGCACAGCCGACCGATCAGCCGGATGACGGGCAGACAGAGGGCGATAGCGTGGAATAACAAAACAAACGTTCTCCTTGATTATTCTGTGTTTTCTTAGTATTATATAGAATAGGTTTGGAATGTTGATTTGTTCCAGTTTGAGACAGGAATTAACTGATGATAGCAGATAAGATAAATTATATGAAAAAGAGGAGGAGCAGTCGTGTTAGAAATTAAGACAAGTGAGTCAGATTCATCTGCAAAGATTATAGTAATAGGTGTCGGCGGCGGCGGAAACAACGCAGTAAATCGCATGATCGAGGAAGGTATTCAGGGTGTTGAGTTTGTATGTGTCAACACCGATAAGCAGCATCTGTTAAACTGCAAGGCACCGAATTGTCTGCAGATTGGCGAGAAATTGACAAAAGGACTCGGTGCAGGAGCTTCTCCGGAGGTAGGACAGGCAGCAGCAGAGGAGAACAAGGATGAGATCACGGATATTATCCGTGGTGCAGATATGGTATTTGTAACATGTGGTATGGGAGGCGGCACCGGTACCGGTGCCGCGCCTGTTGTTGCACAGCTTGCAAAGGATATGGGAATCCTTACCGTAGGTATCGTGACAAAGCCATTCTCATTTGAGGCACGTACCCGTATGAACAATGCGCAGTCAGGCATTGACCGCTTAAAGGAGCATGTTGATACATTGATCGTGATTCCAAATGATAAGCTGTTACAGATCGTTGACCGCAGAACTTCCATGGAGGATGCACTTAAGAAGGCAGATGAGGTTCTTCAGCAGGGTGTTCAGGGTATCACTGACCTGATCAATGTACCTGGACTGATCAATCTTGACTTTGCCGATGTACAGACTGTTATGAAGGACAAGGGCATCGCTCACATCGGTATCGGTACCGGTGAGGGAGATGAGAAGTGTCTGGATGCTGTGAAGCAGGCTATTTCCAGCCCTCTTCTTGAGACAACGATCGAGGGAGCATCCCATGTTATCGTCAATATTTCCGGTGATGTGGCACTTCTTGAGGCTAATGAAGCCGTATCTTATATTGAGGAGCTTACCGGTGAGAACTGTAACATCATCTTTGGTGCGATGATCGATGATACCATGACCGAGAAGGTTAAGATCACTGTTATTGCGACAGGACTGGACGGAGAGACACCGGCAGCAATTCCAAGCTTTGCAAAAGCTGTGGCTCCGAAGACGAACTTTGCAACAAGAGAGGGACAGGTTGCTTCCTCTGTTCAGAAGAATGTTTCTGTATCGCCGGTTCAGCAGCCGGCACCGGCTCCACAGGGTGCGCCTGCGTACAGCAGACCGGCGTCAGAAAGTGGCGAGATAAAGATACCGGTATTCTTACAAAGAAAGAAATAAAATACATAAACGAGAGGGGTTGCCGTAAGGCAGCCCCGTTTTCGCAGTATGGGAACTACCGGTGAGGCGGCAGCTTTGAAGGTATTGTGGCATCACCGACAGAAATGAGGTTATAGAATGGATCAGAAAGATATCAGACAAAGAGAAACGGAGGGACAGGAGACAGAGGTTCTTCTGAAACGGTTGCGTGTATCGGCAGTGTTTCATGCACTGCTTGTATTGCTGGGGGCATTTGTGACGCAGTTTGTCGCATCTATGCTCTGCATGATCGTAACAGGAGCGTATGTACTGTTTGTGCAGGGAAGGACGAGAGAAGATCTGTCAAAGCTTCTGATGGGGTCACTGGGTGACTACTCCATGATCATTTCTCTGGTCTATGCAGTGGGGGCGATCGTGTGGTGCGGCATCCTGTATTACCGCTGGACCTGGAGGGAGCGGCCGTTTTCCTACCGGAAGGCCTTTAAAGGAGCAAGGATTCCATGTGCGATCGCGCTGGGCTTTGGTGCCTGTATGGTATTTAATGTGATCGTCAGTGCGGCGGCAACGTTGTTTCCGGATGCGTTTGTTTCCTATCAGAAGCTGATGGGCAATCTTGATTTCAGAGCGAGTATTCTGACCGTGCCGTATGTTATGCTGGCCGGACCGGTGGCGGAGGAACTGATCTTTCGCGGCGTGATCTTAGACCGCTTAAAGCCGGCATTTCCGTTCTGGATTGCCAATGTCATGCAGGCAGCACTTTTTGGATTTTTCCATCTGAATGTGATCCAGGGCTTGTACGCTTTTGTTCTTGGTATTTTACTGGGAATGGTTGTGAGGGTGACAGGAAGTATCATCGGCTCGATGATCACACATATTATATTTAATGCGACCTCGATCGGACTTAGTGTTCTGGCAGTATATGCAGAGGACTTCTACCGGAAGACGGCGATCTATATCCTGACAGCGGCAGTGATCTGTTTTATTCTGGGCTTCCGCTATTATGTGCATCAGTATCATGTGGTAATGTCCGAAGAATCACAGACATTGGAATAAATGATGAATTATGATATACTAAAAGATAAGCAAAACCAAAGGCAGGGAGTGCTGAAATGAAAAATGAGAATAACAATCCGAGAAAATCAAATATTATAGGCATTTGCGTTTCACAGCTTCAGAATCATGAAGTGTCTGGTCTGACACATACCATATATCAGTGCGCCAGAGCAAATGGTTATCAGGTTATGGTGTTTGGCTGCTTTGCCAAGATGGATTTCCCGACACCGCATTCCAATGGTGAGGCATCTATTTTTGAGAATATTCCGATGAAGGATCTGAAGGCACTGGTCCTCATGGGGCAGACGATTCTGCACAGGGAGCTGTTGCTGAGACTGCGCGATGAAGCGGTAGCGGTTGGAACACCGGTGATCACGGTGGATTACGAGCTGGACAAATGCTTCAACATACGCCTGGACTACCTGTCCTGCTTTAAGCGGCTGGTGCGTCATGTGATCGAGGGGCATCACAGACATAATCCGTATTTTATGGCAGGGTATAAGGGCAATGCCTTTTCGGAGGAGCGTCTGGACGCTTTTGTTGAGGTGTTAGAAGAGAACGGGATGCCGGTTGTACAGGAGCATATTGCGTATGGTGATTTTTGGGGAAAGCCGGCACGCCGTATCTGTGAACAGTGGATGGAGAGGACAGACGATTTTCCGGATGCGATCATCTGCGCCAATGATACAATGGCACTGGCGGTAATCGATGTGCTGGAGGAGAACGGTTATCATGTGCCGGAGGATGTGATCGTGACCGGTTTTGATGGCATTGAGCTGATCAAATACTGCATTCCGAGGCTGACGACCGGACGTGTTGATCAGGAGGAGATTGCAGAGCAGATTATGCATATTGTGAAACGTGTTGAGACGGATCCGGAGACGGTACCACAGTCTGTGCTGGTGCCATTTCATATTTTGCGGGGAGAATCCTGTGGCTGCATACCGATCCATTTCCAGCCATCGAATCAGTATGTACTGGAGTTAAATGAACGTATCGACACAAAGCAGATTCACATTGACCGGATCTTCGAGATGATGACAGAGATGACGGAGGGGCATTCTATGCTGGATGTTCTGAAGCGTTTTCCGGAATGTGCACCGGATATGATAGACGGGGACTGTCAGGTGTTTGTGAATGAATACTTCTGTCGTCACACAGATATACCGATATCGAAGGGCTTCCAGAAGGATGATATTCTTCTTCTGGTGGAACAGAGGGACGGAAAGATGTCACTTCCGCTCCGTAAAGTGAAAAGCCACAGCATTGATATGATCCCGCAGGAGATCCTTGAGAAGACGGACAGGCTTTTGTATCTTCCGCTGCACTGGCAGAATGAGGTTTATGGTTATATATCGCTGGAATGCAGTGATAAGGAGTTTGATTATGAGCGCCTGAAGGATTTTATGATGGCAATGTCTCAGATCCTTGGTATTGTCAGAAACCAGTCGCAGCTATATGATATGTATATCAGGGATTCGCTGACCGGTCTGTACAACCGCAGGGGCTTTTATGGAGAGCTTGCAAGCCGCATGAAGTCGTTAAAAGGAAAGAAATGCTATATCTTTCTTGCATCTGTGGATCTGGATCATCTCAAGAGCATCAATGATACACATGGTCACGGAGAGGGAGATGTAGCGATCCGGGCAGTAGCAGATGCACTTGTCGAGGCGGCAGGAGACAATGGAATCTGTGCGAGATTTGGCGGAGACGAGTATGTCGCAGTCTGTCTCTGGAATGAAGGAAAGGTTCCGGAGGACTTTGTGGCAGGCTTTCAGAAGCGGTTGCTACTGTGGATCGATGACTGGAATAAGGCAGAGAATAAGCCGTATGAGCTGGGAGCAAGCACGGGCGTGATCCTGGAGCCGATCCATGATGTAGATGATATCGACGAGCTGATGAAGAAGGCGGATGATAATATGTATGATTGTAAGGTGGGACATCATAGCATACGGGCAAGACGCAGAGTATAAAGCGTTCAGGGCTTACGCCTGGATGGCAGGGACGATTCTGAACCAATGAACTTATGAAGAAGAATTAAATAAATACCGCAATGTCTGTGCGGTGAGGAAAGGCGGGTGTTGTCATGGGAGATAAAACAGTCAGCGATGAAATGCAAATGTACAGTCATGTGTTTTCTGTTCTCGGAAAATGCACGGATGATTATTTGTTTGTACTGGATCTGCAGAACAACCGGTATATGATTTCGGACAGTGCAACCAAGATTTTTCCGTTTGAAGCGCCAGAGATGTCGAATGCGTTTGAAGCACTGAAAAGTATCGTATATCCGCAGGATTATCCGATGCTGGAGCAGAATCTGCAGGATATTATTACCGGACAGTCAACAGAGCATGATATGGAATATAGATGGGTAGGCAGGAATGGAAAGCCGGTATGGATATCCTGCCGTGGACAGGTTGTCAATGACGCAGATGGAAAGCCGGAATTTCTGATCGGAAGAATTACCGATATCGGCAAGAAGAGTAAGATTGATGGTGTGACCGGTCTGTACCGGGAACATTCCTTGAAGAACCAGCTTCGGAGAATGTCTGAAGAGGATCGGCTGGAGGGATATCTGCTGCAGATCGGTATCGATAATTTCAAGGAGATCAATGAGAAATGCGGCAGTGAGGTCGGCAATGAGGTTCTGCTGAATATGGCAGAATGTATCAAAAAGGTTGTCGGAGATACCGGCAAGGTATACCGTATGGGCGGAGATGAGATGGCAATCCTTGTTCCGGGGATCTTTCATGAGAAGAAAGAGGATCCGGCTAAAGCATTGTACAAGAAAATCCGTGATAAGATCGACCAGATTTTTTCGGAGGGCGGTCATATGATCTATTTCACGATCTCTGCCGGAAGCATTTATTTCCATAAGGAGAACCGGGATGTCGGAAAGCTGATCGAGTATGTTGGCTTTGCATTGCATCAGGCGAAGATCAGCGGCAAGAATAACTGTATGAGATATTCGTATGCCGTTTACGAGGAATATGTCCATGCGCTGGATGTTCAGGAGGAGCTTCGAAAGGACATTGAAAATGATTTTCAGGGCTTTGAACTGTATTATCAGCCGGTGGTCAATATTGCAAAGAAAAAGATCCTTGGAGCGGAGGCACTGATCCGCTGGCACAGCAAGAAGTTTGGTTTCATGTCACCGGGACAGTTTATTCCGATGCTGGAGGAGACAGGTCTTATTATTCCGCTGGGGCGCTGGATCACGCGGACGGCAATACAGCAGTGTGTGAAGTGGCAGAAGGTTGTGCCGGGGTTCCGGATGAATGTAAATCTTTCCTTTGTGCAGATTAAGAAGAGTAATGCACTGCAGGATATTCTGTTTCTGATCGATACGCTCAATGTGGACAAGAGCGTTCTGATGATCGAGGTGACGGAGAGCGGAGAGATTGAGAGCGGCGTGGCTGCAAGAGTCCTGCGTTCCTTTAAGGATGAATCTATCCCGTTAGCGATCGATGATTTCGGCACAGGCTATTCGAATCTTCGCTATGTGAAGGATATGACGTTTGATCTGGTAAAGATCGATCAGTCCTTTATCCGGAATATCACGCGCAGCAAGTATGATTATCTTGTGGTGAAGCAGTTTACCGAGCTGGCACATTCTCTGAATCTGACTGTGTGCTATGAGGGTGTGGAGACGGAGGAGGAGTTTAAATGTGTCCTTGGTCTGAAACCGGATTATATTCAGGGATATTATTTCTCCCGGCCGGTTCCGGCAGAAGAGTTTGAGCAGAAATGTCTCGATCAGCCGGTAGTATTTTAATGACAGAATGAACTACATAATATAAAGCGCGCAGGGAGCGCAGAAAGAGGAAAATTATGGCATGGTATGACAGTGCAGTATTTTATCACATCTATCCGTTGGGACTTTGCGGATGCAACAAAGAGAACACAGGAGTCCCAGAGAGCCATTTTGAGCAGTTGAAACAGTGGGCAAAGCATGCCTGTGATATGGGCTTTACGGCAATTTACATCGGACCGCTTTTTGAGTCGGTGGGACATGGCTATGAGACAACGGATTACAAGAAGGTGGACATCCGCCTTGGTACCAATGAGGATTTCAGAGACTTTGTGGACTATTGTCATGATATGGGAGTAAAGGTCGTTGTGGACGGTGTGTTTAATCATGTCGGACGACGCTTCTTTGCCTTTGAGGATTTGCAGAAGAACCGTGAAACTTCCCAGTACCGTGATTGGTTCTGCAATGTGAATTTTGGTGGCAATAATGAGTATAATGATGGCTTTTCCTATGAGAACTGGGGTGGCTACAATCTTCTGGTGAAGCTGAATCAGCGTAATCCTGCGGTAATGCAGTATCTTTATGATGTGATTCGTTTCTGGATCGATACGTTTGATATCGATGGAATCCGTCTGGATGCGGCAGATGTGCTTGACTTTGATTTCATGAAGGGAATGCGTCATGAGACAGCTCAGATGAAGGAGGATTTCTGGCTGATGGGCGAAGTGATTCATGGCGATTACAGCAGATGGGTCAATGACCAGACGCTTCATTGTGTCACAAATTATGAACTGCATAAAGGACTTTATTCCGGTCACAATGATCACAATTATTTCGAGATCGCTCATACGATCCGACGTTTAAATGACATCTGCCGTGGCAGCCGTCTGTATACCTTTGCGGACAATCACGACGTGGAGAGGATTTATACGAAGCTGAATCAGAAGGAGCACCTAAAGCTGGTAACACTTCTGGTTTATACGTTGTATGGAATTCCCTCTGTTTATTATGGATCTGAGTTTGGCATTGAAGGAAAGAAGGAGCAGGGCTCTGACTGGAATTTACGTCCGTATCTGGAACTGTCCGATTTTGTGGACACCGTAGAGAAGAATCCGGTGACGGCACTTTGTGCGAAGCTTGGAGCAATGAAGAAGCAATATCCGGAGCTGACCGATGGAGCATATCAGGAACTGCATCTGACCAACCGCCAGTTTGCATATGGCAGAGTGTTAGACGGAAGCTGTATGGTGACAGCATTGAATTGTGATGATAATACGGCAGTGCTGGAGTTTGGCGTGCCGGTGGACGGCAAGGTTACAGACCTGCTTGGTTGTGCAGAGAATGTCAGACTTCAGGATGGAAGACTTTGTGTGACGCTGCCTGCCAATACAGGTACTGTACTATATGTTGGACAGAGAGAGGAGGAGCAGGCAGATGATGGATTGTGGAACGCGCAGCCTGTCTCAAAGACAGAGATGTCCACGCAGCCGGAGAGCACAGTTGCGAATCAAGATACAGAGTCGGTGAATGGACAGGAGAACCCGGTGACAGCCTGTGAAGATAATGAAAATGCGCAGGAGGATGCAGCAGGAAAGACGGAAGCTGCACAGGAGACAGTGGAAAACGCAGAAGCCGTAGAAAGCAAGGCTGCTCAAAATGTATCGGGACAGGCCGTAGTGTCCACAAATACGGACACACAGAACACTCCTCAAATAGCAGGAATCATTCTGATGACAGAGGATATGGGACGGATGATGGATTTCTACCGTAATGCACTTGGCTTTGAGATGGAACAGCAGGGAAGCAGAGCGTATTGTAAGAAAGATGATATGGTGCTTACGATGGTCGGACGAAGAGATTATGAGCGTCTTACCTGCCGTGGTTATGGTTATGGCGGTGGTGTGACGAATCATTTCCATCTGCGTATTCTGACCGGAGATGTGGAGAGTCTATATCAGAAATGTCTCGGCTGCGGTGCACAGCATGTGACCGGACCGGCTGGCAATGAGTGGGGCGAGTTTACTGCATGTGTGGCGGATCCGGACGGTAATATCGTTGAGATCGTTGACCGGTAAACGGGTGATATAATGAAAGCATTGAGGCGATACAAGTAAGAAGCTTTGCTTTGAATATGGCTGGGAGATTTCAGATTTTGGGAAAGGCTTGGTAAATATGGCAAGAAGAGATAAGACAAATTATTATCTGGATCTGGCAGATGTCGTATCGAAAAGGGGAACCTGTCTGCGACGTCATTACGGTGCGGTGATCGTCAAGAATGACGAGGTCATTTCCACAGGTTATGTGGGAGCACCGAGAGGACGGAAGAACTGCAGTGATCTGGGAAGATGTATCCGTCAGGAAATGGAGATTCCGAGAGGAGAGCGATATGAGCTTTGCCGCAGCGTTCATGCGGAAGCCAATGCGATCATCAGTGCGGAGCGTGAGAAAATGATCGGGAGTACGCTTTATCTGTCCGGGCGCGAGGTGGCAACCGGACGCTATGTGAAAAACTCCAACAGCTGCTCGATGTGCAAGAAAATGATCATTAACGCAGGCATTGAAAAGGTTGTGATCCGTGACACGCAGGATGATTACAGAGAGATCATGGTGCAGGAATGGATCGACCATGACGATTCCCTGGACGGTGTCCGCGGATATTAATGGCATGTAAGAATAAGAAGCGCGAAACAATTTCAAACTGTTTCGCGCTTCTTATTCTTACATGCAAAGGAAAATGCTTGTATCTCCTTAACTTAAATAGAAAACAGCAGCTCCGTGCTTTTTCAAGGAGACATTGATCGTCTCTATTGCCTCGGCGGTCTGTCCGCTCCAAAGCTCTGTGGATCGTACCGGATGGTAGATTTCAAGATCCTCCAGTGGAATCCGGATCTCACTGTCCTTCTCGTCGGTATTAAAGATAGCGGCATACTGTCCGCCCTCGCTGCTGACAGCGGTCCAGAGGATGTGTTCGGTGCCGTCGATCAGCTTCTGCCATACCGGGTGGGAATGGCGGGCGTTGCGGTGCATTTTCAGAATCTCCTCGTTGGTGATCAGTCCCATTGTGAAATCATCAAATCCGGTCATCTCACCGCCGATGATCAGAGGAGAGCGGAAGATGCTCCACAGAGACATCATTGTGATCTGTTCGTCCTGTGTAAACTCGGTGCGAAGAGCCGGGTCATAGTCTTGCTTGATCGGACCGATCGGCAGCATGTCCGCATCCGGATAACAGCCATGACCGGTGTGAATGCACCACTGTCTTGCACGGTCAAACATATCATAAAGCTGTGACCAGGAATCCCAGAAATCATCGGTGATACGCCACATGTTGGATGTCTGCTTATAAAGCTCAGCCTTCTCGATCAGAGCCGGTCCCGGTGACAGGCTTAAGACCATGTCTCTGCCACAATCCTTTAGCGACTGAGACAAAAGGATCAGCTCAGACTCCTCATGAGGAAGCTCTCTTGCGATGTCATCGCACTTGATAAAATCAACGCCCCAGGAAGCGTAAAGCTCAAACAGGCTGTCGTAATATGCTTTGGCACCATCGGCATCCGGGTTGACACCGTACATATCTGTATTCCAGTGACAGATGCTGTCTGTCTTGGCAATCTGTCTGGCGGTCTGTTTGCTTCCTTTGATCGGCGTGTTCTGATGAACGGCCTGACGTGGAATTCCACGCATAATGTGGATGCCGAACTTCAAGCCGAGAGAGTGAACATACTCTGCCAGCGGAGCGAAGCCCTTACCGTCTGCCGAAGAAGGAAAACGGTTAACAGCGGGGATCAGGCGGGAATATTCGTCCATGCAAAGCTCTGTAAACGGATGATATTCATGGTTCTGTGCCGTTGGCTCTGCCCACTGGATATCCACGGTAATATATTCCCAGCCGTACTGCTTGAGATGCTCTGCCATAAAGGCTGCGTTGTCACGGACAATATCCTCCGTGACAGCGGCACCGTAGCAGTCCCAGCTGTTCCAGCCCATTGGTGCGGTTTGTAGATTCATAGATAATCCTCCGATTCTTTTATTTGCAAAGGTTTGTCACGACCTGATTGATCACCTTGCCGTCGGCCTTGCCTTTCAGCTCGCCCATAACAGCCTTCATGATCTGTCCCTTGTTGCCGGTAGCAATCACATCGGTAAACTTATCGATGATGATTGCACGGATCTCATCCTCAGATAATTGCTTTGGTGCATACTCCTCCATGACGGAGAGGGTAAATGTATACTCGTCCTTCAGATCGGTACGGTCAGCAGGGCAGGTGTCGATCTGCTCCTTGACACTCTTGATTTCCTTAAGGATTGCGCGGTCGACTAACTCCTCAGGAATGTCATCGCGGCATCCCTCATCGATCGCAAGCTTCTTAGCCGCGGATACCAATACGGAAATAGCCTCCTTACGTTCTTTCTCTCTTGCCTTCATTGCGGCGATCATCGCCTGCTGTAATGTTTTAAACTGCATGATATAACCTCCTTAAATGCATAAGCCGGTGTCTTTTCTGGCAGACGGCATATAATTTTTCTGTGTCTATTATAACAAAACAGTCCGAACTCGTATAGCTTTTTTGCATTTTGATTTTGTACATTTGTGGCGGAAATATTGGTTTTAAAGAAATGGATGAATTGAATTCATTTATAAAGTGAATGAATTTAAACATTTTCGCTTTACAATTTGTCTGAGCCATATATAATAGTTAATGTTGCATCATTTTTGTCAATGAAGCAGCAGATTTGAGAGAGCTTATCAATTGATAGAAAGGTTTGGTTATCAGCATGAAAAATGGAATTGAGATCAGATGGCATGGCCGTGGTGGTCAGGGAGCAAAGACAGCAGCGCTTCTGCTGGCAGATGTTGCATTCAAGACAGGACAGAATGTACAGGGTTTCCCGGAGTACGGTCCGGAGCGAATGGGAGCGCCGATCACAGCGTATAATCGTATCAGCTCTGACAAGATCCGTGTTCATTCTAATATATATCATCCGGATTATGTGGTTGTGGTTGATGAGACACTTCTTGCGTCTGTTGACGTGACTGCAGGTCTTAAGAAGACCGGTGCCATTATTATCAACACACCGAAGTCCAGAGAGGAAGTTATGGACGAGCTGGGCAGCTATGAGGGCAGAGTTTACACGGTCGATGCACGAAAAATCTCTGTAGAGACACTCGGTAAGAATTTCCCGAACTCACCGATGCTTGCAGCAGCCGTTGCAGTCAGTGACATCATGCCGAGAGAGAAGTTCATCCATGAGATGAGAGCCTCTTACCAGCACAAGTTTGCCAAGAAGCCGGAAGTGATCGAGGGCAATATGAAGGCGCTTGAGTGTGCATATGACGTGGTTGAGGCAGCTATCGAGGAAGATAATCAGATTTCAGCATGACAGGATACAGGGTACAAAAGCAGACAGCAGTCTGTGGTATCCGTTGAGGGCGGAATGTCTTTTACTGCCGATATCATAAACATTAACGAAATGGAGAATACAATGAGAACAGATATTACAAAGATTAACGAGAAATCTCCGCATACCGAACTGACCGAAGGGTTGATGGTATTTGCCGGTGGAACCTCCAAGATGTTTCAGACCGGTGAATGGAGAACAAATACACCGATCTTTCATGAAGATTTATGTAAGCAGTGTCTGCTTTGTGCGCCGGTCTGCCCGGATGGAAGCATTCCGGTAAAGGACAGCAAGCGAGGGGCATTTGATTACGACCACTGCAAGGGATGCGGCATCTGTGAGAGAGTCTGTCCGTTTGGTGCGATCGAGATGAAGGAGGGCAACGTAAATGGCAATTAAGGAACGTATGTCAGGTAATGAAGCGGTGGCTTACGCCATCCGTCAGGTGAATCCGGATGTTATGCCGGCATTCCCGATCACTCCATCTACAGAGATTCCGCAGATGGTTTCAACCTATATTGCAAATGGACAGATGGATACAGAGTTTATTCCGGTGGAGAGTGAGCATTCTTCCATGAGTGCTGCGATAGGAGCAGAGGCAGCAGGTGCAAGAAGCTTAACAGCCACCTCTTCCGCAGGTCTGGCGCTGATGTGGGAGGAGCTTTTGCTGGCTGCATCAAATCGTATGCCGTTAGCACTTACATTAGTCAACAGAACACTTTCCGGACCGATCAATATCAACTGTGACCACTCCGATGGAATGGGCGCAAGAGATACCGGCTGGATCCAGATCTATGCAGAGAATAATCAGGAAGCATATGATAACTTCATTCAGGCATATCCGATCGCGGAGGATAAGAGAGTACATCTGCCGATCATGATCTGCCAGGATGGTTTTATTACAAGCCACGCCGTAGAGAATATCGAGCTTCTCGAGGATGAGCTTGTCAAGGATTTCGTTGGCGAGTATGAGCCGGAGGAATATCTTCTCAATCCGGGCAAGCCGATCGCCGTCGGACCGTATTCTATTTCCAATTATGCGATGGAAGCCAAGAAGAATCAGGAGATCGCACTGGAAAATTCTAAGGAGGTCATCCTGGAGGTGGCAGAGAAGTTTAAGGAGCTTTCCGGAAGAGGCTTTGGTCTTTTTGAGGAGTATCGCACAGAGGATGCGGATTATATCATGCTGTTGATGGGATCTGCCGCAGGTACGGCAAAGCAGGCAGTGGATGAAATGCGTGAGCAGGGCAAGAAAGTCGGTGTCTTAAAGCTTCGTGTGTTCCGTCCGTTTCCGGCCAAAGAAATTGCAGAGGCGTTAAAGAACTGCAAGGCAGTTGCAATCCTTGACCGCTGCGAGAGCTACAACGGCAACGGAGGACCTCTTGGCAGTGAGGTAACTGCAGGTCTGTTCCGTCATAAGGTGATGATCGAGGCAGTCAATTATATTTATGGACTGGCAGGGCGTGATTTTACCGTCAGCGATGCGGTTCATGTATTTGAGGAGCTGGAGGATGCCGTAGTCAATGGCAAAGAGATTGAACAGTTCCAGTATATCCGTCTGCGCTAATCGCAGCCGGATCTGTAAATCATAAGACGAAACAGCAGAAAGAGGGAAAATATGAGCGATTACAGTTTGAAAAATATAATGAATAAACCGGAGCGTCTGGCACCGGGACATCGTATGTGTGCCGGATGCGGTGCAACAATCGCTGTCCGTGCGGTGCTTCGTGCGCTGCATGAGGATGATCATGCCGTGATCGGTAATGCAACAGGATGTCTGGAGGTATCCTCCTTCATGTATCCTTACACGGCATGGGAGGACAGCTACATCCACAATGCCTTTGAAAATGCCGGAGCAACCTTAAGCGGTGTGGAGACAGCTTACAATGCATTGAAGAAGAGAGGAAAGCTTCCGGAGGATGCAACATTTAAGTTTATTACCTTCGGTGGTGACGGTGGTACATATGACATTGGCTTCCAGTCCCTGTCAGGAGCAATGGAACGTGGCCACGATATGGTATATGTCTGCTATGACAATGGAGCTTACATGAATACCGGTATCCAGCGCTCCTCTGCAACACCAATGTATGCGGATACAACGACAACACCGGTTGGCAAGCAGTCCGATGGTAAGATGCAGAACCGCAAGGATCTGGCAAGCATTATTGCAGATCATGATGTGGCTTATGTGGGTCAGACAACATTTACTGCTGACTTCAAAGATCTTCACAGTAAAGCCAACAAGGCAATCTACACAGAGGGGCCTTCCTTCTTAAATATCATGACACCATGTCCGCGAGGCTGGAGATACGACACGCCGGATATCATGAAGATCTGTAAGCTGGCAGTAGATACCTGCTACTGGCCAATGTTTGAGGTGGATCATGGCAAGTGGAAGCTGACCTATGAGCCGAAGAAGAAGCTGCCGATCGAGGATTTCCTTCGTCCACAGGGCAGATTTAAGCATCTGTTCAAGAAGGGAAACGAAGATCTGATCGTACAGTTTCAGGAGGAAGTTGACAGACGCTGGGAGGATCTGTTGTACAAATGTGCTAGATAGAGAGGAATATCATGACACTTCTGACATATCAGGTATTTAAGACGGTGGCAGAGCAGGGAAGTTTCCGCAAGGCAGCGGATATTCTTGGGCTGACACCATCAGCTATTAGCCACGCTATTTCCGCGATGGAGGGAGAACTTGGCTTTACCGTTCTAAACCGCAGCAAAAACGGAGTGACACTGACGAATTACGGGGAGCATTTGCTCCCCTATGTGAATGCCGTATTAAACAGCGATGAGAGCCTGCAGCAGGCAGTCTCTGAGTTTAATGGTTTGAAGCGCGGAAAAGTGAAGCTTGGCTGCTTCTCGAGTGTATGTACCAACTGGCTTCCGGACATCATGCGTTCCTTTCAGAAGAAGTACCCGGATATCGAGATCGAGGTATTTCAGGGAACATATGATGATGTGGTCTACTGGTTGAAAAACGGAGTCGTTGATCTCGGATTTTTGTCAACCTCCAGTGCAAAGGATATTCCGATAGAACCATTGTGGAGAGATCCTCTGTTATGTATTGTGCCGAAAGGAATGCAGAAGCAGAAGGAGTCCGATTTTATGGATATCGAGGAGATGCAGAATCATCAGTTTGTGACTCAGAGAGAGTCAACTGATGCAGATATCCAGAACTTCCTTAAAGAAAATTCGTTAAATGTGCAGTCAAATTATCATGTGGTAGATGATCTGTCGACCATTGCGATGGTTGCGAACGGATTTGGAATCTGTCTGATGCCGCAGATGGTTATGCGCGATATTCCATATGAGGTAGACTGTTATCCGGTTCAGCCGTATGCAGAGCGCGTGATCGGGCTTGCAACGCTTCATCCGGAGTTTATGGCACCGGCAGTGCGTTCCATGTATAATCACATTCTCGAAAATTATCGGGAAGACTTTTGATAGAATTTGCCAAAATTGAATCATCCAAAAAGAAAAGATGTGTCCACTTTTTAGGACACATCTTTTCTTTATCACTTTACAAGGATCTGGCTCTTCATCGGTTTGTCGTTTCGTTTGCGGAGCCGGATCTTTTTGACATTATATTTCTTACCATCGAATACCTTGATGTCGGTGTCAGGCTGTACCAGGGCACCGTACATTACTTCATCGCCGTCGGCAAGTGTGATTCCCTTAAGACCGCGGCTTGTTTTTTTGAATTCGTTGACCTCTGCCAGCGGGAATCCAAGGGACATGCCCTTCTTCGTGATCATGATAACCTTGCGGTCGCCGAAGATTGCATCCTCCGGCATAACCTGATCTACAGCGATCAGGCAGTCATCCTTGTCAAGCTTGGAGGCATTGACCATATATCTGGTTGTCTCAAACTCAATGCCCGATACCTGTTTGACGAAGCCTTTTTTCGTGATGAATAAGAGCTGCGAATTGAAAAGCTCCTCGAAGGAGATGAGTAACAGAGCATTCTCCTCGTTGTTCATCTTACAGAGATTATGGACGAGAGTACCCTTGTCACGGGCTTTGCCCTTCGGGATATCCTTTGCCTTGATCTGGTACATATTGCCCTGATCGGTAAAGGCACAGAGTTTGTCGGTATTCTTCATCATAACCGTATGCGGGATCTCCTGCAGGGTTTCCGGAGCAAGACGACCGTAGGAAGCACTGTCCATGGACTTGGCATAGCCGAAGCGGTCAACCAGAACATAGATATCCTCCTCCTTGACCTCCTCCACATAATTGGCAACCGTCATATTGCAAAGCTCGGTGCGTCTCGGTCTGCCAAACTGCTTTTTGTAGGTCGTCAGACGCTTTTTGATGACCTTGTGAAGCTTCGGGATGCTGCCAAGGATATCTTCGTACTCGGCGATGTTGGCAAGCAGTGTTTCATTCTCCTGATGCAGTTTCATCAGCTCAAGACCAACGAGGCGGCTGAGTGGCATCGCGAGGATCGCATCTGCCTGTCTCTCTGTGAAGGTAAGTGTCTGTGCCTGATATTCAGAATCCGGATTGCGAAAATTGATACCGTCTGTGATGCCGAGTGTCAGACAGAGTTTCGCCTGCTTAACGGAATTACTGCCGCGGAGGATCTCGATGATCAGATCGATCACATCTGTGGCAACGATCAGACCGGTGACGATTTCCTGACGATCCTTTGCTTTGGCAAGAAGATGCTCATATTCCTTTGTGTAAAGCTCCTCCTGGAAGTGAACAAATTCATCGATCACACCCTTCAACGTGAATGTAAACGGCTGTTTGTCCTTAACAGCAAGGAAATTGACACCGTAGGTATCCTCCAGTGCTGTCTTTTTGTAAAGACCATTCAGAAGGTTCTCGACGTTGCGGTCCTTCTTGACCTCAACGACAAGACGGATACCTTCCTTGGAGGATTCATCGCGGACGTCATAGATCTCATCAAAAACCTTATCCTTCGTGAGAGTCACAAGGGATTCCAAAAGTTTCTGCTTGTTGCCGGCGACGGTATATGGAATCTCGGTGATCACGATGTTCTTACGGCCATAGTCGCTGTCCTCAATCTCGGTTCTGGCGCGAAGTTTTAGCTTACCTTCGCCGGTTTCATAGATCGTGCGGATGTCATCGGCATTGGTAATGATCGCTCCGGTCGGGAAGTCAGGACCCTTAATGTACTGCATCAGCTCATAGGTGGAAATATCCGGGTCATCCATATAAGCGATCACGCCATCGATCACTTCGGAAGGGTTGTGTGGCGGAATGTTGGTTGCCATACCAACGGCGATGCCGGTCGTACCGTTCAACAGAAGATTAGGAAGAGTTGCAGGAAGTACAAGCGGCTCCTTCTCGCTTTCGTCAAAGTTTGGACCAAACGGGACGAGTCCTTTATCGAGATTGTCTAGCATCGTCATGGCTCCGGAGGAAAGACGTGCCTCTGTGTATCGCATCGCTGCGGCACTGTCACCGTCAATGGAACCGAAGTTACCGTGTCCGTCTACCAGAGGAATCGACAGAGAGAAATCTTCTGTCATATGTACCAGTGCATCGTAGATCGAGCTGTCACCGTGTGGGTGATACTTACCCATCGTATCACCGACGATACGGGCACATTTACGATGTGGCTTGTCCGGTGCAAGACCAAGTTCCTTCATAGCGTAGAGGATACGTCTCTGAACAGGCTTTAAGCCGTCCCGGATATCCGGCAGCGCGCGGGCGATGATAACGCTCACGGCGTAGTCGCGGTAGGAGTTGCGCATCTCCTCAGAAAAGTCTAATTGTATAATGGATGAATCCGTTGTTTTCATAATCATACCTCATTTTAAATATCAAGATTGGCGTATTTGGCTTCAGACATGATAAATTCACGTCTCGGTGGAACGTTGCTGCTCATCAGTGTGGTGGTTACCTCATCGGCATCGACCGTGTCACTGATCGAGATCTGGGCAAGGATACGGCTTTCCGGATCGAGCGTTGTCTCCCAGAGCTGTTCTGCGTCCATCTCACCAAGTCCTTTGTAACGCTGGATACCCGTGATCTTGTAGGATTTGTTCTTGCGGAACTTCTCCAGCTCAAAATCGTTAAAAACATAACGTGATAATTTCTTTTTGCCCTTTTTCTTTGTGGTGACCGGCTCGTCCGGCTCCTCATCCGGCGAGATCAGTCCGAGCGCGATATCCTCCTCGCGCTGCTTTGCTGCCTGGCTGACTGTCTCATAGTCGACCTTGTAAAGAGGCGGCAGACCGCGGTATATCTTGCCGGCGTAAATAAGCTCCGGCATAAAGCGGTAGAAGAAGGTCAGCAGAAGTGTACTGATATGGGCTCCGTCTACGTCGGCATCGGTCAGGATGATGATCTTATCATAACGGAGCTTACTGATATCAAAATCGTCGCCAATGCCGCAGCCGAAAGCGGCGATCATAGATTTGATCTCATTATTCAGAAGGATCTTCTCAAGCGTTGCCTTCTCGACGTTCAGGATCTTACCACGCAGCGGAAGTACAGCCTGTGTCTTGCGGTTACGGGCTGTCTTAACAGTACCGCCCGCAGAATCTCCCTCAACGATATAGACCTCGCATTCTTCCGGCTTACGGGAGGTGCAGGCGGCAAGCTTGCTCTTTGTGTCGACATCGTTGAGCTGTTTTAAGACAGCGGTTCTTGCCTTGTCGCCCGCCTTACGGGCGTTGTAGGATTTCATGGAGTTTTCGAGAATCGTACGCAGGATCTCAACATTCTTATCGAAATAGCGCTGGACCTCGGTGCTGAATACATCATCCACGGCAGTCTTGGCGTCGGTGTTGCCTAACTTTGTCTTCGTCTGGCCCTCGAACTGCGGATCCGGATGCTTGATGGATATGATCGCAACAAGACCGTTACGGATGTCCTTGCCGTCGAAGTTCTCGTCCTTATCCTTCAGTATGCCGAGCTCTCTGGCATATTGGTTCATCACGCGGGTGAGAGCAGTTTTAAAGCCGGTCACAAGAGTACCGCCGTCCACAACGTTGATACGGTTACAGTATGGATTGATCTGCTCCGTGAAGCTGGTCGTGTACTGAAATGCGACCTCTACCTCAATATCGCCGCTGGTTCCTTCAATATATATCGGTGTCGGGTGAAGTGTGACGGCATCGCGGTTGATATAGCTGACAAAGCTCTGAATACCAAACTCCTCCTGATAGGTGATGGTTTCGTTCTCTGCTTCGTTCGTATAGATCAGCTTTAGGTTCTTATTCAGAAAAGCAATCTCCTTGAGCTTTTTCTTGATGACATCCGGTTTAAAGGTGATCGTCTCGAAAATCTCGGCATCCGGATAGAAGATGACCTTTGTACCGGTGTTGGATTTGGCACACTTGCCGATGACAGGAAGCTGACCGCCCTCAAGCTTCGTCACGGGATGTCCTCCATCACGGTATTCATCGCGGTAAAGCTTCCCGTCTCTGCGGACCTCTACGATCATATGGGAGGAGAGGGCATTGACCACGGAAGAACCAACGCCGTGGAGACCACCGGATACCTTATATACCGTGCTGTTAAACTTGCCGCCGGCATGAAGAACGGTATAGACAACGCGAACGGTAGGGATCTTCTGGGTTGGATGGATGTCTACAGGGACGCCTCGTCCGTTATCCTCAATGCAGATGCCACCGTCCCTCTGCAGGGTAATATGTATCTCACTGCAAAAGCCTGCAAGCTGCTCATCAATGGAATTGTCTAAAATCTCCCAGATCAAGTGGTGCAGACCACGGGAACCGGTGGAGCCGATATACATGCCGGGACGTTTCCGAACAGCTTCCAGTCCTTCCAATACTACGATTTCTTTTCCGGTATACTCACTCATACTGTACTCCTTTTCTGTTTCGCACAAACATACATTCGTCATCCACCATACCATAAAAATGAAAAAAAAGCAACAAAACGCATGATCCGCCCGTGTTTTATCTTGCAAGCGGAGAATGTTTTTGGTATATTATGATGCGGGAGCATGAATGAAATGCTTCTCCGTGTTTGTTAAGCGTGCAATTATATAAAGGAAGGAAGTTTTACGGATGAAAAAGATACCATTTGTGACGAAGGAACAGGTCGAGGAGATTGCAAAGACATATCCGACCCCTTTCCATATTTATGATGAAAAGGGGATCAGAGAGAATGCAAGACGCCTTAAGGCAGCATTTGCATGGAATAAAGGCTACAGAGAGTACTTTGCGGTAAAGGCAACACCGAATCCGTTCATTCTGAAGGTTCTTCAGGAGGAAGGCTGTGGCGTTGACTGTTCATCCCTGACAGAATTGATGATGTCTGAAAAGTGCGGTTTTTCAGGCAGTGACATTATGTTTTCTTCCAATGTGACACCGGCAGAAGAATATGTAAAGGCAAAGCAGCTTGGTGCATTTATCAATCTGGATGATATTACACATATTGATTTCCTGAAGGACTGTGCAGGCATTCCTGAGACGATCTGCTGCCGTTATAATCCGGGTGGAGTATTCCAACTTGGAACAGATATCATGGATAACCCGGGAGATGCCAAGTACGGTATGACAAAGGAGCAGATGATCGAGGCATTTAAGCGTCTGAAGGAGCTTGGCGCAAAGCGTTTTGGTATCCATTCCTTCCTTGCCAGCAATACCGTATCCAACGATTATTATCCGACACTGGCAGGTATTCTGTTTGAGCTTGCTGTTGAGTTAAAGGAAAAGACCGGTGTAGATATTGCATTTATCAATCTCTCCGGCGGTGTAGGTATTCCATATACACCGGATAAGGAGCCAAATAATATCGAGATCATCGGCGACGGTGTGCGTCAGAAGTTTGAGGAGATCATGGTTCCGGCAGGTCTTGGTGATGTTGCGATCTTTACCGAGCTTGGTCGTTTCATGCTGGCACCTTATGGAGGTCTTGTAACAAAGGCGATCCATGAGAAGCATATTTATAAGGAATATATTGGTGTAGATGCCTGTGCGGCAAATCTGATGCGTCCGGCAATGTATGGTGCATATCATCATATTACCGTGCTCGGAAAGGAAGATGCACCATGCGATCACAAGTATGATGTAACGGGATCTCTGTGCGAGAACAATGATAAGTTTGCTATTGACCGTATGCTTCCGAAGATCGACATGGGTGATTATCTGTTTATCCATGATGCAGGAGCACATGGCTTTGCAATGGGATATAACTACAATGGACGCCTTCGTTCTGCAGAGCTTCTTCTGAAGGAAGATGGAAGTGTGCAGATGATCCGTCGTGCAGAAACGCCGGCTGACTATTTTGCAACTTTTGATTTCTGTGATATTCTGAAATAAGATCATATTTCAATGGAATAATGTTTCAAATTTAACACCTTTTTTCAAAAAGGTGTTAAATTTTTTGCAAAAAACTCCGATACACATATAGAGATCATGAAAATGTATAAATTTAGGTGGTGATATTTATGAGAATTGATGCATATAATCAGGTCAGTCAGATTTATCAGGCATCCAGACCGCAGAAGGTCGCAAAGAAAAGCGAAACCACTGTAAGGGATCAGTTTACGGTATCCAGCAAAGGCAAGGATTACCAGACAGCGAAGAAGGCACTTGCAGCAGCTCCTGACATCAGAGAGGAGAAGGTTGCAGCATTAAAGGAACAGATTGCATCCGGCAGCTACAATGTGTCTGCTCAGGAGATTGCAGATTCTGTTGTGAGCAAGTTTTTTGATTCAAGCATCTGATGAGGAATGAGGTAACCCATTGGCAAGTTTAATGGAAGAATTGATTACTGTTCTCGGACAGGAGAAGGAGATCTACGAGAAGCTGATCCCAATCTCCGAGCGTAAGACGGCAATATTGATCAGGGAGGATCTGCCGGAGCTTCAAAAGATTACGGACGAGGAGCAGAGCCTGTTGGATGCGGCATACGCAGCAGACAGGAAGCGAGAGAAGATCATCGCGGATATCGGTGTTGTTTTAAACAGGGATCCAAAGGAACTGGATCTTACAACACTGGCAAAGCTGATGGCGAGGCAGCCTGCAGAGAAGAAACGGCTCAGCGAGCTTCATGATTCACTGAAGTCGGTGATGCAGCAGCTTGTCAATGTCAATCAGCGCAATAAAGAATTAATCGAAAATTCCCTAGAAATGATTGAATTCAATATGAATTTTATTCAAAGTACACGGATGTCACCGGGGAGCAATAATTACAACCGCAATGCGTCAAGCAGCTACGGGATCGATATGGGACCGGGCGCTTTTGATGCCAAGCAGTAATTATTCCGAACCAGCACTTTCGCTGGTTCAGACCAATGATTTGGGGCGCTGGAGGCATTCGCTTTTTCCATTTATAAGGGAGAGCTTAAGATAGAGATAGAAAGGTGCAGGTAATCGTATGGGAAGCTTATTTACCAGCTTTAATACCGGTGTGTCTGGGCTTCACACAGCCCAGTCGGGATTAAACACCACATCCCATAATCTTGCCAATGTCAAGACAAAGGGATATACGAGACAGCAGAATATACAGACGGATCGTTATTACCAGAATGTCAAGGTGGCAGTCGATGGCTCACAGATCCAGACGGGACTTGGAACAACCGTTTCTGCCATCCGCCAGATCAGGGATGCGTTTCTGGACAAGGAGTACCATCTGGAAACAGGACGTAAGGCATTTTACGAGAAGTTGTCAGAGACATCTGGAGAGATCGAGGATATTTTCGGCGAGACGGAGGGCATGGAGTTTCGTAATAATCTCCAGTCTCTGTGGAATGTGATGCAGGAGATGGCAAACAATCCGGAGGACATCACCAAGAGACGGCTTTTTGTTTCAACGGCAGAGTCTTTCCTGGAGACGGCACAGAACATCTACACCCAGCTCAATACATATCAGGTCAGTCTGAATAAGGAGATCAGTGACCAGGTCGACCGGATCAATACGATTGGCGAGACAATTGCTTATTACAATAAGGAGATTGCGAAGATCGAGGCAGGCGGCGTGGAGAATGCCAACGATTACCGTGATGCAAGAAACCTTCTTCTGGATGAGCTGGCAACCTACACGAACTTCAATTATCAGGAGGATGAGAAGGGCAGCATCCAGGTGTATATCGAGAATGCATTGTTTGTGGATGCGGGAGTCAGCTATCATCTTGGCTGTGAGAAGATTCCAGAGAATGGCTTCTACACGGTGCGCTGGATGGATAACGGATATGGTGATGCGTTTGATACCTCAGAGGCATATTCCACGGAGCGAAAGACTGATGTCGGCTCTCTGCGTGGTATCTTGACGGCAAGAGGTCTTAAAATCGCCAACTACTCGGATATTCCGGATCAGCCGCAGAAAGAGGATTTCATTGACAACAAGGGTGTGTTTGACGAGACCGCATACAAGGTTGCACAGAATAAATACGAGGCGGCGGTTTCCGCTTATAATAATACAACGGGCAATTCGATCATTACGCAGATCCAGGCACAGTTTGACCGTCTGATCCATAATGTTGTGACAAAGATCAATGATGCATTTGCACCAAATATCGAGATCAAGGGAGATCAGGTTGATCTCGGTACGGTAACGAAAGGCATGACAGCAGACGGGGAAGACTTTGATATGACAAAGCTTACCGGCGGAAAGTACAAGGTGTTGGATGTGATCAATTGTCCGGTCGGGGCGGATGATCATGAGACAATCGGCACAGAGGTATTTTCAAGAGGGCAGATCGATCGTTATCAGAAGATTACCCTGAACGGACAGATCTATGGAAAGGATGCGGACGGCAACGATATTCCACTGGCACAAAAGACCGTAGATGCGGACGGCAATGAGACATATACATTGTATCTGTATAATGAAGAGAATGAAAGCGATATCGACTGGATGTACACGCTCAACAGTATGGTGATCAACAAGGAGCTGACCGCCGATTACTCCCTGCTGGAGGTTAAGGCGAATCCGGAGCTGGGACTGGATGGAGCGTATGCATTCGGACAGAATCTGTTTCAGGATCTTTTACATTCCTGGGATGAGGATCTGGGAGTTCTTGATCCGAACTCACAGGCATCCTACAATTTCGACGATTATTACACCAATATGATCGGTGGTCTTGGCATTCGCGGAAACGACTGGAATAACATGGTCGATTACCAGACGTCTCTGGCGGAGAGCATAGAGGACAAGAGGCAGCAGGTGGCCGGTGTTTCCTCGGATGAGGAGCTTGTCAATATGATGAAGTATCAGCATGCATACAATGCGGCGTCCCGTTATATTAATACCATCGACAGTATGTTAGAGACGCTGATCGAACGACTCGGATAGGAGGAAGAATATGCCATCTACATTTTTTGGATTAAATATAGCGACATCAGGCATGAATGCCTATAACATGGGCTTAAATACAACGGCGCATAACATTTCCAACCGCAACACCAAGGGATACAGTAAGCAGTCTGTTGAGCAGAAGGCAGGGATTCCGCTGAGTCTGCGCACTTCATACGGTATGCTTGGTACCGGTGTGGAGGTTACGGATATTGTCAGCAGCCGTGATGATTACTATGACTATAAGTACCGTAAGAGCAATTCGGTTTATGGAAGATACAGTACGTTAGATCATTATCTGCAGGATATTCAGGGATATCTTTATTCCAAGGATGCAGAGTCCGGCGGTATCACCAATGCACTGGATGATTTCTTTAAGACCGTGACGCAGCAGACAACAGATGCATCTGATACCACGATGCGTCGTCAGGTATCCGGATCCGCCGATACGCTGATGAATTTTATCCGTGAGACAGCCGATAATCTGCAGACGGCACAGAAGGAGATCAATGCACAGGTGAAAAGCGCCGTGGACAAGATCAATTCCTATGCCGGACAGATTGCTTCCCTGAATAAGCAGATCAATACACTGGAGGTAAATGGTGGTTCTGCAAACGATCTGAGAGACCAGAGAGCAAAGGTGATTGATGATCTTTCTGCTCTGGTTGATGTGGAGGTCGAAACATCTGTCCCGAAAGACGGACAGGGCACAGAAGAATTTCTTGTATTTATCGGTGACAGTGTACTTGTCGATACGTATATGACGAATCAGATCGAGCTTGTGGCCAAAACGACCAAGGACAACCAGACGGATTACGATGGTCTTTATGAACTTCGCTGGAAGAACGGACAGGATTTCAATATGCGCAGCAGCATTCTCGGAGGAGAGCTGCAGGCACTGTTGGAGATGAGAGACGGTAATAATTCCGAGAACTTTTCGGCAACGCTGACCGGATATACAAAGGGTTCTGCACAAAAAGCGGGAACGATCACGCTGAAGGCTTCCCAGGCTGACGGCGCATGCAGTGACAGCTCCTGGGATCTGTCGAAGCTTAATATTCCGGAAAGCGACGGAAAGCTTAAGATCTACAATTATGAATTTGAATATGATTCCTTTGAGGTATCTGTCAGCGCCGATGGAAGTTATGAATATACATTTACTTTAAAGAAGTCGTTAAATGAAGGACAGAGTGGTCATTTAGAAACCGCCTTGAACAGAGACAAGACTACCTCCACAATCGGAGACGATGTTGGATTTCGAGGCATTCCTTATTATATGGCACAGCTGAATGAGTTTGTGCGTACCTTCTCTGCCAATGTCAATCAGATCCAGAATACCGGATATGATCTTTATCAGGAAAAGGGCTGTGATCTTTTCGTGGCGGCTCCGCTTGCGGATGGAACAGAGTATGAGATGGCAGAGCTTTTGTACAATAAGACGGAGGGCTGTTATTATCTGAACGGCGAGGCGCAGAAGGGTCTTGCCGGCGCGGATGTGGTCTATACCTTCTCTTCGAAGACGCAGAAAGGACAGAAGCTGTCTTACTACAGCATGACCGCATTAAATGTACAGGTATCGGAGGATGTGTTGAGCGATGGAAAGAAGCTGGCGTTTTCTACGGAAGCCAATGCCGGTGTAGCTTCCTTTGATAATCTCAGCAGATTTTCGGCACTGCGGGAGGATAATACTATGTTCAAGCAGGGAATGCCATCCAACTTCCTTGCGATTATGACGGCAGCAGTCGGTGTCGATGGTACAAAGATCAATGACTGCACCACCAATTCCAAGAATATTGTGGATGGGGTCGAGAACCGCCGTTTATCCAAGTCCGGCGTTGATGAAGACGAAGAAGGAAAGAACATGATCGAGTATCAGAATCTTTTGAAATATCAATATCGTGTCATTTCGGTAATGAATGAGGTACTGGACCGCCTGATCAATTCAACAGGTGTATAAGACAGAAGGAGCGTGTGAAATATGAGAGTAACCAATTCAATGATATCCAACAGTGCGCAGACGCATATTGGAAATGCCAAGAGCAGTCTTTTGAAATACGAGGAGCAGTTTACTTCCGAGAAAAAGATCCAGAGACCATCGGATGATCCGACGGTGGCAGTACGTTCCTTAAAGTACCGTAGTACCATATCCCAGATCAAGCAGTATGTGGAGAAGAACGTGGAGGACGGTCTTTCATGGATGGATACGACAGAGTCTGCCATGAAGAATATCAACTCCATTCTGGTCAACATGAAGGGATATCTTGATCAGGGTGCCAATGACTATCTGGCGCAGGACGAGCGTAATTCCGTATTATCCGTATTAAAGCAATATGTTTCCTCTGTGTTTGAGGATGAGGCAAATGCGGATTATTCCGGAAGATATGTGTTTACCGGTTATCGTACGGACACATCACTTCTGTTTGATGAATCCACGAAGAATCTGGCATATGACATCAAGGAGAACTTCAAGTACACAGATATCGGAACGGTCAATGTTGTTACCGGTACGGTGGAGTACAAGAAAGGAGCAGATGCGCAGAATTATGCAGACCAGATGGCTGCCATTGAGAAGAAATCCTTCTATAAAGTTCAGCTTGCATATAAGAATTGTTCCGCAGCCTCCTATGCTTCTGTCAAGGATGGCAAAGATGCAGCAGAGAATTATGTGACACTGACGACAAGCTATAAGGGCACTGACGGAAAGGATGTCGAGAAGGTCTATAAGTCGGTGACAAGGGCTTCAACAGATGCGAATGCCTATGAGGTTGGCGATGATGAGGTCATTTACCTTTATGATACCGGAGAGATGCTGATCGGCAAGAATGTTTATACAGAGATTCAGGAGAATCAGGCTGATTTCCGGGCAAATTACTGCAAGACGGAGTTTGACAAGAGCGATATCCGCCCGGAGATGTACTTCGAGTGTCAGAGCTACAATAAGGTTTCCAAGAAGGAAACAACATATGCGGATCCGGATGGACAGGAGATCAAGTATGAAGTAAACTTCAGCCAGAATATGACTGTGAATACACAGGCGAGAGATGCGATTGATACGGATATTTACCGTGTGATCGATTATCTGAGCAATGCGATCGCCGATGTCGATGAGGTGGAGAGCCGCATTGCGAATGCAGACAAGATGATCGCCAACACCACGGATCCGGATGAGTTAGAGAAGCTCAATGCGTATAAGGAGTCGCTGGAGACGGAGAAGTCTCTTCGTGTCACGGTGATGACCGAGGCGTTTGGCAAGGGACTGACCATGGTAGATACAACACAGAAGAAGCTGAATGTTGCAGTGGCAGATCTCGGTACACGCTATGATCGTCTGAAGCTTACATCCGATAAGCTTGCAGATCAGAAGGTTGATGTTGAAGAGCAGCTTTCCAACAATGAGGATGTTGATATTTCGGATGCCTACATCAATCTGACTCAGGCAGACAATCTGTATCAGTATGCTCTGACAGCCACATCAAAGATCCTTGGCAATACATTGTTGGATTATATTTAATATGATGGGCTGAAAGCAGATCGTTGCAAATTGCCCGGTAATGGAGTGAGACGTGGTATTATTTTACAAAGAAAAGAGGGTGAACTATGTTAATTGATACAAGATATTTTGGGGAGATCGACATGGACGAGAAGAAGATCGTTCATTTTGAACATGGATTATTCGGTTTTGAGGAGTACAAGGACTATACGATTCTGTACGATTCGGAGAGTGAGAAAGAGCCGTTTTTCTCATGGCTGCAGTGCACGACAGAGAAGTCACTTGCCTTTCCGGTCGTGAATCCGCTGAAGGTAAAGTCCGACTATGATCCGGTGGTGGAGGATGAGCTGATGAAATCACTCGGTGAGTTCGGCGAGGATGATCTGGTGGTTCTTGTACTGGCAACGATCCCGCCGGAGGTTCAGAAGACATCGGTGAATCTGAAGGCACCACTCATTATTAATGCAGGCACCAGAAAGGGTGTACAGCTTGTTGCAGACAATCAGGACTATGAGATAAAGCATTATCTTATGGCACAACATTAAGGAGGTGCAGATATGCTGGCATTAGCGCGCAAGAGCAATGAATCCATAATGCTTGGAAATGACATAGAGATCACGGTTCTGGAGATCAAGGGTGATCAGGTAAAGCTTGGAATCAAGGCACCGAAATCAGTACCGATCTACCGTAAGGAGATTTACCTGCAGATCCAGGAGGAGAACCGGCAGGCAGTTCGGGAGGTAGATGTAGAAGCTGTCAAAAATCTGTTTGGTGGTCAGCAATAGGCGTATTTGTGGAGAAATTTGGAGGGAGATGTAATGATTTCCCTCCTTTTTGCCGATATAGTATCCAGAAGTAACAAATTTAGATAAGCACACGGAGGTGTTAGGGATGAAAATCGAAGGATTGGGAAGTGTTAAGACAGGCACGGAAGGAGATTTTGACACTGTGAAACCGGTAGAAAGTACGACTGGCAGAGGGACGGCATCGCCGATAACGGCGCCGATCGTCACGAAGGTAGTGACCGAAACGGGAGCACCGATGGGGGGGCAGGAAGGCGGAGAAACGGAACAGTCCGGCGCAAAGGATCCGACACAGAAGACCATTGATGCCATGATGTCAGAAGCCAATCAGAAGCTCAGCAAGACAAGATGTGAGTATTCCTATGATGAACCGACCAGAAGAGTTTCTATTAAGGTTTATGATAAGGAGACGGATCAGCTGATCCGCGAGGTGCCACCGGAGAAGTCTCTGGAGGCATTACAGAAGATCTGGGAATTAGCCGGCATCATCGTTGATGAGAAGAGATAAAGGTTTTTTAGAAAGGGAGGGTTATTATGCCACTTAGAATGACGGGAATGACTTCAGGACTCGATACAGATTCCATTGTTTCTGCGTTGATGGAGGCACAGACAACCAAGAAGACAAAGGTCGAAAATAAGAAAACGAAGCTGGAGTGGACACAGAATATCTGGACAGGTCTGAACAAAAAGCTCTACAGCTTTTATACGGATTCTGCCGGAAAGATGCGTTTCCAGTCAAGCTACCAGACCAAGAAGGCAGCATCTTCCGATGCTTCCATATTGACAGCAACAGCACAGTCAAGTGCGTCCAGCGGTTCTTACACGGTTAAGGTTAACCAGCTTGCAGCTGCACAGTATGTGACAAGTGCGAAGGTTTCTGCCAAGTCAACCGATGCCTCCGGTAAGGTAACAGAGAGCAAGGTGACATCTGACACGAAGCTGTCTGCTCTTGGCTTTGATACAGAGGGAGATACCACGATTGAGATTACAGCCGGTGAGAAAACGATCAATCTGAACGTGGATGAAACTACCACAGTCCGTGATTTTGTCAATGCACTAAAGGATGCCGGTCTGAATGCGTCCTTTGATGAGAAGCAGGGACGTTTCTTTATCAGTGCAAAGGAGAGCGGAGCAGACGGTAAGTTTACGATCACCAGCAAGACGATGACCGGAGAGCAGGTTGCAGCACAGAACAAGCTGATGGACTCGGTGGATTATTCAAATTTGTCTTCCGGTGATCAGGACACGGTCAAAAAGATCCTCAGTGATCTTAAGAACGCACAGGATACCAGTGCTGCAGCAGATGCAGAGAAGAGTCTGCAGGATATCTCAGACCGCACGGCGAAGGAGAAGGCAACAGAGTATTATAAGAACAAGCTTACGGATGATATGCTTTCCAAGTACAAGTACGAGACAGATGGCACGGATGGCAACGGTGATGCACATAAAGCCGGAGATATCGATTACAGTAAAGTGAAGCAGGCATTGCAGGAGGCTGGTCTGGACAATAATGTCTACACAGAAAGTGATCGTCTGATCGTACTGAAGCAGAAAATCATCGAGCCTGCCGTGACAGAAAAGCTCGCTTCTGAGGAATATACCGGTAAGATTGACAACGCAGTGACAAGCGGTCTGGGGGATGCAGGCATCGAGAAGCAGAGTGAACGCTACGCAACGATCAGTCTTGCCGTGAATGGTTATGCGCAGGCAATGAAGGATGGCACAGAGCAGTCAAAGGAATCAGCACTGAAGCTTCTTGGTATGGATGATATTGACGGTTCTGCGGTCAAAGAGAGTGCAGATGGTACCGGCATGGTTGTTATCGAGGCAGCTGATTCTATTGTGCAGGTCAATGGTGCAACGCTGACCAGCAGCAATACAACACTGGATGTCAATGGACTGTCCCTGAATCTGGTCTCTGCCTCTGACAGGGAAGTAAAGGTTACCGTATCCAATGACAGCACTGCTGTTTATGATGCGATCAAGGACTTTGTAGAGCAGTATAACTCCGCATTATCGGAGATGAATAAGTATTATTATGCAGATTCTGCCAGAGGATATGATCCGCTGACCGACGATCAGAAGGAAGCAATGTCCGATGAGGAGGTAGAAAAGTGGGAAACAAAGATCAAGGATTCCCTGCTTCGTCGTGATTCAACACTCAGCGGTATTCTGGAGACCTTCCGTACTTCCCTCACCGGTATTACGGTGAAGGCATCCGATGGTAAGACATATTCTCTTGCAAACCTCGGTATTACAACCGGTAAGGATTATAAGGAATATGGTCTGCTTCATATCAAGGGCGACGAGGATGACACTGATTATGCAGATTCCGAGAATACATTGCAGTCCATGATCAACAGTGATCCGGATATTGTCATGGAGGTTATGTCAGGAATCGCATCGAACCTGTACAATAATATCAACAAGAAAATCTCTACCACCACAACGATGAAGAGTGCGTTGTCCTTCTACAATGACAAAGAGATGACAAAGCAGATGACGCAGTACAAGAAAGACATCAAATCGTGGGAGACGAAGCTGTCTGACATGGAGGATCGTTATTACAAGCAGTTTTCCGCAATGGAGACAGCACTTTCCAAGCTTCAGTCGCAGCAGAATTCGTTGGCAAGCTATCTTGGCAGCAACTAGGATTTGCAGGTGCGTATAAGAGGAATTCAAAAGGGAAATAATTCGCAGAGTTTCGGAATAGCTTTAAAGCAGGATCTCTGCCGGGAAATGGAGTGACATATGGCAACATTTAACAGAGCAGCACAGATGTATCAGAAAAATGCCGTACAGACAGCGTCGCCGGCAAAGCTTACCCTCATGCTTTATGATGGAGCAGTGAAGTTTACAAACATTGCGATCGAAGCCATCGAAGCGGGGGATATTGAGAAGGCTCATAATAATATCGTGAAGGCACAGAACATTATCGTAGAGTTTCGTTCCACACTGGATATGAAGTACCCGGTGGCAAAGGATTTTGATGTGGTTTACGATTATATTTACCGCCGTCTGGTGGAAGCCAACATGAAAAAGGACAAGGACATTCTGGTGGAAGCACTGAAGCATATCAAAACCATGCGGGATACATGGAGAGAGGTTATGAAGCTGAATAATGTTTCATAACAAAGGAAATGAGGAAAATGATGGATAATATAGGAGTGTATGTTTCTGCATTGCAGGAATCCTTACAGAAGAAGCTGGATGTGCTGCTCGAGCTTTTAAAACTGACAAAGGAGCAGGGTGCGATCCTGAAGGAGAAGGAGCCGGATATGGATCGGTTTGATGAGATCATTCAGGAGAAAGCAAAGCTTTTGGACAATATGGAGACATTGGATCGGGGATTTGATGCATTATTTGCGAAGGCTGGTGATACGCTCAAGAATAACAAATATGAGTATCAGACACAGATCACCGAGATGCAGAATCTGATCCGCAGCATTACGGACACCGGCGTGCAGATAGAGGGACAGGAACATCGCAATAAGACGGCGTTCCAGCAGTATCTTACCGGTGCCAGACATGAGATTAAGGAATTTACGGTTAATAATCATGTGGCCAACAGTTATTATCACAATATGGCCAACCAGCATCAGTCCTGGCAGTCCTATTTTCTGGACCAGAAGAAATAAACAACACCCCCCGGACGCAAATGTCCGGGGGTTATTCTTTGAAAGACTATTGGCAAATCGATATTTTGGGTGTGGAAAGTTTAGGTGAATAATTGATAGCTTGACCGGAAAGGAAAAACGATGATTTACAAATGTTTAATGGCGTATCTTATGATCAATCTTGCCGTGCTGCTTCTCTATGGACTGGACAAATGGAAAGCGAAGAACCACCGATGGCGGGTCTCGGAGGCTGCACTGATGATGGCAGCCGTTTTCGGCGTTTTCGGTGCATATGGCGGTATGCATCTGTTTCATCACAAGACGCAGAAGCCGAAGTTTTATATCGGCGTTCCGGTAATCTTTGTCGTGGAGCTTATGCTTTTCGTAGTATTTGCGGTTACATTTCATTAGAAAAATAACATGCCAAGATGATAGACAATGAAGGATACGATCAGAGCGGCTGAGATCGTCTCATAGAGCAGAGTAAATTCCGTACATGACGTTGTCATTGTCATGGGGGTATGATAAAATATGGGCATGAATAACAGGAAATTATATATGTAATACCATAAAGATAACGAGGGGTCGGTGGGTACAGACGGTATATGGGAATAGACAGAGATAGGATGGATAGAATGAGGGAGGGATCGGCATGAAACGAATCCGGAAAAGATGCATTGTGTGGCTGCTGACACTCTCTTTATGGATTACCGGTGGGATATATCCGGGTAGCATCACAAAGCAGGTCAAGGCGGCAGACACGCAGGGGGAAACAGAACATGAGCCGGAGATTGCCTCGGATGCAGTATGGCTTTCGAAGGAGGAGACAGGCAGTCTGCCGCTTACAATGGAGATGCCGGATTTATACTATACAGCCGGACAGGACGAGGCACTCAGTCTGAATGTACAGGCGGAAGGAACCGGAGAGTGGCGGTATGTTTTCCATGTGGAACTGGATGAGTGGACGGGATACAGCTGGGAAGAAGTGGTTATATTTAACGGTCCGGGTGCAAGCCTCGATGAGAATAATGTATGGCATATGAGTCAGGAGCATTATCATTATTTCCGTAAGGGAAGGACATACCGTTTTGTTTTTCAGGTGTCCCGGATGAACGGTGTGACCGATTACGATATACAGTATTCGCTCCATGCAACGACGAATGCCGGCTGTGAAAATGGCGTGATCTGGCGGAAGGGCGTCAGTGAATGTCATCCGGATGACACGGAAGAATATGCTGTGATCGAAGGGTATGAGGGCGATGAAGTAATCTGGCGTATGCCGTCAGAAATCGGCGGCTATCCGGTTCGTTATGTGGAGCTTCGCTTCCAGCAGGAGAATAACAATGTGCAGGTGGTCATGGTGGATGCCCCGGTTATGATTAACTATGGATTTAATCGTTTCCCTGCGGTAAAGGACGTCTATCTGATGAACGACAAAATCAATCTGATGAATACCTATTGTTATGCAGATGATTTTGTGATCCATTGTTACGCCGGAGGTGGGGCAGAGAGGGAATGTAAAGGGAACAGGATCACCTATCAGATTCTGGGGGAGGAGACGCTGCATACGCCGGAGCCAACGGCTGCACCAACGGCTTCCCCGAAGGTGACACCGAATCCAAAGCCTCTTCCGACTGCGGTTACCATGTCTGCGATTGACTGCCTGTACCGTGTCAATGAGCAGGATGAGGTGACAATCTTAAAGTATACCGGAAGTGCGCAGAATCTGGTTATATCCCGGATTGATGGAATGAATGTCACGGCAATTGCGGAGGGAGCCTTTCAGGAGAAAAAGCGCCTGCGGAAAGTTGAACTGCCGGATACACTTCGGGAGATCGGAGAGAAGGCATTTTATGAAAGCGGTATTGAGAGCATTGCGCTGCCGGAATCTGTGGAGAAAGTCGGAAAAGAAGCGTTCAGCCATTGCTACAGTCTGACAGCGGTTCAGGCGGGAGACCACATCCGGGAATGGGGCTGTAATGCACTTGATTATACTGCTTATATGGATGATGAGGCAAACTGGAAGGACGACATGCTGATCGTTGGAGGCAGTCTTATCTTGTACCGGGGGGATGCGGAAATATTGACGATCCCGGAGGGGATTACGACTCTGGGAGATTATTTTATACCGTATTCTCCCAATATGCGTTATGTTTTTCTGCCCAAAAGTCTGTATTATATTGGCGAAGGAGCATTTGCAATGACCAGCCTGATGGGAATGGAAATTGCAGCCGATGATCTGCGGGTGATCGGTAAGGATGCATTTTTTTGGACAAGTATTCGGTCATTGTATTTGTCCGGCGATTCGGTAGAGATTCAGGAAGGGGCATTTCGTTATTCTTCCGTGCATTCTCTTCAGATTGCGGCGAAAAATGTGATCATCGCTGAAAATGGTTTTAAGGATTCCGAAAAAATAATGGATATGCTTGTACTCCCTGACCTGACAAAAGATATTTGCAACTTCTTAAAAAATGGGAACGGTGCGAAACAGCTTGCATTTACTAATGTCTCTGCCGGACAGTTTGAGAAGATCTTAAAGGAAAACGGAGGAGCGGATCTGATGGAAAAGGCAGATGCCGTCTACGTTCCGTTTGCAAGAGAGGAGCTGTCCGATCCCGATCTGCTGGAGGACAGTAATGTATTCTATCAGGGAGAGTGGCATCTGGTACGTTATATGATGCAGAATCATGCGGAAGAGATTTACGCGGTCAGGGATGGTGAGACATGTCCACAGCCTGGAATGGCAGATGTATATAGTTATCCTCCGATTGGTACTGTGCTCTATCACAAGGGCTATGATCTGAACGGGGATGGTGAGCCGGATGAACTGCCGGAGAAGGTGACAGAGAATCTGGTTATACAATGTCTGTATGAGATTGCAGAGAAGGAACATACCTGGGAGTTAGTGGATATAACCTATCCGGAAGGAGATTGTGAGGAGCCGTCGGAGTCGCGGTATCGCTGCGGCGGCTGCGGAGAAGAGAAGACGGAGAAGTTGGCAGCACTGGGACATGACTATGAGAAGGAGTGGACGGTTGATCTGGCGGCAACCTGTACGCAGGCGGGGATCAAATCGCATCACTGCAGGAGAAGTACATGCGATAAGCTGGGAGCGGTTACGGTAATCCCAAGTCTGGGTCATCAGTGGGATAACGGAGTTGTGACGAAGCAGCCTTCCGCGAAAGAAAAGGGCATTAAAACATATACCTGCCGTCAGTGCGGGGAGATCCGCACCGAGGAGATTTCATGGACATCGACACCGCAGCCGACAAAGCTTCCGGAAACAAAACCGCCGGCTGCTTCCATGACGCCGGCTGCTTCCATGACGCCGGTGCCGGTCAGAACGCCGGAGCAGTCTGCAACGCCGTCGACGGAACCAACCAGACAGCAGGAGCAGACAACGTCGTCTGACGGGGATAATACGGCGGGAGCGGGCAGTTCATTAACAGACAATACTTTACCGGCAGCTTCTGTAAAGCCGGCTTCCTCCGATAAGAAAAACAGAAACAGCACATCGGGTGTCTCATTGAAAAAGAGCGGTGGTATAAGTAGAAAAACACTTTCTGCGCCGGTGATCCGCATCCAAAAGAAAAAGCAGGGGAAGCTACGCTATCTTGTGATCAAATTGACCAAATATCAGGGGGATCATGTGCAAATCTGTTACCGAAAGAAGAAAACAGGAGCCTGGGTGCGTCTGGCAATGAAGTATGACACGCTGAAGAAGAAAGAGGAGATATTCCGGATCCGCTATCTTTCGACAAAGGGCTCGCTGTATGTGAAGGTACGGACCTGGAAGAAAAGCGGCAGCAAGAGAGTGTACAGTGCGTATTCGAGACAAAAGCAGATCCGCCTGACGGATAAATGGGAAAAGACGATTTGTGGAGGACACGGTAAATGAAGGTACGATGGAAAGCGAAAATTGCATATCTGCTCACAGCAGGCTTATGTCTGGCAGGAGCCGCGGACATTATGATACCGGTGGTGCATGCACAGATAGAGCATGTGCAGGAAAGCAATGCGGTGGACAACCGGTGTTTTCAAACACTTTCGGATGTTTCCACATTGACGGCAGCAGACTGCATTTACAGTGTGGATGACAAAGACGAGGTCACGATCCTTAAATACACCGGAAATGCTAAAAAGCTGATCATGACGGAGATTGATGGCAAAAAGATCACGGCAATCGGTGATGGAGCTTTCGAGGAGCAGGGGCAGTTAGAAGTGGTTCAGTTTCCGGATACCCTGCGGTCCATTGGCTGCAAGGCGTTTTACCATTGTGGCTTCCAAAGTATTATATTGCCCGATTCGCTGGAAACTGTCGGTGATGAGGCGTTTAATGTGTGCATTGGATTAACGCAGATTAAGGCTGGTCCCAATATCCGGAAATGGGGATATCATGTGATCGATCAGACAATGTATACAGATAACGAAGCAAACTGGAAGAATGACATTCTGATGGTGGGAGAACAGTATGCGATCGAACACAGATGGGAACAGGAGATCATCAATATTCCGGAGGGAGTAACGACGATCGCCGATAATTTTATAATTTTTAGTTCAGAGCTTCATTATGTTTATATGCCGGAGAGTGTGAAATATATCGGGGAGGGAGCGTTTGCATGCTGCCCGTATCTGAAGAGTGTTGAATTTGCCGGGAATGATCTGCGTCTGATCGGGGAGGAAGCATTTCAGTCGACACAACTGGAAAAGGTATATCTGTGCGGAGAGTCGCTCGAGATCGGAGCGAGAGCGTTTCAGAACTGTACCGGGTTAAAATACATGCAGATCGATGCCGGGCATGTTACTCTTGGACAGGATTTTATCAGTGACATACCGGAGGGGAGGATGGAGCTTTTGGTACTTCCGGAGTTGACACAGTCTGTCTGTGATATTATGATGGATAAAGCAGTGTCAAAGAAGCTGGCTTTGACGGACACCTCCGCAGAAGCTTTTGAATCGGTCTGTCGGGAGGCAGGGACAGGATTTTTAAATAATCTGGAAGAAATCGATCTTCCGTTTGCAAAGCAGGCACTTGCGGATTCCTCACTGCTGGAGGAACATAACGCGCTCTATCAGGGAGAGTGGCATCTGGTACGCTATCTGATCCGTCACTACATGGAGGCAGAATATATCGTAAAGGAAGGGGAAAACTGTCCGTATCCGCTGATCGGGGATTCGTATTGTTATCCGCCTGTCGGGACGAGCCTGATCAATCTCAGGTGGGATCTTGACGGGGACGGTGTGGCGGACAGACTGCCTGGTGTTGTGACAGAGGATATTACGGCGAAAGCCCTTTATGAGATTGAAGAGGCAGCACATGACTGGCAGCTGATTGAGACAATCTGGAACACGGATGACTGCGATTCCTTTGGTATGGCAAAGTACGTTTGTCTGAACTGTGGGGAGCAAAAGGAGGAGCTTGCCACGCCGCGTTGGCATGATATTTCCGAGGAATGGACGATCGATCAGGAGGCAACCTGTACGAAGTCCGGAAGCAAGTCACATCATTGCAAACGAAGCGGCTGCAATGAGAAGGAGAACGTCACTGTCATACCGGCTACCGGTCACAAATGGGATAACGGTGTGGTGACAACAGAGCCAACTGGTGAGACGGATGGAGTCCGGACATATACCTGCAGCCGATGTGGAGGAACACGGACGGAGGCGATCGCCAGACTTGCGACGCCACAGCCGGTGATCACAACCACACCGCAGCCGACAGACTCTTCCGGGACACCACATCCGGCAGAGCCCTCCGGAGTGCCGCAGCCAACGGCTTCCTCTGATGTGCCACAGCCGGGTGACGGGGCTAAAGCCTCGGCTATCCCGGAAACCGGAGATCAGACAGCTCAGCCATTGTCACCATCCGGAGATCCGTCAGATCCTGTGGCAACACCTGCAGATGGAGGAACGTTGCCGGGAGGAAACAGCACCAATGGCGGTAACAACGTAGCCAAGAAATTTCCGGCACCTGTCGTGCAGGTGCAGAAGAAAAAAGAGGGGTCGATCCGTTATCTGGTGCTCCGGGTGCAGCAGTATCAGGGAAACCGGGTAGAAATCTGCTACAAAAAGAAATCCAAGGCTTCGTGGACAAGACTTTCCCTGAAATATAACAGGCTCAAAAAGAGAAAGGAAACCTTTAAGATCCGTTATCTGTCCACCAAGGGTTCGCTGTATGTGAGGGTGCGCACATGGAAGAAGAGCGGCAGCAAAAAAATGTACAGTGCCTACACAAAGCAAAAACGTATTTCGTTAAAAGAATAAATAGATTCAAGGGCAAAACGTGTGTTTTGCCCTTTTTGTCGTTTACATATAAGAGCCTGATTGATCGTAAAAGTCCGGGATGAAAAAGAATTTGTATTTATTATAGAGAAATATATAAATTTGTTAGAAGATTGTTAGTTTTCTTTGTTACTATTGAAATCAAGCAGGACAGCATATAAAAAACGATAATGAAGGGAGACGATGGTTTTGTTAAGTATAAAATACATTCTGTTTTATAAAAAACAATCGATGTATGTGTTTTTCAGTATTATTGCAGCGGCGATGATTCTCGTGGCTGTTAATGTCGCTTTGGCAACTGATGGTAAAATAAGCCTAGAACAGGCAAGAGATGTGTATGGTGATTATCATTATGTATACAACATCAAGGAGGACAGTGTCAAAAACGTCATTGCTATTGCTAAAAAATATCCGGTTGAGAAGATAGCCACATGTAGAACCGGAAATAGCTATGAAACTTCGACGATTGGAATGGAACTTGTATCAGCAGGACCGGAGTGGCTGCGTATGACCGGAGCAGAACTGCTAAAGGGAACATATCCAAGGAAGGATAACGAAATTGCTTTAGAACAATGGGTTCTGGATTATTTTGAGGGGAAGACGATCGGGGATGAGATTGCACTAAAAGGATTAAAAAATAACAAAAATACAACAAGAAAATTTAAGATATGCGGTATATTAAAAGATCGGGAATATACAAAAGATGTAGGAACGAAATGCGGATTTGTTTCAGCAACAGAAACAAAAGGTGGGAAAAACCAGGTATATATCAAATTTAATGAAGGAAAAGATATTAAAAATATAAACAATAAATTTGCCAGTGAAATTGGTTCCAAGGCAAATTACATCAATTTCAATTTGCTTGAAAAAGTAGATTTTGAATTTCGGGATTTAACACTATCCTCTATTTTTAAGGATAATACGAAAAAAAGCAGTGGAAAAATACAGGTATATTTTATGGAATGGCTGGCAGGCAGCGGAATCGCCCAGATGCTTGGCAATATTGCGATTGCTTTATTTGCAATGATCATTGTTTATAGTGTTTTTCGGATTTCGCTGCAGCAGAGACTGACCGAGTATGGTAATTTGGAGGCATTAGGGTTCTCCGATAAGGATATTATCGTTCTTTTAGGGGGAGAATTATTGCTTTTGTTTGTGCTTGCGGTACCTGTGGGATGCTTACTTGGTGTTTTCGTTGTTAAGGAAATTTACATTTATTACAGTCATTTAGGTGTACTCAATTTTCCGGCAGAGTATCTGCAGGTATCTGTGAAAGATATTCTTTTTAGCATCACCCTGTTATTTGCAGCGTTATTGATCATTTTGCTTTTGGCAATCCGCTTTCTTCGCAGAGTGTCTGTTATAAACCTGATGAAAGGTCAGCTCAGACAAAGAACACGGAATAAACAGTGTCATTCGTGGTCCGGATGGACGACTCATATGATGCCGGTAGTTTTGCTCAAGTACTTTTTTGAAAAAAAGGGAAGAGTAGCAGCGATGATCTTAATGCTGTCTCTGGGAGGAACCGTTTTTCTGACGAGCAGTTATGTTGAGAAGGAAATAGACAGGAATAATATATTAGAGCAACGTGCGGAAAACGGAACCAATGCAGATATTCAAGTGCAGACAGAAACCCTGACTTTACAGGGAATCATACCGGAGAAAAAGGTACAACAGATCAGCGAAATGCCGGAAGTGTCATTGTCCGAGCCGGTATCCACTTATTTGGGTGCGATGCTGCTAAGCAGTAACGAAATTGATAAAACATGGCTCAAAAATAGATACTGGAAGTATCTGGATGATGGAGTGAAAAGAAATATACAGCTCTTTGGCGGAAGTATGGCAACGGAACAGGATAAAAAGATTTTAAAAACGGAAATTTATGGCTACGATAAGCCAATGTTAAAAGAATTGGAAAATTATTTGATCGAGGGATCGATTGATTCTGTGAATCAGAAGAATACGGTTATTCTTAAAACTATTTTGGATGGAGTTGGAAATAATGGACTGAAATTGCATGTAGGAGATAAGATCGCACTTCGATATCCAAAAGAAAATCATGGAGATTTTTGGCCAAACGGAGATCATAATATTTTGAGGATGAAGCCGGAAGGAAAATATAAGGATTATTATGAAGAAAAAACATTTATCATTGGCGGCATAGTAAAAGATGCTATTGCAAAAGATGAGTATCTGATGGAAGGCGCACCACAGCTTATTATGCCTAATGCAGCATTCCGGCAGATTTTTGATGTTGATGGATATAATATGGTTTCCGTGCAGCTGAACAGTGGAAAGCAGGCAGGACAGGCTGCTAAAAAAATCAGGAGCATTGTAAAGGATACCAAAAGATGTGGGGTGATTGATTACACAGAAGATATTATCAAACAGAGTGAATTGCTGGGACAGAAAATGCTGTTAGTACATATCGTTGTTGTTTTGTTACTTGTAATGGGAGTATTTAATATTTTAAGCAGTGTTAATTATATTTTGATTGAGCGGCGAAAGGAGTTCGCAATTATACGTGCTATGGGCGTTACAGACTCTAAACTGATCCAGTCGATGATCGGTGAGGGAATATTATATGGTTTGATCATAAGTGTACTGATGGCTGGCTTTTCCTTAATGATCCAGTATCCGATCAAATACATATTTGATCATGGATTAATGTTTATTAATGCAAAATACGATTTTGACTGGAAACTGGCGTTGGAAATGACGGGAATCAATATTCTTTTTAGTGTTATTGCAGTAATATTGCCGGCAAGAATGATATTATTTACGGATATAAAAAATGAACTGAAGGAAATAGGATAAAAGCCTTTATGAATATAGGGCTGTAAAAGAATGAAAATGGTTTTCTTCTGAAGAAATCAGCATGGAATGGAGGAAAGAACACATGAATATTTTAAAAATTGAAAATTTGAAAAAATATTATGGAAGCGGTGAAAATGTTGTGAAGGCATTAGATGGCGTCAATATCGAGGTACAAAAAGGAGAAATGGTTGCCATAGTGGGAGCATCCGGAAGTGGAAAATCAACATTGTTAAATTTAATTGGTGCTCTGGATCAACCGACCGGTGGTTCTATCGAAGTGGGTGGAAAGTCACTTGCCGATATGAACAGGAAACAGCTTGCAATTTTCCGAAGAAGATTTATTGGATTTGTATTTCAAAATTACAATTTATTGCCAGTGCTAAATGGATATGATAACATTACATTACCGGCAACCTTTGATGGGAAAAAGGGGATTGATCATGCATTTGTAGAGGACATTATGGAGGTATTGCATATTAAGGATCAAGCCACGAAAATGCCATCACAAATGTCGGGTGGTCAACAACAGCGTATTGCAATTGCAAGAGCAATGGTAAATCATCCGGCACTCATTCTTGCGGATGAGCCAACCGGAAATCTGGATAAGAAAAATTCTTTAGAAGTAATGTTGCTCTTTCAGGAAATATGTAAAAAATATCATCAGTCTATCATATTTGTTACACATAATGAAGAACTGGCAAGGTTGTGTGATAGAATTATCGTATTTGAAGATGGTAAAATTAAAGAAAACTTATCGTAGAACGAATGGGGAACAGCATAAGGAATGTAAGATTGGTGAAGAAATGAAATTATTGATTGTTGAGGATGACACGATATTAAGGGATGGACTCTCATGTGCGTTTCAAAATGAAGGCTATGAGGTGATGACTGCAGGAACAGTAAAAGAGCTGGAACGGATCCTTGATATGGATAAGGATTTTTCGGCGCTTATTCTGGATTGCAATTTACCGGATGGTGACGGCTTTTTTGTCTGTCACAAATTAAAGCAGGAAGGGGTTTTATTCCCGGTTGTTTTATTGACAGCGAGAGATATGGAAGATGAGATGATTCAAGGCTTTGAAGCCGGTGCAGATGATTATGTGACAAAACCGTTTTTCCTTGAAGTATTTAAGCTGCGGATCAATGCACTGATCAAGCGCAGAGAACAGAAAAATAGGATCAGTTCCCATAATATTGATCTTGATCTGGATCAGCACAAAGTATTGCATATGGGAAAAGAGATTTCATTGACGAACTTAGAGTATGAGCTGCTTGAGCTGTTATTGAAAAATAAAAACAGAGTTTTGGAGCATGAAGTGATCTGGGAGGCAATATGGGGAACAAAAGAAAAATATGTGGATGATACAAGTATCAGCATGCTTGTATCAAGATTAAGGTCCAAATTAAACAAAACAGGTTCGGGATGTTATCTGAAGACGATGTATGGGATCGGATATTTCTGGGAGGATAAGTGAGGACAATATGACGGTATTGATATTGGTGCTTTTGTCAGGTTTCGTTTGCTTTTTCATTACGAGATATTATTATAGAAATCAATTGGAAAAGGTGGCACAGATTTTAGAACGTTTTTTGCAGGGGGAATTGGACGAAACGGATGATCTGGCGGAAGGTATCCATTCAAGAATCGCGTTTCTGGTCAATCAGATCCGGAATAATCTGTTAGATACAATGTCAAAAGAAAAATTAGAGGGAGAACGCTTAAAGGGGCTGATTTCTGATATTTCCCATCAATTTCGTACACCGCTTGCCAATGTAAGAATGTATGGAGAGCTTATGGAAGGCACCGAGCCTTTATCGCATGAGCAGAAAGATTTTTTGCAGAAGATAAAAGGAGCAACCGTACAAAGCGAGTGGTTATTAAAAAATCTCATCAATGCGTCAAGACTGGAGAAGGGAATCATAAATTTTAAGGCAGAGGGAGGCAGCCTGCGCAAAACGGTTGCGGAAGCGGTGATGGAAGTTTATCATCTGGCTGAAAAAAGGAACATAATCATTGAGGTAGAACCGTTTCAGGATGTTAAAGTATTTCAAAACATTCTATGGACAAAAGAGGTATTTATAAATATTTTGGAGAATGCCATTAAATATTCCGATGACAACACGAAGATTATGATATCCGTGGAGCGGCAGGTGAGTTATATTGCCGTCAACATCAAAGATAATGGAAGGGGAATACCCAAAGATGACCTCAATAAGATATTTGGTAGATTTTACCGATGTGAAAATGTAAAGGATAAGCAGGGCTCCGGTCTTGGACTATATCTGGTACAGTTGATCCTGTTAAAAGAAGGGGGAAACGTAAACGTCAGGTCGGATTTAGGCAGGGGAAGTACGTTTACTGTATTTTTAAAAATAATGAGTGATTAATAGGAGGATTCTGGAAAGAAATCAAACTCTGCGTTGTCGAAAATTTGTCTTTTGTCATTTATGATCAAGGGATGAAAGGAGATATGGGGTATTGCTTATGAAATATAAAATATTGATTATTGATGATGAAGAAATGATATTATCCATGATGGAAAAATGCCTGCAGGAAAAATTTTTCGTGTATACGGCAGATAATGCACAAAATGCATTGAAATTATTAAGCATCATGCCGGATATCATATTGCTGGATATCAATATGCCGGAAATGGACGGATTGGAATTATGTCAGCGGATACGAAGTCACATATTCTGTCCGATTATTTTCTTAACAGCGCGGGTAGAGGAACAGGATGTCATCAAGGGATTGTCTGTCGGCGGAGATGATTATATTACAAAGCCCTTCAGCATGGATGAGTTATCGGCGAGAATCTCGGCACATCTCAGGCGTGAAGAAAGGAAAAGTGTGGCATCAAATTTGAGATTTGATGAAGAACTGGTTATTAACTATGGAAGCCACACGGTATTTTACGGGGAAGTCCCATTGGAATTTTCCAACAAAGAATTTGAGATTATCCGATTGCTTTCCCAAAATGCAGGAATGGTTTTTGACAGGGAAACCATCTATGAAAAGCTTTGGGGATATGATGGCGAAGGCGACAGTATTGTAGTAAAAGAACATATCCGAAAGATACGAGGTAAACTGGCAGCTTATACGGATAAGAATTATATTGAAACAGTATGGGGAGTTGGTTATCGATGGGCAAAATAAGAGCAGGATCACTCAGATCATCTATGACGATCACTTTTTTAATGACGATATGCGTCATTGCAGTGCTGTCGGCAGTCACGATCTTTGCATCGAACCGGTTGCAGCAGGAGATCTTGAGAAAACGGTATTTAACGATAAGTTCGCCCGAGTTTCAAATAGATCAAAATACAGGAAATTATGTTTTTGATATAGAGAACAACAATGCTTCATTTCAGCCATTAAGTACAGGAGATCATATAATTTATTATGGTTCTTATGCTGCTATGATCGGCTTACCGGTTCTTTACATCGTGGCTGGTATTGGAGCGGCTGCAGCGGTATATTACCGGAAGAAACTTCGGCTTCCCATTATGCAGCTGCAGAATGGAGTGGAAAAGATACAGGAAGACAATCTTGATTTTCATATGGAATACAGTGGAGATGATGAGTTAGGACAGTTATGCGGTTCCATGGAAAAAATGCGCCGGGAGCTTCGACAGAAGCATAAAGCATTGTGGGAATCTTTAGAACAAAGGAAATTGCTGAATGCGTCGGTGGCTCATGACATAAGAACGCCGATTACTGTTCTGAAAGGATACTTGGATTATCTGGAGAAAAACATACCACAGGATAAAATCACAGAGGAGATGCTTTTGGACACGATCTCTTCTATGCAGGGAGCAGTAATCCGGCTGGAGCAATATGTGGACTGTGTTCGCGATGTTGAGAAAATGGAATATATTGAGATCGAGAAACGTCCCGAAAATGTGCAAATGTTATTCGAGCAGATACGAAGTAATGTGCAGCAGCTGGAGAGATCCAAAGAAGTTCTTATTTCAAACGATATGACGATGGAGGAGGTTTTTATGGATAAAAGTGCATTTTTTCGTATTTTAGAAAATCTGCTACAGAATGCATTAAGATATGCGCAGAAGCAAGTGCGGATCCATATTTCTCAAAACAGGGATTTTCTCATTCTTTCGGTAGAGGATGATGGGAAAGGCTTTGAGGAGAAGGATCTGGAAAACGCAGCGACGGTATTTTACAGCAGTGATAAAGAGGGACAGCATTTTGGAATTGGTCTGAGCATTTGCAGTATACTTTGCGAAAAACATGGTGGACGGTTAATCATTTCAAACAATAAAAAAGGGGCGTGCGTAACAGCCAGACTGAATATCGATTAGAGTTCTTTTCAAAAAATTGACTTTTCTATTATAAAATCTCCTTACAACACAGGTAAGGAGGTTTTTGTATTTATGGAAATTGTGATCAGGAATCTTTCCAAAAACTATGGAAAAAAGACAGCGCTCCAAAATGTGTCCGTTACGATCCCTTCCGGAATGTATGGGCTTCTCGGACGAAATGGCGCAGGGAAAACAAGTCTGATGAGAATTTTGGCAACACTTTCGGTACCCACCGGCGGAGAAATCCGTATGAACGGTATCCCGATCAAAGAAACGCATAAAATACGGGAAATTGTCGGTTATCTTCCGCAGGATTTCTCATTTTACAGAAATATGAGTGTTTATCGTGCAATGGATTATCTTGGCTTGCTGTCGAATATTCCGGATAAAATCCGGAGAGAACGAATATCAACATTGCTGGAACAGGTAAATCTGAAGGAGCGCGCGGGAACGAAGGTAAAGGCGTTATCGGGAGGCATGAAACAAAGACTCGGGATTGCACAGGCACTATTGCATGATCCTCAAATACTGATTGTGGACGAACCAACGGCAGGACTTGATCCGGAGGAGCGGATTCGTTTCCGGAATCTGTTAAGTGAATTTGCAGAAGACAGAATCGTGATACTTTCGACTCATATTTCTTCGGATGTGGAATCCTCCTGCGAACATATAGGCGTTTTAGATGACGGGAGAATGATATGGAATGGTGCTACGGAGAAATTGGTACGGCAGGCGGAGGGGAAAGTTTATCTTATTTCGGCAGCAAAAAGCAGGATAAGATGATCAAGGACAAATATACGGTTTTGAATATCATTGCTTCCGGCTCAGGCATGCAGTACAGAGTATTATCAGACACGCCGCCCGAAGAAAAACATATCCTTCAGGATCCCACCCTGGAGGATGGATATATGTATCTATTGAATCAGACGGATGGAGGGATAGAGCAATGAAATTATATTTCAAAGAGTGTAAAAAAATTGCAACAAGTATAATTTATTATCTTTTTCTTGCTATTTTGATCTTTAGCTGGTTCCGAAATTTTAGAGGAGTGACACAAAAGGAAATCAATTGGGCAAACAGAAAGGCACCTGCTGATATTGGTTTTGAGCGTTCCTTGCTTGCCGAACCGTCAAAGGAGGATGACTATTATGGCAGCAAGGTTTCAGAAGATCATCCGGAATCGATCATGACCGGCGTTACGCGGGCATTGCTGTCAGAATATGAAGATAACAGTTACGCGACTTATCCGTTTGGATATTATAAAGCAGTCACATTGAGCGCTGACAAGCAAAAACAGGTGCTTGATATATTATGCGAAATAACCGGTCTCACGGAGAAAAAATTAAAGAATCTGCCGGAGGATTATTTTCCGGCAGTCACAGGGACCATGATTTCTTTTGACGCAATGACGGTTGATAAGGATGGAAATTTAAATATGGAGATGGGAGCAGATACAAAAAGCAGCGATAACAAAAATACGCATTTTGTATCGCAGGTCACTTATGAGCATTTCAAAAAACTAATGCGGAAAATGGAAGCTATTATTGGGGAAAAGGGCTCTCAATATTCTCAAAAAATGATGATCACTTATTTTGGAATGTCTGAAATGACTTACGAGGAAGCGATGGAAGAATATCATCAGACAATCGATCGGGATAAGGTAACTGGCGGATTTGCACGGCTATTCTGCGACTACATAGGATTGGAATTGGGACTGTTTCCTGTATTTCTGGCAGTGGTTTTATGGATGAAGGATCGTATGAGTAATGCGACAGAATTGATCTACAGCCGAAAGGTATCTTCCGTAAAACTGGTAATTTCAAGATATTTAGCAGGCATCACCATGATTATCATTCCTGTGCTGCTGTTAAGCCTCGAATCTCTTGTGCCGCTGATATCCTTTGGGGCAGAAAATGGGCTCCGGGTAGATTGCCTTGCGTATATCAAATATATCTCATGGTGGCTTTTGCCGGAGGTTATGGTGGTGTGTGCGATCGGAATATTTTTTACCCTGCTTACAGACTCGCCGATTGCAATTGTCCTTCAATTCTTGTGGTGGATGGTTGATAAGGGGGCAACGGGGCTGTCCGGAGATACAAAGCTTTCGACTTTGATGATACGGCATAACACATTACGTGGGTATGAAATAATACAGAAGGACTTACAGATAATCTGCATGAACAGATTGCTCATGGCTGGAATCGGTGTTGTATTTGTCATTCTGTCCATATGGGTGTTAAATGCTAAGCGGAAAGGAAAATTAAATGCAGCGACTATCTATAACAGAGGCTTGGAGTATATTCAGGGTAAACTATCTTTTGGCAGTAAGAACTAACATGTTATTGGCAGCCGTTTATTTACTGGCAATTCCTTTGTTACGGGGAATTGCGAATTTAGATATGGTTCATTCTGCGGAATGCCTGGAACAGTCCGTCACACTCATAGGGATATTCCTTATCGTTCCGCTAAATGTACCGGAACAGGCGAAAGCAATACAAGAGGTAGTTTATACAAGGAACATTTCCCACTGGAAAATTTTATTGCTGCGTTTTGTCATGGCAATGCTGGTGTCGATTATGATGATATGCCTGTTTTCCGGCATGATGCTATGGAAAAACTGCACATTTCCATTTGCAGCTTATGTGGCAGGAACCGCGATCAGTGCTATGGCGTTAGGAAGTTTAGGGCTTGCAGTATCTATATGGAGTAATTCTGTGATTGCGGGTTATCTGGCGTCCGTAGCATACTTTCTTTTGAATTTTCTGGGGAATATATCGGATGGAAGTGTGTTTTACTTGTTCTCGATGGAAAAAGAAAACTATATGACAAAGCGATATCTTCTCGGATGGAGTTTGTTTTTGATTGTGGTTTCTTTCGGTTATACAAGGAAAAAGAAATTTTGTTAAAGACATAAGAAAACATTACTCTCCAAATTTCATTTTAGGGACGAGAAGGAGATAAATGGACAGTTGTAAATATGCAACCAGACTGGTACAATACAACTGTAACAAAAGCCGGGTGGCAACAATTGAAATCGTGAGAAGGAGAGGTTATGAAGATCACAGAGGGTTATAATATATTTAATATGTATATAAATGTATTGGAACTGATCATAAGCGTATTTATACTTACTTCCAAGAAAAAAGAATGGAGTAAATATATCATTTGTTTTTATGGCGGATTTCTGTTGGGAATTATTCCATTTTTTGCAATTACAGAAAATTTATGTGCCGCATTGACTGGCAGCGTTTTTCTTTCATTGTTGCTTTGCATTCTGCAAAAAAACATACAGGGGAAATTATATATACCACTGGAAATTGTTATGCTGAAAATATCGTTAATAATTAGTATCACATTATTTGATGAGTGGTATTCAATACATAAATTAAAAGATTTTTTGCTAAGTCTGTTTGTATCTGTATTGCTGTTTGGCGTTGTGACAATCGTATATGAAATTCCATTCGAGAAGCAGCATCACATAAATGAAGTGTTTGCTTTATTAGAATTGAGTGGAGCGATTATTCAGTTGTATCGAGTGGATTTTTGGCATTTTGCAAAGGATCTGTATAACAGTAAAGAAAGCATTTCGGTATTATTGTATATGTTAAAGGTTGATTTCTGGATATTCGATTATCAATATCTTTATGTGATGTGCTTTTTGGTGTTATTGCTTGTATATTTTGTTTGCAGAAAGATTGTTGTCTGTTTTAAGAATAGAAATTTCAGGGAACAATAGCAGCTTTATAAATAAAATGGGAGAATGAAATGAAAATAGATAGAATCCTTGAAATCATTATTTATCTTTTAAATCATGATAAGGTTTCGGCGAAAACGTTAGCGGAAAAATATCACGTTTCAGTCAGGACCATCCAGCGTGATATGGTAAATATAGCTTCCTCGGGTATACCTGTATATTCGGATAATGGGAAAAACGGAGGGTATTCTATTTTACCGACATATAAATTAAGGAATACGAATATTAAAAATGATGAACAGAAGATGATTATGAAAGCATTAGAAAGTTTATCGACTTCATATACAAATCAAACATTAGACTCCATTATTGAAAAATACAATTCTATCATTGGAAAAGAAGGTGGACAACGGATCTTTTGGGATTTTGGTGTAACGAAAGAAAATCAGCAGGTTCAGAATGTGAATAAAATACTGGAGCAAGCGATAGCAGAGAAGAGGTATATATCTTTTCATTACAGAAACGCCAGCGGAAAAGAATCTGATCGGACAGTTGAACCGTTAGCGATCCATTACAAATGGTACGCATGGTATTTGTTTGCGTATAATGATGAAAAAAGGCAATATTATACGTTTAAAGTTGCAAGAATAAAAGATGTTGAAATGTTAAACAGAAAATCTTTGACAGATCATGGAGACATTGAAAAACGCATGAAAGAAAGTGAACAAAATTATTATAAAACATGTATCAATATAGAAGTACATTTCAAAGAAGAGGAAAGCGGTTTAATACAAGAGTATTTTCCGGATTGTCCCATAGAGAAATTGAATGGTGGAATGTGCCGGATTTTTATTGGAGTACCTGCAAAAGAACGTTTATGGAAAGCACTTTTACTGAGTTTTGGAGATCGTGTAAAAGTGGTAGCACCGGAGGATTATAAAAGAGAATTAATTGCTACCGCAGAAAAGTTTTTATCGAATTACGACAGCTAGTTGTCGCAATAAAATGTTAAAATGAGTCCCAGAGAAATTAAGTGACTGTAAAGCAGACAATTGTTTTCTCCGGGACTTTTTGATGAGAGATCGAACTTTTGAAATAAGCGGAAGAGGAAGGAAAAATGATTTATGAAAAGAACGGGAAATAAAATATATAATTTTATGATTTTCTTTATAAGCCAGACAGTATCAGAATTAGGAACTTCCATGACGGGATTTGCAACGGTTATCTGGATGTATTCCAACAGCGGACGGGTGATGTCATCATCTTTACTGGCAATTTGCAGTACAGTTCCGTATTTGATCGTCAGCCTTTTGGGAGGAGCCGTTGTCGACAAAACAAATAAGAAAAAAATTATGCTTATTTGTGATTCGATTGCTGCAATGGGGTCTGTAATCCTCCTGAGTTGTTATATTGTAGGACATTTGCAATTATGGGTATTGTGTCTGGTAAATGTAATCAATGGATTTATGAATGCATTTCAAAACCCTGCTTCCCAAGTTGCGGTAACCTTATTGGTAGATAAGAAAGACTATGCAAAAATTGGTGGGATTCAATCGACAATGGGAGCACTGGTTGGCATATTTCAGCCGATTTTGGCAACCACAATTCTTAATGTATTTGGCTTACAATGGATTTTAATTATTGATTTATGCACATTTCTCCTTGCATTTTTCGCATTATTATTTATTGTGGAAATACCAGATGAAATATCTTTAAACGATCAGACATCATTTTTGGAAATATGGAATGGACTGAAAGAAGGAATTGATTTTTTAGCTGATAATCGTCCGGTTTTGATGCTTTTAGTTATGTATTGTATTTTGGAATTTATAGGAGCAATTTCATTTGATAGTATGTGTACACCACTTCTTTTGGCGAGAACAAACAATAATGGAACAATCGTGGGAATTGTTTCATCATTTATGGCGATAGGCTGTATTGTGGCAAGCGTTCTGTTGTCAATCATAAAGCAGCAAGAGAAAAAATTACCATTGATGTATTTTGGCAGTTATCTGTGCCTGCTTGGAATCACACTGTTTGGAATGGGGAGAAATCTTGTGTGGTGGTGCATCGTTGTGTTTATCGGTTGCTTTGGAAGTCCAATATATCATACATATCAGACGATAATTATAAGAGAAAAGGTTGATACATCTGTGCAGGGTCGTGTTTTTTCATTGCAGGGAATGATCACACAGGCATTAACTCCTCTGGGATTTTTTGGAGGCGGTATGTTGGCAGATTATGTTTTTGAACCATTTATAAGGAAGATGTCTTCAAACAGGAACATTATAACTTTTCTGGTTGGCAGACAAAACGGTTCCGGAATAGGATTAATATTTGTTCTTGCAGGATTAACAGGAATGATTGCATTAACGATTATGAAATGTCATCCTGCCATAAAACAGTTGGATCAGTAAAAAGATTGTATGCATCTTTGTGGAATGCGCAGGAACAGTACACATTTATCGTTGCTTTTAACCGGCTATGACTGTATTACATCGGGCGGAACGCCTAATAAACTTCATTTTATCCAAAAACAGAAACAATTACATATTATGCAATATGGGTGTCAGCAATCAGTAAGTATTCATATGGAGAAAGGAAGAATTACCGGTGAAGAGACGAATAAATAAGGATATTGTGTTGATTTTTCCGGGGAGCCATTGAAGAAATGCGGAATCATGTTAAAGAAATTGAAAAATAATATTCTTTTTTTATCATATGGATGGGTGTATAATGAAAGAAAATATCGTCGAGAGAGGAGAATTATATGAGCCATACAGAAAATATATCTAAATTTGAGCAGTTTATTAAAATGATGACAGGTCACTTTGATAATCAGGAACAATTTCA
>OLRA01000295.1_pt1 | contig 70065 bp, 55 predicted proteins | sample 1673011 | NCBI WGS metagenome assembly OLRA01 (sample SAMEA3136746, study PRJEB25190) | human gut metagenome | reverse complement strand
CAAACAAATATAAAATAGAAATCTGAAAAGGAAAAGTCATAGTGTCCTTGACAAATGGTACACTTTAAAAAACTTCGCACCAATACCCTTTAGTCTTATTTTTTAAGATTTTTATTATTAAAAGTACCTTTTTTAAGACTTTCCACTTCCTAACATCAATTTCCATTATAATAGGTAATAACATATACAGATTTCGCTTATACTATATAAGAACTCTTAGAAAGGAAGACCTGCTCATGGAACATATTGGAGAAATTCTCCGGACAGCACGTGAAGATAATTTTTATACTCAGAAGAAAGTAATGGAACTGACCGGTATCAACCGCAAGACTCTGTCCGGCTATGAGAACAGTGTAGCTGAACCAGATCTTGACACATTTGCCAGATTACTCCGCTTATATCAACTTTCTGCGGATGAAGTATTAGGAATTAAGACTTCTATCCCCCCTCGCATTTTTCCCTTTCGCGCTGCGAACGAAAAATGCTTACTCGTTTCCAAAAATTTGACACCAGCCACCAGGAAGAGCTTTTGATTCAGTTTCAATCTCTCGCAGACTATCTCGATAAAAAATCAAAATAAATTGTCATTGCTTTTTCCTGCTCTGACCATTTATAATGAACTTATACTATGTTTGAAGGGGGAACATTTTCATGAAAGATATTGGTAAAATTCTGAAAAACGCCCGTGAGAATAAAGAATATACCCAGAAACAAGTGATGGAATTGACCGGTATCCACAGAAAATCTCTGTCCGGTTATGAGAATAACGTTGCCGAGCCGGATCTCTCCACTTTCGCAACCCTTGCCAATCTGTATGGCATCTCTGCAGATGAAGCTTTGGAAATTGGTGAACCGGATCCTTCTGTTTCTTTGCTTCGTTTTGAATTCCAAGTTCTTTCTTTATTTAAAGAACTCGATGCAAAGCATCAGGAAGAACTTCTGATCCAGATCACCGCACTCGTCAGATATTTAAATGCAAAAAATATGGTGCCGCAAAATCATCAATCCAGATAATTTTGCGGCACCACCGATTTATACATGTAAATTCTTTTCCATTTCCTGACGCATTTCTTTTCCCTTGAAAAGCACCAGTCCGATCAGCATCAGCACGCCCATCCCAATTGAAATCACAGACGGAAATACAATTCGTACCTTACCAGTCAGCAAAAAGATAAATGGTAAGATCATTCCGTAAAGCGCCGCCATCACAAAGTACACCAGATAGTCCTTCGCCTGACGGTAATACACCCTCGATATGATCAGCATCGAAATCATAATCAAGCCACTGACTCCCGGAAGCACAAAGTCAATCGACCAGCCATGCCAGCCGGTCAGCCAGTCCCAGATAATACAGCCGACTGTCACAATGATCAGCTGCCACATGGCATTCTTCAGCAGATTGTACCGCTTGAAGAAACCGACTGCGAGCGCCAACCACATACTGAACGCACCGCCGCACACAAACAGTGACAGATGGAAATTCGTATCAATGCTATAATCCACTCCCAGTGCCGCCACAATCGCGATCATGCAAAGAAATGTAAATATTTTGAAAATCTGCATTCCTTTCGCTTCTGTCATCACACTTTCCGGATACTCCACTTCAAGGATCTCAGGCTTTACTTCCTGCTCTTTCAGAATCTGGAAAAAGTTGTCCTTGATCGCATCACAGTCATATCTGGACGTAAATCCCAGATAAATCTTATCCCGGAAGGAACACATACAAAGCTCTACTTTCGGCGTACTTGTATAAACACCAAAATACCTGATATACGTCTCATAGCTTTCCGGCATCCGGATGATTCCCATGTTGGAAAAAATAGCGGTCACATCACTTTCTGCCGTCCTCGCCCCGATATTGATACAGACATTTTTCAGTTCCAGCGGCGCAAATTTCAGGATTGGATGCACCTGCAAGGCGAAGTAATCGTTCATCCGCTTCTCCATCTTTTCCTCTGTCAGTTCTTCTTTAAAGCATGCATTTACTTTTTGCACAACATCTGTGAACTCTTCTTTTCCACCCTGAAAATGATATCCCGGTTCGATCCAGTTAAAGAAATTGAGCATTGTATTGGTCGGAAAGAAATTACGCAGATTTACCGGAACCATCAGTACAACCTGCTTGCTTTCCTGCCGTCTTGTCATTGTCCGGTGAATCGCACACAGATATACCGCCGTCAGAAATACCGTCATCGATACACCATAAGTCTTTGCCTGACGCCTCAGTTCTTCGACCGGGATTTCTGCCTCTGTCGTCTGCAGGCTTCCAAGCTCGCGCCGGTTTCCGCGAAGCTGATGCGCTGCCGGTTTTTTCTCCTTTTTGCGGTCTGCCTGGTGGGAATAATATCTTTCAAATCCATCTGCTTCCTGATCGAAAAGGCTCTCCGAATACTCTGACAGAACCACATCCTCCAGTCCATCCTCATGATGTGCCAAATACAGATAATTTTTCACCAGCTCCCGTACAAATTCACTGGCACCGGTTCCGTCCGTCAGCACATGAAAGACCTCAAAATTGATTCTCTTTTTGTAATAAGTCACTTCAAAAAGCAGATCTCTCTTATCACGGATATAAAGGCTGCTGCACGGCTCCTTATACTCCTCTCTTACAACCGGTCTTTTATTACTCTGTTCCAGATAATGCCAGAACAGTCCCTTTCGCAGCACGGACAGAAAGATCGGATATTTTTCCAGTGTCCTGTCTACTGCCTTCTGCAGGATCTCCTGCTGTATATCCTCTTTCAATTCACAGTAGAACCGGAATACACGGGTATCCCTTTTACTGCTCGCCGCCGGAAAAAGCTTCGCTGCATTGTCCAGCCTTCTCCAGTGCTTTACATTTGTCTGCGGCATTTTCTATTCCCCCTCCAGAAAATGATTGATATATTCAAAACTTTCCTGTACATGCAGACTCCGGATTCCCAGTGCAAAATATCCGTGAAGTGCATCCTTGATCCGGTGTACTTCCACCCGGTTACCTGCCTCTGCAAGACGTCTTCCATACGCTTCTCCCTCATCCCGGAGCGGATCAAATTCTGACGTCAGGATCAGTGTATCCGGCTGCCCTGACAGATCTTTCTCCAGAATCGGTGCAAAATATGGATTTAACTTATCCTCTTCCGAACCTGCATAAAGATTGATATAATCTTTTAATTTGCCTGCCGTCAGAAGATAATCCTGCCCATTCTCCCTTACGGAAGAGAACAGACTCTTCTCTGAATAATCATTGTTGACTGCCGGATAGATCAGAATCTGTCTCTTTGGCATAAATTCGCCACGGTCCCGTGCCATAATGGACAATGCTGCCGCCAGATTGCCACCTGCACTGTCTCCAATCAGAGTAATATCCTCCGGCTTTGTATCCGGATGCGTATACAATGCTCTTGCCACGGCATAGCAGTCCATAAGCCCGGTCGGGAACTTGTGTTCCGGCGCCAGGCGGTATTCTACTGCTGCTACAGTCTGCCCTGTCGCCTGTGCCATCCGGGAACATACTCTCTCATAATTTTCCACATGCTCAGTCGCCCATCCTCCTCCATGAAGGAAAAGCATGATCTTTCTTCCCTTGATCTGATCCTTTTCCAAATAAGATTCCTCGTCCGGGAAAAATACCCGGATCGGAACTTCATAATCGCCGTTATATACCTGCAGATCCATTTTTTTATAAAAAATTTTCATCGGATCCAGTCTTTTCAGATCCGCAAGCTGCCTTGATACTTCTACATCAATCCCTCCAAAAGACAGGATTTTCAGGATTGCTTTTGTTGCTATATTGATCGCCATATTTTTCTGTCCTCATTTATTTTTTCATACAGATTTATTCTACCATAGAATGATGTCCCCTACCACTCTTTCTCTTTCCATCTTTGCTACATTAACCCATTTTCAATTTCTCAGATTTCACAATTATCTCATTATTTATTTGACACAGACTGTCAAAACAGTTACCATACACTTATGCACAAGGAGGGTGTATTTGTTTTATGAATAATAAAAAAAATATAGACGACTATTTTGATGACAACTTTGAAGTAACTTATACAGGCGATCTCCCGTCGATCCCTGTGGGGCAGGATGATTATGACGACCGGTATGACGACACAGACTACCTTAACGATTATGAAACTGACGACTACTACGATGAAACAGACAGGCTTGCTCCTGATTATGACGATGATTATGAAGAAGAGGATTCTTATTATGACCGCCAAAGACCAGCCAGACGGACAGAACGGAGAAATTCCCGCAGACGTCCCGATTCCTCTTCCGAAGAACTGGCTGCTCCAATCCGGAATATTGCCCGCACCGGAAGTACTGCCGCTGAGAAACTGACCACTTTCATCCTTCGCCCGGCACCGGTTCTGATGTCCGCCATCATCCTGGCGATTACCTTTTTTTCATTCTGGAATCAGCTGTCTGATTATGGAGATATCAATACACTGACATCCAATCCAGATCTTACTCTGATTGCTTATCTGGCTGTCGGAGCGGTTATGCTGATCTGGATGCTGTCTACGTTCTTTTTCACATTAAGTGGCATCCGACACGGAACCGGACGCGGACTTACTTATTTTGTCCTGGTATATGTTCTGTCCTACCTCTTCAGTCTAGCCGCAGCTGCAATTCCTGCTGATGTTCAGTTACTGACCGGTATCAGAGGCGGTATCCTGGTATTTGGTTCCCTTTATCCGACATACTTTCCATTCTGTGTCGTTGGAATCATTACCTGTATCCTGCGAAAGATTTTGAAGTAAAAGATAAGTATCAAAGAAGATCCTGTCACCAAAAAAGATCCTGTATTCCATTTCACATAAAATACAGGATCTTTTTTTGATTTTCGCGAAGCAGCAAACCAAAGTCTGTGCCTGCACAAGACATTGGCGACTGCCGCATAACTTGAGAAACCCGCAAAGCGGATTTCTCATAATTCATAGTTTATTCACCTAGAATTTGATAACTCCAAGAATTATACCTGAGATCAGACAGATAATACTTACACCCCAGATCCAGAAGAAACTGTTCTTGATGTGATCTTTGATCTCCACACCGGCAAGACCGGTTCCAAGGAAAGTAGCAGGAACAACCGGGCTGATGAAAGTTGCACAGTTACGGCAAACAACCATTGCAATGGCGATATGTGCCGGATTTACACCAAATTCGTTTCCGATTCCGATCAGTACCGGAAGCATTCCGAAGAAGAAGGAATCGGTATCAAACATCAGTGTAAGCGGTACAGATACCAGACCTACGATAAGCGGTAAAAATCTTCCCATAGACTGTGGAACTACGTTTGCAAGTACATTAGCCATATGAGTCATGATCTCTGTTTGCTGCATCACTCCAAGGAATACACCTGCACAAAGAATCGTAGATGCCATGGTAAGTGCCGGACCTGCATGGGATTTAATAATCTTACCCTGCATTTTTGCACCCGGGTAGTTTACAAAAAGTGCTACTGCACATCCTACCATAAAGATATAGTAAGACGGTACCTTTGCAAGAACCAGGTTTACGATCACTACCAGTGTTACGATTACATTGAATACAAAGTATTTCGGTCTTGCAAGCTCATTCTTTTCATCATCTGTTACGGCTTCATCTTCAATTCCGCCATACTCGATCTTTTCTGCTGAAGAAGTGCCTGCACCTCTCTTCTTTTCGATATTTCCCCAGATAAATGCTGTTCCAAGTGCAATAAAAATACCTACAACCTGCATTGGAATGATCTGTTTCCACAGTGCATTTGGTTCAATTCCAAGGACAGTAGCCGCACGCATTGTCGGTCCGCCCCATGGCAGAAGGTTCATAACACCCATTGCAGACACGCAGATAAGCATCAGGGTTGTCGGTCTCATATTCAGACGCTTGTAAACCGGGAGCATTGCCGGAATTGTAATCAGGAATGTAGAGGCACCGCCTCCATCCAGATGTCCAATCATGGCAATGATACAGGTCATCATGGCAACACCGACCACATTACTTCCGACTTTCTTCATCAATGCATTGATGATCTTGTCGAACATTCCTACATCTGTCATAATTCCAAAGAAAAGTACAGAGAAGATAAACAGCGCTGCAGTACCATGTACTCCTGCTACACCGGCTGTTATAAATTCCCCCATTTCTTCAATCGTAAATGTTCCGGTTGCTACAAGGATCGCACCTGTTACAGTTGATACACTGACAAATGCAAGAGCCGGTACCGTTACATTTCTTAAGAGCAACGCAATCACAATAATGATGGTTGCAAATCCCAATAAGGCAAGCATTGCTTCACTCATGGCATTTTCTCCTTCCTTTTGTACGGGTACTTTTTCGTACCATTTATTTGATGATTCCATTATAAAAACCCAACCTTACACTCTTACAGATTCCTCCTTACATTTTGTTAAGGTAAATCTTTAAAAGTATTAAGGTTGGGTTTGTCTTATCTTACACCTTACAGATATCTGCGTCTTTTTTCTTATACCGGCTGGTTGGCACGATTCCGAATTGCCTCGAGAATTGCGGTATCCGATACCGGTTTTTCTACATATCCGTCAATGATTCCTTTCTGCCGGGCCTCTGCCACCTCACGGCTGACTCCATCAATAATAATAAGCTTCAGCATGTCCGGATATCTTCCTGCAAGCGACATACAGAAATCCACTCCACTGCAATCCTCCATCGTCTCGTCTACTACCAGCACATCTGCCTCCTGCTGTTCCAGACATTTTTGCAGTTCTTCTCTTTTCATACAGGTCTGAATCTGGATCCCGATCTTCTCAAAATTCTTTTTCAGTAGCTGCAATACCTTTGCATTGTCATCTGCCACCACGATCCGATAATCCTTTCTGGGAATATTCTGCACAATCTGTGGCATATGCTCTGTATCCAGTACCGGAAGGTAGATATGAAAGGTACTTCCTTCTCCTTTTTTGCTCTCTGCATAAATATATCCCTTATGTGAAGTAATAATCTGCTCCGCAAGTGCCAGTCCAAGTCCGGTACCCTCTCCCCCTTTTTTCGTTGTAAAAAATGGATCAAAAATCTGACGCAGCGTCTCTTTATCCATTCCACACCCATTATCTTTCACCTGGATATGGATATATTTTTTCCATACATCCGAAAGCTTTTCAATCACTCCCTGAGCCAGTTTTTCTTTTTCTTCTGAATGGCAGGATATTTTGATATTTCCTTGATTTTTTCCAATCGCATGCACCGCATTAACGCAGACATTTAAAAGCACCTGGTTCAGCTGTGTCGCATTTCCAAGGATCATTTCATCATCTACCCGAAACTCACTTTCCATATGGATCAGAGGCGTGCAGACAGATTCCATCATCCTTTCTGCACGCGTCATGAATTTCTTTATCGAAATATTTTTATAAACGGTCTCTACATTCTTTCGACTCAGGGACGAAATCTGGCGCACTACATCCTTTGCTTTTTCCGAAGCCTCATAAATTTCTTTTGCACTGTCCTGTTCTTCTGATCCTTCTGGAAGTTCCATCATCAGAAGCTCTGCATATCCCATGATCGGAGTCAGAAAATTATTGAATTCATGTGCGATACCACCTGTCATAGTTCCCATGATCTGAAGTCTTTGCTGATGCGCGATACTCTGTTCACTCCGATGCATTTTTTCCAACTGCTCATTCAGTTCTTTCAGATCATTGATCTCCCGCACAGCTCTTCTCATATCACGCATCACTCTGCCAAATAAGACAACCGCAATACCGGCAGCCAACAAAATACCAACAAAAATACATACCATTTTCAAGAAACCTTCAGCTATCGGTTCATACAGATCATCGTAGTCGATCACCGCACTGACTACCCAGAAGCTGTCTCCGATCTGAACCGGAGAATATGCACTGATTTTCTGTACTTTCGGACGTTCTTCATTTGTCCACCAATACGAATAATAATGAGAAATACCTTCTTTTCTCTTCTTCTGATCCTCAATCATCTTCTCCAGACTGGAGTAATCCAGATCCGGATACATTTTCTTCCTTCCTGCAATAACCGGAATTCCCCACTGTTCTTTCTTCGGATGCATGATGATCGTTCCTTCTGCATCTTTGACTACAATGTATCCATTCGTTCCGATGTGAATTCCCGAAATCAGTTTCTGATAATATTTTTCCGCATCGATCATCAGACAGATCTTTCTCCCATCCTTCAAAACACGCTTATATACATTATAGATTTTCTCACCTGTATCTTTTTCCATATAAATGCTATTCTTTGCCGAGCTTTGAGTGAGCAGCTGTGAACTTACAATCTGTACATCCTTGACACTCTCGGAAAGCTTTCCCTGTTCGTCTTCCAGGTACAGATTCGTGATAAAACTGGTCTGTGTGTCTATAAATTCCCGATATAGTTGTTTTGCCTCATCCTGCGGTCTGTTCTCTGCTGTTTTCGCAAGAAAGCTTAAACTTTCCTCATATTCCCCTGCGGACATCGCCATATTTTCACTCAGGATTCTGGTTGTCAGGAGCATCTGTTCCTCCTGGTTCTGCATCAAAGTATCTCTGTACTTTTTCCAGACACCAAATCCTGCAAATACAAGAATTACGATTAAAAAAAGTGGAATCGCAGCAATCAGTGTCTTTTTGTTTTTCTTCATATATTCTCGTCCCCGGTTTGTTATCAATTGACTTGTTCTCTTTCTAATATTATAATGTTTTTTATAAGTTGTATAGAATTTTATTGAAATTTTTACTTTTGGGAGGTTGCCTCAATGGCTGACAAAATACTGATCGTAGATGATGATCCGGCAATCTGTAAGCTGCTGGAAAAAGTAATGCACAGCAATGAGTTGGAAACAACAACAGTAAACTGTGGCATGGACGCGCTGTCCATCCTGAAAAATCATACATTTGACCTGATCCTGATGGATATCATGCTGGGAGATATGGAAGGATTTGAGGTCATCAAACGGCTTCGCAATCAGGGGATCAGTACTCCGGTTATGATCGTCAGTGGACGTAATGAAGACTATGATTCTCTGTACGGGCTTTCACTTGGAGCGGATGATTATATCACCAAGCCGTTCCGACCGCTTGTACTTGGTGCCAAAGTAAAAGCACTGATCCGCCGCAACAAGAATCTGGTACTCGACAATTCCGATACTCTGGAATGCGGTCCATTCAGCTATGATACCACAACCATGCGTTTTTACAAAAATGGCGAAGAACTTATCCTTTCTTCCAAGGAGTCTGCACTTCTTCTGCTTTTTATGAAGCATCCGCAGCAGGTTTTCACCAAGGACATGATCTATGAGCATGTCTGGGGCAATACGGTTGCCGTTGATGACAATGCAATCATGGTCTACATCAACCGGCTTCGTGGTAAGATCGAGGACGACAGACAGAATCCGGCGTATATCCTGACGATCCGCGGACTGGGATACCGTTTTGTTCCGTAAACGACCTTTTCATCAAGAAGAGGCTCCATCCGGAATCTTCTCCTAATGAAAAAGATGACTTTTCACCCGCTCATTTGTGAAAAGTCATCTTTTTTATTCCTCACCAGTCTGGTGCAGTCCATATTCATGGCAGAAAATTTGATTCCCGTTCTCAGTTATTATACGCTCTATTTTACAACTGGAAAGAGGTTAAGGACTGTCCCGTTCTCGTTTGGAATTTTATTGCACAGCATCGCAAGAAACAGTGAGGTGGCAAGTAGATCGGCACACCCACCCGCGCTGATACCACGCTTTATATACTCCGCATCCATGCGGATCAGTTTGTCTAACGCATCTTCTGAGTAGGCTCCGCCTTCCTCCAGAAACTGCATCGCTTCCATCTGTACCTGATAGAGTACTGACGGATTCTTTCTCGATAAAATATTGGAATCCTGCACCCGGCTCATCAGTGCAAAAAGGATCTGTAATTTGATCCGATTCCACTCCATTCCCCGCAAAAGTCCATCCTCCAGTACCGGAAGCGCAATATGAAAAACAGATGGGTATCCGGCAAGCGCTTCCCCGCGAATCCCTGTAGTCCCGTATTGTATGAGATTTTTCTCACCGTTACTTTTCGCAGGTTCCTTTCCCAACATCTCAATTTCGGCTCTTAAGATCCTGGCAGTCATCTTCTGCTCCATCCGAAGGATGGATTGTAAAGTAACCGTTCCGTCTTCCTGGATACATCTTCCCGCTGCCGCACTGAATATTCCAAGGGTAAATATCATCCCTTTATGTGTATTCACATGTCCGGTTGCCCGATACATGGCTTCCTCCGCAAGCATTCCGGTCTTACGGATTTCACGGAAAAGATCTTCCGGCGTACAGGTCAGCTGATATCCCTGGTATGCCATTCTAACAAACCACGAATACAACGCCTCTGCACTTCTTTCAAAGGTCTGCACATCCATATCAGTGTGGGCACCACAGGAATACGGATCTACAAGCCCCGGTTTGGGAACCGTATAGACTTCCTCAAGCAGCGCCTGATACGCCATCCGGCCAATCGATTCTGCAAAGTATTCTGCTTTCTCTACTGCCTGATTCTTTCCCATACGGTTCTCCTTTTACATCCAATTGCCAATAACCTGTAAGTTTTCCGATCAGAATTTAATCATCAAATTCAAACGGCTTGATCTGACGGACAACATCCATGATGGTACCGTCACGGCTTTCAATGACACCGACAACACGATCTCCAAACTGTACCTTCTGTGGTTCCCCCGCGATAGAGTAAGCGATATCACGTAATTCTTCGATGGTCTTAAACGGAAGGTCTACATCTTTCATTGCTTCGATCAGATCCTGTCTCTTCGGATTGATTGCAATACCATAATCTGTGATGACAACGTCTACACTTTCTCCCGGTGTTGTGACGGTTGTTACGTCTGTACAGATTGCCGGTGTTCTTCCCTGAAGAAGCGGTGCGATAACGATGGCACATTTTGCTCCGGCTGCTGTATCCGGATGTCCACCCTGCGCTCCTGTGATCATACCATTAGAATCTACAACAACGTTACAGTTGAAGTGTACGTCAACTTCCAGAGCTGCAAGAATTACGAAGTCCAGTTTATTGACAACTGCACCCTTGTTGAACGGGTTCGCGTACTCACCTGCACTGATCCGGAAATGATGCAGATCTTTTACAGATTCTACGGCTGCAAGGTCAAAGTCCTGTGTATCCAGAAGTGCATCTACCTGACCGTTGATCAGAAGGTCACACATCGGCTTTGTAAGACCACCCACACCAAAACGCATGCGGATATTTCTTTCTTTCATTACCTTTGCAAGTGAAATAGTAGATGCGATAGAAGCTCCGCCGACACCTGTCTGATAAGAGAATCCATCTTTGAAATACGGTGTATTTACAACGAACTGTGTACAGTAATCAGCCATCATCAGTTTTCTCATATCTGTAGTCGGTTTTGCTGCACCTGTTGCGATCTTCTTCGGATCACCGATCTGGTCTACTTCTACCACATAATCCACTTTTGTCATGGAAATATGTGCCGGGAAGTTCGGGAACGGAACCATGCAGTCTGTGATTGCTACGACTTTGTTTGCATGGAAAGCATCTGACATTGCATAAGAAAGTACACCACAATCAGATTTTCCACCGATACCACGGCAGTTACCGTACTCATCACAGGTAGGAGTTCCGATAAATGCGATATCGATCTGGGTTTCACCTGTTACCAATGCACGGACACGTCCCCCATGTGAGCGCATAATCGCAAGACCTTTTAATTTACCATTGGAAATAGCTTCTCCGATCTTTCCACGCACACCGGATGACTGGATATTTGTAATGGTTCCATCTTCAATATATTCTACCAGAGGATCATGTGCTTTTCCAAGGGAGCTTGCACAGATAGTAATGTCTTTGATTCCCATATCGTGGATCTCTTTCATTACCATATTTACAACGTAATCCCCTTCACGGAAATGGTGATGGAAGCTGACTGTCATACCGTCTTTGATTCCACATTTTACAAGGACATCATGGATGCTGTCTACCATCTTGCTTCCGTTGGAATTGATCACACATTCTACTTCCGGTCCGTGTTTTTTATAAACATGTCCGTCAAAATGATGAACACCCTGAAATACTTCTTTACCAGTTGCTTTTAAAATCTCTTCCGGGATATCTCTACCTACTGCGTTAATCATCTTATAAATCCCCCTTATACACACCTGAAGCTTTTGCAAGCTCGATTGTTCTCTTTGCTCCGTCATAGAAAGCGATGTCGATCATCTTACCATCTACTGTAAATACACCGATTCCCTGTGCTTTCTTTGTATCAATTTCACGGACAACTTTTTCTGCGAAAATGATATCTTTCTGTTTTGGTGTAAAGATTTCATGTACAATGTTGATCTGTCTTGGGTTGATGATGGATTTTCCATCAAACCCCATCAGGTGGATATTCTCAACATCCTGACGGAAACCATCCATATCATCAAGGTCTGTGTATACTGTATCAAAGCACTGTACACCTGCCGCTCTTGCTGCAATCACCATGTTCTGTCTTGCTCCCATAAGCTCGATTCCGGTTCCGGTGATGTGTGTCTGAAGGTCTTTGGTGTAATCTCCGCCGGAAAGGGCAATACCGAAAAGTCTTTCAGAAGATTCGCAGATATCAAGTGCACGCATCACGCCTCGTGCTGATTCAATAGCTGCCATGATCAGAACGCTTCCTTCTTCACGGCCGAAATCTTTTTCAGCCTGAACAACTTCAGCTTCTACCACTTTTACGTCCTGTGCGGATTCTGTCTTTGGAATACGGATCGCATCACAACCGCCTGCTACTGCGCAGCGGATATCTTCTTTCCAGTAAGGAGTATCCAGTCCGTTGATTCTGACTACTCGTTCGCATCCTCTATAGTTAATGGTCTTCAGTGCATGATAAAGAGAAAATCTGGCTGCATCTTTCTGGTTTTCTGCAACCGCATCTTCCAGGTCAAGCATGATGGAATCCGGTTTGTAAATATAAGGATCCTTGATCAGTCCCGGTTTCTGTGCATTTAAAAACATCATGGTTCTTCTAAGTCTTTTTTTATTCGGATTCATTATCTGATCGCACCTCCCCACGGTAAATCTTCGATCTGTCCTACTGAACGGTAAACAGCTGCTTCGATTCTTGCTTTGATCGTACAGTCAAGAGCCCCTTTATCTACGATTGTAAGCTTTACATTATCGATTCCCAGATTTTCCAGTGTTTCATAAGCTACTTTCTTAATCTGGTTTCCATACTGATTGATCACTGCGCTTTCCAGTGAAAAATCAACTTTTCCTTCTCCGGCTTCTACTGTTACCTGGCAGTCACTGGATTCTAATGTTCCTGCAATTGCAGGTTTCTTGATTTCCATTCGTGCTTCCTCCTTAACATCCATTTGCATTAGTATTTGCTTCGTTGTGTTTATCATAGGGCTCTTACCTTACAGGAACACCTATGGTTTTCTTAATAATTGTTAAGATTCACATATTTTTGCTGTTACAACTGGTCTTTCCAGTGCCTGTGAATTCATATTTACCCAGCGTTTCATATATACCCTGTCTTCTTTCCACTCAAAAGACACATGATCAAAAAAAGCCATCTCCGGATAGCGCCATTCCATCATCAACACATTTTCTGATTTCCAGTAAGCGCATGCGGCTATTTTCATTTCATCCATTTCATACTGATGGTGCAGATATCCACCTGTCATAGAGGTTTTCCCATGGATCCAACAGTCAAGTCCTGCTTCTACAAAATGTGTCCCTCTGTTGTCTTTCATCCAGAATGTTACTTTATTTTCTGAAAATTCCAGACCTGCTTTTTCAATTTTATCTTCATTCTCAAAAGGGACCATTTCTATTTTCCGATTTCCTGAAATCAGTCTGTTAATGACAGATCTGTTTTTGTTTTCCAGAGACATTCTGAGCCCTTTATTTTTTAATACATTCCACATCTTTTCAGAAAGATTTCTTTCTTCTTTCATCGGATCCAGAATTTCTTTTTGAATCAGTTCTGTCTCCAGATAATTACTGTCTGCCGTAGTGATAGCGATTACCATATTCTGTTCCGGAACAATCGCACAGGTCTGTCCAAACATTCCATCTGCACACCAGATGTCTCCTGTATGAATCCAGTGAAAATTATATTCTTTTTCTCCTTCTTTTCTTGGCTGTGGATTTTTTTTGCCAAGTGCAAGCTCCACCCACTCAGGATTTAACAACTGTTTTTCATCCCATTTTCCATGATTCAGATACAGTAACCCAAGCCGGGCAATTCCTTCTACCGTAATGCTCACACCATTTCCACCTGAACAGATTCCTTCCGGACTTTCTCCCCAGCTAAACTTCTCCAGACCAATATACGGTGCCAGTTCTTCTTCGATCAACTGATGGCATGTTTTTCCTGTAATACGCTGTACAATCGCTGACGTAATATAGGAATTCCCACTTGAATACATAAATTCACTTCCCGGCTCCTTTACAAACGGTACTTTAAAATATGCATCCAGCCAGCTGGTCTTTAATGGTCTCCATTCATTTCCACCTATACTTCTTTCCTGACCACTGCGCATCGTAAGTAAATTCCGTATTGTAAGCTTCTGAAGATACTTATTTGCTCCCTCCCGGTATTCCGGAAAATAATCAAGCACCTTATCCTCCAGCTTTATAAGTCCTTTTGTATAAGCGATTCCTGCCGCTGTATTTGTAAAACATTTTGTAAAAGAATGTACAATATGCGGGATTTCTTTCCGGTACGGTTCGTTATATGCTTCAAATATAACTTTATTGTTTTTCAAGATCATGATCCCATGGATCTCTGCTTCTCTTTTTTCCATCTCATTCAGGAAATTAATAATATATTCTGATGATACGCCTTCCTCTTCCGGAGTTGAATAGGTTAATTCTTTGTTCATGCTGCCACCTCATCTAACTTTATTTTAAACTGGAAACGGGGGACAAAATTTTGCCCCCTTTGTTATACATAACTCTTTTCTGTCTTTTAAAAGAACGGGAATACCAATGGAAGAATTCCTACACAGCATATAAAGCTGATAATAACCAATGGCCATCCAAATTTTGCAAAGTCAGTAAATTTTAAGTTTGTAAAGATCATTAATGTCTGATTTGTTCCTGATGCGATCGGTGTCAGGAAAGAGCATCCTGCTCCAATTGCAATTGCAAGAACAATTGCCTGTGGGTTTGCTCCCATTGATTCTGCAATAGAGATCCCAATCGGGGCAAGTACTCCTGCGGTTGCCATATTGTTCATAAACTGTGTTGCAATTGCCGATCCAAGGAACAATACTGCTGTGATCAGATACAGATTTTTCGTATCTCCAAGAATACTCAGCACAACAGCTCCAAACACTTCCCCAAGTCCACTGTTCTTCATAACTGCAATGATCAAATTGATACCTGCACAGAAAAGTACCATATCAACACCGAATGAAGTGATTACTTCTTTTGGTTTTACAACAGTTGTAAGAACCGAAACCGCGATCAGTGCATATCCGATAAAATTCGGGTTCACTGTAATATCTGTAAGCGAATCCAGAATCAGAGCAAGTACAAATAACAGGAAACTGATTCCTACAACCATCTGTTTCTTTTTCATCTCAGGTGTAATTTCTGTAGCTGCCTCTATCTCTGAATTGCTTGGCACTGTTTCCTCATAAGATGGGCACCAGCGGTTCATCACAACCATATAAATTCCACCCAGAATAAAAATCGGGATACCTACCCATGCAAAATCAAACATGCCAAAAAGAGAAAGTCCGGCTTCTTCAAGTGCTGTATTTGCATAAATATTTGTCGGTGTTCCAATCAGTGTACAAGCTCCACCTAAAGTACTTGCATAGATTACGAATAAAATCATTTTTGAATGACTGATCTTATTTTTCTTGGCAATACTGAAAATCACCGGTAAAAATGCCATTGCAACATAACTGTTCTGCAGAACAAATGATACCAGTCCTGATGCAAGATAAAGAATTGCAAAAATTAACATTTCTTTTTTCTTTCCACTTACATTACCAGTTAATTTATCTAAAGCATTTCCCATTACAATATCAAGCCCTGTTGCAGCAATCATTCCTGAAAACATACAAATAATTGCCATCAGATGAAAGCTTGAACTGCTTAGCACGGCATATACACCATCTGCATCTATTGTTCCTGTAAATACAACGATCGGTGCCATGATCAAAAAACAAAACCAGTTTGGTAATTTTGGCGTTGCAAGAACTGCAACGAAAACTATTAATGTCAGGATCGCTCCTATTGTAGCCATACTCATCTTTCTTTTCCTCCGTATACAATAAGCTTTTCGGAATGCGCTTTTCCCAAAACTCTCATTCTTCTCTTGTATGATGTTTACCGGTTCATCACGTTAACCTTATTATAATCATCTGGTACTCTTTTCACCAATGCCAAAGAAAAATAGGGGTATAGCTTCATGCTATGCCCCTACATTTCTCCCTCTTTGATTTTTTCTTTCAAAACAGCTATACAATACTTTTCCTGTCTGGAAAGAATTTTATTTTTCAAATACATAATTCCTGTTTTTGTTTTTTTAATCTTGTTTTTCCCAATACAAAAAAGATCAATATTTTCTGTATTCGTTAAATACGGAAGAAACACTTCTGAAATAAAACAGCATCCCATTCCCCGCTCAAGTGTCTGCATCGCAAGCATCGAACTGTTTACGATCATTTTTGGTTTTAATTCTTTGCCCTGTTCTTCAAATATCTGATCGATCTCCTGTCTGACATGACAGGATTCATCCTGTATGATAAACTCGTCCGGCATTCTTGAAATATCCATCCATAGATATTTTTCGCCTTCTCTTTTTTCTGCTTTCTGAAGCATCTTATACTTTTTGGGAACTGCAAGCAACATATAATCTTCTACAATAAGATCAAATACGATTGACGAATCTTTTTCACTTATATCAGGTCCAAGTGCAAGATCGTATGTCCTGTTTTTTAAACCTGTTATAATTTCCTTTGCCATGACATTTGAAAATGTTGCCTTACAACCGGTATATTTTTTACTGATCTTATCCTGAACTTCCATTGCTAACAAAAGACTGGCACTTAGAGACATACATACATGTATTTCCTGTTCTTCGGATAGTTGAAGCTCCTTTAGTTTATGTTCCATTGTGCTGTTCAAACGTTTGATTTCTTTTCCATACTCAACATAGATTTCTCCAGCCTCAGTCAGACTGATTCCATTCGATTTCCGCTCGAAAAGTAAAATTCCCAGTTCCTGTTCCAGACTGGATATAAATCTGCTGAGTGATGGTTGTGAAATATATAAAAGTTCGGCAGCTTTTGAAATGCTTTTGCACTCTGCAACCGCTAAAACATAGGTAAATGATTTTAAATCATCCATTTTTATCCTCATCCTCCTGTGATCTCACTAAACAGATTATAGACTTTTTTATTTCAAAAGCGCAAGACTTACTTTTCCTCCATAAAACTCCTCACAGCACCACCTTGCTGTGAGGATCTCTCTTTTTCTTTATTTCTTTTCCTTACACTTCCGTAAGCTCCCCTGTCTCCGAATCCATAATGAATCCCTTGATCTCAATATCCTTCGGCATCAATGGATGTGTCTTCAGTGTATGCACAGTCTCTTCTACCGACTTCTCCACAGATTCAAATCCACCCAGCCATTTTTCCAGATCAATTCCGCTGTGTCTTACAATATCAATATGTTCTTTGTCGATTCCGCGCTCTACCAGTTCTCCTAACAGTTCATTTCCATCCATTCCCTGCACACCGCAATCCGTATGTCCAATGACCATAATCTGCTCCACACCAAGCTCCAGAATGGCAACCAGAAGGCTTCTGACCACACTTCCGTATGGATGCGTAATGACTCCACCTGCATTCTTGATGATCTTTGCATCTCCGTTTTTCAGTCCCAGCGCCGCCGGAAGAAGCTCTGTCAGCCGGGTATCCATACAGGTCAGTACGGCAAGCTTTTTGTTCGGGTACTTGCTGGTCAGGTACGGCTCATAGCCTTTATTTTCCACGAATTTCTTATTATACTCTACAATCTGTTCTATCATCCTGTGTAACCTCCCATTTGATTTTCACAACGATATTTCATAAAACAGATTATAGACTTTTTTCCTCTGTAAGTGCAAGGATTCTTAATGAATTTTAATGATGTTCTTTCTTCCAGTACTGAAAAAATGCCTCCTCCTGCTCTGAGCGGATTCCATACTTTCTTCTCGCAATGTAGAATTTGGAATTCCACCCTGAAGTCTTCACCGGAATCGTCACCACATTGTGCAGCCGCACGATATCCATATACGGCAATACGGAAATCCCGAACCCATTCTCCACAAGTCCTGTGATAACTTCAATCTCTTCCGCAGCACATACCGGCTTTACCTTAATTCCTTCTTCTGCAAAAATCTGCTCCTGCAGAGTACGGAAACCGCTGGTCTTGGAAAACATGATCTGTGGGTATCCAGCTGTCTCTTTCAGACTGATCCGTTCTCTATTTTCAAGCGGATGTCCCTTCGGAACCACTACTGCGATATATGAATCCCGAATCGGATAATATTCGATCTCATCCGATTTCAAAAGATCCGAGCAAAAGCCGATATCATATTTTCCATCCAAAAGTCCTTCTGCAATCTCCGGTGTCATCCGATTGTAGATGATAAATGGAAATGTCGCCCCAAACTCTTTCAGCATATGTGGAATCGTCCCCGGTGCCAGAGGATACACACTGCCGATCCGCACCGTTTTCTCTTCCGTCCGAAGTCCTACCGCCCGCTCTTCCAGACGAAGATACGCTCCCAGAATTTCATCCACATCCTTCATCAGCTCTTTACCGTAATGACTCAGGCTCACATTTCGCCCTTCTTTTTGAAACAGCGGAACTCCGTACTCTTCTTCCAGCGACTTGATCGCATGACTGAGTCCCGGCTGTGAAATATTCAGTGCCTTTGCTGCCTTTCCGTAATGCTGGATTTTTGCCAGCTCTGAAAAATATTTTAAATATTCGATATTCATATATTCCCTCTTTTATCTTCCGCAGTCATCTTATTTTTCAAAATCAACTCTTTACTCGCCATTATCTTAGCATATTTCATTCTATTTTAGAATCAGTTCATTCAAAATAATCATTTGTTTTTATCAGTTTTCTTCATTATAATGAGAAACAGCTTAAATATAAAATTTTTGTAAATTATTATCTATCAGGAAAGAAGGATTTGTACCTATGAATAAGAAAAAATTTCATCTGGCCGGAGAAGTCGCTCTGCTCATCGTCCTGCTGATCAATTCACTCGGCGTGGATCTGATGTCAAAAAGCGGATTCGGGATCTCAACGATCTCCTCAGTGCCGCTTGTATTTAACATCGCCTTCCCGGTGTTCAGTTTCGGAACATGGAATTATATTTTCCAGACACTGCTTGTCATTACACTGATGATCCTCAAGCGTTCATTCTGCCCCGGCTACCTTTTCTCTTTCGTAGTCGGGATCGGATTTGGAAAAATGATCGACGTACACAACGCATGGATCCAGGCTCTGCCGAACTCCCTGCCTCTTCACACGATTTATTTCCTGGCAGGATTCTTACTGGTGTGCTTCGGTATCTGCCTTGCCAACAACTGTATGCTTCCAATCATCCCGACAGATATCTTCCCTCGCGATCTGTCCGGTATTGTAAAAAAGAACTATAAAATCGTTAAGACAACCTTCGATCTCACCTGTCTGACGACTACTGTGGTTCTTTCCCTTGCAATCCTCCACGGATTCTACGGCATCGGAATCGGCACTGTCTTCTGTGCATTCCTGACTGGAAAAACCGTTTCCGCCATCCAGAGTTTTCTTGGAAAACACGTGGAATTCTACCGTGCAACTGGGAAGAAGAGAGTTGCTCTTGAAAAGAATATGAGACATGCATAAAAGAAAAAAGATTTCAATTTTGATACATACCAGATCGGATACATCAAAACTGAAATCTCTTTTAGATTCTGTAACCAGTCTTATTTTCTCAACTTCTCCTGTCGCATTGACAAACCTTTTTCCCATCCCGTATACTAGAAACAGACTAATATCCTGCAAGGAGGCTTAACTACTATGATTATCAAAAACGGACTTGTCATCGATCCTGCTTCCGGACTTTCCGAAAAAATGGATCTTCTGATTGAAAATGGCATCATCAAAGAAATGGCATCCCTGATTACAAAAGAAGGAGAGGAAGTCCTTGACGCAGCCGGGCTTGTGGTTGCACCGGGACTGATTGACACCCACGTTCATTTCCGTGATCCGGGATTTACTTATAAAGAAACCATCCACACCGGCGCACTTGCCTCTGCAAAAGGCGGTTTTACTTCCGTGATCTGCATGGCAAATACTTCCCCGACTGTGGACTCTGTTCCGGTTCTCAAAGACAACCTTTCGCGTGCTTCCAAAGAAAAGATCCGTATCTTCCAGGCTGCTTCGATTTCCTGCAACCTGAAAGGGCAGGAAGAAACCGATATGGACGCCTTAAAAGAAGCAGGCGCATGTGGATTTACCGATGACGGGATCCCACTTCTAAACGCAGAATTCTGCTTCCACGCAATGGAAAAGGCGGCAAAGCTTAACGTACCGGTCAGCCTTCACGAAGAAGATCCTTCTTTCATCCGCAACAACGGAATCAGCCACGGAAAGGTATCCGATGCGCTTGGCATCTACGGTTCTCCTTCCATTGCAGAAGAATCTCTGGTTGCAAGAGACTGCATGCTGGCACTGAAATCCGGCGCCGATGTTGTGATCCAGCATATCAGCTCCGGTATCTCTGTCGATCTGGTTCGTACTTATAAGAAAATGGGTGCAAAACTTCACGCCGAAGCCACACCGCATCATTTTACACTGACGGAAGACGCAGTCCTTGAGCATGGAACACTTGCGAAAATGAATCCGCCGCTCCGTACCGAAAAGGACCGTCAGGCGATTATTCAGGGACTTGCAGATGGAACCATCGACTTGATTGCCACCGACCATGCACCGCACAGCAAAGAAGAAAAAGCAAAACCAATCACCGAAGCTCCAAGCGGAATCATCGGTCTGGAGACTTCCCTTGCCCTTGGCATCACAAGCCTTGTAAGACCGGGACATTTATCTCTTATTCAGCTTCTGGAAAAAATGACCATCAATCCGGCAAAGCTTTACCACCTTCCATACGGACAGCTCGCCGAAGGAAAGGCAGCTGACCTTGTGATCTTCGATGAAAACGAATGTTGGACTCCAACCGAGTATGCATCCCTTTCATCCAACTCACCATTTACCGGAACGCCTATGTATGGCAAAGTGAAGTATACGATCTGTGGTGGGAAAATCGTATATCATGATTAAAAAAATCCACGGACTTTGAATCTTCTAAAGTCCGTGGATTTTTCCATCTTCTTATTTTTCTTCCAGCATAAAGTATTTCATACTTGTTCCGCTTTCCGCCACATCCGCAAGATTGATACAACTGTTTCCCATACGGTCGATCAGATGCAGGATATTGGTAAACGGAGCAGTAAGGCTTGCCTTACATTTTCCTTTATTGACACGCTCGATATGCGCTTTCCGCATCTTGATATCCAGATCCAGAAGCTTATCCTTTCGCTTCATCATCTTGCCTGGTTCGATACCATCATCTCCCTGCAGTGCCTTCAGAGAATCACAGAACATCTTATTCAGTACCTTCAAACTCTTCTGCAGCTCATCCATCGCTTCCGGTGTATATTTATACTTCCGGTCTGATCTTTCCAACATACATTCTGCCATTTCCACACTTAAGGTTCCCATACGTTCCACATCGCTGAGTACACACATGAGGCTCGCCGTCTGCGCTGCCTGCTGCTCAGTCAATGAACCCGAAGAAAACAAAGCTGCAAGATATTCAGTAATACACTTTCCAAGGCATTCAACCTGTTCTCCGTTTTCTTTCAGACCGTCAATGGATTTCACTTCTTCATTTTTCACAAGCTCAATCGTTTTCTTCAGAATATCTCCTACCTGGTCACTCATACGGAAAATCTCTTTTGCCACAAGCTGCAGCGCTGCTGCCGGCTGACTGATGATATTTTCATCCAGATAAATCGGGCTGCCTGGATCTTCAACACCTTTTTTGCCATCTGGGATCAGTGTCATGACAATCTTCACCATCAGTTTAATCAGGCATACCCAGATCAGTGTCATTGTAATGTTAAATACAGTATGTGCATTTGCAATCTGTCTGGAAATCACTTCAATCTCCGGGCCTTTCGGCGAAATGCTCTGGATCAATACCGCAAATGGTTTTACGAACCAGATAAACAAAAAGCAGCCGGAAATATTAAAAATACAATGCGCCACAGCGGTTCTCTTCGCATCTTTTGACTGTCCGATACTGGCAAGGAGTGCTGTGATCGTTGTACCGATATTATCACCTAAAAGGATCGGGATCGCTCCTGCAAGCCCAAGTATACTCGTAACCCCGTCCGGTCCCGACTGGGAAGCGAAGTTCTGCAGTACCGCAATGGTCGCACTACTGCTCTGTACAACCAGCGTCATAAGTGTACCAACTGCCACACCAAGTACCGGAATATGTGCTACACGTCCGATCAGATCTGTGAATACCGGACTGGATGCCAGCGGCTTCATAACATCTCCCATTGTCTCAATCCCCAGGAACAGAAGACCAAATGCAAAGATTGTCTGACCAATGCTTTTTACCTTCTCTGATTTTGTCACAAATGAAATCAGGAAACCGATAAAAATAATAACATAAATATAATCACTGATCTTAAATGCAATGATCTGTGCTGTCATGGTTGTACCAATATTGGCACCAAAAATGATGGAAATCGCCTGTGGCAGATTCATCAGTCCCGCACTTACAAAACCGATTGCCATAACCGTTGTCGCACTACTGCTCTGCAATACCGCTGTTGTCAGCGCACCGGCGAGCACGCCAAGAAGCGGATTCTTTGTGAGAAGTGCCAGAATGTTCTTCATCTTATCGCCTGCTGCCTTCTGCAGACATTCACTCATCATGTTCATTCCATAGATAAATACTGCCAGACCGCCAAGCAGTCCGAAAATAATCTGAATTTTCTCGTTCATAGTCTTTCCTCTCTCTACTTTCTATACGATTTATTTTTCATTCAGTTCCTGCCATGCACTGACTGTTCCTGTATAGATTTCTTCCAGTTCCTTCATTGACAGATCTTCCAGCGGATTTTCTTTATTTACAATCACTTCGATTCCATCTTTTGCGATCATCTCATAATTCAAAAGCTCTTTTTCATAATCCTTCAATTCCCTGGATGCCATTGCAAAATCACATTTTCCCTGCATTGCATCATTCAGACCTTCCGTTGAATCCGACTGTTCCACCGTAATCTTTGCATGTGGATTGATCTGGCAATACTCATCTGATAGCTGCTCAAGCAGTGCTGCTGCCGAGGTTGAACCATGGATCACAAGCTCTCCCTCTGCCTGATTCGAGAGGAATGTGCTGCTCTTTGCAACCGGCACAAAAGATTCACTCACGATATCCTGTCCTTTTCCTTTTACATATGTAAGGAAATCCTGTTCCAGATCATTCAGGGTTCCTGAATAAGCCAGATAAAAAGAACGACTGAGTGGATAGTTTCCTTTTTCAACGTTCTCTGTGGTGCCTTCCTTGCCATCTACTTTTAATATTTTTTCCTGCGTCAGATCCTTCGCTGCTCCCATGGAAATATATCCAATCGCTGCCGGATCTTCTTCTACCTTTGAGACAACCTCTTCTGTCGTCTCCGCTGTCACTGCATCACTTCGCGTAGCATCCCCGGTATCTTTTGACGCCCCTTTATCCAGTCCAACAAGTCCTGCAAATGCACCTCTTGTTCCGGAACCATCTTCCCTTGCGATCACCGTGATCTTTCCCAGCTTATCAAGCCCTTCCACCTGCTCTTTCACAGACTGTGTCTTTGCTGAACATCCGACTGCAAGTCCGGACAGTATAACGAGTGCCAGTAATATGTTTTTTCCTCTCATGACTTTACTCCTTCGTCTGTCGTATCCATTTGTACTTTTACATTTTATCTGTCTCCTATGCAATCGTTATCAAATCTGTGTTAAGTTTAGGTTAAATCTTATTTTTTCTTCCATTCTGTTTTTTCCCAATCAAAATGAGTCCATCGGATTACTTTTTCCAGGTATGAAGCTGTACCTGCCCTGTCAGATAAATGAAAAAAACCACCATTTTACATTTCCAAGATTGTAAAATGATGGTTTTTATTCATTTGGCAAGAACTCTGTTTACCGAGACTCCTTCTTCTTTCTATCCAATCCCAAGCACACCATACCCGGCCATTCCAAGCACTGCCGCAAGTGTGATCACCTTCGGTACCGACCAGTTCCGCTTCAAGATCAGATAAAACATCACAATTCCGATCCCGCATCCAAACCAGTCAATCCGCGCATTCGGGAAATAATTTTCCTGCATAAGATTCAGGATCACCGCAAGAATCATTGCGATACAGATTGGCTTGATCACATCCAGCATACAGCTCATAATGTCATTCCCACGGAACTTTGCAAAACACACCGCCACACCAAGCGTCAGCGTATACGCAGGCATCAGCACACCCATAACAGCCGCAATTCCGCCAAGCACACCTGCCGTCTGCATCCCGGCAAAGGTTGCGCAGTTGATTCCAAGTGGTCCCGGTGTCATTTCCGCAATGGCGATCAGGTTGGTCAGATCCTCCGCCGTCATCCACTGGTTCACTTTCATCTCCTGCATGATAACCGGGATCATCGACATCCCGCCAAAGCTGGTAAACCCAATTTTCATAAATGCCACAAACAGTCTGAGATAAATCATGCCATCTGTTCTCCCTTCGCCTTTTTCACCGCTCTTACCGAAAGTGCCAATATGATTCCAGCCACGATCATCAGCACATTACTGATGTCCGTGAAGACACACAGCACCAATGCCACCGCACAGATTGGAACTGCCATCTTCTTTCGGAATGCTTCCTTTCCAAGGGACAATGCCGCACTTCCCATGATCGGGACCACCGCGCAACGGATTCCCCGAAGGGCTGCATAGCACCAGACATTGCTTTTCAGAACCTTGTAAAATACAGTCACAAACGACAGGATCAGCACCGCCGGACAGGTCATTCCAAGTACCGCACAGACTCCACCGAACCAGCCGCCTACATAATAACCGAACAGCATACTGATATTGGTGATCATAATTCCGGGAACTGACTTTCCAACCGCAACCATATCCAGCAGTTCTTCCTTCGTGATCAATTTCTTTTTATCGACAAACTCCTGCTCCATCTGCGCCAGAATGCTCCATCCTCCGCCAAATGTAAAGCAGCCTATCTTAAAGAAAAACGCAAACAGCATCAGTCCATTTTTTATTTTCTCTTTTTTCATCCGTTCATCCTCCTGCCCCTTTACTTTATCATCTCTATTGACATTTGTGAAATATATGTTTTATTATTAAAAATATAGTTTTAACCTATGGAGGAGTTTTATGAACTGGAATCAGCTGCAATATGTCATCACCATTGCCGAAGAAAAAAGTATCACCAAAGCGGCTCAGAAGCTTTATATCTCACAGCCATCCCTTTCCTTAAGCATTCAGGCTCTGGAAAAGGAAACCGGAGTCCCTCTTTTTGAGAGGAGCCGTGGCGAGATGAAGCTTACCTATGCCGGCTCCCTGTTCTACGAATGGGCGGTTTCTACCCTTCATTCTCATACCCAGCTGGAGTGGAAGCTTGGCGATATCGCCTCCGGCTCACGGAGCCTGATCCGTCTGGGTCTCAGTCCTCACCGGAGCGAGCGGCTTCTGGCTCCGGTTCTGGAGCGCTTTTATTCCATGTATGAGAACTGTGATATTCAGATCATCGAGCAGCCAACTTATATCCTGCGACAAATGCTGGAAGCAGATCAGCTGGATCTGATCCTGGATATCTCCAGCCCGGATACGATTAACTTTGAAAGCGAGCTGCTGGTGAAGGAAAGTTTTGTCCTGGCAATCCCGGATTCGCTGTGTCCATTTTCTGATCCGCCAGCGCACCTGTCTTCTTCTGCTGCTCTGGTTTCAGACAGCCAGGCAGAATCTGTATCCGAGACCAGTAACCGGAATTTTTTCAGAAACATTGTGAAATCAAAAAAAGAGGAGGGCATTTCTGCCACTCCTCAGATTCATCTTCCTGCGCTATCTGCAGTTCCATTTATTCTGCTTTCAGAGGATCACGATCTCGGAAAGATCAGCCGCAAGATCTGCGAGACTGCCGCTTTCCATCCGAATATCCGCTGCATCTGCACCAGCAGTAATACTGCCTTTTCTCTTGCAAGACGAGGGATGGGGATTGCCTTTCTTCCTGAAATTTATGCACGGACTACTTCCTTTCCGGACATTCATTTCTTTACCCCGGATCACTTTCATGACACCAGGGACATCTGTGCCGTCTACCGGAAAAATATTTATCATCATGCACAGTTTCAGGCGCTTCTTGCTCTCCTCCGCGAGATCGTCCCGGCAATCTACAGGGCAGCTTAGTCTGCCCTGATCCGCACCTTAATTCTCTTCTTTTCCACCCCTTACTCTACATTTTTCAGTGCCTCATCCATCGGCACATGTTTAATCCTTCGATATTCTAACATTGCCACAACTGCATAGGTTCCGATTCCAATCAGGAACATTTCCACATAGATCTTCGGATCAATCCAAAGTGCGATCCAGCCGGAAATACTGGTCAGCATCATTTCCCGGAACAGCACATTCATAACTGCTTTCTCAATCGGCAGGCTGAGAAGCAGACAGATGATCACCACGATCGTTGTCGACCAGATATAAAGCCTGCTGATCTCTCCATTGGTATATCCCAGGATCTTCGTCATGGAAATAGCCTGTGCATTTTTTTCAATAATGATCTTGGATAACAGATAGATCACAACCATATAAATACCGATTGCAAATGCGTTGACCATTCCCATCATATTTCCCATAGATACATCCAGCTGTCTCGAAATCTTTGTCAGTGCTTCCAGATCAAGCACCGAACCGATGTATTTCCCGTCAATATCCTTGATCTTCGAATTGGAAAAATATCCACTGAAATAATCGTTTCCCAGATCAAAGGTATCATTCAACTGCTCCTGCGGCATAAATACACAGATTCCACCGCTATACTTGTAGATTCCTTTAACCTTGAATGTATACTTTGTCTTTTCATATTTTTCTTTCAACGTGATCGAATCACCCGGCTTCAACAGAAACTTCTCTGCATAGGCACTGGAAATATAGACACCGTCACCGTCCTCCAGATCTGCATCGATATATTTACTGTCCGGTTTGATTCCGTACAGGATCACTTCATCTGTCTTATATTTGCTTGGCAATGTTTTCAATGAGTAAGCGCTGAACGCTTCCGCATCTTCATTTTCCGTCTTTGTTCCATAAGAGAACTGTAAAAGCTCCAGCATACTGTCCAGTTTGTTTCCGCTCATCGCACTTACCGGAACCTCCAGCATATACTGGTATTTTGCAAGCATATTGCTCTGGATATCCTGCTGATAGTGCGAAAGTACTGACGGCAGCAAAAGTCCAAAGAACAAAAGCAGATTCGCAAATATGATTCCAATAAAAAGTACGACGTAATTGCTCATATTCTGGAAGATCACACGAAGTCGGAACCGATGGAAGATTCCAAGCTTCGGACTTAGCCGGACTGCTCTTTTCCGCCTGCTTCCAGAAAGATCTCTTCTCAGGAATTTCAGCGGTGAAAGCCTCAGCTTGTAGCGAAGGATTCCATAGTTGACTACCAGCATGATCAGCACCGGAACCACCGTTGTCATCCAGAAAGCATCTGCATTCCACACCGTCACATAGGTCGGCAGACTATAGCTTCCATAATACATCCCCGCACATACATTTTTCAGTGCTGTATAACCCAGAATATTTCCGATCACCGCACCGATCAGCGTAACGATCACCGGAAGTGCCATGTAATGTCCGATCAGTTCTTTTCTTGTATACCCGGAAGCCCGCAGAGTTCCGATCACGCCTGCTTCTTTACGGATCGTATTGCTGATCGTGATTCCAAATACAAACGCAATGATCACAATGATCATATAGAGGAGCATTGTGATCATTGCACGGTCACTCCCCATATCATCACCAGTAAATGTAATTGCCTGATTCAGATACTGTGGCACAAATGACTCCAGAGTGACTTCTTCCCCTAGCGCTTCCATCAGATCTTCCGACATCTTTTTTTCCTGTTTTTCATTTTTCGGTGCTTTGTCATACACCCAGGAATAGCTGTACTGAAGCTTCTCCTGATCCAGGGATTCAAACTCTTCCGGCGTAACAACTGATACTCCAAATTTGACTGCATCAAACATACTGTCATTGTTGTTCTGAAACAGACAGCTATAATCAGAAAGTGCTACAAATCCAGTTACTTTCCATTCTTTTGAGCCACTTTTCAGTATATCTCCAACAGAAATGCCGTTGTTATCCGCATACATACGGTCAATAGCCATCTCTCCCGCTTTTTCAGGAAGCTTTCCTTCCATCAGGCACACCAGGTTGACCTCTTCCCGGTTTTTGAAAATACGCATGGTACTTCCATTGTCCAGGGCCTCTTCCAGATAAAAATTCTCATACAGCGTTACACCATTTTTCTCAATGTTCTCCCGCTGCGACTTCGTGATTTTCTTCTTTACCCGGAAATTTCCATCTTCGATTTTGTACTTTTCAAAGCCTTCATTATATGCTTTCAGCATACTTCCATCTGCAACCAGAAAACCAGATACAAATCCGATCGTTGCAATCATAAGAATCAACACCACCAGATATTTTCCAATCTCACTTTTCAATTCCCGTGGAAGTCTTTTTCTTAAAGGACTCTTCATAACATGCGTCCTCCTTACCATTCCAGCTCACTTGCTGATAGCTTGTGTTCATTACAATAGTTCTTGCGGATCATACCGTCACGAAGCTTTACTACCCGGTCCGCCATATCCTTGATCGCATCATTATGTGTAACCATCACGATCGTATTTCCATATTTCTGGTTGACGGTCTCGATCAGCTTCAGGATTTCCTTAGAAGTATTATAATCCAGCGCACCTGTCGGTTCATCACAGAGCAGGATATCCGGATTTTTCACGATTGCACGCCCGATTGCTGTCCTCTGCTGCTGTCCTCCGGAAAGCTGGTTTGGTAGCTTGTTCTGATGCTCATAAATTCCCAGTGTGTGCATCAGTTCATCCACATCCAGCGGACGGTCACTCAAATAAGCACCAACCTCAATATTTTCCCTGAGTGTCAGGTTCGGAATCAGATTGTACATCTGGAAAATGTAACCCAAATGCTTTCTCCGGTACAATGACAGCTTCTTCTCTGTCATATCCTCCAGCTGTTCTCCGTCAATCGTAATACTTCCTTCATCTGCCCCGTCAATGCCGCCTATAATATTCAGAAGAGTCGATTTTCCGGAACCGGATGGTCCCAGAAGCACACAAAATTCTCCTCTTTCAATTTCCAGATCAAGTCCTTTCAGAACATTTACCCGGCTGTCGCCTGTTCCAAACGATTTTTTGATCCCTTTAATCTCTAAAAACATTCCTCTACTCCTTCCTTTAGTTACTTATATCGTAGCAATGTTGCATTTAATATACTTATGTTAGTTTAAGCTTACTTTTTTGTCAATATTTTAATTGGTATTTTTTTCAAAAAGATATTGACAAATGGAAGGAAAATTTTTAAGATAATTATCTGTGTAATTTTATACCAAAATCTTTGTGGATTTTTCTGGATATCAAAATAGATGTCTACTTTTCGCCACATAACTTGTTGCAGACAGCGGCAGTTATGTGGCTTTTTATGTATCGGGTTTCTGCCCTTTTTTACAGATTTTGTACCTTATGCTTTATATTTATCAGGAGGAATGTTTATGAACCAGACTTACATGAAAGAAAAACCGATTCTGCCGCTTCTGCTTTCCATGGCTCTTCCAATGGTGATCTCAATGATGGTCAACTCTCTTTATAATATTGTTGACAGCTATTTCGTTGCACGGATCAGTGAAGAAGCAATGACTGCTCTGTCCTTAGTCTACCCGATCCAGAATTTTATCACCTCAGTCGGTGTCGGCTTTGGAATCGGGATCAATGCTGCCATTGCCTTTTTCCTTGGCGCCCAGGATCAGAAAAAAGCGGATGCAGCTGCCACACAGGGACTTTTTCTTTCTGTCATCCACGGTATCGTTCTTACCGTAGTCACAATTGCCGTAATGCCGCTGTTTTTACAGATTTTTACAAAAGACATGACCGTTATTCAGATGGGAAATGCCTACTCCCGGATCGCATTCGGATTTTCCATTGTAATCTCTCTTGAAATTACCTGGGAAAAAATTTTCCAGACAGTCGGCCGGATGCGCGTGTCCATGATCTGCATGATGAGCGGATGTATTTTCAATATCGTACTGGATCCACTTCTGATCTTCGGAATCGGACCGTTCCCGAAAATGGGAATTGAAGGGGCCGCACTTGCAACCGGTCTTGGTCAGGTTGTCACACTGGTACTGTACCTTGCCTTTTATTTTACCAGACCTCTTCCGGTGAAGATTCATAGAAGCTGCCACGTAGACCGTGCCATGGCCAGACGGCTTTACGCGGTTGGAATCCCTGCCACTTTGAATATGGCACTTCCATCCCTGCTTATCACCGCACTGAATGGGATCCTTGCCGCCTACTCTCAGGTCTACGTGGTGGTGCTCGGAATCTATTACAAGCTTCAGACCTTCCTGTATCTTCCGGCAAACGGGATTATTCAGGGAATGCGTCCGCTGATCGGATACAACTACGGAGCCGGAGAAACAAAACGTGTCCATAAGCTGTTTGCCGATACCCTTTATCTGAGTCTTGGAATCATGCTCTTTGGCACAATCTTCTGCCAGCTTTTCCCGGATTCACTGATCGCACTGTTCAGTTCCAATCCGGAAACTATTCAGGCAGGAGGAATTGCACTTCGGATCATCAGCCTGGGATTTTTAGTTTCTTCCGTGTCCATCACCAGCTCCGGTGCGCTGGAGGGTCTTGGGAAAGGAAGACCTTCCCTTGTCATCTCACTGTGCAGATTTACTGTCATTATTATTCCGGCAGCCTTTATCTTAAGCCGCTTTTTGGGAGCTTCCGGCGTCTGGTATGCCTTTGGAATCACCGAATTTGCGACCGCAGTGATTGCTTATCTGACTTACCGACGGGCGACTGCGCAACACTAGGAGTATCCTTGCAAAAGAAATTTAGCTGAATTTTCTGTACAATAAAAACCGTAAATCCGAAATTGCAGATAGGTACTTTCTTCCAGTACACACCTGCAAATCCTTCGGATTTACGGTTTTTTATTTTCTCTTTATCTTACTTTTCCAGCTTCGCTCTGCCTTTTTATTCGCAGACTATTCTGCTTCGCTAATAATATGTCTTGCAACATAAACACCACTTGCAGATGCATGGGACAGAGAATGTGTAACTCCACTTCCGTCACCGATCACATACAGTCCCTTGTGGCAGCTTTCCAGATTCTTGTCAATCTCTACTTCCATGTTATAGAATTTTACTTCTACACCATAAAGAAGGGTATCATCATTTGCAGTACCCGGTGCTACTTTGTCAAGCGCATAGATCATCTCAATGATTCCATCCATGATTCGTTTCGGAAGAACAAGACTTAAGTCACCCGGTGTTGCGGATAAGGTTGGTGTTACCAGCCCTTCTTCAATACGCTTTTCGGTACTTCTTCTTCCACGTACCAGATCACCAAAACGCTGTACGATTACACCGCCGCCAAGCATGTTGGAGAGTCTTGCGATACTTTCACCATAGCCGTTACTGTCCTTAAATGGCTCAGAGAAATGCTTTGCAACCAGAAGGGCAAAGTTAGTGTTATCTGTCTTTTTCTCGTTTCCTTCATAGCTGTGTCCGTTTACCGTGATGATTCCGTTGGTATTTTCATTTACCACAATACCGTTCGGGTTCATACAGAACGTACGCACATTGTCCTCAAATTTTTCTGTACGGTATACGATCTTGCTCTCATAAAGCTCATCTGTCAGATGAGAGAAAATAACCGCCGGAAGTTCTACGCGGACACCGATGTCCACACGATTTGATTTCGTCGGGATTGCAAGCTCTTTGCAGACTTTTTCCATCCATTTACTTCCACTTCTTCCAACGGAAACGATACATTTCTCACATTCGTAAGAATTTTTTTCACATACGATACGGTATCCACCATCGATGATCTCAATCGTCTCAACCGGTGTATCAAAGAAGAAGTCCATCTTATCCTTCATCTGATCGTAGAGATTCTGAAGAACAACGTAATTGATATCTGTTCCCAGATGACGTACAGATGCATCCAGAAGATTCAGTTTGTTCTGAAGACAAAGCTTTTTAAATTTTGTTCCGGCTGTGGAGTACAGTTTTGTACCTTCTCCACCATTTTCCATATTGATCTCATCGACGTACTTCATCAGCTCAACAGCCTGTTTTTTACCGATATACTCAAATAAGGTTCCGCCGAAATCATTGGTGATATTGTATTTTCCATCTGAAAATGCACCGGCTCCGCCAAATCCGCACATGATCGAGCAGCGTTTGCAGTTGATACAGCTCTTTACTTTTTCGCCATCAATCGGACATTTTCTCTTTTCCAGCGGATAACCTTCTTCAAATACTGCAATCTTGCAGTCTGGTTTCTTTTTCATCAACTCATAAGCAGCAAAAATTCCGCCTGGTCCGGCACCGATAATAATTACATCATACTTCATCCGTGTATCTCTCCTTTTATTTGCATGATAAAATATAATTTTCACTAAATTGCCTGTGTCATAAATATAGACTGTAATATATGTGCAATTCTATATTATGTCACATAATAAAACTGCCGCATATCTGTCTGTATCCAGATGATTCTGCACGGCAGTTGTTCTTCTTTTGCACAACCTTTCATATTTTAAGAGAAATCTTGCATTTCGTCAAGGTGTTTCTTTCTTTTTTTATATGAATTTTGCATGAATTTATTTTGTTTTTTTATATAGATTTTGTAATATTTTTCATTATCCAGTTTTTATATTTGCACTGTCAAAAATCTTTCTGTTTCTATATTGCTGTTTCTGCTACCTTTTTTCGTTTTCTGCCGGATTTACAGCTTCACGATGGTCGGCTCATGTCCCATCGCCGGAATAATCTTCTCTGCCAAATCTTTTGTCCTAAGTCTGAGACTTGATGTATTGATGCATGGATGGCATCCGATATATTCTCCTGTAAGCACATCTTCATCGATCAGAAGCCGTACCATCCTGTCCTTATCATTCATTAGTCCAAGCACACTTAAAGATCCCGGCGTGATGTCCAGATATTGTTCCATATACTCCGCTTTTGCAAAAGAGAGTCTGGACGATCCAATCTGTGCTGACAGATTCTTTGTCTTAAACACCTTATCCCCCGGAAGCATCAGTAAATAAAACTGTGTCTCCTGTCGGTTGCATAAAAGCAGATTCTTGCAGATTGTCGCCTCCAACGTCCGGTCGATTTCCTCGCATGCCTCCATTGTCATTGCGGCTTCGTGGTCAATTCTCTGGTAGCTGACTCCAAGCGAATCAAGGAAGTCATATACGCGGATTTCCTTATCCAATCTGCCTTGTATGTCTGTTGGTCTTCCGTTTACTAATTCCATGTAGTTCTCCTCCGTCATTCAATCACAAATATCCTCTTTCTTTTACTAACTCATTCCAATATTTAGCAGTGTCATATTGAGTCTTAAAATAAAACAACTTACAACGTTTCCACGATAATTTCGGATTGCATTGGGAAAATTTTTTACATACTCTCTCTTTAGGACAAAATAAACTACATAATTCACATGAAATAGCTTTCTGTTGTCTCTTTTTAGGAGTTCTTTCTATAACTGCCCACGTCCCCCAGTTTCCTGGCTTTACCATGATCTTTCATCCTTTTCTCACTGTACATAAAAAATGTATTTTTTCGTTTACTTATACTGTATATTTTTATTTATTAATTTTTCTTACTTCTTCCGATTCTTCTAATTTTGAAAACAAAGTATCTTCATATTTTATTTTATATACTATTTCAAAACAATCACTATTAGATAAAGGATTATCATTTTTGAATCCTTCTGATAAATCATCATCTTCATCAAAATACTGCTCTTTAAACCGATTCCACATCTCATTAGAACTAATATAAGTAACAGAAACAACTCCATCCATTGCTTCAATTTTTTCTTTCAAATTATTCTTCTGTTCTTTTGAAGTATTCTCACTAAAAAAAACTGTAGCTTTGTAATCACTTGCTTCTTTTGAATTAGGAAATTTATTTTTCATTTTTTTATCCGAAATTCTTTGAAAAAGTGTTTTAGCATCATTGTCACTATTTGTTACATCTGTAATAGTAAAAACATCTTTTCCTTGCAGTTCTATACTATATACATTGAGGATAGATAAAAAATCACCTTCTGGAATTTCATCTACAGATGTATATGTATCTAAACATCCCTGAGCATCATATTTTTGAGAAAGCGTAATTTTCCCTTTATCCAATTTTCCTATCTTTGCGGAAAGAATTTTTTCCTCATCATCTATACTTGTAGTTTGATAAAAAAAGACCGTATTATCTTCAAATATTTTTATTGTCTGTCCCGTATTTTGAGAACTCCATACACCTATATACTTTTTTTGTTGTGAGCTAACTAAAAAATAGTAAACTCCTATACTAAATAATAGTATAATAACTATACTTATAATAATCCTTTTTTTCTTCTTCATATACTTAATTCTCCTTAGTTATAATACGGATACATCACGGTTTCTCACTTCGTTCCAACCAAGATTTCCTTTAATTCCTCAATTATTTTCTCCAGTTTATCATTTGATAACGGATACTGTCCAGCCTCACGGTATGCAATCGCCTTTTCTAATTTTAATAATCTCCAGCTTTTCGCTCCTGCCTTACTGTTATTTTTAAGATTACTTTCAATATTTATATCTACCGTATTTGTAAACCATTCTATTCCATTTACATACAACTCCGGATGTCTGTACTGATTGACAAATTTAATAATTTCCCAGCTTTCTTTCATCTGTCCTTTTTCTCTGAGAATTCTTGCTTTCAAACAATAAGCATGATCTATATTATCCCAAAGCGTGTAATTACCATTGAACTTTTCATTTACAAATAAATCACAGACAGAAACTGCTTCCTGTTCATATCCATAAATATATAATAAAATTGCCAGTTCCGTAATATTTCCTGTATCTTTTACAGATTTCATATTACATTTTTTTAATATTCTTTTGCAGTCTCTTTGAATATCTTTTTTATCTATATTTGTTATGATATTTTGAATAAGTTCATTCATTATTTGCTTTCTCCTTGTACCTTTACTTTCCTTCTATTTTTATGATCCAATCATTTTCATACCTCTCTTTAATTTCTAATATAATACTACCACCCACAGAAACTCTTGTACATATGTTAAACCAAAGATGATCCAATAAAAAGTGCAGAAGGCCCCTTACACCATCATCGATGCAAGGGGCTTTATAAGCTAACTAGTCCTTCTATTCTTCTCTGATTTCTTTTGCAGCCGTAACCATATTTCTAAGGCTTGCATCCGTCTCCGGCACACCTCTTGTCTTTAACCCACAGTCCGGATTCACCCAGAGTTTTTCACGGCTGATCTTTGTAAGCATAACATTCAATGCGCGTACAATTTCTTCTACCGTCGGTACTCTGGGCGAATGAATATCATACACTCCAGGTCCTACTTCTGTTTCAAAATGATTTTCTCTCAGCGAATCCAGAATCTGCAGATCTGAACGAGATGCTTCAAACGTGATCACATCTGCATCCATATCATCAATCGCAGGGATAATATCCGTAAACTCACTGTAACACATATGTGTATGAATCTGTGTATCCGACTTTACTCCACTGTGTGTCAGCCGAAAAGCCGGGATTGCAAAATCAAGATATTCTTTATACCAGTCCGATTTTCTAAGTGGCAGTTTTTCCCTTAATGCCGCTTCATCGATCTGTATCATTTTAATACCATTTGCTTCCAGATCCAGTACCTCATCCCGGATAGCCAATGCGATCTGTGAAATAGATTCTTTAATGGAAATATCTTCTCTTGGGAACGACCAGTTCAGTATGGTAACCGGTCCTGTCAGCATTCCTTTCATAATTTTTTTCGTAAGTGATTGTGCATATACAGACCACTCTACGGTTATTGGTTTTTCGCGATATACATCTCCCCAGATGATCGGTGGTTTTACGCATCTGGTTCCATATGACTGCACCCATGCTTTTTCTGTAAAAAGGAATCCGCCAAGTGCTTCACCAAAATACTCCACCATATCGTTTCTTTCATACTCTCCGTGTACCAGTACATCAAGTCCGATTTCTTCCTGCCATGCTACACATTCTGTAATCTTTTTCCGGTTAAAATCCACATATTCCTGTCTGGTAATTTCTCCCTTTCTAAAAGCAGACCGGTTTGCTTTTACGTCTTTCGTCTGTGGGAAAGAGCCAATTGTCGTTGTTGGGAACTCCGGAAGTTTAAATGCCTTTTTCTGTAGTTTCTGACGTTCATTTCTTTTTGGCTCTCTGACATAATCCTTTGCAGTTACATGTAAAAGTCTGTTTTTCACTTCTTCATTACCGCAGTTTCTATCGGCTGTAAAAAGATCATGATTTTTCTTATATACTTCTGTATTAAAATATTCTTTGTTCTCTGCAAGATCACTCAGTTCCTCAAGTTCCTTAAGTTTTTCTTCAGCAAAAGCAAAATAAGCCAGATATTCTGCTGCAAGCTTCGTTTCGTGCTTCAGTGTAAACGGCACATGGAGCAGCGAGCAAGAGGTAGACAATACAGTCTGAATTCCTTTTTCCTGTAAATTCGCCAGAATCTTTAATGTCTTCTCGTAGTGGTTTTTCCATATATTTTTTCCATTAACAAGTCCTGCAAAAAGTTTCTTTTCCTTCGGAAATCCATAGGATTCAATTAAATGAAAGGTCTCTTTTCCTTCCAGGAAATCAAGACCGATTCCTGCAAACGGCATCTGAATCAGATCCTGATAAATATCTCTGACATCCCCAAAATATGTCTGTAAAAGTACCTTACATTCTTTTGCTGCCGTCAGAATCGTATCGTAAAGTCTGTGAAAAAGTTTAATATCCTCTTTTCCCATATCCTGGACCAATGCCGGTTCATCAAACTGTATCCATGCAATCTGTTCCTTTTCGCATTTTCCAATCAGATCTTTATATGCTTTTACAATCTCATCTACATAATCTTCTGAATTCTTTGTTCCCGTATATCTGCAAAATTTTAACATTGTATATGCTCCGATTACAACCGGTTTTGTCTCGATTCCAAGATTCTTTGCCTCAGCGTATTCCGACCATAATTTATTTCCGGAAATCCCGATTACAGTATCATCTTCCAGTTCCGGAACAATATAATGATAATTCGTATTGAACCATTTTTTCATGGCAAGTGCCTTTACATCTCCCGAAGTTCCCTGGTAGCCACGGGCCATTGCAAAATATGTATCCAATTCTGATAAATTCAATTCTTTATAACGCTTTGGGACAATCCCAAGCAATACGGCTGTATCCAGCATGATATCATAAAACGAAAAATCATTACTTGAAATATAAGTAATCCCTGCATTTTTTTGTGTCATCCAGTGAGTCTTTCTCAACTCCTGAGCCTTCTGCAATAGTTCTTCTGCTTCGATTTCTTTCTTAAAATATTTTTCAGAAGCAAATTTTAATTCCCTTAAAGTACCGATTCTTGGAAACCCAATTACTGATGTCTGCATGACTTATTACCTCCAACTCATTATTTCTTTCATAAAAGCTATTATATTGTCATTTGCACAATTTGTATAATACATAAAAAAATGTGTTTGCCATAGTTTCAAACTATAGGAGGTTATCATACCTGTATACAAAAACCCCTTACACCATAACTGATGTAAGGGGTTTCTATATAAGCAAATGATTGCTCTATCTTAATACATGATTATTTCGCATTCTTCTGTGCGATAGCAGCCTGAGCAGCAGCCAGACGAGCGATCGGTACACGGAATGGTGAGCAAGATACATAATCAAGACCAATGCTGTTGCAGAATTCTACAGAGCTTGGATCTCCACCATGTTCTCCACAGATACCAACGTGAAGTTTCGGATTAACCGGTTTTCCGAGTTCGATAGCCATCTTCATAAGTTTACCAACACCTGTCTGGTCAAGTTTAGCAAATGGATCGTTCTCGAAGATCTTAGCGTCATAGTAAGCTTCAAGGAACTTACCAGCATCATCACGTGAGAATCCGTATGTCATCTGTGTAAGGTCGTTTGTACCGAAGCAGAAGAAGTCAGCTTCTTTTGCGATGTCATCAGCTGTAAGAGCAGCTCTAGGAATTTCGATCATTGTACCAACTTCGTACTCAAGGTCGCTTCCTGCAGCAGCGATTTCAGCGTCAGCTGTTTCTACTACAAACTTCTTAACATATTTAAGCTCTTTGATATCGCCAACCAGCGGGATCATGATTTCCGGTTTAACATTCCAATCTGGATGAGCTTTCTTAACATTGATAGCAGCACGGATAACTGCGCTTGTCTGCATCTTAGCGATTTCCGGATAAGTTACAGCAAGACGGCATCCACGATGTCCCATCATTGGGTTGAATTCATGCAGAGAGCTGATGATTGCTTTGATCTGGTCAACAGATTTGCCCTGTGCATCAGCAAGTTTCTTGATATCTTCTTCTTCTGTTGGAACGAATTCATGAAGCGGTGGATCAAGGAAACGGATAGTAACCGGATTTCCTTCCAGTGCTTCATAAAGTTTTTCGAAGTCTCCCTGCTGTTCCGGAAGGATCTTAGCAAGTGCAGCTTCTCTTTCTTCTACTGTTTCAGAGCAGATCATTTCACGGAATGCATCAATTCTGTTGCCTTCGAAGAACATATGCTCTGTACGGCAAAGTCCGATACCTTCAGCACCAAGTTCGCGGGCTTTCTTAGCATCAGCTGGTGTATCAGCATTTGTACGAACTTTCATAGTTCTGTACTTGTCAGCCCATCCCATGATTCTTCCGAATTCACCTGCGATTGTAGCGTCTACAGTCGGGATGATTCCGTCATAAATGTTACCTGTAGATCCATCAAGAGAGATTGCATCTCCTTCATGGTATTCTTTTCCACCAAGTGTGAATTTCTTGTTTTCTTCATCCATGTTGATGTCACCACAACCAGATACACAGCATGTTCCCATACCACGTGCAACAACGGCTGCGTGTGATGTCATACCACCACGAACTGTCAGGATACCCTGAGCAGACTTCATACCTGTGATATCTTCCGGTGATGTTTCAAGACGTACAAGAACAACTTTTTCTCCTCTTGCAGCCCATTCTACAGCATCATCAGCTGTGAAGACGATCTTACCACAAGCAGCTCCTGGAGATGCTCCAAGTGCTTTAGCCATCGGTACAGCAGCTTTCAGTGCAGCTGCATCGAACTGTGGATGAAGCAGTGTATCAAGGTTACGAGGATCGATCATAGCAACTGCTTCTTCTTCGGTTCTCATTCCTTCATCAACGAGATCGCAAGCAATCTTAAGAGCAGCCTGAGCTGTTCTCTTACCATTACGTGTCTGAAGCATGTACAGTTTACCATGTTCTACAGTAAACTCCATATCCTGCATATCTCTGTAATGTGTTTCCAGAGTCTTGCATACTTCTTTGAACTGTTTGAATGCTTCTGGGAATTTCTGTTCCATTTCTGAAATGTGCATTGGTGTACGAACACCAGCAACTACGTCTTCTCCCTGAGCATTTGTAAGGAATTCTCCGAACAGTCCGTTATTTCCTGTAGCTGGGTCACGTGTAAATGCAACACCTGTACCACAGTCATCACCCATGTTACCAAATGCCATCATCTGTACGTTAACAGCTGTTCCCCATGAATACGGGATATCGTTGTCACGACGGTATACATTTGCTCTCGGGTTGTCCCATGAACGGAATACGGCTTTGATAGCTCCCATTAACTGTTCCTTTGGATCTGTCGGGAATTCAGCACCGATTTTTTCTTTATATTCTGCCTTGAACTGGTTAGCTAATTCGTGAAGATCTTCTGCTGTAAGTTCAACGTCCTGTTTAACGCCTCTTTCAGTTTTCATCTTGTCGATCAGTTCTTCGAAGTATTTTTTACCTACTTCCATAACTACGTCAGAGTACATCTGAATAAATCTTCTGTAGCAGTCCCAAGCCCAACGTGGGTTGCCTGATTTTTCAGCAAGTACATTGACAACGTCTTCGTTAAGACCAAGGTTCAGGATTGTATCCATCATACCAGGCATAGATGCTCTTGCACCAGAACGAACGGAAACAAGAAGTGGATTCTCTTTATCACCGAATTTCTTTCCTGTGATTCCTTCCATCTTTGTAATAGCTTCCATGATCTGAGCCATGATTTCTTCATTGATCTGTCTTCCGTCCTCATAATACTGAGTACAAGCTTCTGTTGTGATTGTGAAGCCCTGTGGCACTGGAAGACCTAAGTTTGTCATTTCAGCAAGGTTAGCGCCTTTTCCACCAAGCAGGTTTCTCATATCGGCATTACCTTCTGTAAACATGTAAACCCATTTTGTTGCCATTTTACAATTCCTCCTCGTTATTGGTAATTGATATATATAAAACTTGAAAATCACAGTCAGACTGGTAACTGTCTGCTCTTTTCATATCTTATATCGCCCTTAAAAAACGGATTTTACCGCACTAATATTGTAAATGTTTTAACTGTGATAGTCAACCCTTATGCACTTTTTTTCGTACAAAAAAAGTGAATTTATCGAAGAGTTCAATTTCTTCAAGTGATTTCTTCTATAAAAAAAATCTCCGTAATTAAATTTCTTTTATATACTATAAATTTTGTTATTATCAGAAAAAACTCAGGCAAAACCGGACTGTATCCTTTGTTTTGCCTGAGTTCTTTTCATCTCTTACATATTCAGAAGGAATGCTCTGTATCCCTTTACTGCTTCATACACATCAGCTTTGCTGCTGACCTCATAAGGTGCATGCATAGAAAGTACAGCAACACCGCTGTCGATCACTTCCATACCATAATTTGCCATAATATATGCGATGGTTCCGCCGCCGCCTACATCGACTTTACCAAGTTCTGCGAACTGGTAAGTAACGCCTGCATCGTCCATCACCTTGCGCAGTCTTGCAAGATATTCTGCATTTGCATCATTGGATCCGCTCTTTCCGCGGCTTCCTGTAAACTTGTTGAATGCAAGTCCCTTTGTAAAGAATGCGGCACTTCTCTTTTCAAATGCTTCTGCAAACATCGGATCATAAGCAGCGCTTACGTCAGAAGAAAGCATTCTTGAATTAGCAAGTGCACGGCGTACCTTCAGTTCAGATTCACCTTCTGTAAGTGCAACAAGCTCTGCAACTGTATTTTCAAAGAAACGAGAATGCATTCCAGTTGCTCCGACGCTTCCGATCTCTTCTTTATCTACTAACAGACAGCATCCTGTACGCTTTGCATTTTCCACATCCAGCATAGCGAACAGAGAAGTAAATGCGCAGACTCTGTCATCCTGTCCATAAGAAAGGATCATGCTGCGGTCAAATCCACAGTCTCTTGCCTTTCCGGCCGGAACAATTTCCAGCTCAGCCGATGCAAAATCCTCTTCTTCGATTCCATAGTTCTCTTTTAAAATATGAAGTACGTTAGCCTTGATCGTTTCTTTTTCTTCTTTATCAAGCGGACTGTTTCCAATCAGAAGATCCAGCTTTTCTCCTTCGATCACTTCACTTGCTTTCTTTGACATCTGGTTTGCTGCAAGATGAACAAGAAGGTCTGTAATAACAAATACCGGATCAGACTCTTTTTCCCCAATGCTGATCTCTTCTACGCTTCCATCTTTTTTCGCAACAACACCATGAAGTGCCATCGGTCCTGTTACCCACTGGTATTTTTTGATTCCACCATAGTAATGTGTATCCAGATAAGCCATTCCTTCACTTTCATATAATGGATTCTGTTTCACATCAATACGTGGTGAATCGATATGAGCTCCAAGGATATTCATACCGTTTGAAAGCGGTTCTTCGCCCATACGGAACATGGCAAGCATTTTTTCCATGCATACCGCATATACTTTATCTCCTGCTTTCAGGCTCTTTCCTTCTTTCAGAACATCTTTGATATCCTGATATCCTGCTTCTTTCGCCATCTCAACCGCAAGCTTTACGCATTCACGCTCTGTCTTTCCGGCATCCAGGCAAGCTTTGTACTTTTCATTGATTTCATGAAGTTCTTTTTTGGCAGCTTCATCATAAGAGCTCCAGAGATTCTTTTTTTCTTCCATTTCTATACCTCTCTTCAATTCAGTTGGGATTCCCCACAATGCTTTCAGTATAATCCTCTCCCGATAAGAAGTCAATTATTACCCTTTAACTTTACAAGCATTTCCGTCATCGTTTCCTTCAAAACAGGATGCCGTTTATGCGGTGCGATCTCACACATTGGTCCAAGCACAAATTCCCTGTTCTGCATATCGATATGTGGTATACATAAATCATCCTCTTCAATGATCTGATCCCCATAGAAAATGATGTCCAGATCCAGTGTTCTCGGTCCCCATCTGCGGATCCGCTTTCTTCCGGCTTCCTGCTCAATTCGGTGTAACAGCTCCAGAAGCTCATGCGGGGTAAGCAGTGTTTCCATTTTCAGTGCCCCGTTCAGGAATTCATCCTGATCCGTCACGCCATATGGCTCGGTTCCGATCAGTTTCGATACCTTCAGGACTCTGCAAAGTTTTTCATTTTTCAGCTCTTCTACCGCATTCTCAATGTATTTTTTCTTATCACCCATATTCGATCCGAGTGCGATAAACGCTTCATTCCAGCAACGTTCAATCTTCACGGAAACCGTCTCAAGCGGCAGTCCTACCGGTGCCCATGGTTTCTTTACTTCCACCATGACTTTCCGGATCTTCTCATCAAATAATAAAATCTCTTCTGCAAGCTGCTCTGCTACTGCTTCGATCAGCCTGTAATTCTTCTCTTCCATCTTTTCTTTTATCAGATGGGAAATGGTTCCGTAATTCACAGACGCTTCTAAGTCATCCGTTTTTCCCGCCTTGCGTGTATCCACATATAAAATGCAGGAAACCAGAAACTTCTGTCCCAGTCTGTTTTCTTCCGGATACACCCCATGATTTGCAAATATTTCCAGGTTTTCAATTTTTATCTGATCCATCTTTTTCTCCTGCTTACTCTCTTGCCAGAATCACTTCTGTCATCTTGATCGCTCTGCGGTTTTTCTCAGCATCATGAACGCGCACAAATCCATAATGACTCTGTACTGCCATCACGGTTGTGACAAGAGTTCCTTCTTCTCTTTCTGTTACCGGCAGATCCAGTGTCAGACCGATCATGGATTTTCTGGAAGTTCCAAGAAGCATCGGATATCCAAGTCCGTTAAAAAGATCCAGATGCTTCATCACATCCAGGTTCATCTCGTAGGTCTTTCCAAATCCAACCCCCGGATCCAGCATGATCCGGTCATCTTCAATCCCAGCCGCTTTCGCTGTATCTACACACTTCTGCAATTCTGCATACATATCCTTCAGGAAATTCTTGTACACCGCCTCATTTTTATTATGCATCAGACAGCATGCCGCATCATATTTTTTCACAAGACCTGCCATCTTTTCATCGTACTGGAATCCCCAGATATCATTTACCAGATCTGCCCCTGCCTGAAGTGCTGCCTCTGCTACATCACTCTTATAAGTATCAATCGAAACCGGCACATCAAAATTCTTTTTGACAGCCTCGATAACCGGCGCAGTTCTTGTAATTTCTTCTTCTGACGTAATCTGCTGGTGTCCTGGTCTTGTGGACTCTCCTCCGATATCCAGGATATCGGTTCCGCCTTCTAAAAGCTCTTCTGCATGACGCATTGCCGCATCATAGCCGTTCCACTTTCCTCCGTCCGAAAAAGAATCCGGTGTCACATTCAGGATTCCCATAATATAAGTATGTTTTGCTGTGTCAAATTCTTTATTCCCAATTTTCATTTTGTTTCCTCGTTTTCTACCAGATAATTTTCTGATTCTTTTTTTCTCCGTTCCAGTTACAGTCCTTCTCAGCCGGACACGTATAACACGCACGGGAAATCTTATCTGCATCATAAAGGATTTCTGCAAGCTGACACTTATCCTGCCCTGCATTTTCTGTCTCTTCTGCATTGCCCCGGTGACTTAAAATTGCAAAAAGAATCCTGTCCGACTCCTCCTTTGTAAATCCAGTCTCTTCCAGAATCCTTTTTGCAATTTCAGCACTCGCTATCTCATGGGGAACTCCCGCCTTATATTGCTGCCATTTCCCGATGTCATGAAGTAATGCCGTCGCATAAATCGCTTCTTTTCCAAAGGCATATCCACGCTCCATCGAAAAAATATACATCAGACGTGCCACGTCCAGAAAATGGTTCATATCATGATGGCAGAATATTCTTTCCTTTTCTGCATCTTTATTCTTTATCAGTCCTTCTATAAAAAGAGGATGCTCATATATTTTCCAGATTCTCTGCATCCTCCTCTGCTCTTCCAGTTTTCGTTTTATTTCCATCGCACTAACCTATCATACGGAAAAACATGTTCTGCAGCTTTTCATTTTCTTCAAATGCACCTCTTGTAACAACACTGACCGTCTTGCTTCCCGGCTTCTTAATTCCACGCATGGTCATACACATATGCTCTGCCTCAGCAAGTACCATTACTCCCTTTGGATGAAGATTCTCCATCAGGGCATCCGCGATCTGTGCTGTCATCTGCTCCTGCAGCTGAAGTCTTCTGGCAAACACTTCCACAGTCCGTGCAAGCTTGCTAAGTCCCACTACCTTTCCATCCGGAATATAGGCAATATGAACCTTTCCGTAAAATGGCAGCATATGATGTTCACACATGGAATAAAACGTAATATCTTTTTCCACAACCATCTCATTGTTTTCTGCTGTAAATGTCTTTTTCAGGTGTTCCGCTGCATCCTCATTCATTCCGCCACAGATTTCTTCATACATTCTTGCAATCCGGTCCGGTGTCTCGGCCAGTCCTTCCCTATCCGGATCTTCACCGATTCCTTCCAGTAAAAGACGGATTGCCTGTTCTACTTTTTTATGATCTACCATAATGTTCTCTCTTCCTTTTTTCTTTCAAACACGTTTGTTTCCCGTTCAAGTCTTATCACTTCTCCCAGATAAGATAAGGAACCAAACACCAGAACAACATCTTCTTTCCCACATTCTGCTTTTGCTTTTTCAAGCGCATCTGCAATGTTCTCTGCCGGTTCTGACTGTATGTTCTTGGCCTTTAATACTTCACATAATCTCTCTTTTCCCAGATTCCTCTCCCCATTTGGAAGATCGATCGTATACACCTTTGAAAGATACGGAGCCATGATCTCTGCGATTTGTTCATATTCTTTATCTTTAAAAACCCCCATCACACCGACAATCTTTCTGTCCGTCAGATAGGTTCTCACATTTTCCGCAAGTCTTCTTGCGGCATCCCTGTTATGCGCTCCGTCGGCGATCACGGTCGGTTCTTTTTCAAGTACCTGAAACCGTCCAGGCCATGTCACTTTCACAAATCCCTTTCTTACAGCGTCTTCCGGAATCGGAACACCGCTCCTTCTTAACGCATCCACAGCTTCCAATACTGTCGCCGCATTGTCAATCTGATATCTGCCAGCCAGGCGAAGACGGATATCTTTATATTCTCCATAAGAAAAAATCTGTCCATCCATCGTTTCTTCAGAAATCACAGCCTTTTCCGGATGCGAAACCACAAACCGGCATCCACACTCTCCGGCCTTTTTCTGGAGGATATCGGTCACAGACATCTGCTGTGGCGACGTGACAACTGCCAGACATGATGGTTTTATAATTCCGGCTTTATTTTCTGCTATCTCTTCTAATGTGTTTCCCAGCACTCCGATATGATCCATACTGATCGATGCAAAAATACTCAAAACAGTTGTATCTATTACATTTGTCGCATCAAGAAGCCCACCCATCCCGGCTTCCAGAACGACATAATCACACTGTTTTTCTCTGAAATAGAGAAATGCGATCGCTGTTTCTATCTCGAAAACAGTTACGGTGAGATCCGTTTTTTCTTCTACTTTTTCTGTTGCCTCTTTCACCTGAGATACAAAAGGGGCGAGCTCGTCCTCCGCCATCCATTGGCCATCAACCTGAAATCGTTCCATATATCCCATCACGGTCGGAGAACAGTATCTTCCGGTCCGGTATCCAGCCTGCTGCAGGATACCGGAGAGTCCGGCGAGAATCGATCCTTTTCCATTAGTCCCGGCTATATGTATAAATTTCAAATCTTTCTGCGGATTTCCAAGCTCACCCAATAAGCTCTTTATACTATCTAAGCCAAGTACACTTCCGTATTTCGATACATGATCCAAATATACCCTTGCTTCTTCGTATAACATGATTTAATTTTCCTTTTTGTACTTTTCAGCATATGCTGATATCTGAATATTTTATCATATTCCCTTACTGCTGTACAGTTCTATTTCTTTTTCTTTGGTACAACGTGGATCGCTCCACCCTCTGCTTCTTCCAGGGCTTCTCCGATTCCTTCATTATACGTCGGATGTGCACGCATTCCCTTCAAAAGCTGTGCAACCGTCATTTTGTTTGCGATCGCAGTTACAAATTCACCAACCATGTCTGTGGCTCTTGCACACATCATCTGTGCTCCGAGAATCACATCTGTCTCTTCATCTGCCACAATCTTGATAAATCCTCTTTCTTCTTTTGTAATAAGCGATTTACCATTGGCACTCATGATAAATTTACCAGTCTTCGCTTTGATTCCCTGTTCTTTGGCTGCATCTTCGGTAATACCTGCTGATGCGATTTCCGGATCTGTATAAACACATCCCGGAACCACATCCAGATTCACAGAAGGTTCTTTTCCCGCCAGCTGTTCTGCAACAACGATTCCCTGTGCACTTGCTGCATGGGCAAGCTGTGCACCAAAGATCAGATCACCGATCGCATAGACTCCCGGAATACTGCTTTCGAATTTGTCATTTACAAGAACGCGTCCTCTTTCCATATCCGGAGCAGCACCTTCTGCAAATAATCCGTCGGTATTCGGGCATCTTCCGACTGCACACAGAACATATTCTGCTTCTACAGTCTGTTCTTTTTCTTTTTCAGCGAAGGTACATACACAAGTATCCCCTTCCATATGCACACCCTGTACTGCTGCTGATGTATGGCTTTCTACGCCACGTTTCTTCAGGATCAGTTTCAGGTTTTGTGCGATCTCTTTATCCATATTTGGAACCAGGCGCGACATTGCTTCAAGAATGGTAACCTTAGATCCAAGTGCGGAATATACGGTTGCAAATTCTACACTGATCACACCACCACCGATGATAACCAGACTCTTTGGAACTTCACTCAGCTTAAAAAGTTCATCACTTGTCAGAACTCTCGGAAGATCCATTCCCCGGATTGGAAGAATCAGTGGTTTGGAACCAGAAGCCAGAATGACATTCTCTGCTTCGACAAACTGTTCTTCATTTCCTGTAATCTTAACTTTTTTCCCCTCAAAAAGTGTGCCTTTCCCATAATATCTTGTTACGCCGTTTGCCTGCAGAAGCTGTTCTACTCCCTGAACAAGCTGTCCGGTTGTCTGCTCCTTATATTCCAGTATTTTTTCAAAATCATAAGTAACATCTGATGCTGAAATTCCGAAACGATCCGCTTCTTTGATTTCACGATATAATGTCGATGCATGAATCATTGCTTTTGCCGGAATACATCCCCTGTTCAGGCACGTTCCGCCGACTTCTCTCTCTTCGATCACTGCGGTCTTCATTCCAAGCTTCGCAGATTTGATTGCTGCCACATATCCTCCCGGACCGGCTCCAATTACTACTACATCAAACTTCTCACTCATTTTATTTCATCCTCCTACAGTTCCTCGCCCCGAATCCATTCGATAATGTCTTTCATCATCCCTTCTTCCTGTGGATCATCTGACCAGAAAAGCCCCAATTCCGTACAGATACTTTCCTTTCTGTACTTCAATCCTTTCAGATACTTCGGAAGTGTATGTATGAAATCCGGATTCAGTGCATCCGACCATGCAATTGCATCCTTGATCTTTCCTGATTCTACTGCAAACTGAAGTGTAATCCCTCCCCATCCAAAACGGTGGGAAAGCTCATACTGAAAATCAATTTTTCTTCCATAAAGCCAGTTCCATGAAGAGAAAAATTTCTCTCTTTCTGCAATTACTCCGGTATCAAGATCTTCTATTTTTTTATCACGTACCTTTAATCCGTATACCTTTTCAAATGACTGTTTAAGTGCCACCTTCAGTTCTTCCATTGTAAGCTCCGGAAGATAATCTCTTAAATTTGTCACTCTGGATTTTACTGAATCAACCCCCTTTGATTTCAGTTTATCCTTTGATACAGTCAGATATCTGGATAAGGTTTCCATATTTACTCCTACCATGATCGTGCCATGATGATAGCAATGCTTTTCCTGCTCATAAAACGCATTTCCCGAGAATTTCTTTCCATCGATCAGGATATCGTTACGCCCGGATTTTTCAGCCTTCAATCCAAGGATCTCCATCGCTCCTATGATTACCTGAAGCTGCCGGTCCAGATCATATTCTTCTTTATTGATCAGAAATGTGAAGTTCATATTTCCCAGATCATGGTACACAGCTCCGCCACCTGACAGGCGTCTGGCAAGATGACCACCTTCTTCTTCAAGCTTTGTTGTTCTACATTCTTTCCAAGCATTTTGATTCCGTCCGATAACAACTGTATTCTGATTCTGCCACAGATAAAGAATACATTCTTTATCCTCGCAGTGGAGGAGCAAATACTCCTCCACTGCAAGATTTCTATATGGACTGAACTGATTGCTTTCAATATAAGTAATCTTTTCAATCATAGTTTTTCCCTCGCTTTAAGCTATAACTTATTAGTCCTGCCATTCGTATCGCAGATATGGATGTCTTGCTGCTCCAACCTCATCCATTCTTGTAACCGGTGTTGTAACAGGAGCCTGATGAAGCTGTTCGGCATCTGTTTCTGCGATTTCATACAGTTTGCGTAATACTTCTACTGCTTCATCCAGAGTTTCTTTGGACTCTGTCTCTGTCGGCTCTACCATCAGTGCTTCCTCAACGATCAGCGGGAAGTACATTGTCGGTGGATGGATACCGTTATCAAGAAGTCCTTTTGCAATATCCATTGCAGAAATTCCTGTTTTCTTTTTCAAATCTGCAAGACTCATTACGAATTCATGCATACATACCTCGTCATACGCCATTGTATACAGGTCTTTCAGTTTGTTCATCATGTAATTTGCATTCAGAACTGCATTCTGGCTCGCTTCCGGAATACCTTCGCGTCCCAGTGTCTTCACATAAGTAAGTGCTTTTACGATGACTGTAAAGTTTCCATAGAAGCTCTTCATCTCACCGATGCTCTGTGGTTCTTTTACAAATTTCAGTTCTTCTTCCCCATCTACTACATAAGACGGAAGGAACGGAACCAGCATGCTCTTGCATCCAACAGGTCCGCTTCCAGGGCCACCGCCACCGTGCGGAGTTGAGAATGTTTTGTGAAGATTCAGATGGATCACATCAAATCCCATATCTCCAGGGCGAACAGTTCCCATAACTGCATTTAAGTTTGCTCCGTCATAGTAGCAAAGTCCGCCACAGTTATGAACGATCTCCGTGATCTTCAGAATATTCTTATCAAAAAGTCCTACCGTATTTGGATTGGTAAGCATAAGTCCTGCTGTATCCTCTCCGCATACTTCCTGTAATTTTTCAAGATCAACACCACCATCCGGTGCAGATTCAATGCTGACTACCTGGAATCCTGCCATTGCCGCACTTGCCGGATTGGTTCCATGTGCAGAATCCGGAACGATAATTTTCTTTCTCTTTTCGTCTCCACGGCTCTTATGATATGCTTTGATCAGAAGAAGTCCTGTAAATTCTCCGTGAGCACCGGCTGCCGGCTGGAATATCATACGATCCATACCTGTGATCTCGCAGAGAAGATTTTCAGATTCTTTGATGACTTCCAGGCATCCCTGTACCGTATGTGTCGGCTGCAGTGGATGGATCTCTGTGAATCCCGGAAGTGCTGCCATATCTTCATTGATCTTCGGATTGTATTTCATTGTACAAGATCCGAGTGGATAAAAACCATCATTCACACCATGTGATTTCTTTGCAAGTTCTGTATAATGTCTGCTCAGTTCAATTTCAGAAAGCTCTGGCAGATGAAGTTTTTTCTCTCTTTTATCTTTTTCCTGTGGAAGTGTTACTTCTACATCGCATTCTGGCAGTAAATCGCAACCTCTTCCAGGTCTGCTTTTTTCAAATATTAACATTACTGCACCTCCTTCAGAATCTGAACAACTGCGTCCATCTCTTCTTTGGTATTCACTTCTGTACAGCACCACAGAATTCTGTGTTCGTCAAGCGGAAATCCTCCAAGGATTCCTTTTTCCTCAAGTGCTGCAAGTGCTTTTGCGGCCGGAACATCGGATACAGTTACGAATTCATGGAAAAATTCTCCTTTGTTCTCGGTCTGATATCCAACTTTTGCAAGTTCTGCTGAAAGATAATGTGCTTTTGAAGTTGAAAGTGTTGCTGCTTTCTTAATCCCTTCATTGCCCATTGTTGCCAGATAAACGCCTACTGCAAGTGCGCAGAGTGCCTGGTTTGAGCAGATATTGCTGGATGCTTTTTCACGACGGATATGCTGTTCTCTTGCCTGAAGAGTAAGTACATAACCTTTCTTTCCATTGTGGTCTTCTGTCTGTCCAACGATACGTCCCGGAAGATTTCTCATCATCTTCTGTGTTGCAGCCATAAATCCAAGATATGGTCCGCCGAATGCAATAGAAAGTCCAAGTGGCTGTCCTTCGCCAACTGCCACATCAGCTCCATATTCTGCCGGTGTCTTTACTACACCGAGAGAAATCGGATTGACATTCATCACATATTTCGCACCAGCTCCATGTGTGATCTCACCAATCTCGGCTGCTTCTTCCAGATTACCGTAATAGTTCGGATGTTGGATCAGTACACATGCTGTCTGTGCATCTACATGTTCTTTCAGATATTCCATATCTGTAAGTCCGTCTTTTTCCGGAATTACTTCTATTTTCATTTCATTACCGAAGCAGTATGTTTTGATTGTTTCAAGAACATATGGATTCACGGTAGCTGAAACAAGTGCTTTGCTGCGTTTTCTGTCACGGCACATTGCCACACCTTCTGCGGATGCTTCTGCACCATCATATACGCAGGCATTGGAAATATCCATTCCTGTCAGATCACAGATCATGGTCTGATATTCAAAGATCGACTGCAGGATTCCCTGGCTGATCTCTGCCTGATAAGGAGTATATGCAGTTAATAAATTTTCTTTTGAAATCACGCTCTTTACTGTTGCCGGAATAAAATGCCGGTAAGCGCCTGCGCCGCGGAAAATCGTCTTAAAGACCTGATTCTTTGCAGCAATATTTTCCATATCACGACGTACTTCTAATTCTGTTTTTCCTTCCGGAATATTAAGACCGCCCTGGATCTTTACTTCTGCCGGAATGTGTGCGAACAAATCATCAATTGTCTGAAACCCGATTTCTTTCAGCATTTCCTGACGCTGTTCTTTTGTATTCGGTACATAGCTTCCCATAAATGGTCCACCGCCTTTCCCTGATTATTCTTCGCTTGCTGCAAATGCCTCATATTCTTCTGCTGAAAGAAGTTCCTCTGTTCCCGATACATCTTTTACTTTGATGAACCATGCATCATACGGAGCGCCATTGATCTTTTCTGGTGCGTCAAGAAGTTCTTCGTTGATTTCTTCAACTTCTCCTGTTACCGGTGAGTATACATCTGATACCGCTTTTACAGATTCAACATCTCCAAATACTTCTCCGGCTTCTACACTGTCTCCAGCTTCCGGAAGATTTACGAATACGAGATCACCGAGTGCTGACTGTGCATAATCCGTAAGTCCAATTGTCCAGACTCCACCTTCTTCTTTTACCCATTCGTGTGATTTTGTATATTTTAATTCTGCTCTTACTTCCATGATTTTAATCTCCTTTTCTTTTCAACTGCCGATCGCCTTTTCCAAACACTCTCTATCGCTTTTTTCTGCGACCGGACTGTTAATCTATTTTCGTTATTATTTTCTTTTATTTTGCTCTCTTATAGAACGGAAGCTGCACAACTTCTGCTTCCACTCTTCTTCCACGTACATCTGCTTCTACCTTGTCGCCAATTGCTACGCTTCCGGCATCAACAAGTGCCATGGCGATTGGATATCCAAGATAAGGGCAATGCGTTCCGGATGTTGTATGTCCGATCTTCTGATCTCCAGCATACAGATCCTGATGTTCACGGATGATTCCTCTTCCTGTTACTTTAAGACCAATTCTTTCGATCTTTGGTGTTCCTCTGTCTTCTATGGCTTTCTTTCCGATGAATTCGTCTTTCTTCATCTTAACACCGAAGTTCAGACCTGTTTCAAGAGGTGATACTTCATCATCCATCTCATGTCCGTAAAGAGGCATTGCAGCTTCCATGCGAAGTGTATCACGAGCACCAAGTCCACAAGGGATTAGTCCCTCTTCTTTTCCTGCTTCAAGAAGTGTCTCCCACATCTTTTCTGCCAGATCACTTGCCAGGTAGATCTCTACACCATCTTCACCGGTATATCCTGTCTTGGATACGATGCAAGGCATTCCGGCAACTTCTGCGCCAAATACTGCATGATAATATTTCTTTGGAATATTTTCTTCTGTTGTAAGTTTTCTTAAGATTTCCATCGCCTTCGGTCCCTGAAGAGCGATCTGTCCATACTGGTCGGATACATCTGTAAATGTAACCTCTCCTGACTGATGTGCGAGCATCCACTGATAATCCTTATCCTTGTTTGCTGCATTTACTACGATAAAATAGTGATCATCTGATCTTTTGTATACGATCAGGTCATCTACAGTTCCACCGTTCTCGTTACACATCGGACTGTATCTTGCCTGTCCGTCTACCATATTTGTAAAATCGTTTGTAAGGATGTGCTGCAGATTGACAAGAGCATCTTTTCCTTCACAAAGGATTTCGCCCATATGAGATACATCAAAAAGTCCTGCCTGTGTACGTACTGCCATATGCTCTTTGATCACGCCTGTCTCATACTGAACCGGAAGAAGGTATCCGGCAAACGGCACGATCTTTCCACCTGCTTTTACATGAACGTCATAAAGGGGTGTTTTTAATTCCATTATTTTTTCCTCCTGTTATTCATAAAGTGGATATTTATCGCAGATCTTTGTAACTTCGGCACGGATTTCATCTGCTTTGGTATCAAAGTCTGTAATCGTCATCTTGATCAGTTTTGCGATGGTCTTCATATCTTCTTCTTTCAGACCTCTTGTTGTAACAGCCGGTGTTCCGATACGAACTCCACTGGTCACAAACGGGCTTGCAGGATCATTCGGAACTGCATTCTTATTAACTGTGATGTAAACTTCATCCAGTCTGTTCTGAAGTTCTTTTCCTGTGATGTTCATGTTCTGAAGATCTACCAGAATCAGATGGTTGTCTGTTCCACCGCTGACAAGGTTGAATCCTTCTTCAACCATGGCTTCTGCAAGTGCTTTTGCATTCTTGACAACCTGTTCCTGATAGGTTTTGAATTCCGGTTTTAATGCTTCTCCGAAGCATACAGCTTTTGCTGCGATAATGTGCATCAGAGGTCCGCCCTGTGTTCCCGGGAAGATTGCTTTGTTGATCGCTTTTGCATATTCTTCTTTGCACATGATCATTCCACCACGAGGTCCTCTGAGTGTCTTATGTGTTGTTGTTGTAACTACATCAGCATAAGGAACCGGGCTCTGGTGAAGTCCTGCTGCAACAAGACCTGCAATGTGTGCCATATCTACGAAAAGATAAGCTCCAACTTCTTTTGCGATATCTGCAAAAATATCAAAACGGATCTCTCTTGGATAAGCCGAAGCTCCTGCTACGATCATCTTTGGTTTGCATTCACGTGCAAGCTTTCTGATTGCATCGTAATCCAGAACACCGTCATCATTGACATTGTAAGGTACGAAATTGTAAAGAATACCGGAAAGGTTTACCGGTGAACCATGTGTAAGATGTCCGCCGTGTGCCAGGTTCAGTCCCATAACTGTATCACCTGGTTTGATCAGCGCCTGATATACAGCTGTATTCGCATTTGCTCCTGAATGCGGCTGTACACATACATGGTCACATCCGAATAATTTCTTTGCACGTTCAATTGCAAGATTTTCAAGAATATCTACATCCTCGCATCCGCCATAATAACGTTTTCCCGGATAACCTTCTGCATACTTGTTTGTCGGTACAGTTCCCATCGCAAGCATAACTGCCGGGCTTACGATATTCTCTGATGCGATCAGTTCAAGGTTTCTACGCTGACGGTCAAGTTCTAACTGCAGCGCTTTCCCTACTTCTTCATCACATTCAGTAATGTAATTTGTTACATCTTCAATTCTGTTCATTCTCTTTTACCTCCTTAGAACCAACTACCTGGTCTTTTTCGCTCCCTTTCCGGTGTACTTAATTCAGAATTTTATCGTTTATATATGTATTTTTCTGAATATTCCCCTTTTTAGGGTACAAAAAAAACAGGCAAAAAAGTTTTCGTCATTGAAATCTTTTTTGTCTGCCTCTGTCCGTTCACCTGAAAGATCACCCGGACTTTTGCGCTATATAGTCCAGACTACTTCTTCGGTACAATACATATATATTGTTCTCCAGAGTGTTGTCCGAATATGTTCCTTTTGCCTGAGAGTTTCTGCCTGCCCCTTCGGCTCATGCTATACATTAAATAACGGTGCGCGCCGTCTGTACAACAAGTATCTCACATATTCATCTTCCAACCTTAACGTTAATCTCATTATATAATTGTCGTTACAATTAGTCAAGTGTTAAATAATTTTCTTTATTGTTTATTATTTATCAGAATATTTAATAGTTTTTCCCTATAGGCATTGTTTTTATTGACTATTTTTTAACTATATCATCGATTTTCTTTGTCTATTTTCACACTTGCCAGCATTTCCCCTGCCGCAAAATAGTTTCCACCAGTAAAGTTGAATGACAAATGGGACAAATATAAGTGTTCAAATTCGATTGTTGTGCCATGGCGAGGAGACTCAAAAATTATGGAAGCCTCTGCTGACATAATTTTCGCTTTCAGAGGCTCCTCAGAATGGTTGGCACAACGGAATTTGAACACTTATATTTGTCCCATTTGTCTCACAACCTCCCAAACAAACTTTTTTTGCACAAAAAGATCCGGACTTCCCAAACCTGGGAAATCCGGATCTTTTCAAATCTCTACCACTCAAATTTCTTCTCAAAGTACGCTTTGAGATCTTCAATTTTAATTCTTTCCTGCTGCATTGTATCACGGTCACGAACAGTAACTGCTCCGTCTTCTTCTGAATCGAAGTCATAAGTTACGCAGAACGGTGTTCCGATCTCATCCTGACGACGATATCTCTTACCGATATTTCCTCTGTCGTCAAATTCACAGTTATAATACTTGCTCAGCATTGCATAAACTTTCTCAGCACCTTCATTCAGCTTCTTGGAAAGCGGAAGTACACCGATCTTAACCGGTGCAAGTTCCGGATGGAAGTGCATAACGGTACGTGTAGAACCGTCTTCCAGTTCTTCCTCATCATATGCTGCGCAAAGGAACGCAAGTACCACACGGTCAGCACCAAGTGATGGCTCGATAACGTATGGAATGTATTTTTCATTGGTCTCATCATCAAAGTAAGTCAGATCCTGTCCTGATACATTCTGATGCTGTGTCAGGTCATAATCTGTTCTGTCTGCGATTCCCCACAGCTCGCCCCATCCAAATGGGAAGAGGAATTCTACGTCTGTTGTAGCCTTGCTGTAGAAAGAAAGCTCTTCTTTGTCATGATCTCTGTAACGGACTTCCTCATCCTTAAGTCCAAGAGAGAACAGCCAGTCAAGACAGAATTTCTTCCAGTAAGCAAACCATTCAAGGTCTGTATCCGGTTTGCAGAAGAATTCAAGTTCCATCTGTTCAAACTCACGGGTACGGAATGTAAAGTTACCCGGTGTAATCTCGTTACGGAATGATTTACCGATCTGACCAATACCAAATGGAAGCTTCTTTCTTGAAGTTCTCTGTACGTTCTTAAAGTTTACGAAGATTCCCTGCGCAGTCTCAGGACGAAGGTAAACAACGTTCTTTGCATCTTCTGTTACGCCCTGGAAAGTCTTGAACATCAGGTTAAATTCACGGATCTCCGTGAAATTGTGTTTTCCACAGGTCGGACACGGAACTTCGTGTTCTTTTACAAATCCTTCCATCTCTTCATGTGACCATCCGTCAATGCTGTCCGGAATATCAATTCCATGCTCATGTGCATAATCTTCAATGATCTTATCTGCACGGAAACGTTCGTGACATTCCTTACAGTCCATCAGCGGATCACTGAATCCTCCCAGATGTCCGGAAGCGATCCATGTCTGCGGATTCATCAGGATCGCACAGTCAACACCTACGTTGTACGGATTCTCCTGAATAAATTTCTTCCACCATGCTCTCTTTACGTTGTTCTTAAGTTCAACACCCAGGTTACCATAATCCCATGTATTTGCAAGCCCACCGTAGATTTCAGACCCCGGATATACAAAGCCTCTTGATTTTGCCAAAGCTACAATTTTGTCCATTGTCTTTTCTACCATAACACTAATCCTCGCATTCTTTTTATTTTTCGTTAGAAGAACAACGCCACTTATCGCGATAACATTTATTCCTCTCTGATTCACCTATTATACCTATTGCATATAGGTTTTGCAAGCTTATCCTGCTAATTTTCGCCAAATTTGTCTTTATTTTCTAATCTAATATACAATTTTCCGGTTATTTCAGCCCTGTGAGCTGCTCCAGAATCTCAAGCGACTTGAATCTGTGAGCCACGTATACATCCAGATAACGCCCCATTAGCTTTCCCAGTTCCTTTAAAACTTCATCGCTTAAGGTAAAGGTATAGAGCTTTTCCACCGGTGTCCCGACAATGAACTGCATGGCATAAAGGGTAGACGTATTCAGCCGCATTCCGTCATAGACATTCTGACCGCATTCACTGCAGACCAAACCACCTTCCTTTACACTGAACACACAGGGACGTTCCCTGTTCCCGCATCTGACACACTGAAATACCTGCGGTCCTTCCCCACTGACACTGAGTGCCTTCAGTTCAAATATGTAGCGTACCAGCTCAAATGGAATGATCTTTTTCGTCAGCACGCGCATCGTCTGATAAAGAAGCTTCAGCATTTCCCGCTCGTCATTGGCTTCCCTTGTATAAAAATCTGCAAATTCGAGAAAATAAAATGCATAGTATGCCGCTTCCACATCCGTGCGGAGCTCTGCAAAATAATTTTCGATCTCTGCCGACTGGAGAGTGTTGGAATTTCTTCCTTCATACAGCATGAATTTTCCGAAATTACAAGGTGTACAAGCCCCTGCAAGCGGACTGTTCGGTCGTCTCGCCCCTTTTGCAAACGCTGATATTTTCCCTTTTTCTTTTGTCAGGATCACGACTCTTTTATCATATTCACCAATCGGTGCTACCGACAGAATCATCCCTGTCATTGTTGTTAACTGATTCACTGCATTTGTCCCCGTATTTCTCCGTTTTCGCTTTGCAGACTTCCTTTTCCCGGTAGGAGAGATAATCCTCCACCCGTCCTGTTCTTGCAAACTGCTCCCAGTATTCCTGATTCATCCTTCGGTCACCTCATCTTTTTCTTATGCCTTTTAAGATTAGGTTCTCCCATATTTTCAGATGCTATACTGCGTAATATCTGCCAACTGTTTTTCAGAGAAACACCTTGACATTTTTTACTCGTCTTCTCGGTATCCAAAGTTTTTGATCAGGAAATCGCTGTCTCTCCAGTCTTTCTTTACTTTTACCCAAAGCTGGAGATTTACCTTACATTCGAGCATCTGCTCGATCTCATATCGCGCCGTACTGCCGATCTTTTTCAGCATGGATCCCTGCTTGCCAATGATGATTCCTTTATGTGAATCACGTTCACAGATGATCGTTGCCTCAATATCCATCACTTTTTTGCGTGCTTTCATCTTCTCGATTGATACCGCAATTCCATGTGGAATCTCCTCATTCAGGCAGTGCAGTGCTTTCTCACGGATCAGCTCTGCCACGATCTGCCTTTCCGGCTGGTCGGTAATGGTATCTTCATCATAAAACTGCGGTCCATACGGAAGATATTTCATGATGACCTTTAAAAGCTCGTCTGTATTTTCACCGGTTCTCGCAGATACCGGAACGATATCTGCAAACTGGTATACTTCATTGTATTTTGCGATACACGGAAGAATGTCTTCCTTCTTCACGGTATCTGCCTTGTTAATGACCAGCACGACAGGTGTTGTCACCTTTCCAAGCTGCTGCACAATGTGCTGCTCTCCGGCTCCGATAAAGGTACTTGGCTCAACCAGCCACAGTACCACATCAACTTCATTTAAGGTGCGCTCTGCCACATTTACCATGTAAGTCCCAAGCTTGTTCTTCGCCTTATGGATTCCCGGTGTATCGACAAATACAATCTGTCCTTCATCGGTCGTAAGTACCGTCTGGATCCGGTTTCTGGTAGTCTGTGGTTTATTCGATGTAATAGCTATCTTCTGACCGATCAGATAGTTCATAAGGGTGGATTTCCCCACATTCGGCCTGCCGATCAACGTTACAAATCCTGATTTAAAATCTGCTCTCATGCATTCTCCTTCTAAAATAAATTCTCAACTGTCATAAATAATTCTTTTTCTTCTTCTATCTTTGCTTCATTTCCGATCACACAGATCTGATCATTTGCAAGCACTGCACGTGCCACACCTGCAAGTGCGCGGATATCCTCCTGGTTTGCTGTAAGGATCTGTTCTCTTTCTTTTCTGATCATCTCTGCACTGACATGATTCATATAAAGGTTCATGGAACGGTCTCCCTTGGTTGCCGGAGTCATCGGCTGATCAATGTTGCTGATCGTTCCGATAATATATTTTGTCATATCGCGTTCGCTGACCGTGAAATTCTCCAGATATTCCGGAACTCCGTCGTAGATTTCCAGGGTTCTTCCAAGATTCGGGTCACGGTAAGATACAAAATAGCCCTCACCAATGCGGTTGAAGTTACTCATGCAGCCATACGCACCACCTTTTACGCGGATATTGAGCCAGAGGTATTCATAACTCATGATCACTTTCAGGATCTGCAGTGCCCCGTTATATTCCTCCCCTGCGTCGATAAAGTTGCCTGCCTTTGCCGCAAACTGTACTTTAGAAGAAGTTTTAAATCCTTCATTCTTCTTTTCACAGTGCAGGATGCATCGGCTCTCTGGCGTTCTCTCCGGATAAAGAGCTTCTTTTAAGCTTCCGATCTCCTCTTCCAAAACGGCAAGTCCCTCTCTTGAGGCTGTGTAACTGATCATCACATTGCCTTTTCTGAAAAGTAATTCCGACAAAGCCTTCAATCCGCTGATGATTTCTTCTTTCTTCTCATCAAAATGTTCTTCCATTTCACGGATATTCTGGTAATATTCTATTCCATTCGTCGTATCTTTGAATTTTGAAATCGGTGACTTATAAGACATTGCCCGGAGTGCTGCTGCGGAATGTCCTGCAGACAGGAAACGATCCTGCAATCTGGTCTTTGTCATAGAAAGAATCTCTTTCAGACGTTTTTCATCATCCAGTTTCGATGCTGTCAGAATCTCTTTCATCATACGGATGGCAAATGGAATCTGTCCATAAAGTGCTTTCCCTTTGATTTCAAAAGTTGCCTTGAATTCTTTTTCTTTTACTTTCGTCACATCCGGGTAAAGCTCCAGTGAAGTTCCAATTCCTCCGGTGTGTCTGTTGATTTCATTAAAAAGTTCTCCATATTCATAATGCTCAGTGTCAATGATTCCGAGAACTGCCTGCAGAAGCCCCACCATCGGGAGATCCTTTTCCGGCACATCCGAAAGGTCAAACATCAGATCCAGATAACCGATCCCGTTCGTCTCAATCTCATGGAATACCGTCGGGATATCTGCAATCTTCATCTCTTCATTATAAATCGGTGCGATCTCGCGGGAAATATCCGCTCTTGTCAGCATCGGTATCTTCTCCAAATCCTCCTGACTTGACGGTTCTTCCTGATACTCCTGTAAATGCTTTGTATCTGCAATCAGCTTTTCGATTTCTCCCCTGCTAAGGCTTTCTTTATATACCTGCAGTTTTTCTTTTAACTCCGCATCCAGTCTGGCTGTACGTCCCGGTTCCGGCACAATCGTGACCAGTGCTCCATGCTGGTTATCCAAAAGATATGTCTGAATCAGTTTTTCAAAATACCCGGTATTGATCTGTTCTTTTAAGAACGCAAAGGTGTCCAGTGCCTCCACATGGATAAACGGCTTTGTCTCATCATAAAGCCAGCTGTCAAATATCTGCAGACCGTACATCAGTCCCTTTGGATAGCCTCCGAAGTCTGCTTCACGGTAACGGAATTCATGGTAATTGATTCCCGCTTCCAGTGCCTTTTTGTCCATTCCGTTTTCTACGATAGCCTTCAATGTATCTTCGATCACTTTTACAAATTCTGCTTTCTGCTCTTCATTGGCATTCTTTGCCACAATGGAGAAGATCGGCTGATAGGTGCTGCTGTCATACGCCCCGCTGATATCTTTTCCGATTCCTGCTTCCAGAAGTGCTTTTGTAATTGGTGCTCCCGGCGCAGAAAGCAGTGCATAATCCAGGATCTGGAATGCCAGATACAGCTTTTCATCCAGAGAAGTCCCAATGACCTTATTGTAGGAAAGATAGGTGTTATCTTCTGTCGATTCATTACTTGCGATCGAATACGGCTTTGTGATATCATGCATTTGCTCAAACGGCTTCTGCAGATGAATCTCAGAATCTACTTCTTTTCTATCGTAAGCAGACAGATATTCCTGATCCAGCCAATTTAATTTCTCTTCCATATCCATATTTCCATAGAGATAAATATAACTGTTTGACGGATGATAATAGGTTCTGTGGAAATTCAGATATTCTTCATAAGTCAGTTCCGGGATCACATCCGGATCTCCGCCGGACTCATTTGCATAGGTCGTATCCGGGAAAAGAGAATTCAGGATCATACGGTCCAGAACACCATCCGGTGAAGAAAAAGCTCCCTTCATCTCATTATAAACAACTCCGTTATAAGAAAGCTCCCCATCTGCTTCCTCCAGGTGATAATTCCAGCCCTCCTGCCGGAAGATCTCTTCGTGTTTATAAATATTTGGATGCAGAACTGCGTCCATATACACGTCCATCAGATTCTGAAAATCCTTTTCATTACAGCTTGCAACCGGATATACTGTCTTGTCCGGATAAGTCATCGCATTCAAAAAGGTGTTCAAAGATCCTTTTACCAGTTCCACAAACGGATCCTTGGTCGGAAACTTTTCCGAGCCACACAGAACAGTATGTTCCATGATATGTGGCACTCCGGTACTGTTCGTTGTCGGTGTGCGGAATCCGATATTAAATACTTTATTTTCATCATCATTGGAGATCAGAAGCACCCTCGCACCGCTCTTTTTATGTCTTAAAAGCGCTCCTTCCGATTTCAGATCCGGAAGAGGTCTGTGCTCAATGATCTCATATGCTGTAAGCTTTGTTAAATCCATATATGATTTCCTCCAAGTTCTGTAGTTAGTCTCATAAATAACATTGTACACATTTCTTTGATTTGATACAAGGTCTTGGTGGGAATTGTTTTTTATAATCCGCTGTACCTCCCCAGTTCTTTATGACTTTTCCGCCAACTATGAGAAACACGCTCCGCGTGTTTCTCAAGTTATCGCGGCAGTCGCCAAGGTCTCGTGCAAGCACGGGCTTTGACTCGTTGCTCGCGTAAATAAAATAAGGAACAGCTACGAAAGCCATTCCTCATTTTCTCTATTCTGCTTCTTTCTTCTGTGAAAAAACAGCTGTCTGCTTTTTCTGTAAAAATTTCATGAATGTCACAAATACAAGCATCATGATGATTCCTGCCGGAAGTGCGATCCATGCACTCTGTACAAATCCGGCAATAATATAATTGATAAACGAGATCACTGCGCAGCCTGCCGCATATGGGAGCTGTGTATTGACATGATTAATATGATTGCACTGTGCACCGGCAGATGCCATGATCGTTGTATCCGAAATAGGTGAACAGTGGTCACCACAAACTGCTCCAGCCATACATGCGGAGATGGCAATGATCATCATCGTCTCATTCTTTCCTTCAAATGCATGTACCACGATCGGGATCAAGATTCCGAATGTTCCCCAGCTTGTACCGGTTGCAAATGCAAGGAAGCATCCCACAAGGAAGATGATTGCCGGAAGAAGATTTACCATACCTTCCGCACTTCCGGCTACAATACCTGCTACATATTCCGCCGCTCCAAGACTGTCTGTCATAGATTTCAGTGTCCATGCAAAAACAAGAATCAGGATTGCCGGAACCATCGCCTTAAATCCATCCGGGAGACATGCCATACATTCATCGAATTTCAGCACACGTCTTACCAGATACAGCACGATTGTGATCACAAAAGCAAAGAAACTTCCGTACACCAGTCCCTGGGAAGCATCACTTCCTGAAAATGCTTCTACAAAACCAACTCCGTCAAAGAACCCACCGGTGTAGATCATTCCGATCACACAGCAGATGATCAGTGAAATAATCGGGATCAAAAGATCCATTACTTTTCCTTTACAGTTATCCACTGTCTCTTCCTCCGCATTTGCATACGGTCTGTCCGGTGTGGTGTAAATATCACCTTTTTTCGCATTATCTTCATGAAGCTTCATCGGACCATACTCAACCTTCATCATAACCATTGCAATCATCATCACGATGGTAAGGACTGCATAGAAGTTATATGGAATTGCACGGATAAATATCGAAAATCCATCTTCACCTTCTACAAAACCGGTAACGGCTGCTGCCCAGGATGAAATCGGTGCAATGATACATACCGGAGCTGCTGTCGCATCGATCAGATACGCAAGCTTTGCTCTGGAAACATTCTGCGCATCCGTTACCGGACGCATCACGCTTCCGACTGTCAGACAGTTAAAATAGTCATCGATAAAGATCAGCACACCAAGAACGATTGTTGCAAGCTGTGCACCGACACGGCTCTTGATATGGGAACTTGCCCATTCACCGAATGCGGTAGATCCTCCTGCCTTATTCATCAGGCAGACCATGGTTCCTAAGATAACCAGAAAAATCAGGATTCCCACATTATAGCTGTCAGAAAGAACACCTACGATCCCTTCCTGAAAAATATGGGTGATGGTTCCTTCAAAGGAAAATCCGGAATAAAACATTCCACCCACTAAAATCCCTACAAATAACGAGCTGTACACTTCTTTTGTAATCAGTGCCAGTGCGATCGCAACCACCGGTGGAACCAGTGACCAGATGCTGGCGTACATCTTCGGTACATACTTCTCCGCGTCTGCTGCAAAAGCGACAAGGGGACTTGCCATTACGCAGATCATTATAGCTACGAGCAGACTGCTTAACTTTTTCATTTTTTCTCTCAATTAAAAAACCTCCTATTTTAAAACATAAAAATGCCATGAATAACGCTTGCACCGTCAAAACGCATTCATGGCATGTATAGTCTTCCTTAAATGTTCTTCCGATAGCGCTCCACATGTGTGACAGTACGCTGCATCTTCTGCATCGTCCCAGAAACCGGGGTTGGGGTTCCGGCTCCTTCGGCGGTATTTCCTTTCTCTTCTGTCGGCTTCCCTGCCGCATCTTTCAGAAGGTACTGATAAATCCCGCGCCTCTATCAAGCTGAATATTCATCATTTTCTTTATCAACCATACTATAAAATTTTCATTTTTGCAAGAGATAATTGCTATTTATACATAAATTTCCAGTCCCTTTCCACCACATACCACTCCCAGACTTTTGAATGTGCAACGACAAAAGGAGCCAGAGACTTTCGTCCCTGACCCCTCATTCAAGTCAATCTTATTCTTCAGAACCGTACAGTGTAACGAGTTTCTGCAGATATGCATATCTAGCTTTTGCTTCTTCTTCGTTCTTAGCAAACAGAACTTTAGCCTTTTCAGGATTGAATCTAGCAAGAGCGTTGTAACGAACTTCTCCGTTAAGGAAGTCTTCGTATCCAGCAAGGTCTGGTGCTTTGCTGTCAAGAGTGAACTTAGATCCTTCAGCTGCCGGATTGAAACGGAAGTTGTTCCAGTATCCACATTCAACTGCAAGCTGTTCTTCTGTCTGAGCTTTGCTCATGCCTTTCTTGATACCATGGTTGATACATGGAGCGTAAGCGATGATCAGGGATGGTCCCGGATATGCTTCAGCTTCTGCGATAGCTTTTACAGTCTGGTTGAAGTCAGCACCCATAGCGATCTGTGCAACGTATACGTAACCATAGCTCATTGCGATAGAAGCAAGGTCTTTCTTCTTAGTTTCTTTTCCGCCTGCTGCGAACTGAGCAATAGCACCAGTCTTAGTAGACTTAGAAGACTGTCCACCTGTATTAGAGTAAACTTCTGTATCGAATACCATTACGTTGATGTCTTTTCCACTTGCAAGTACGTGGTCAACACCACCGAATCCGATATCGTAAGCCCATCCGTCACCACCGAAAATCCACTGAGATTTCTTAGCGAGGAAGTCTTTCTTTTCAACGATATCTTTGCATGTCGGGCAGTCGCATCCTTCTAATGCAGCAACAAGTTTGTCTGTAGCTGTTCCGTTAGTAGCTCCACATCCGTATGTTTCAAGCCATTCGTTGCAAGCAGCTTTTGCTTCTTCGCTGGCTTTATCTGATGCAGCAACTTCTTCAACTTTCGCTTTCAGACCTTCTCTGATTGCTTTCTGAGCAAGTAACATACCGTAACCAAACTCAGCAGCATCTTCGAACAGTGAGTTAGACCAAGCCGGTCCCTGTCCCTTAGAGTTTACTGTGTAAGGTGTAGACGGAGATGAGTTACCCCAGATAGATGAACATCCTGTTGCATTAGCGATGTACATTCTGTCACCGAATAACTGTGTGACAAGTTTAGCGTATGGAGTCTCTCCACATCCGGCACAAGCTCCTGAGAACTCAAGCAGTGGCTGTTTGAACTGAGATCCTTTTACTGTATTTTCTTTAAATTTAGCAACAACTTCCGGTTTTACTTCGATTTCTGTACCAAAGTCAAAGTATACCTGTTCTCCAGCGTTCTCTTCCATGTTACCCATAACAAGAGCTTTTTCACCCTTCTTACCTGGGCAGACATTTGCACAAGAGCCACATCCTGTACAGTCATAAGCTGATACAGTCATTGTGAACTTCATTCCCGGCATACCGATCATGTCGATTGCTTTCAGTCCTTCTGGTGCTTTTGCAAGTTCTTCTTCTGTAAGAGCTACCGGACGGATTGCAGCGTGCGGACATACATATGCACAACGGTTACACTGGATACATGTTTCTGACTGCCAGATCGGGATATCTACTGCGATACCACGTTTTTCGTAAGCAGCTGTTCCTGACGGTGTAGATCCATCTACATAATCTTTGAATGCAGATACAGGCAGTGTGTTACCTTCCTGAGCATTAACCTTAGACTGAATGTTCTTAACGAATGCTACTGCATCTTCTCTTCCACCCTTAACTTCTGGTGTGAACAGACCTTCGTCTTCGCAGTTCTTCCAGCTTTCCGGTACTTCGATTGCGTTAACCTGCTTAGCTCCGGCATCGATAGCATCGTAGTTCATCTGTACGATCTTATCACCTTTCTTACCGTATGTAGCCTTTGCAGCTTTCTTCATAAGGTCGATAGCTTCTTCTTCCGGAATGATGTTAGCCAGTTTGAAGAATGCAGACTGAAGAACTGTATTGATACGTCCGCCAAGTCCGATTTCTTTACCGATCTTGATACCATCGATTGTATAGAATTTGATGTCATGGTTGGCGATGAATGCTTTAACCTGTCCCGGAAGATGTTTGTCAAGTTCTTCTGCTGTCCATGGGCAGTTAAGAAGGAATGTACCACCATCTACAAGTTCCTGAACCATGTTGTATTTGTTGATGTATGACGGGTTGTGACATGCAACAAAGTTTGCTTTATGAATCAGGTAAGTAGATTTGATCGGTTTCTTACCGAAACGGAGGTGAGACATTGTAACACCACCGGATTTCTTTGAATCATAATCAAAGTAAGCCTGTGCATACATATCTGTGTTATCACCGATGATCTTGATAGAGTTCTTGTTAGCTCCGACTGTTCCGTCAGCTCCAAGTCCCCAGAACTTACAGTTGATTGTTCCTTCTGGTGTTGTAACCAGTGGAGCGCCAACTTCAAGAGAAAGTCCTGTTACATCATCAACGATACCGATTGTAAATTTAGATTTTGCTTCGTTCTCGAATACAGCAACAACCTGAGCCGGTGTTGTATCTTTAGAGCCAAGTCCGTAACGTCCTGAGTTGATCTTAACAGCGTCGAATTTAGTTCCTTTAAGAGCTGCAACAACATCAAGGTACAGAGGTTCTCCAAGAGATCCTGGTTCTTTTGTTCTGTCAAGAACGTTGATGTACTTAACAGAATCCGGAATTACATCTACAAGTGCCTGTGCGCAGAATGGTCTGTAAAGACGAACTTTAACAACACCAACCTTCTTGCCCTGAGCAAGTAAGTAATCGATTGTTTCATCGATTGTGTCACAAACAGATCCCATAGCGATGATTACGCTTTCAGCGTCTTCTGCACCATGGTAGTTGAACAGTTTGTAGTTTGTTCCGATCTTAGCGTTAACTTTGTCCATGTATTCCTGTACGATTGCCGGCATAGCATCGTAGTATGGGTTACATGCTTCACGAGCCTGGAAGAATGTATCCGGGTTCTGAGCTGATCCTCTTTCACATGGATGGTTCGGGTTCAGTGCATGTGCACGGAATTCCTTGATTGCATCCTTATCTACGAGATCTTCCAGATCTTCGTAATCCCATGTTTCGATCTTCTGGATTTCGTGTGATGTACGGAAACCATCGAAGAAGTTAATGAAAGGAATTTTACCTTTCAGTGCTGCACAATGTGCAACCGGTGTCAGGTCCATAACTTCCTGTACGCTGGATTCACAGAGCATTGCGCATCCAGTCTGACGACAGGCGTAAACATCTGAATGATCACCAAAAATATTAAGAGCGTGTGAAGCTACTGCACGGGCAGATACGTTGAATACACCCGGAAGCTGTTCACCAGCAATTTTATATAAGTTAGGAATCATAAGAAGTAAGCCCTGGGAAGCTGTGTAAGTAGTAGTAAGCGCACCTGCTGACAGTGAGCCGTGTACAGTACCTGCTGCACCTGCTTCAGACTGCATTTCTGTTACCTGAACAGTCTGACCAAAAATATTCTTTCTTCCTTGTGTTGCCCATTCGTCTGTGGCTTCAGCCATTACAGATGAAGGTGTGATCGGGTAAATAGCAGCAACTTCTGTATAAGCATAAGAAGCATGAGCAGCTGCATGGTTACCATCCATGGTCTTCATTGATCTTGCCATTTTCTTTGTTCCTCCTTAGATTGTGTCAAAACTTTTACTTGTGTTAAAATTTTTTTACACTTTCGTTCGATATTATTATAGCTGTTCATATATGAAAAGTCCAGTCATTTTACTGTTCTGATTGTTCCTTTTGACGTACAAACCCTGTATTTCACAGGGTTGTTTTATGCAAACTGTAGTAAGCTTTAACTATCCTTTATTATAAGAGAGACGGACATCTGTCCGCCTCTCACCACACATTATCAATTACTTTATTAACAACTATTATACGTTGAATCTGAACAGGATAATATCTCCGTCCTGTACAACATAGTCCTTACCTTCCAGTCTTACCAGACCTTTTTCTTTTGCAGCGTTATAAGTGCCACATGCCATCAAGTCATCATAAGATACGATTTCAGCGCGGATAAATCCTCTTTCAAAATCAGAATGGATCTTTCCTGCTGCCTGTGGTGCTTTCGTTCCTTTTTTGATCGTCCATGCACGGACTTCCGGTTCTCCTGCTGTCAGGTAACTGATCAGTCCGAGAAGGCTGTAGCTTGCCTTGATCAGCTTTTCAAGGCCAGATTCCTTAAGTCCCAGTTCTTCCAGAAACATGCTCTTTTCATCATCATCAAGTTCCGCGATCTCCTGCTCAATCTCTGCACAGACAACGAATACTTCGCAGTCCTCTCTTTTTGCATACTCACGGACTGCCTGTACTCCCGCATTACTTGCACCATCATCTGCAAGATCATCTTCTGCCACATTTGCAGCAAAAATGACCGGCTTGTAGGTCAGAAGATTGTAGCTTTCCAGCCACTGCTGTTCATCTTCGTCATTGATATCATCAAAGCTCTTTGCCATCTTTCCATCTTCCAGATGTGCTTTAATTCTTTCCATCAGTGCCAGCTCTTTTGCGATCGTCTTGTCATTTCTTGCTGCTCTGACTGCTTTGGAAATTCTTCTTTCCAGGATCTCAAGGTCTGAAAAGATCAGCTCCAGGTTGATCGTCTCAATGTCACGCAGCGGATCGATACTTCCGTCTACATGGACAATATTGCTGTCCTCGAAACAACGTACTACATGAACAATTGCATCAACCTCACGGATATTTGCAAGAAACTGGTTTCCAAGACCTTCTCCTTTGGATGCACCTTTTACAAGACCTGCGATATCTACAAACTCAATCGCTGCCGGGATGATCTTTTTGGTGTGATACATCTCACCAAGCACATTCAGACGTTCATCCGGTACAGTAACAACGCCCACATTTGGATCAATGGTACAGAATGGGTAGTTGGCTGATTCTGCTCCTGCTTTTGTCAGTGAATTGAATAAAGTACTTTTTCCTACATTCGGTAATCCTACGATTCCTAATTTCATTTTGTATATTTCCTCCTATAAATCCTTTGATTTTCAGTATAATTATCTAAATTCAGTACTCTGTATTATACCATAGCCTTTTCTCTTTGTGAATATTTAAGTTTCTGTTTTCTTTACACTTGTAAGCAACCTTATTTGTAAAACTTAATTTTCTCTAAGAAATTTGTTGCGCCTGCCGCCAATGACAGATCGTTCTTGATGAAAATTTTTTTGGTTATTTGAATACCTGAAAACCCAAAACACTCACCCATTCCGGGTGAATGCCTTATCAAAATTTCCTTATTTTGTTGTCTATGACGCTTATTCAGATATGCCTGCATATCTGCTAAAATGTAATTGCCAGCAATTATATTTTCACGTGGGTATGGGGACGTAATCCCCATCAAGTCTGCTACTCGTAAGTAATACAAAATTGTCAAAATGACAATACTGTAATACACGGGTGGATCTTGCTCTGGTTGTAACATATTAATTCACGCGATAATAGGCCCAAATGGGCACTTTCACCATTCAAGCCTATATATTATATGTCTTTCAGATAATAGCGTAAAAAACAACTGTAACAGGGCAAAGTTCACAAGAATTTCATTTCAAAGCTTAACATAGATCCTAAATAGTCACCATGTCTCTTCTATCTCTTCTTGCATATAAAATGTGTAACCGCAACATTAATAAGCAATAAAGATAATATTACACCTACAGTAATATGAATTGGCCAATAAAATGTAAAATATGACAATTTATTTTCCATATAAATTTTTACTCCAACCAAAGTTGCTGCTCCTACTGTGAACATCATTCCCACCACGCACATAAAATAATAACTGCCTTCTCCAAAGAGCATTAATTTCATTTGCTTATCGG
>OLRA01000294.1_pt1 | contig 70219 bp, 65 predicted proteins | sample 1673011 | NCBI WGS metagenome assembly OLRA01 (sample SAMEA3136746, study PRJEB25190) | human gut metagenome | reverse complement strand
GCCAGCAGGGGACGGCCCAAGGTGACACCGTCAACCACGCCACGCTCCACAAGATCGGCAGCGTAACGGATATCGTTTATTTTGCCGACTACAAAGACAGGAATATTTACTACCTTCTTTATCTCGGAAGCCTCGTACACGTTTACGCCTATCTTCTTGCTGTGAGAGGGAAGGATGTTCTGAAGTCCCTCATACTGGACGCCGCCGGATACTTCCAGCATATCCACACCGGCTGCCTCAAACTTGGGAGCCAGATACAGCATCTCATCCAGGGAGTTGCCGCCGGCCTGGCGCTCGTCTCCGGAGATGCGCAGCACGATGGGGAAGTCGCGGCTGACGTTCCTGCGGCACTCCTCTATGATCTCCAGTATAAGCCTGGCCCGGTTGTCGATGCAGCCGCCGTACTCATCCATGCGCTTGTTGCGCAGGGGGGAGAGAAAAGCGCCGGGGAGCATATAGGCGTGGGCAGCGTGGAGGGCGATACCGCCGCAGCCGGCTTCCTCTGCGCGGCGTGCGGCCTGACCGTACTGCTTGACCACCTTCTGGATCTCCTCTATGGTCATTTCCCGGGACACATGGCCGTTGGCATTGGTGTTGACGGAGGGACCCATGGGCTTGATGCCTTTGAGGGCGCAGATGGACTCAGGGCCGGGATGGACTATCTGGGGGAACAGGGTGCTGCCGGCGTCGGTAATGCGCTTTGCAAAAGCGGCAAACTGAGGAACAAGCTTATCCTTGTCCAGAGCCGTTGTTTTGCCGATGTACCAATATTTGTGGTCAACGGTGACTGCGTCTATGACAACATAGCCGACTCCGCCTTCGGCGCGGCGGACGAAAATGTCTGCCAGCTGCTTGGGGACAGTGCCGTCGGTGGCCTCATAGTGCATACTCATGGGAGCCATAGCTATACGGTTTTTAAGGGTGGTTCTTCCCAACTGGAGGGGACTGAAAAGTTTTGCATCCTTCATATCGGTTACCATGCGGATACCTCCAAAAACAAATTTACAAATTACCAGGATCGAAGCTTTACCAGAATCGAAGTTGATTAAAACGAATGCTGGAAACAATTAAATGCTGCTTATAGATACCGGCCCGTCTTGCGGCTTTCCCGTAGCCGCAAAATTATTTCCTGCTGAAAATGCGCCCGAATACCCGAGCTGATTCATGATTACAGTATAAACTGAAACAGGGTGTGGATGTATCTCATTTTTTGTTAAACAATCCACATTCCACTAAGACATTTTTGAAAAAATTCTGCAAAAAACATGGACAAATTTTCACTTTTTATTACAATATTTGGGGGCAAATAAAATGGCAGATTGTGTTTAATGACTGTTCAGCATACATTGATGGAATACATTTACAATGTAAGATGTCCAAAAAAATTGTTATACTGGTATAAATCTTGTTTAAATAAGCCGGCCATTTAGTTTGATATGTATAAAAGCATAAAGCCGCTGATAATAAAATCTAATTTTTTGTTCACAGCTTAGGTATGAGAATCAGAAAATATTGCCTACAAGGGGGAGATACTAGTGTTAAAATTTCTACAATAGATCATACAAAGCCTGTTTTCTGCTGAGACAGCGTAAGGCGGTTTCCAGCCACCAGTAGCCGCCGGGCGGGCCGTTCCCGGGCCTGCCCCAGCCTTCTCCCAAAGGCACGCTGCCGAGATCCTGAATAACCCGGCAATTCCCAAAAAGCTAATTTTTAAAGGAAAGAGTGTATTTTTTATGAGCTACGATGCATTGTTTTCCCCCATCAAGATCAGAGGTCTTGAGCTTAGGAACCGTGTTGTCATGCCAGGCATGAACACCAAAATGGTCAAGAATAAGCACGATATCAGCGATGATCTGCCTGCCTATCATGCGGCCAGAGCAGCAGGCGGCTGCGGCCTTAATATTGTTGAGATAGCCAGCGTGTGCCCTGAGAGCCACGGCAACATCTATCTCGGACTGTATAACGAGCACCACAGAGACGAGCTGAAGAAAGTCACCAAGGCCATCCACGACAACGGAGGCAAAGCCTGCATCCAGATCTGGCACGGCGGCTTTGTGCCTGCGGAGTTCTTTGACAAGACGAACAAGGTAGAGACTCCCGATGACCTGACTGTGGAGCGCATCCATGAGATCGTCAAGCAGTTCGGCGTGTCTGCAAAGCTGGCCTGTGAGGCCGGGTTTGACGCTCTTGAGTTCCACGGCGCTCACACCTACCTGCCCCACGAGTTTATGAACCCCTTCCTCAACAAGCGCACCGACGAGTACGGCAACCAGAGCCTGGAAAACCGCTGCCGCTTCAGCCTGGAAGTTATCCGGGAGATGAGAGCCAATATGCCGGAGGAAATGCCTCTTATCATGCGCCTGGACGCCATTGATGAGATGCTGCCTGCCGTTACCACTCTGGACGAGCTGGTGGAGTTCATCGGCTGGGCCGCCGAGGCCGGCGTGGATGCGGTGGATCTTTCCCGCGGAAATGCCCGCAGCCTTGCCACCGTTTATGAGGTTCCCCCCTACAACCTGGAGCCCGGCTTCAATATGGACAATATTGCCGCCGTCAAAGAGCGCATAAGCATCCCCGTAATCGGTGTCGGCCGTGTGAACACTCCTGCCCTTGCCGACAAGCTTATCAGCGAAGGCAAGATAGACATGATAGCCGTGGGCCGCGGACAGCTGGTTGACCCCGAGTGGTGCAACAAGGCAAAAGAAGGCAGGGACGATGAGATCCGCCGCTGCATAGGCTGCACCCAGGGCTGCTATGACAAGGTCATAGATCCCAAGGCCAGCCACATAACCTGCACCCGCAACCCCATGCTCTGCCTGGAGTACAAGGGGATGACCAAGACCGATTCTCCCAAGAATGTAATGATCATCGGCGCCGGTATTGGCGGACTTCTTGCCGCCCAGTTCCTGAAGGCCCGGGGCCACAATCCCACTGTGTATGAAGCCGAAGAGCAGGCCGGCGGCCAGTTCCTCCTGGCCGGCAAGGCGCCCAAGAAGCAGGAGTTCATCGATGCCATCAACTGGGACATCAAGGAGTGCCAGCGCAAGGGTATTGAGATAAAGACCGGCGTTACCGTTGACGGGGACATGATCGCTCAGATAAAGCCTGACCATGTGATAATCGCAACCGGTGCCCACTATGTGGCTCCCGAGATCCCCGGTATACACGGTGAGGACATATATCTTGCAGAGGATGTGCTCAGCGGCAAGGTTCAGCCCAAGGGCGAGATAGTCATTCTGGGCGGCGGCACCGTAGGCTGCGAAACTGCCCAGTTCCTGGTGAGCAAGGGCGAGAAAAATGTACGTATAATGGATGCAAAGCGGGTAGGCAACAACGTTGGTATGCTGCGTTCCATGTTTATGGATATTGAGTACCCCGGCGATGCCATTAAGAAGAGCAACAAGGCGAAGGTCACCAGCATCGAAGGACACACCATAAACTACAAGTTCACCGACAAGTTCAAAAAGACCTCCGACAAGAGCCGCCAGTTTGACAGCCTCATAATAGCTACCGGCACCACCTCACGCCCCACCGGGGAGCTGACTGCAAAGTGCGAGGAGCTGGGCATTGCCTATGATGTTATCGGCGATGCAAAGAAAGTCCGTATGGGTATTGATGCTGCTGCCGATGCCTATGAAGTCGGTATGCGCATCTGAACTTTAAAAGTTTAAGAAAGGAAGTTGTACTATGACTGTTGAAGAACGTCTGGAAGCACTGGAGAAGGAAGTTCAGCACCTGAAGGATATTGAAGAGATCAAAGCCCTCAAGAGCAGATACTTCCGCGCTTTGGACACCAAGGACTGGGATGCGATGGAAAAGACTCTTCATCCTGAAGTTTCCACTTCCTACTCCAACGGCAAGCTGGTGTTCCATGGTCCCAAGGAGGTTACCCAGTACTTTAAGGACAATATGCCTCCCACCGAAATAACCCTCCACCAGGGCCACAACCCTGCCATCACTATCGACAGCGATACTGAGGCTACCGGTATGTGGTACCTGCAGGACAACCTGATTTTTGCCGAGGGCAATCCCTATGAGGGACTGCAGATCCAGGGCAGCGCCATTTACACCGACAAGTACGAGAAGGTGGATGGCCAGTGGCTCATTAAGGAGACCGGCTATCTTCGGGTGTACGAGGAGTCTTTCCAGAGAGACAATACCCACCGCATCAGAACCAATATGTTCCGGCCCAAGAAAAAGAAAGTCGTTAAAAAGTAACTAAAAATCAAAGGCGAAAAAGCAATATGCGATGAGATGCCGCCATGCCTTCGTGGCATGGCGGCGTTTTCGCGAAGAGAGGATATTATGGGAAAATCCGCTGCCTGCTTTATTGAATAAAACAGTATATGCATGTATAATAAAAGAGATAAGTGCCCGTGGGGGCTTAAAGGGAGAAATAGGAGTGCTGCGCAATATCCGTAGAAAGATATATAGGAAGATACGTTTCAAAACCTGGTACAGGAAGTGCCGTCATTATCATCTGAAACACAGGCAAATCGACCAGGTAATTGCAAAATATAAAAGTCCCGCGGATCTGGAGAATAAGAAATACATGCGTTCTCTTCGCCGGGATATGACCCACTGCCTTATGAAATACGGTTCATATTACGATGAGTATTTTCAGTATGGCTTTGAGGGAAAAGATGACAAATATCGCTCATCCTTTATTACGGAAGGCATAAGGATGAGCTTTTATCCCCGCATGAATGACCCTAAAAACACCAACATGCTGGAGAACAAATACCTTACATATAAAAAATTCAAAGATTTTTTCAAAAGGGATATCATATGTATACGCAAGAACAGAGAACTGAATGAAGACAGCCTGAAGGAGCTTCGCGAGTTTAGCGAAAAGCACAGAGAATATATAGTAAAGCCGATATATGCCGCTTTTGGAAAAGGCGTGCATATGGATAAAATCGAAAATTACGCCTCGCTGGAAGAGGCTTTTGAAGAATACAGTACCTCCGGAGCGGTGCTTGAAGAAATCATAGAACAGGGGCCGGAGATGGCGATCATCCACCCACAGTCGGTAAATACCCTGCGTATACCCACCGTTATTGTAAAAGACGAAAAAGGAGAGAGCCGGGTGGAGCTCTTCAATCCCACTCTGCGCGTGGGACAGCATGACAGCGTAGTGGACAATTTCAGTGCCGGAGGTATCAGCGCCCTTATTGACACCAGGACGGGTAAGATATTTACCGATGGTGCGGACAAAAAGGGCCACAGTTTCCGGAGACATCCGGATACCGGGGTTAGCTTTATGGGCTTTCAGATCCCTGACTGGGATGAAGCCGTGAATATGGTGAAACAGGCGGCCATGATGGTGCCGGGCAACCACTATTGCGGATGGGATCTTGCATATACCGCAGCGCAGGGCTGGTGTATGGTGGAGGCCAACTGCACTGCTCAGATGGGCGGAATGCAGCTGGTGACCAAAACCGGACGTCGTTGGGAGCTTGAAGCTTTAATAGCAAGAATGTAGGGGGATAAAGTCCATGAAGGAGAGTAACGGACTTGTAAGAATTGTTTCATCCAGAAAACACATTCGCAAATTTGCGGAACAATATGGACCGGAATGCGGAAAAAGCTCCGGATGGATAGAGCGGGACGTTATCCGGGCAAAGAAACTGAACCATATCTCTCTGGGAGAATACCGCTGGCTGGCATATGACAGCCTTACGGATGAACAGAAAAAAACAGTATGCACACTGTGGACAAGGGCTCAGTACAGAAAGACCCTTACCGACCGACGCTATATCTGCATACTGATGAACAAATATATTTTTTCAAAAGTTTTTGCAGACTTTTACGGCCGCCGCTGTTATATGGCAAAAGATGTGACGGAGGAGATGCTCAGCGGCCTTGCAGGCAAAGAGGGCAGAGTCATTGCAAAGCCCAACTGCAAAGGGCAAGGAAAGGGAGTAAAGGTACTGCCTGCCTCCACCAAAGAGGAGCTTGCGGAGGCGATGGACTTCTTGCAGAGGGCCGACAACTACATAGTCGAGGAATATATAACCCAGCACAGTGAACTTGCAAAGCTGAATCCGGGGGCCGTCAGCATAATACGCTTCTATTCCCTCAGCTCTCCCAGAGGAGATATGGTTTTTGCCCCGGTTCTGACCTGCGCTATAAATAAATGCATATCCAACGGCTGCCAGGATGCTTTGACCGCTATGATAGACATACGCACGGGAGAAGTAATAACCGATGCGGTAGACCAGAACGAACTGGTAGAGCACGTCTGCCATCCGGTTACCGGCGTCAGATTCAAGGGAATGCAGATTCCCTATTGGAAGGAAAGCCTTGAGCTTATGAAAAAGGCCGTGCCTCTGGCCAGTAAGATTTCAAATATTGGCTGGGATGTAGCCATTACGGAGGATGGCCCGCTGATAATAGAGGCGAACACTATTCCGGGCTTCAATACCGCCCAGTACGGTGGTTACCGCTGGGTCACGGAGGGCTGGGGGTATCAGCCACTGTTTGATTACGGATTGGGCGGCGATGGGCTGCCGGAAGACGGACGCTATGACAGAGTGCTCATGAAGCTCTGAGAAGCGGCAGGAAACAGCGGACAGAATTGCAAACTGTACCGGAGCAGGGATAAGGAGCGGACATGGAAATAATCATCTCTATTGCTTTTGGACTATGGATAGCCATAACGGCCCTGGCATACAAGGCCTTTAGCTCTGAGCCTAAAAGGAGAGAAAAGAAAAAATGAACGTATACATTGTAGGTATATTTATTTCCCTGGCCGTGTTTTTCCTGGTTGGACTTATAGCCGGAAGAAGGGTGAAGGATACAAATGACTACTATGTATCCGGACGTCGTGCTCCCACGGTATTGATTGTGGGTTCCCTTATCGCCTCGTTTTTGTCCACCGGAGCCTTCCTTGGGGATACCGGGGAAGTTTATTCCGGCTTTTTCATGGGAATTGTCATTGTAGGCGTTATACAGGCCACAGGTTACATTTACGGAGCCGGACTTTTTGGCCGCTACATACGCCGCAGCATGGCCGGAACGGTGCCGGAATACTTTGGGGAACGCTTTGATTCTCCAAGGCTGCGCCGTCTGTCGGCTCTTATAATGACGGTTTCCGTATGTGCCTATCTGCTCTCGGCTATTCAGGGAGTGGCCACACTGATGAGCAGCATAACAAATATAAGCTACCCCTTATGTACCGTTATAGTGTGGCTTGCATTCACGGTATTTACCATTTATTCCGGCTCACCGGGGGTGTTGCTGACAGACACGATAATGTTCCTTGTGTTCCTGATCGGCGCACTGGTGGCGGTACCCTATATTGTGAAGGCCGGCGGTGGTTGGTTTGATGGTATTGCCAGACTTGCCAATTGTGAAAGCATGCCGGGGATAATCTCATGGCATGGGAATCCGGATTACCTGTACCCGGACGGATTGAGCAATCTCCTGTGGGCTTTGACTTACGGGGTGGTCTGGGCTCTGGTTGTGGCAGTGAGCCCATGGCAGACCAGCCGATATCTTATGGCAAAAAATGAACATGTGGTGATGCGCTCTTCCATATGGTCGTCCATAGGAGTAATGACCGTCACCATATCCCTGTATTTTACTGCCGCTTTTATCCGGAACATCAACGGGGAACTACAGGGCAGCCAGGCCATAATCTGGGCAGCCATGAACGTATTGCCCACCTTTGTAGGAATAACAATGCTCACGGGAATTACTGCGGCGGGAATATCGTCTGCTTCCACATTTCTTTCGCTAATCGGTTTTTCCGTGGCCAACGATGTGATATCCGACCCGGGCCGCGATGAGAGAAAAAAGCTCCGACTTTCCAGATTGGCGATGCTGGGGGCAAGCCTTGTTATCTTGGTCCTTGCGTATATTAACCCGCCTCAGATATTTGTCATTATGTATTTCGGTGGGACGGTAATTGCCAGCTCCTGGAGCGTGGTTGCTTTTGGCAGCATATGGAGCAAAAGACTCAGCAAGACAGGGGCATACCTTGGAATGCTGTTGGGTTTTGTGGGTTGCGCCGGGTCAAAAGCCTTTTATGCCCTGAATGGAATAACACCTCCGGTGTATATGGATGCGTTCTTCATAGGTATTGTAATGAGTGCAATTGGGACTGTGGTTGGGTCTGCCATTGTAAAGGTCAGCCCGGAAGAACAGCGGCGCCGTGCCTGCCTTTTTGATAAGAGTATAGCAGAGGGCGATGAAGAGGAGTGTCGCAAAGATGGAAAAATGTGGCTGGTATATCTGGCTTTTGCGATTTTTGTAGGCTGCTTTTTCCTCTTTATGTACGCGCTGCCCTATAGCCGGGCCCTGGGCTGAAACGATGGAGGGACGGGTATGGAGAGAACAATCAAGCTGTATTACGCAAAGCTTGCCAATATGGGAGACCTGCTGAACGAGCTAATTGTCAGCCGCTGCTTTGGCTGCCGGGTGGAACGGCGCTCATTCCTGGAAGGGGAGCTGAGCGCAATAGGCAGCCACCTGGCTATGTATACATATCACGGGAACATGCTGATGCGTCTCCAGCAGTTTATAAATGGCATTAAAAAACCACAAGTCCATGTTTGGGGTACGGGCTTTATTAACTACGACGACAGCAAAGGACATTTTTTTAAGAGAGATATGGTGTTTCATGCTCTCCGGGGAGAACTAACCAGAAGACGTGTGGAGACCATGACCGGCAGAAAATTGGACATTCCCACCGGAGACGGGGGGATTCTCGCCGACAGTCTGCTTGATGAGAAACCGGAGAAAAGATGGGAGATAGGCATAATACCTCATATTTGCGATTTAAAAGATCCGGCGGTGGAAGCGCTGGCTGCATCTTATGAAAACTCTGTGGTGATAAATGTGAAATATGACCCGCTGGAGGTGGTAAGGCAGATAGCGTCATGCCGCTGCGTTTTGTCCAGCAGTCTTCACGGTCTTATTGTTGCCGACAGTTTTGAAATTCCAAATATGCATCTGGTCTTTGACGAGCGGCTAAAAGGGGACGGCTTCAAGTTCGACGACTATTACTCAGCCTACGGCCTTGAGCACAGGCAAAGGGATATGCGGTATGCAGGCCCGCCGGAACTTGAAGAGATATACGGTGAATATAGAATCAGTCCGGAAATGGTGAGAGAGAAGAAAAAGCTTATGTTGGAGAGTTTTCCCCGGCAGCTGATATTCTGAAGCGAGGTTGAAAAGATGACAGAAAGCGGACTTGTGTCCGTTGTAATACCCAGCTATAACCGGAAGAACAAGATCCTGGATAGTGTCCGCAGTGTGCAGGAACAAAGCTATGAAAAGCTGGAAATTATAGTTGTGGACGATGGCTCCAAGGACGGGACTTGGGAGCTCTTTAAGAACTTCCCAGATGGGCGACTACGCTTTCTTCGATATGAGGAAAATCAGGGTGCCTGTCATGCCAGAAACTATGGGGCAGAACGGTCCAGAGGAGAGTTTATTGCTTTCCAGGATAGCGACGATGTCTGGCATACGGACAAACTGGAAAAACAGATACGTCAACTGAAAGATACGGGAGCCGATCTAAGTTTTTGCGGCATGAACCGCATATCCAGGGACGGCAGCAGCTTTTATTATCCTGTGCATCCCTATCATTCAGAGCGCGGCCTGGAGGAGATGCTTTCCGAGAACAGGGCGGGCACACAGACAATGCTGATGCGAAGAAGAGTATGGGAAGAGTTACGCTTTGACGAGAGTTTCCGCCGCTATCAGGACTGGGACTTTTCCATACGGGCGGCTCAAAACTTCTTGCTGGCCTACCTTCCACAGGCTCTGGTGGATTCAGCAGTGGGGGAGGACAGTATATCTGCCTCGGTGAATTCTTATCCGGCCCTGGTGCATCTGTACGAAAAGCATCTCAGCCTTTACAGAAGCCATCCAGGCAGCGACGCTGTGATGAACCGGCGCATGGGTAAGCGGCTGAGGGAATCCCGACCTGACGAGGCTGCCGTACACTTTTTAAAAAGCTTTAAAATCAGCAGAAATCCCTATGACCTCACTTGGTATATACGGGCGCGGATACGCGCCGGAAAAGGTGGTAAAAAAATATGACAGCCTTTGTAGTACTTCATTACAGAGCTATAGATTACACTAGGAAGTGCGTGGAAAATATTAAGGCTCTTGAGGGAGAAAAGCGTATCATCGTAGTGGACAACGCTTCTCCCGACGGAAGCGGAGCCATACTTAAGGAAGAATACAGAGGCGATAAAGAGGTCTGCGTCCTGCTCAACAGGGAAAACTCTGGTTTTGCCCGGGGTAACAATTTCGGAGTGAGATACAGTAAATGTAAGTTCTCGCCGGATTTTACCGTTGTGCTGAACAATGACGTGGAGATTACCCAGAGGGATTTTATAAGCAAAATAGATAGTATATACCAGGCGCACCCCTTTGATCTGCTTGGGCCGGATATAGTGTCCGTATTCTCAGGCATACATCAGAGCCCAAAGACAATGAAGGGAATTAACCTTGAGTCCGTGCGCAAAAAGATGGCCTATGTAAAACGCAGCCAGAACCCTGTTCTCATGCTGCTGAGCAGCGGAGAAAAGAACAGCCCGGCAATATGGCGCCGCGCTCAGCGACGGCGCAGAGCCAAGCAGAACATAGATTCCACCGTAGCCTGGGAGGGCGTAGTGCTCCACGGCTCCTGCGTCATTTTTTCCCGGCGTTACATAGAGAAGCATCCGGAACCTTTTTATTGCAAGACCTTTATGTACTATGAGATGGAGATCCTTGAGTGGCTCTGTCGCCGGGAAGGTGGTCTCATTCGTTATGATCCGGCCATATCAGTAATGCATCACCAGTATATGGCCTCTAAAATGGAGTTCGGCTCTATAGTAAAACGTTCAAAGTTTGTTTGCAGCTGCCTTCTGGACTCTCTAAAAGCTGCAGAGGAACTTATTCTCATGGCGGAAGAACGGCCGGCAAGCGAACATAAGGAAAGCCTGGCTATGGCAGAGGCCTAAGTCTTTTGGGGGCAGCACGTTGCAAAAAAAGAAAATCAACAAAAATACCAGGGCATTTTATGCAGCCATGACATACTTGTCTCCATGGCTTAACACGGTTTTACTGTTCAGGAGAAAATTTGGGCGTTGGCCTGAACTTAAGGAACCAAACACGCTTAACGAAAAGCTGCTAAAATTGAAGCTGGAGAGATATGGTAAAGATCCTCTCATACGAAAATGTGCAGATAAATATCAGGTCAGGGACTTTGTCATGGAGCGTGGCTGGGGCCATATTCTTAATGATCTTATCGCCGTATATGACAGACCGGAGGATATTGACTGGCAGGCATTGCCGGAGAGTTTTGCTTTGAAGTGGAACTTTGGCTGCGGTTACAATATTATCTGCCGGGACAAAAAAAGTCTGGACACCAACTCAGCCATGGAACAGCTTAAAAAATGGAGGCGGGAGCCCTTCTGGGCATACTATTCGGAGCTGCAGTACAGGGGCGTGGAGAAGAAAATCATAGTGGAAGAATATATAGGCGGTGAGGATGGAAGCCTTCCCGAGGATTACAAGTTCTACTGCTTTAATGGACGGGCCTATTGCTGCATGGTGTGCCTGGGCAGAGAAGAAGGCTGGCCGCATTTCTACTTTATGGACAGAGATTTCCGGCTTTTGCGGATAAATCGGGATTCAAAAAATGCGCCGGAAAACTTTTCACTTCCAAAACCGGAGGGGCTGGATGAGGCGTTTCTTGCAGCGGACAGCCTGAGCTGCGGTTTCCCCTTCGTTCGGGTGGATCTTTACCTAACATCAAGAGGCCTGCGTTTTGGTGAGATGACCTTCACACCGGCTGCAGCCTTGGACAATAAGCGCCTTCCTGAGACAGATCTGATGTTCGGCGCCATGATGGAAATTTAAGATAATTGCCAAATACAGGCAAGACGGAGAAACTATGAAAATTGGGATAATAGGAGCCGGAAACAGCGGCTGTGCCCTGGCGGCCGACTATGCTGCCGCAGGACATGAAGTTACGCTGATAAAAAGCTCCCATTCAGTCCATGAGGATAATTTTATTTATCTCGAGAAAAACGGCGGGAAGATGGTGCTGGATGAATTCGGCACTGAAAAGACCGGCTATATTTCAAAGCTTTCACGCAGACTTGAGGATGCAAAGGACTGCCGGGTGGTGCTGCTGTGTACCCAGACGGCATATCACCGCCCAATATTGGAGAAACTGGTACCCTTACTGGGAGAAGGTCAGATCCTTTTGATAGACCCCGGCTATCTTTCTACAGCCTATGTTATAGGGATGAAGAGCGACCCGGGGCTTATTGTTGCCGAAGCAGAAAGCAACTTCATTGACGGACGCATATCCGTTCCAGGGCGGTTTAAAGTAGGGTTCAGAAATGTGCGAAACCCGCTGGGTATATATCCTCGTCGGTCACTGCCCAAGGCCCGGGAAGTGTTGGACAGTCTGGGCACTCCTTTTACCTACCTTGAAAGTGTTGTGGAGGCTGCCCTCCACAACCCGAACATGATAGTGCACACTGTGGGTGCCGTAATGAGCATACCACGCATAGAGGCCACCGGGGGAGATTACTGTATGTACCACGAGGTTTTTACGCCTTCCGTGTGGAACATACTGGAAAAGCTGGACGAAGAGAAAATGTCCGTGCTTCAAAAGCTGGGCTGCGAACCTCTGCCCTATGTGGAGGCGTGTAAGTTCCGCAACAGTCTGGAGGAAAAACGCCCGGGCAAGGAAGTATTCTTTGAATATGCCTCCATGCCCACCCGGGCAAAAGGCCCTGTGAGCGTGGATTCCAGATATATAAGCGAGGACGTGCCTCAGGGGCTGGTGCTGCTGGAATCAATGGGAAAAGCTCTGAACGTGGCTACACCTGTGGCTTGTGCTCTTATTGAACTGGCTTCTGCCGCTCTGGGGAGGGATCTCCGCTCACAGGGCAGGACACTGGAAGCTCTGGGCTATGAGAATGTAAAAACTATACTTGAAGACGCCGGGGGCGATGGGGAAACATGTCCAGACTGAGTGCTATGAAAAAAACCTGGGCTATGTGCCGCAGGCTCTCGCAGCAGCAGGGCGGCAGCCCTGCTCTGTATTTTGCCGATGCTCTCTATTGCAGCGCAAAGCACGGTGCGTCACCGGAGAATTACTTTGTGCTGAGATTTTACCGGCTGAGTAACCGGCAGCGCCTGAATTATCTCACTTCAGGCCGCTCCAAAGCTGCTGATGCTTTGCTGAACAGAAATGCCACGATGGAGGATAAGCGGGCCGTTGGACGAAAAGATGTTTTCCATAAAGTTTTTGCAGGCCTTGTGAAACGGGACTTCCTGTACGTGCCGGAGAGCAGCTATGAAGACTTCCTCAAATTTACGGAAAAACACGGAGAATTTATTGCAAAGCCCCCGACGGGTACTATGGGCCGGGGGATTGAAAAGCTCAGTACTGTAGACAACGGCAGCAGGGAACTGTATAATAGTTGCTTGGAACGTGGACTTCTGTTGGAAGAACTGATAGAGCAGCACCCGGAGCTGAATAAAATCAACTCATGTTGTGTAAATTCAGTGCGGATAAATGCCGCCAGGGGCCTGGACGGTGGATTACGCCTCATTGGCGCCTGTCTCAAATGCGGCGGCCCCGGAGCATTTACGGACAATTTTCACAGCGGCGGCATAGCATATCCGCTGGATATACAGACTGGGCAGGTTACCGGCCCAGGGCGAAACAACAGTGATACGGAGGAATTCTTCTGCCATCCGGGAAGCGGCGTCTATATGCCGGGCTTTCGGCTGCCCTTCTGGGATGAGGTGAAGGACTGTGTTCTGCAAGGAATGGACAGGGTGCCCAGCCTGGGCTATGTGGGCTGGGACATAGCCATTGGGCCGCGGGGGCCGGAGCTCATAGAGGGCAACTACGGTTGGCCGGGAGGCAATATAATCCAATTTGACAATGTGGGCAAATACCCGCTGATTCTTGAGTGTTTGGATGGTGGACATGAGTAACATACTGTTGGATAATATGTTGGTGAAAAACCTGCGGGCATATCCGGTGCTACGCAGACGCTTTAAGGCTTATGTAAAGGGTATTGATCGTCTGCCCGAGGGATTTACCGAGCGTAAGCTCTTTTATGATTACATAAAGGTGCGCCGGAATAATCCGGAGAAGCGGGTATCCATGTCCGAATATACCATCTTCGGCTTTCACTCTCTGCCAGTGGAGGAGCAGAAAAAATTCCTTACGGATACTGAGGCCACGTTGCTCATGCGGCCTTACAATGCTGAAAGCGAACCATATCTGAAAGATAAAGTGGCTTTTCTCCAAAACTTTTCGGAATTTGTCAGTCGGGAATGGCTTTACATACCAGACGCAAGCCTTGAAGAATTTAAAGACTTTGTAAAGCGCAGCGGCGCTGTTGCTCTCAAACCCAAGCTGTCCAGCTGGGGTATAGGGTTTAGAAAATTAACGTCTGAAGAACTGGATGAAGTTGAAGACTTGGATGCCTTTTTTACCGAACTCAGGGATGGAAAGTACCTTGCTGAGCAGTTTATAAATTCAGACCAACGGCTTGCCCGGTTTCATCCGGAATCCCTGAACACCATTCGGGTAATCACCTTCAGAAATGGTGAGCGCTTTGAGGTTTTTGGCTGCGGGCTGAGAGTGGGAAATAACGGATTGCATGTGGACAATGCTCATGGAGGAGGCATCTTCTGTGAGATAGATCCGGAAACCGGGGTAATCATTACTGACGGCCTGGACGAGCACGGCAACTACTATGAATGCCATCCCATGACTGGAGTAAAATTTAAGGGTGAGCAGATACCATGCTGGACCGATATAGTTAATCTGTGCCGACGTGCTTCCATGACCCTGCCATGCCTCAAAGTGGTGGGCTGGGATGTGGCTGTGCTTCCCGGAGGGAAACTGGAGCTTATAGAGGGTAATCATAACCCGGGCATGAACATTGTTCAGGCTCCGGCAAAGCACGGGGTGCATGACAAGTTTGCCAATATGCTTATTGATTTCTTCGGATATCCGCCGGAGCCCATAAAAGAGACAAGTACGGTTTAATACAAAAACGCTCAGGTCGGCGCAGAGAATGCGCCGGCCTGAGCGTTATATGGGGTTAAGTCGCTCATTTCATAGCACGAGCCAGGGTGACGATATCACCAACCCCATCTACCACAGCAGAAGGACGGTAGGCATATGTTTTCAGAGTATCCATTGTGGAACAGCCGGAGAGAACCAAAACCGTGGACATGCCGCTCTCAAGGCCGGAGATTATATCCGTGTCCATTCTGTCACCTATCATGACGGCTTCAGCTGAATGGCAGTGGAGCTTGCGCAGACCTGTGCGCATCATAAGGGGATTGGGTTTGCCGCAGAAATAGGCCTGTATGCCGGTGGCCATCTCTATTGGCGCAACCAGCGCGCGGCAAGCCGGGGCTATGCCGCCCTCTATGGGGCCGGAGACATCTGAGTTTGCACCGATGAGTTTTGCCCCACCCATGACAAGATTTGTGGCTTTTGTAAGGGAGTCAAGGGAATAAGAGCGGCCCTCGCCAACCACTACATAGTCGGGATTAACATCGTTCATTGTAATCCCTGCGTCATACAGGGCGTTGAGCAGTCCGGCTTCGCCTATGGCAAACACTGAGCAGCCCGGCGCCTGCTCTTTCAGAAATGCGGCAGTGGCCAGGGCACTGGTGTAGAAGTGCTCCTCCGGTACATCCAGACCCATACGCTCAAGCTTTTGATTCAGTTCCCTGGGCGTATAGCCACTGTTGTTTGTGAGAAAAAGATATTCCTTTTTTTCTTCCTGGAGCCACTGGATAAATTCAGTGACACCTGGCAGAATTTGATTCCCTTTATATATAACACCGTCCATATCACAGATGAAACCGGTTTTTTCGTTGAAATTAAGTGTACTCATACATTCACCTCGCGGGGCAGTTTACCACATAAAAGCTGTGATAAGCAAGCACCAATATGTAAAATTTTTTAAATATATACGGTAAAGGCGGGCTTAAAATACTTGACAGGTGCCGATAGGGGTGGAATAATATTTCCCGTCAGTTACGGGAGAGAATTCCCACAAATAAACAGAGGCGGCGGTATACAGTAATGCGGATAATTACAGCGGAACAGATAAGCTCAGCGGTGGCTGAATTGTGCATCAAAGCCAACAGAGAACTTCCTGAGGATATTGTCAGGGCTATGAACAGGGCTGCCTGCGGCGAGACATGGCCGATTGCAAAAAGCACAATGGAAGTGCTATGCAGGAATATAGAGGCTGCGGGGGAAATGAGGCTGCCCATCTGCCAGGATACGGGCATGGCTTGCGTGTTTGTACGCCTAGGCCAGGATGTGCACATAGACGGGAACTTTAATGATGCTGTGAACGAGGGTGTACGCCGGGGCTATGAACAGGGATATCTGAGGAAAAGCGTAGTGGCAGACCCCCTGCGCCGGGTGAATACCGGTGACAATACTCCTGCCGTTGTCACTCTGGACCTCGTCCCGGGAGATAAGATGGAGCTTACTGTATTGCCAAAGGGTTTCGGAAGCGAGAACATGAGCCGCCTTGCCATGCTCAAACCTGCCGACGGCGTAGAGGGCGTAAAACACTTTGTGATGGACACCGTAAGAGCTGCTGGTGCAAACCCCTGTCCGCCTATAGTTGTGGGAGTGGGTATAGGCGGAACCTTTGACAAGGCGGCATCCCTGGCAAAGCACGCCCTGCTTAGGCCAATTGACTGCCACAACCAGGACAGATTCTATGCCCGGCTGGAGGAAGATATGCTCCAGGAAATAAATTCTCTTGGCATCGGACCTCAAGGTTTCGGAGGGCATACCACTGCGCTGGGAGTGAATATTGAGACAATGCCAACCCATGTGGCAGGTCTGCCGGTGGCGGTGAATATCAGCTGTCACGTTACCCGCCGGGCAAGCATGGAAATATAGTGGGTTTACATAATACTATGAAAGGTTGACATAATGGAATTGCTTAATCAGATTTTGTTGGCTATGTCAGTGTTTCTGGCGACGATAGTAGCTGTCGCTATGCTGCAGAGGCAGGGAGATGGACACGAATTTCCTATGAACGACAGACTATATAAAGCAGTTTTATTTTTTTTCATTTTAGTAGCTCTTTTTATACGAGTGTATAAATTCGGCCAGGTGCCCGGAGGATTCAACCAGGACGGGGCCATGGCTGCGGTAGATGCAAAGGCTCTGGCTGATTACGGAACCGACCGCTACGGCATGAGTTATCCTGTACATCTCACCGCCTGGGGTTACGGCCAGATGAGCGCCCTGCTCAGCTACCTTATGGTGCCTTTTATAAAGCTCATGGGTCTGAACCCTGTGTCCGCCCGGCTGCCCCAGCTTATCGTCAGCCTTTTGGGCCTGGCCGTGCTCTATCTCTTTGCCAGGGATGCCTTCGGGAAAAAGGCGGCGTTGGTGGTATTTGCCTTTGGAGCTATTGCCCCCTGGCATATACTTCAGAGCCGATGGGCTCTTGACTGCAACCTTTATCCTCACTTCTTCCTTTTCGGCATTTTCTTTTTAAACCGTTCCCTGAAATCCAAACATCGCAGACTAATGCTGTGCCTTTCCATGGTGATGTTTGGCTTGTGCATGTACTGCTATGGCATTTCCATATACACCATGCCCCTGTTTTTGATACTGGCCTGTGCATATCTGATGATAAAAAAACAGGTTAATCTGCGGGAAGCCCTTATGTCTTTTATGGTATGGCTGGCTGTGGCCTGGCCCTTTATTCTGGTCATGGCCATAAACTTCTTTAAATGGGATACTATAGAGGTCGGCCCATTTACCCTGGCCTTCTTCCCGGATAGCGTTCGCTCCGGAGACATCTTATTCTTTTCCAAGGACTTCTTCTATCAACTGTATTATAATATTTGGTGGATGGTTGAGGTGGTGTTCGCTCAATATGAGGATTTACCCTGGAACAATATCCCCGCTTTCGGCAGCATATACATGTTTTCTATTCCTTTTGCGGTGCTGGGCTTTGTGTGGACGCTGCTTCGTTCTAAAGAAAATACCGGAGCGGCTCTGCTGATGTTCTTTTTCATAACCGGACTGTGGTGCGGTATATGTACCAACGGGGTGAATATCAACCGTATCAACATCATTTTCTATCCCCAGATAATTTTCACCGCTCTGGGCATATATACGGTGATCTGCTGCATTAGAGCCTTCCCAGTGCGTCTGGGGCTGGCCGCTGCATATCTGCTGTCCTTTGCCCTGCTGTGCAGTACCTACTTTGGCAGCTATGCCCAACAGATAGCGTATTGCTTTGATGCCGATTTCTGCCAAGCGGTGAGCAGCATGAAAGACAGCAATGCAGAAAAGCTGTATATTACTGCAAGGATGGAAAATAGTGAATACCCCAGAACAAGCGAGATTCTTACAATGTTCTTCCATCAGATAGATGCAGAATATTACCAGGGTAAAAGCTGCCCGGAAGGTTTACTTCCCTTTGATGAGAGGTATACTTTTATGTCAATGAATAATATTGAGATTGACACTTCGGAAGATGCTGCCTATGTGGTGGCTAAGGAGGAACTGGAGTATTTTGATTTGAACATGTATGATGTACAGGACTTTGGGACTCACTGCCTGCTGGAAAGGAAAGACTAAATTGCTATGGAATACAGACTGAAAACCCCTGTGAGCACGGAGTCTCTGTCGAAGCTCAGGGCCGGGGATATGGTGTACCTCAGCGGCGAAATTTACACAGCCCGAGACGCTGCCCATAAGCGGATGATGGAATGCCTTGACAAAGGGGAAAGCCTGCCCTTTGAACTAAAGGGCAGCGCAATATATTATGTAGGCCCTACACCGGAGGCTCCGGGACAGGTCATAGGTTCTGCCGGGCCTACCACTTCAGGACGAATGGACGCATATTCTCCTCGACTTTTGGAGCTTGGCCAAAGCATCATGATAGGTAAAGGCATGAGAAGCAGAGAAGTTATTGATGCCATGGTTAGAAACGGCGCGGTGTACCTGGCCGCCATGGGCGGGGCGGGAGCTTTGATGAGCGCCTGCATAAAGTCTGCTGAGATCATATGCTGGGAAGACTTAGGCTGTGAGGCGGTGCGTAGGCTGGAAGTGGAGGATATGCCTTTGACTGTAGCAATTGACAGCCTAGGCGGAAATATATATGAGAGCGGGCCGGCGGCCTATCTTGATAGCTTGAAAGGCGGTAAATGAATATGGATTATGCCCAGAAATCCCTGGAGCTGCATCGGCAGCTGAGAGGAAAAATAGAAGTGGTGTCCAGAGCCAAGGTGGATAGCCGGGAGGCTCTCAGTCTGGCCTATACTCCCGGTGTGGCCCAGCCCTGCCTGGAGATACAGAAGGACATAAATAAGAGCTATGAGCTGACCCGCCGTTGGAACACCGTGGCCGTGGTCACTGACGGCACTGCGGTGCTGGGGCTGGGAGATATAGGCCCGGAGGCGGGCATGCCTGTGATGGAGGGCAAGTGCGTGCTCTTTAAAGAGTTTGGCGGAGTTGATGCCATACCACTATGTATACGGAGCAAAAACGTGGAGGACATAGTGAACACTGTGGCCCTGCTGGCCGGTTCCTTCGGCGGAGTAAATCTGGAGGATATATCTGCCCCACGATGCTTTGAGATCGAGGAAAAGCTGAAGCAGCGCTGCGACATCCCAATTTTCCATGACGATCAGCATGGCACTGCCGTCATAGTCATGGCGGCTTTGAAAAACGCCTTGCGCTTTACCGGCAGAAAACTCACGGATATTAAAGTGGTCACCTCCGGAGCCGGAGCTGCGGGCACCGCCGTAGTGAAACTGCTGGCCGGGGCGGGAGTTAAAAATATTGTCATGTGCGACAGAAGCGGGGCCATATATTCAGGGCGCTCCGATTTGAATCCTGCCAAGGCCGAGATAGCTGCCATCACCAATCACAACAGGGAACAGGGGAAGTTGGCGGATGTGATAAAGGGCGTCGACGTATTTATCGGTGTGTCGGCTCCCGGACTTCTCACTCAGGATATGGTGAGAAGCATGAACAGGGACTCTATAATTTTTGCCTGTGCAAACCCGGTGCCGGAGATTTTGCCCGACGAGGCAAAGGCTGCCGGAGCTGCTGTGGTGTCCACCGGACGCAGCGATTATCCAAACCAGGTGAACAATGTCCTGGCCTTCCCAGGCATATTCCGTGGAGCTCTGGATGCCCGGGCCAGCGACATAAACGAGGAGATGAAGCTGGCTGCCGCTGAGGCAATAGCCTCTCTGGTCAGCGACGAAGAGCTCTCCGCAGAATATATTCTGCCTCTGGCCTTTGACCCAAGGGTGAGAAAGACAGTGGCTGCCGCCGTGTATAAGGCCGCCAAGGACAGCGGAGTAGCCAGAATATAAAATTGAGGGATTGAAATCTTGTTTACATAAAAATGCCGCTGTGGTAAATTACTCACGGCGGCATTTTGCAGATATATAGTTTTATTTCAAAGTCTGTTCCTTTTTAACACATCTCACCGTGACCGCCGTACCCAGGCCCAGGTATATAAGCCAGAAAAGGGCAAAGGGGATGAGTCGGTTCATTGCCACCAGCGGGTAAGGGGCAGGCCAGCTTAGGGCCAGAACATTATAGATCAGGGAAAGAGGCAGAAAAAGAACCGGCCATATGTTTATTTTCCAGAACCGGAGCTTGAGGGTGAGCCCAGCCCCGCCTCTGGCCCACTGACCGCCTATGACGTGGAGCAGCAGACCGAAAACTATAAATATGAATCCCGCTATCAGCGCACCGGCTTCCTGGGTTTCGTACCAGATAAAAGCGGACAGCACAATTGACAGCAGGTCAAAGGCAGTGGCTACTGCATTGAAGATAAAGGCTGTGTCCAGTCCGTCGCTGCCGGCCTCCGGAAGCTCCGTGCCTTTAAGCAGATGGTCGGTGCTGACATCGAAAAATTCGCTGAGTTGAACTATCTTGTCCAGATCCGGACTACTTTGGCCGCTCTCCCATTTGGAGACGGCCTGTCGGGATACGCCCAGAGCTTCTGCCAGATCCTCCTGGGACAGGCTCTTAACCTTTCTCAGGTTTTGTATTCTGTCAGACAGGTTCATGCTATTACCGCCTTTCTGATGTTTTGATGATGTGCAGATATTAGCATAAGAGACGGTTGCATTGCAAGCAATTAACAGTTAAAGACCGGCAACCGTTGGTTGCCGGTCTTTAAAATCACTATAAATTCATTTGAAAACTGAGGTAGTTTACCACTGGGTCAGCTCCAGATACAGATCCTTGTACTGCCGTGCGGAGTTGGTCCAGGACACATCTTTTGCCATATCCCGCTGGACGACCTCGTCCCAATGATAACGGTTGGTGAAGTAAACGGTTTTGGCCCGGTTGATAGCGTCCAGCAGCAGGCCGGACTCATAGCGATCAAAGGTAAAACCGTTGCCGTCGCCGGTATAGTTGTTGTAGGGCTCCACCGTGTCTTTCAGGCCGCCGGTCTCCCGGACGATGGGCAGGGTGCCATAGTGCATGGCATTAAGCTGGGTCAAGCCGCAGGGCTCGAAGCGGGATGGCACCAGTAAGGCGTCAGAACCGGCATAAATACGGTGGGCTCTCCCTTCATCATACTGGATGCAGGCGCTGAAGGTGCCTTTGTATGTATTCTCATAGTAACGGAAAGTATCCTCATACTGAGAATCTCCGGTACCAAGTACAACCACCTGGGTGTTGCCGTCCAGTACCTGGGGGATAATGGCGCTGACCAAATCCAGGCCCTTCTGGTTGGTAAGACGGGAAATAAGACCGATGACAAACTTGCTTTCGTCCTCCTCCAGGCCAAGCTCTCTCTGAAGGGCCAGCTTGTTTGCCATTTTGTGCTCAAGCACGTTGTCAAGACCATAGTTCTCTGCCAGGGCCGGGTCGGTCTCCGGATTCCACATATCATAGTCTATACCGTTGACAATGCCTCTCAGCTTGCCGCTGTGATAGCGCAGGTGGTTTTCCAGGCGCTCGCCGTATTCGGCGGTCTGAATTTCCCAGGCATAGGTGCCGCTGACAGTGGTAATTCGGTCGGCATAGGCCAGACCGCCTTTTAGCATATTGGCGTTGACGTAGTCCTGCTGAAGTGCCCCCATGTTGAATACATAGTCTGGCAGCCCGGACCAGTATTTTATGGTGGGTATGTTGAATATGCCCTGGAAGCGGAGATTATGTATGGTAAGTATGGACCGAGATCGACCCACAGGTGTGTCTTTGAACAGGGTGCGCAGATACACCGGCACCAGACTGGCCTGCCAGTCATGGCAGTGTATAATATCCGGAATCCAGTTCAGGTAATTCAGAGCAGCCAGGGCGGCCTTGCTGAAAAAGCAGTATTTAGGAATATCATCTACAAGATTGGTATAGGGATTGCCGGAGGTAAAAAATTCCTGGTTGTCGATAAAGTCGTAGACCACGCCGTCACAGATATATTCCATGATGCCAACGTAGTAGTTGCGCCCGGTGCTGCCCAGATCCATGTAGAACTCTCCCCTGTAGACCATCTTGTCCTGATACTTCTGGGGGATGCAGGCATAGCGGGGCAGAATGACCCGAACATCGCAATTGAGCTTAACCAATTCTCTGGGCAGGGCGTACATTACGTCTCCCAGACCACCGGTCTTAACAAAGGGATGGCATTCAGATCCTATAAAAGCCACACTTCTGCGGGGCAGAGTAGAGATATCGAACACGGGTGCAGCCGTCTCGACAACAGGTGCGGCTTCCTCTACTATGGGAGAGGTCTCCTCGACGGGAGCAGTCTCAACGACAGGAGCAGCTTCCTCAACAGGAGCGGTCTCAACGACAGGAACAGCCTCCTCAACGGGGGCAGTCTCAACGACAGGAGCAGCCTCCTCAACGGGAGCAGTCTCAACGACAGGAGCAGCCTCCTCAACAGGAGCAGCCTCAACTACAGGAGCAGCCTCGACAATAGGTGCGGCTTCCTCAACAGGAGCAATCTCAACGACAGGAGCAGTTTCCACAATGGGAGCGGTCTCAACAATGGGGGCAGCTACCTCAAGGGGGGCAAGGGTCTTCTTTTTGGTAGCGGCAGCTTTCTTTTTCACGGGAGCAGCCTTCTTCTCAGCAGGTTCAGCCTTCTTCCTGGCAGGAGCGGCCTTCTTTTCAACTACGGTTTCGGCCTTCTTTCTGGTATGAGAGGCTTTTTTCTCAACTACAGTCTCGGCCTTTCCCTCTGCAGGAGCAGTCTTCTTCTCGGCGACAGACTCAGCCTTCTTCCTGGTAGAAGAAGCCTTTTTCTCAACTACAGACTCGGCCTTTCCCTTTGCAGGAGCAGCCTTTTTCTCGGCAACAGACTCAGCCTTCTTCCTGGTGGAAGAAGCTTTTTTTTCAACTACAGACTCAGTCTTTTTCTCTGCAGGAGCAGCCTTCTTCTCGGCGACAGACTCAACCTTCTTCCTGGCAGGAGCGGCTTTCTTCTCAGCGACGGGCTCAGACTCTTTCCCAGCGGGAGCAGCCTTTTTTTCAACAACAGGTTTAGACTTCTTTTCAACAGGAGCGGCCTTTTCTGCGGGTGCAGCATTCACCGGGCTTTTGGACTCTTTATCTGCAGCCGGTACTGCCGCCTCCTTCACGGCGGTTTTCTCACTATTTGGATCAACTTTCTTCCGTGCCATAACAAACCTTCCTTTCAAATAACGATAAGCTTTTTACAACCCATCGGCACTTCCGGTAATTCCGGGAGCAATATCCGAGGGATCGGCCTCTTACATTGGGTTCCCCATGAGACCGGGACAGGGGCGGTGGCCTCAGGTATCTTGCAGGAGACTTACAGCCACCCTGGCAGCTTGTCCAGCGTCGGCAGTGTAGGCGTCGGCACCTATCTCGTCGCAGAATCTTTGAGTGATAGGAGCACCACCTACCATTATCTTTACCTTATCCCTTATTCCTTTTTCTACTGCTAGATTTACAACACGGCGCATCTCCGCCATAGTGGTGGTGAGCAGGGAAGAGCAGGCGATAATTCCGCAGTTTTTCTCTATAGCGGTGCGGACAAAGTCCTCAGGGCTCACATCAACACCCAGATCAATGACTTCCAGGCCGCAGCCCTCCATCATTATCTTTACCAGGTTCTTGCCTATGTCGTGCATGTCGCCCTTCACTGTTCCAAGGCAGACCCGGCCAACGGCTTTGCCACCGCCGCTCACCAGCTTTGGCTTCAACAGTTCCGTGGCTGCCGTCATACATCTGGCTGCCATGAGCATTTCGGGCACAAAAGCTTTGCCGGAGGAAAAGTCATCCCCAAGCTTCGTCATTCCGGCTACAAGACCGTCGTCCAGAATTTGCCTTGCGTCGATACCCTGTTCCAGACCCAGTCCACAAAGTTCCAGTACTTTTTTCCTCTGGCCGCGGCATAGGGCCAGGGACAACTGGGTCAGCAGTCCGGCTTCTGTTTCTTCCTGAACTTTGCTTTTGATATCTGCCTTTGCGGCAACTTTGCGCCGGGGCACAGGAGGGCAGTCAACGGCGGGCATGTGAAGAACGGAATTGTATTTATCTATTTCATCGTCTATAAGGGGATCAACATGGGAAAATACCGTGCCTGCAAGTCCGTATGTAATGCAGGGAATAAAGTGGCCGCCGGGGCAGCAGGTTTTCAGAACGTAGCGCACATATTTACGTATCTCTTCCTCAGATGCGTCCTGCCGGTCTATTGCGGCGCCTATGCCCCCCATGAGAACCATCCGTCCCTTTAAATGCCGCTGTAGGGAGGGAATGTTGTTATCCGGCAAAACACCCTGCCAGACCTGTATACCTATCTCCGCCATATCATCCACAATAGGAGCCAGGTAGGAGTCGGCATGGTGCAGAGCTATGACGCCGCGGGAACGGATGTAGCCATAAAAGCGGCGATATGGTTCTTTGAAAAATTCCCGCCACATATCCGGATTCATGAACATGGAACCCTTTGCGCCCCAGTCGTCATGGGAGAATATCATATCCGGCCCCAGTCCGTCAATAAGTAATTTGACGAATTGTATGCGATAATCCGTAATATAGTCAATGAGTTGATGCATTTCCTTGGGATGCTCGCATAGATTTGCAAGTGTGTCCTCAAATCCCATGAGGAAATGACACTGCTCAAAAATGCCTGTACCCATAAATCCGGCGAGCAACTTGTTTTCCCCGGCAGCTTTTCTGGCGGAACGGGCGCATTCCTCCCAACCCTGTGTACAGTTGGCGGAAATATCCGGGGCATGGACATATTCCTGCCAGTGTGTAATATCAGGACAGACCTTCGTCTCCGGTGTTATGTGGGGCATAGGGCCCGGAGCATCATCCGGCCACATAATTGTGGTGCCCCAACGGTCTATGCTGGTACAGCCCTTGCCGCGACCTGCTCTTAGATAGCTGTTCACCGGGTCGTCAAGTACGATAGAAAGAGCTTCATATTGTTTTAGCTGCCGTTCCGGCTTACCGTCAAGTTTTAATAATTCCAGAAAAACTTCCTTGGGGCTCTGCATTTTGCTCTTGCTCCTTTTCAAAGAGAATACATGAGGTAAAACTTATCGTACCCGGACCATAATTGTATTTTAGTCCGGAACGCAGGCATATGTCGCTGACCAGCAAGCCGTAGGCCTCCATGGAGGACAGGCGTTTTTGCGGGAAACGGCAGGGCTTGTCAGGCCAGGTACATTTGTGACATATCGTGCAGGTGCCGGCGCTCAGCGGCAGGCAGTCGGGCTGGATGCAGCGCACCTGCCGTGCCAGATCGGAAAATGCTTTACCATGACGTTCATGGGCCCTGGCTATGCCGTCACTGTCAAAATCATCATCAAGATGGCCTACCGTCTGGACGATGATACCACGTTGGTAGCGGCCCATGCGCCGGGCGGTCTCTTCCAGACTGCCGCAGGCAGGCGGACAGCTCCAGCTGCGGTTGTACTTTTGACAACGGCCGGAGGCGCACATCTCCCTGACTTCCGGCAGAGGTTCCAACGCCTCCATGCACAGAGGGGCGACATAGTCAAATCCATTCTGTTTTGCCAGCTCAAATATATCCGGCATGATTGCTCCTTTCACAAAGCCGCTTGACAAATGCCCTTTATGCTGTATATCATACTAAAAGTACTTTAAAATATTATAGGAAAAGGGCAAAAATATGTCAAGGATTTTGGCCCGTCAAGGGGACATAGGTTTTGAATTAAATGCGGAAAAGGGAGAAATTCTCCTGGATGTGCTGCGTCGCGGCGGCCTGGAGCTGCCTGCCCCCTGTGGTGGAAACGGTAAATGCGGAAAATGTCGGGTGGAAATTGACAGGAACGGCAGTCGGGAAAGCGTGCTTTCATGCCGGTATAAGGTGGATGGGAATATAAGCATTTTTTTGCCGGAATTTACAGGCGGTAATATTTGTGACCGAGGGCAAAAAGTTTACATAACGCATACACCTGGGCGTAGCGGACTGGGAGCCGCCGTAGATGTAGGTACTACTACCGTAGCTGTAAAGCTGTTTGACCTGGCCAACGGCCGGGAACTGGGTACGGCCGGTGCCTGGAACACACAGAGCCCTTTTGGTGCAGACGTGATAAGCCGCTGTCAATATGTCATGGAGCATGGGGATGGTCTGGACATACTTAAAAACTGTATCCAAGACCAGGTTTTTTCCATGACGGACAAACTTATTGTAAACACCGGAAGAAACGGGGAGAAATTAAAGGAACTGTATATTGCCGGCAACACGGTGATGGAGCATATATTTATGGGCCTGTCCCCAACTGGGCTGGCTGTGGCACCATTCAGTCCGGTGAGTCTTTTTACCGAAGACGTGCCGGCTTATATAAAAGGAATTAAAACCTATGCTGCCCCTTGTGCTGCCGCCTATGTTGGCGGGGATATCATGGCTGGGATCTTATCCTCAGACCTTTGGCAGAAGAAGGGTGCGAACATTTTCCTGGATATCGGAACCAACGGGGAGATGGCATTGGGTGACAGAGACGGCTTTGTCTGCTGCGCCGTGGCCTCGGGTCCGGCTTTTGAAGGGGCTGGGATCAGCTGCGGTATGTCCAGTACACCCGGAGCCGTTACGGCGGTAAAATGGACGGACAATGGATTTAAAATGGAAGTAATAGGCGGTGGAGAGCCAAAGGGCCTATGTGGCTCAGGCCTTATAAGCCTTTTGGCTCTCCTGCTGGACCTGGGGGCCGTGGATGGGACTGGCTGGCTGCTGCCTCCGGAAGAGACTCCGGAAAATCTGCGCCCTTGGATAAGCGAGGACGAAAAGGGAAACGGCTGTTTGCGTATTACGGAAAAAGTGAGGCTTTCGGCGGCTGACGTGCGTCAGCTCCAACTGGCAAAAGCTGCCGTGGCGGCGGGGCTTGAGGTGCTTATGGAGAATTCGGGTATCGGTCCCGATGACATTGAGCATGTGTATATGGCCGGAGGCTTTGGCTCCGCTCTGGATGTGAAGGCCGCGGCGAGGATAGGAATGTTGCCGGAGAAGCTGGCGGACAAGACTAAAGCTCTGGGCAACAGCGCTTTGAATGGAGCGGCCATGGCCCTGCTGAATCTGGACAGCCGGAGGAAGCTATATGAGATCCAGAGAAAATGCAGATACATAGAACTTTCCGGGGAGGCCCTCTTTAACCGGGCTTTTCCAATGCACATGATATTCAGCAAGGAGGATGAAATGGAATGGAACTGAGCTTTCCACTTATACTGGACGGAGCTACCGGTACCCAGCTGCAGAAGCGGGGATACACCGGAGAGGAATGTGCAGAGAGCTGGACTTTAAAACATCCACAGGCCATACTGGAGATACAGAGGAAATATGTGGAAGCTGGCAGCCGTGTGCTGTATGCCCCCACCTTTGGAGCAAACCGGGTTAAACTGGAGCAGCACGGTATCTTTGGTAGGGTAGAGGAATACAATCATGCCCTCGTGAATCTTAGCCGTAAGGCGGCGGGGAATAGGGCATGGGTGGCCGGAGATATTGCTCCCACTGGGCTGCTGCTCTATCCACTGGGAAACGCCTCCTTTGATGAGCTGGTGGAGATATATACGGAGCAGGCGGCAGCTTTGGAAAACGCCGGGGTGGATCTTTTCGTTATCGAGACAATGATGACTATAGCTGAGGCCAGGGCAGCACTGCTGGCGGTAAAGAGCGTAAGCGAAAAGCCGGTTTTCGTGTCATTTACCTGCGATGAGCGGGGACGCACTCTTACCGGCAGCGATGTGACGGCGGCTCTGCAGATAATGCAGGGTATGGGGGCAGACGCCTTCGGACTCAATTGCTCTGTAGGCCCGGAGGATATGCTGACGCAATTAAAACGTCTGAGAGAAATAGCTCGCATACCGCTGCTTGCAAAGCCAAACGCGGGCATTCCGGAGATAGTGGATGGAAAGACCGTGTATAACTGCCCGCCGGAGGAGTTCTCTGCCTGCCTGGCTGAAATGGCCGGGGCCGGAGTCTGCATCTTCGGCGGATGCTGCGGCACTGAGGCAGGACATGTGGAGGCCCTGGCAAAAGGGAGCGAGGGCTTGGAGATGCTTACCCCTGCCCCGATGCATACGGATATGCTCCCTTGCGCAACTGAAAAGGAAATCTTTTTCCTGGACCCGGCGGCAGAGCACGGCAAAGTACTCAAGTGCGGGGATGAGCTGGAAGATGAGCTCATAGAGGCTCAGAATGAGGGGGATATGGTAGCAATAAGCATTGAATCAAGTGAAGAACTTTCTGCCTTTGCAGACTGCCAGTATATGATTACAAAGCCCCTGTGCCTTTGCTGCGAGGATGCAAAACTTCTGGAACGGGCTCTGCGCCTTTACCAGGGTAGGGCTCTTTATGAGGGAGGACTCAACGAAAGGGCACTTTTACCTCTCCGCGCCAAATATGGACTTATAATTTAAAAGGAGCAACTATGGATTACACCAAGGAAAGCTGCCGGGACTTTGTAAGTCTCCTGGCTTCAGACAGCCCGGCACCCGGCGGCGGCGGAGCAGCGGCGATTGCCGGGGCTTTGGGGGCGGCTCTGGGAGAGATGGTGGCGGCACTGACCGTCGGGAAAAAGCGCTATGCCTCTGTAGAAGCCGAGATTAAAGATGCGGCGACGGAGCTTGAAAGGCTTCGGAATAAACTGCTTGATATGGTCATGGAGGATGCCGAGGGCTTTCTCCCTCTGAGTGAGGCCTACAGGCTGCCGAAAGATGCACCGGACCGGGAAAAAATTTTGGAGGATGCCACACTAAAAGCCTGCACCGCCCCCTATGAGATGATGAAACTGGGCAGCCGGGCATTAAAGCAGGTAGCGAGAGTGGCGGAAAAGGGCTCGGTAATGGCGGGGTCCGACGCGGGCTGCGCCGCCGCAATGATAAAAGCCGCCGTAGATTCGGCGGCACTGAACGTATATATAAACACCAAGAGCCTGAAGGACAGGGAACGGGCTGAAAGCATGAACACCGCTTGCCTTGAAATGCAGGATGGATGCGCCCTGCTTGCAGAGGAGATATATACCAAAGTCAAATCCGCCCTTTTGGGGCAGGGGAGGTAAAATGGCAAAGCTTTTATTGGGCAAAGAAGTGGCCACAGCTTTAAGCGTGGATTGCGCCCGGCGATCAGATGTACTAAAGGAAAATGGTATAACAGCAAAGCTGGCTCTGATCCGCTGCGGGGAGAGAGAGGACGATATCGCCTATGAGAAGAGCATTGAACGGGAAGCTGTTCTGGGCGGCGTATCTATAGAGAAGTATGTGCTGCCGGAGACGGCAGAGGCCCGTGAGCTGAAAGAGCTGATACAAAATCTCAATGAAGACATATCCGTCCACGGCTGCCTGATATTCCGGCCCCTGCCGGGAAGGCTCGCTGATGCACAGGGCGATATATGCAATATACTTCTCCCGGAAAAGGATGTGGATGGCTGCACCGCAGCCTCAGCTGCCACTGTGTATACTGGGTTCGGCGAGGGATATCCTCCGTGCACGGCTCAGGCATGTATGGAAATGTTGAGTTACTATGATATTGACTTCCGGGGGAAAAACGCGGCGGTTATCGGACGCAGCCTTGTGGTGGGCAGACCACTGGCTATGCTGCTGACAGGGCAGGATGCCACCGTGACTCTATGCCACAGCCGCACCGAAAATATAGGAGAGATCTGCCGCCGGGCGGATATTATAATCTGTGCTGCCGGCAGGCCGGGTCTGCTCACCGGAAATATGGTGCGCCCGGGCCAGACGGTGCTGGACGTTTCTATGAATTTCCGACCGGAGCACAAAAATCCTGATGGCAGTCTGGGAGGCTTTGTGGGGGATGCGGTGTATGATGAAGTGGAAAAAATCGTGGAGGCCATAAGCCCGGTGCCCGGAGGTGTGGGACGCGTTACTTCCGCAGTGCTTATTAAACATGTTATAATGGCGGCAGAGAGGAGACGGGAATGAACTCCATTGAAGAGATCCGCATGGATAAGCGTGCGGAGAGGAGAGCCCTTTCATCGGAGAGGGTGGAGAAGCTTTCCCGGTGTATAGTTGAAAGGCTTGAGAAACTGCCGGAATATAAAGAAGCCGCCACAGTGATGATATACCGAGCGGTGCAGGGAGAAGTCCGGCTGGATAAACTGAGGGGCAAGCGCTTTGTATATCCATTGTGTACAGCGCGTGGAGAGATGTGTGCCCTGATGCCGGAGGACGAAAACTCCTGGTGCAATGGGGCTTTCGGAATACCGGAGCCGATTATTGAAAAGTCAGAGGAGATAGCCCCCGGGGATATAGATTTGGTGATCTGTCCATGTACCGCTTTTGACATCAACTGCAGCCGCCTGGGTATGGGTGGCGGGTATTACGACCGCTTTTTGCCCAAATGCACCAAAGCAAAGTTTGTGGCTGTGGCCTATGAAATGCAGCGTGTCCGGGAACTGCCGCGGCGGAGCTGGGATGTGCCGATGGATGCTGTGGTAACGGAGGAAAAGTTATACAGGCGGGAGGAAAAGCAATAGTTTCGAGCTGTCGGGGGCGGCTGTGCTCCGGACAGCTTTTCTGTCGCTTTACGGGAAAAAAGCAGCTATAACTTTACAGACTGAGGAAATTGATGTAAAATGAACTGTCATAACATGGATTCGTGAGGATGTCTCAATGAAGAGGATTGCCTTCTTTCAGGATAATCTGGACGTAGGAGGGATACAGAAATCTCTGGTGAATCTCCTGCGGAACTTTGACTACGAGCATTTTCAGGTGGACCTATATCTCTCGGACAAAAAGTCCTTCTGGAAGGTGGATTTTCCGCCGCAGCTTAATATAAAGTATCTCAGGCACTTGCCCAGGATGTGTTCCTTCATACCTTTCGATATTGCAAAAAACATGGTCAGCCTGGATTTTGGCGACTGTCAGGAATACGATCTGGCCATAGACTTTAATTCCTATCAGTTTTCCTGTGCTCTGGGGGCTCTGACTGTGCCCGCAAAGCGCCGGGTGATGTGGATTCACAACAATGTGAGTGTGAAGCTGGAAAATGAGTGGAAATACCGGGTGCTGTGGTTTAATTTCAAAGACAAATTCAAATATTATGACAAGTTTGTGGGAGTCTCTCAGGGCGTTATAGAGCCATTTATGGTCAGCAGCGGTATCTATGATCCGGATAAATTCACGGTAATACAAAATACCATAGACACCGGGGAGATATATCAGAAAGCCGGCGAAGATTTTGAATTCGCTGTTGACAAGGACAAAACGAACTTTGTGGCATTGGGCCGTCTCTGCCACCAGAAGGGATATGACATTATGCTCGATCTCTTCGCCAAGGCCAGCAGGTACAGAGATGATTTGCATCTGTACATTATTGGTGATGGAGACAAGCGCTTTGCTCTGGAGTTCCAAAGGGACAGCCTTGGCCTTACCGACAAGGTAACATTTCTGGGCCAGCAGACGAATCCCTTCAAGTATATGGATAAAATGGATGCCTTTGTGTCCACCTCCCGCTATGAGGGTCAGCCGCTGAATATCATGGAGGCCAAGGCTCTGGGGCTGCCTCTCTACTGTACCAAAAATTTGGAAAAGTATAGCCGTGGTCTGGAAGGAAGAGAAGACATACTGGATGCCTTGGTTAAAGCCCGGCGCGTGCCTAAAATCAGGGATGACCTTCACGAATATAATGCGGAGATAATAAGCAGCATAAAGGCTCTGGCAGAGGAGAACTTACAAGCCAGGCCTAAGGAAAAGAAAAAGACGGTGAACATCATTGCTCTGCATTTGGGCATGGGCGGGGTGGAAAAAGCCATAATCAGTATGGCGAATCTCTTTGCCAGGAGATATGAGGTCAATCTATTCAGTGTGTACGACATGCCCGATTCACCCGCTTTTCCTGTCGCGGACGGGGTCAGGCTCCTGTATTTGCTGGGGGACACTCCTAACCGGGAGCAGTGGAAAACTGCTCTCCGGGAACTGAGGCCGGTAAAATTCATAAAAGAGAGTTTCAGAAGCGTAAAGATACTCAGAGGCAAGCGGCGCGCTGTAGCCAGAGTTATAAGGACAATAAAAGACGGGGTGATAATTACCACCCGCCATGAGCATAACCTGCTTCTGTCCCGGTATGGCAGCGAAAATGTTCTGAAAATAGGCCAACTGCACCACGATCACCGCTTTGAGAGAAAGTATGTCCGGGGCTTTCAGTACGGTTATTCCCGACTGGATGTCCTTGCTCTGCTGACTCCACAGCTGGTGGAGGAGGCAAGGGAACTTATGCGGGGCAAAAACCGGCATACCAGGCTGGTTTACATGCCTAATTTCCTGGTACACTATCCGGAGCACCCGGAGCTTGCAGTCAGGGAAAAGACGGTTCTTGCCGCCGGGCGCCTTACGAAGGTAAAGCGCTTTGACCTGCTGATAAGGCAATTTGCTCATATCCACAGTCGTGCTCCCGAATGGAAGCTTAAAATACTGGGAGACGGAGAAGATGCTGCAGCTCTTGCTGCCCAGATAAAAGAACTGGGAGCGGAAGACTATATATTCCTTGCCGGCAGGAAAAACGGAGAGCAGGTTGAAGAGGAGATGTGCAAAGCTTCTGTCTTTGCCATGTCCTCCAGTTCAGAGGGCTTCCCCTTTGTCCTGCTGGAGGCCCAGAGCTGTGCTCTGCCGATACTGGCCTACGACGTTCGGGTTGGCCCCGGCTTTATAGTACATGAATCTGAGGACGGATATCTTGTGCCGGAGGGAGACGAGGCCACCTATGAAAGGCGTATGCTGGAAATGATGGGGAACACTGAGCTTCTCAGAAAGATGGGACACAATGCCCTGATCCACGCCCGGGAGTTTTCAGAGGACAAAGTAGCTGATAAATGGTATTCGGTGATAGAGACATGAGTGAAATCAACAAAGTAAAATCAATAAGGGACTATATTAAAAATCACTGGCTTATGCTGCTGATAGTCATTCAGCCGGTGCTGGATATCCTGGCCTACTGGACAAAGAGCCCGGACGGAACAATGGCTGGGGTCATCAGACTGCTCATAATGGTGTTGCTGCCTTTGTATCTGCTCTTTACTCTGAAGGAGAAAAAGAGCTTTATCCTGTCAATGGCGGCCATTGGCTTGGTATGTCTGCTGCACATATTGAATTGCCTTAGACTGGGCTATGTGAACATGGCCTTTGACATCTCATATGCTGCAAAGACTGCCCAGATGCCCATTCTGGCTGTCTGCTTTATGTACTGCATAAGAAATGAGCAGACCAGAAACCAGGCCTATTGGGGGCTGTTCTTTGCAGCGGCCATTACCGCCGCCTCCATCGGCCTGTCCTGGCTCACCGGAACGGCCAATGTCACCTATGGCGCGGGGCTGGGTATAAGCGGCTGGGTCATAGACGACAACCGCTGCGCCAACAGTGTAATAGTTGTTACCCTAGCAGCTTTCTCTGTGTTCTGCGCCGTCAAATCGGAAAAGCTTATTGTAAATATTCTGGTTCCTGCCCTTGCCTTGCTGGTGCTGCTGTCCAACGGGACCAAGGCTTGTTACTTTGCGGTATATGTAATCTTTACCGGATTTGCAGCATTTCTTGTAGCCGAAAAACTGTTGAAAGGTACGGAGCTGAAAAAACCGGTTGTGATTACTTTGCTTGTCCTCTCGGTTGTGGCGGTATTGGTTACTCCCTATACTCCTATGTATAAAGTGCGATTTTCCCAGAACAGCTTTGCAGAAATGAACCAAAGCGAGATAGACAAGCAGCTTAGTGATCTGGGTTATGATCCCAGTACTATGAGCGGGGAAGATATCCTGTCTGACCCGGCGGCATACCAGGTATTTGAGGATTACTATCGTAAGATGCTGTGGCACGTCATGCCAAATATGTTCGATCGCTTTACTATGCAGGAAATACTGGAGGAGTACGACTTTACTACCGATGCTCAGACTCTTATTAACGTGCGCCGCCAGAAGAGTGCCTATGCTTCAATGATGTGGAATCACAGCGACACTCTGACCCACTTGTTCGGAATAGACGTTTCCGATATATGGCTCACCGGAAGCTGTGATCTGGAGAATGACTGGCCTGCCATCTTTTACTATTACGGATACATTGGCTTCGGGGCATACTTGGCTTTCGTCGCCTTCTTTGCCATGCTGATTATCTGGAGACTTTTGAAGAATTTTAAGACAGCCTTTACCACAGATAACTTTATCCTGCTGATCACATTCCTGCTGTTTATCGGGCTGGCCCAATTCTCGGGCTCGGTACTGAGACGGCCAAACGTGTCCTTCTATATGGCGCTGGTGTTGGGGCTTATATACTATCAGACCAGGGTGAAGCCGGTGACCGAAGAAAACAGCCTGTGGAGAAAACTTTGATGAATCTAAGTATCATTGTTCCGGTTTATAATGTACTGCCCTATATTCGCCAATGCCTGGACTCACTGTTGAGCCAGACGATAGAGGATTATGAGATACTGCTGGTGGACGACGGGTCCACCGACGGCACCGCACTGGTACTGAATGAGTACAGGGATAGATACCCGGAGAAAATTTTCCTGCGCCGGGTAGAAAACGGCGGACAGGGCCGTGCAAGGAACTTCGCCATAGAGGAAGCCCGGGGAAAATATCTGGGATTTATAGACAGCGATGACTGTATTGCGCCAGATATGTATGAAAAACTCTTTGACCGGGCAGAACAGACCGGAGCGGAAGTGGTAGTCTGCGACTGGCTGGCACGCTATGACGACGGACGGGAGGAGGTTCTCCCAGCCTGCGTCCAGGAACACCACCTGGCAGCGGCAGGCTCTGCCTGCAACAAGATATTCAGCCGGGAGCTGGTTGGAGATATACGTTTTCCCGTAGGACTCTGGTATGAGGACTTCTATTTTTCAGCGCTTATGCTCATAAGGGCAAACAAGGTGGAATATGTGCGGGAGCCGCTGTACGTTTACCGCAGACACCAGGACTCTACCATGCGCAACAACAACTCCGCAAAGAATTTGGATATGCTGAAAATCATGGATATGCTGGCTGACCAAATGTTGCCTGAGCACCGTGAGGAGTTTGAGTTTTTCCTTATAAACCATGTGCTGCTGGACACCATAAGCCGGGTATCACGGCAGCAGACTCCGGACAGGGCAGAAGTGCTGAAAAAACTCAGGGCCTATGTGCATAAATATATCCCCCGCCTGGGCAAGTGCAAAAGCTACAGGAGCGAGGGCGGCAAGCGCAGGCTGATAATGGGGCTCAACTACATTGGATTTGACCATCTGGCTATGGGGCTGCTGGATATGAAAGCCAGGCTTTCAAGATAGGCAAAACGTTTAAAGGCGGGGCTGCGGCCCCGCCTTTGTCATACTTTCTTGTCTTTCAGTTTGTTGTTCAGCTTCATCAGCACATGGACGCTCAGGCGCAGACGATGCATCAGCAAAAAGCTCAGCAGTTTATGCTTGATGCTCATGCTGCGGACATAGGGATTATTTTTATAGTCCGGAAATTTTCTCAGGAAGTCCGTCATCAGCTCATCCTGCACAGGACTTTTCCAATCTGCCAGATTTGCTCTTACTGAAGACGTGAGAAACTGGCTGTAAAAGGCCAGATATTCAAGCACATCTTTAAGCTTGTCATACATTCCTCGGACTTTATAGAAATCCACCAGCTCGTCCACCGCAGGGATTATCTCCAGATTCCGACGGACCTTGCTGGTATTTGTGACGGAGTCCGGCCGCTGCACATATCGGTGCCAGGCCTTTGGAATGTATATTATTTTGTCAGTAAAGGCGTATAGTTTCGGTACCGTCCTGAGATCCTCAAACCAGACCCTTGGAGTGAAGCGGATGCCGTTGTCTATGAACAGGCTGCGGCGGAATATCTTGTTCCACACGTCGGGATTCTCCAGCAAAAGCTCAGGGGAAGATGATAGAGATAGGCTGCCGGAGTGCTTGCATCCGGGTCGGTATTCCAGCTCACGGCCTGCAGCATTTACAGCTATAGAGTCAAAGATGCAGATATCAAAGTCCTTCTCTAAAGCTTCCAGCAGCTCCGCCATAGCCCCAGGGACCAGGTAGTCGTCACTGTCGATAAAATACAGAAAGTCACCGGAGGCGGCCTCCATACCTACGTTCCGCGCCTGGCCCTGGCCGCTGTTTTCAATGGTAATGAGCCTGATAAGTTCAGGACAGTTTCTACAATACTCAGCCGCTATCTCACCTGAGCGATCCGTGGAGCCGTCGTTTACGATGATTATTTCATAGCCCGCTTCTTCCCCGGAGACAAGGCGCCCGCGGCCCGGCTCTATAAGAGAATCCAGGCATTTTACTATATACCCTTCAACGTTGTAGACGGGGATGACAACACTTAGTTTCGGCATGGATGTTCTCCCTTCATTTCCTCTTGACACGCTCGTTAAGCCCCATCAGGAAACCTACCGTCGTATAACTGCGGCGGCGTATGAGACGGGATAAAAGCCGGTATTTAAAAGGCATTTCCCTCACATAGGGGTTCGTTGAATAATCCGGATACTTAGTGAGAAAATCGTCTCTCAGAATGTTGGCTACCGGGCTTTTGGGATCTGCCAGGCAGACACGCACTACGGCAGTGAGGTACTGATTGTAGAAGGCGGTATACTCCAGCTCATGGCGGTACTTATTATATTTCTCCGCTGTTTTGTAATAGCCTATAAGATCATCCACAGCTTCTATTATCTCCAAATTCCGTTCCAGGTTGGCCGAGCGGGTAATGGAACCGGAGCGCTGGATATATATATACCACTGCCTGTCCGTGGCAAAAATTTTGTCGGTAAGAAGGTAAAGCTTTGGAATGGTACGCAGATCCTCATACCACACCCGGCTGGGAAAGCGCAGGCCGCTCTCTATAAAGAGACTGCGGCGGCAAATTTTATTACAGGCAGAAGGCGGGCACAGAAGCAGACGTGGATAGCTGTCCAGGGACAATGTTCCCTCCCGGCCGCAGCTGCGCACATCATCCAATACTATGCCATCTTCGGTTACGGAGAGTATACCGAAGATACAGATATCAAAATCTTCATTCAGTTTTTCCATTATCTCCGGCAATGCTCCGTCGGAGAGCCTGTCGTCGCTGTCAAGAAAAAGAAGAAACTCGCCATGGGCAGCATCTATTCCCACATTTCTGGCTGCACCAAGGCCGCCGTTTTCCGTGCTAATGATTCGGATAAGCTCTGGATAGCGGTCCAGGTATTTCTCTGCCACGGTGAGTGAGGAATCGGTGGAGCCGTCGTTTACGACAATTACTTCATAGCCATCCAGCTGAGGATATATAACCGAATCCAGACATTTTGACAGGTATTTTTCCACATTGTACACGGGTATTACTATACTGAGCTTGAGCATCATACCACCTCAAATCGCTGCTTAAACTGGTTAATATGATACCATAGCCGCTGGGAGGCTTTCAAGGGGGGATAAAAACGGTTGATTAATTGTATCTTGCAGGTGTATAATACTATGAATCTTTATGACGAATGGAGATCGACATGAGTAAACATACCAAGAAACAGGAAAACCTGCCGGAACTTTCCATAGGGGAAAGATCACGCCGGGAAATATATGACTGGATACACTGCCTGAGTATTGCCCTGATAATCTGTGTGGTTATCTTTGCATTTTTTGTAAGACTCATTGACGTGCGTGGCACATCAATGAATCCCACGCTTAATAACGGCGATAAAATGTTTGTATCCGGACTTTTCTACACTCCCAAAGCCGGTGACGTGGTTGTGTTCAAAAAGGACGAATACGACCCGGAGCGGGCGCTGGTCAAACGGGTCATCGCCACCGAGGGCCAGGTCATAAATATTGACTTTGATAACGGCATAGTATATGTGGATGGCGTGGCTCTGGAAGAGGACTATATAATGGAGCCCACAACCAACAAGATTGACTTTATCGGCCCCCAAACCGTACCAGAGGGCTGCGTGTTTGTCATGGGAGATAACCGCAACGCCTCCACCGACAGCCGCAAAACCGAGATAGGCATGGTAGACAGCCGTCTAATTTTGGGCAAGGCTTATTTTGTCATTTATCCTCTGTCCCAAATGAGGGCTATTAAGTGATGGAAAAGGGCAGTATGTATGAAAAAATGAATATCCAGTGGTTCCCCGGACATATGACCAAGGCTCAGCGCATGATAGAGGAAAACCTGAAAATGGTGGATGCCGTGTGCGAGCTGCTGGATGCCCGTATACCCAGGGCCAGCCGAAATCCGGACATAGACCGCCTGGCAGGGGACAAGCCCCGGCTCATCATCCTCAACCGCATTGACCTGGCGGACCCGGCAATAACCGCAAGGTGGAAAAAATACTACGAGGCAAAGGGCTTTGCCGTACTGGAGACCGACGCCAAAAGCGGCAAGGGTGTTAAAGGCTTTGCCACAGCCATACGCAGCCTGCTTGCCGATAAGCTCAGAGATTATGAGAGCAAGGGGCAGTCGGGGCGAACTCTGAGGGTAATGATACTGGGAATACCTAATGTGGGAAAATCCACCTTTATAAATAAGGTTGCCGGACGCAAGGCCGCCGTTGCCGGGGACAGGCCGGGTGTAACCAGAGGCAAGCAGTGGATAAGCATAGACTCCGGACTGGATTTGCTGGATACTCCCGGCATACTCTGGCCCCGCTTTGACAGTCAGGAAGTGGGGGAGATGCTGGCTATCACCAATGCCATTAAATCCGACGTGCTGGACAAGGAGACCTTGGGGGCGAATTTCATGATACGTCTGCGGGATATGTACCCGCAAGCAATCGAGGAGCGGTATAAGTTTGCTCCAGACCCGGATATGAACGGTTTTGAACTTCTGGAGCAGGCGGCAAAGAAAAGGGGCTTCCTGGTCTCAAAAGGGGAATATGATATTGAGCGCATGGCAAATACCCTGCTGGGGGAATACCATGAGGGAAAGCTGGGAAGGCTGAGCCTGGAGGCGCCGGATGACTGATTTATGGGAATTGGAAAAACAGATATATTCCCAGGGCTATAAGCTTGTCTGCGGCGTGGATGAGGCAGGCCGGGGCCCACTGGCGGGGCCGGTATATGCCGCTGCCGTCATTCTGCCCAGGGATGCAGTTATACCTGGACTCAACGACTCAAAAAAGCTGACGGAGAGAAAGCGGGAGGAGCTCTTTGAGCCTATAAAAACAACTGCCCTAAGCTATGGGATCGCCTTTGCCACCGTAGAAGAAATAGAGGAGCTGAACATCCTCAATGCCACTTTTCTGGCTATGAACCGGGCCATTGCCCAGCTTGAACCACAGCCGGAGCTTGCACTGATAGACGGCAACAGAAACAGCGGTATAGAGCTGAATAGCCAATGTGTGGTAAAGGGGGACTCTCTCTGCGCAGACATTGCAGCGGCCTCAGTGCTGGCAAAGGTAAGCCGTGACCGCTATATGCTGCAAATGGACGAGCTCTATCCCCAATATCATTTCAGACAGCATAAGGGCTACGGCACAAAACTCCATTATGAGGCACTGCGGGAGTATGGACCGAGCCCCATACACAGATTGAGTTTTCTCAGAAAGATGCACTGATGGACAGAAAAAGTCTTGGCAATTGGGGAGAGGAAAGGGCAGCAAGATATTTGCAACGCCATGGCTACAGGATATTGGAGAGAAATTTCTCCTGCCGTTTTGGGGAGATCGACATTATTGCCGGTCGGAACGGCTACGTTGCCTTTGTGGAGGTAAAGCTTAGAAAGGATGCAGTTTTTGCCCAGGCTAGGGAATTTGTGGACAGGGCAAAGCAGCGGCGCATTATAACAGCTGCCGAGCTGTGGCTCAGCTGTCACGAGTGCGATATGCAGCCCCGCTTTGACGTTATCGAGCTCTATGCCCCGCAGGGGGAGAAAAGCCGTCGGATAGAGATAAACCACATAGAGGATGCTTTTCAATAAGTAACTATGTACCCCGGACAGGCCGGGGAATTTTCAGCAGGTGCCCCTGGGACAGAATGTGGAGCAGTAGGTCTCGCCCTTGGTGCTGGCCTTTTCGTTCTGTACGTTGATTTTTGCAGCGCTGCACTTGCAGTCCACGGTGTTGTATTTGCAGTTGGTCACGTCGCAGCCCACACCGGGGTTAGGACCGGAACTTCTTTTCTCGCTCATGGTTAAGCCTCCAATCATTTATTTGCCCTATTATTATTTGAAATTTATAGTCTTTTTATTCTAAGGACGGATTTGTTCTATGGCGCTTTATGCGATCGGTGATACCCATCTGTCTCTGGGCAGCGACAAGCCCATGGATGTTTTCGGTGACAAATGGGAAAACCATGCCGAAAAACTTCAAAAAGGTTTTTCCCGGCTCACAGAGGATGATCTTTGTGTTATCTGCGGGGACATAAGCTGGGGGATGGGAATAGAAGAGTGCAGGGAAGATTTTCTCTTTATCAATAGATTGCCGGGCAGGAAGATAATTCTCAAGGGCAACCATGACTACTGGTGGAGCACCGGAGCAAAAGCCAGAAAGTTTTTTGATGAAAACGGAATCAATACCATAGAAATCCTCTACAATAACTGCTTTGAGTATAAGGGCTATGCCCTGTGCGGCACAAGAGGCTGGTTCTTTGAAGAGGAAAAAGGTGGGGAGCATGACAGGAAAATAATGCGCCGGGAGATAATGCGTCTGGAAACTTCTTTGAAGGCCGCAGGAGATATGCCCAAACTGGTCTTCCTCCATTATCCGCCGGTGTATCTTCACTATACTTGCCCGGAGATTCTGGAGCTTTTGAAGAAACATCAGGTACGTCTGTGCTGTTACGGTCACATCCATGGACGGGGCTGCTCCGCAGCATTTAAAGGCTGGCGGGACGGCACGGAATTTAAACTTGTATCGGCGGATTACCTGGACTTTTCTCCGGTGAAACTTATGGACTAGAAAAAGTGCAAATTCATTAATTTGTCATTGATTTTACAGATGATATCTGTTATTATTCTACAGTGCGTGCAGACACATATATAGGAGGAAAGAAACATGACAGTTAAGAATGTAGAGAAAAAAGATAATAATACCGCTACTTTTCAGGTAGAGACCGATGCGGCCGAGTTTGAATCCGCTGTCAACGGTGCTTACCTGAAGAATAAGAGCTCTATATATATCCCAGGTTTCCGTAAGGGCAAGGCTCCCCGTGCCGTCGTTGAGGGTATGTACGGCCATGAGGTGTTTTATCAGGACGCTATGGACGAGCTGGCTCCCAAGGCCTTTGACCAGGGCCTGAAGGAGTCCGGCCTGCGCATTGTCGGCGCTCCTTCCATTTCCGACGTGAATGTGACCGATGGCCGCACCGTAGAGTACACTTTTGCTGTTACCCTGTATCCCGAAGTGACTTTGGGACAGTACAAGGGACTGAGCGCCAAGAAGGACGAAGTCAAGGTTACCGACGAGGACGTGGATAAGGAGCTGGAAGCTGCCCGCAAGCGCAGCGCCCGTATTCTCACTGTGGACGACAGGGAGGCTCAGATGGGTGACACCGCCAACATTGATTTTGACGGCTACCTTGATGGAGAGCGTTTTGACGGCGGCAAGGCCGAGGGCTACGACCTGGAGCTGGGTTCCGGCTCTTTTGTTCCTGGCTTTGAAGAGCAGGTCGTCGGCATGAAGATCGGCGAGGAGAAGGATATTAACATCACTTTCCCTGAGGACTATGTGGCCGACCTGGCCGGCAAGCCCGTCGTTTTCAAGGTCAAGCTCAACAGCCTCTCCGCCAAGGAGCTGCCTGAGCTGGACGATGAGTTCGCCAAGGATGTGTCCGAGTTCGATACTCTGGATGAGTACAAGGCCGATATCCGTGCAAAGCAGGAAAAGCAGCAGCAGGAGCTGGCCGACAACAAGTTCCGCTCCGACATTATTCGCCAGGCCTGCGATAACATGACTGTGGATATCCCTGCCGTCATGGTGGACGACAAACTGGAAGAGATGGTACGCAACTACGCCGCCAACTTCGGATTTACCGACCGGAACACCTCCCTGGAGGATCTGTTGAAGATGATGGGAGTTGACGCCGCCGCTATCAGGCCCTCTGCCGAGATGCAGGTAAAGACCGAGCTTCTGCTGGAGGCTGTGGTGAAGGCCGAGAACATGGAAGTTACTCAGGAAGAGGCCGACGAATACATGAATAAAGTAGCCGAGGGCATAGGCGCCAAGGTTGAAGATATGAAGAACTACTTCAGCAAGGAATTCATTGAGGATGAGCTGAAGAAGGAACGGGCTACCAATATTATCATAGACAGCGCCGTTGAGGAAAAGGCCGAGGAAAAGGCTGAATAATTTTCCGCCGATAAGGATATGCTCTCTTGGATGCTGATATTTGGAAGGAGAGTTTAATAAAATGAGTTTGGTTCCATATGTTGTAGAGCAGACCAGCAGAGGTGAACGCTCTTATGACATTTTTTCAAGACTGCTTAACGACCGCATAGTAATGCTGTCCGAAGAGGTAAACGATACTACCGCAAGCCTTGTTGTTGCACAGCTTCTTTATCTTGAAGCCCAGGATCCGGATAAGGACATACAGTTTTACATCAACAGCCCCGGCGGCAGCGTTACTTCCGGCTTGGCAATTTACGACACGATGCAGTATATAAAGCCGGATGTGTCCACTATCTGCATAGGTATGGCCGCCTCCATGGGCGCCTTCCTCCTGTCCTCCGGGGCGAAGGGAAAGCGCATTGCATTGCCCAATGCGGAGATAATGATACACCAGCCCTCCGGCGGCAGCCAGGGCCAGTGCACCGACATCCAGATTCAGGCCGAGCAGATACTGAAGATAAAGAAAAAGCTCAACACCATTCTGGCCGCCAACACCGGTAAGAGTGTGGAAGAAGTCGAGCGTGACTGCGAGCGTGACCACTTTATGACCGCAGAGGAAGCCAAGGACTACGGCCTCATAGATAAGGTCATCTATAAGCGTTGATACTTTCTTATGGGGGAACGGCAGTTCCCCCATAGTTTTAAGAGGGGAAAACATATGGCTAGAAATGAAGACAGAAGAAGCATAAGATGCTCTTTTTGCGGCAAGCCCCAGTCCCTGGTGGAGCGGATGATAGCCGGCAACAACTGTTATATCTGCGATGAGTGTGTGCGTATGTGCGCAAGTATTGTGGGCGAAGGTGAGGAAAGCTCCCAGATTACCGGCTATGACGGGCTGCCTCTGGAGTTTGCCAAACTGCCCAAACCTATGCAGATAAAGGCACGGCTGGACGATTATGTAATTGGCCAGGACAGAGCCAAGAAGGTTCTTTCCGTGGCGGTATATAACCACTATAAGAGAATCCTTCATCCTGTTGAGGACGATGTGGAGCTGCAGAAAAGAAATATTCTGCTCATAGGGCCCACCGGAAGCGGCAAGACCCTTTTTGCCCAGACTATGGCAAAGATGCTGGATGTACCCTTTGCCATTGCCGATGCCACTACTCTTACTGAAGCAGGTTACGTGGGCGAGGATGTGGAGAACGTCATATTGAAGCTGCTTCAAGCGGCAGACTTTGACGTGGAACGGGCTCAGAAAGGTATCATTTACATTGATGAAATTGATAAAATAGCCCGCAAGAGCGAGAATACATCCATCACCAGAGACGTTTCCGGCGAAGGAGTGCAGCAGGCACTGCTTAAACTGCTGGAGGGTACGGTTGCCAACGTTCCGCCCCAGGGCGGGAGAAAACATCCTCACCAGGAATTTATACAGGTGGACACCACCAACATCCTGTTTATCTGCGGAGGCGCATTTGACGGGCTGGATAAGATTATTGAAAAGCGCACCGACAAAAAGACCATGGGCTTTGGAGCAGAGATCATCAGCCGTGCAGACAGAGATGTAGGTGAGATTTTTGCCCAGGTACAGCAGCATGACCTGCTGCAGTTCGGTATAATTCCCGAGCTTATAGGACGTCTGCCGGTGGTGGCAAGCCTGGACAGCCTTAGCCGGGACGATCTGGTGAGGATACTGACCGAACCTAAAAACGCAATGACCAAACAATATCGCTCCCTTATGGCCATGGACAACGTGGAGCTTGAATATCAGGACGAGGCTCTGGAGGCTATTGCCGATAAAGCCATAGCCATGAAGATAGGTGCCAGAGGACTGAGAAGCGTCATGGAAGGCGTTATGACCGACGTGATGTATTCTGTGCCTTCTGACACCACAGCAAGTAAAATAATCATAACTGCTCAGTCTGTAAACGACGGAGTGGAGCCCATCGTGGAACACCGTCAGAGCTGAGCAGCCGATCTCCGGAAAGGAGGACAATATGACTGACAACAGTATACAGACTAAAACCCTGCCCATGCTGGCACTGAGAGGACTGCATGTATTTCCTGAGATGCTGCTGACCTTTGACGTGGAGCGCCAGGCTTCTGTGGGAGCTTTGGCCCTGGCAGCAAAATACGGGCAGCTCATTTTCCTTTCAACTCAGAAAAACCTTACTGCCGACATGCCCCAGGAAGAGGACGTTTATCAGGTGGGTACTGTCTGCCGTATCCGCCAGCAGCTGCGCCAGCCCAGGGGGAGCGTATGCCGTGTAATGGTGGAAGGCCTGTACCGGGCAAAGCTCCTCAGTATCAATACCGACCCTAAGGGCTATACGGCGGAAATCATTCCTATGCCGGACAAGGAAGAGCGTGTCGGAGCTGCCAGAAAAGAAGCTCTGCTGAGAAACTGCATTTCTCTGTTTGAGGAGTATATACATTTCAATCAGGACATGGTGACGGAGCAGCTTCTAAACCTGCTGGCAAATCCCAACCCCAGCTATGTGTCCAATTATGTGGCTCAGAATGTGCATTTCAGCATGGAGGATAAGCAGCGAATCCTGGAGGAGGTATATCCGAGCCGCAGGCTCAGCCTTCTCTGCAAGCTCCTGAATGCGGAGCTGGAAGTGCTCAGCATTGAAAAAGAGCTGAACGAGGCTACTCAGGAGGCTATGAACCACAATCAGCGGGAGTACTATCTCCGGGAGGAGATGAAGGTAATCCAGGCAGAACTGGGTGAGGACGACGATATAGAGAACTACCGCAGCAAAATTGAAGCGCTGCCGGTGAGTGATGAGATACGTGCCCGCCTCAACAAAGAACTGGGCAGACTGGCCAAGCAGCCCTTTGGATCTTCTGAGGCGGCGGTTATCCGCAGCTATCTTGACACCTGTTTGGATATCCCTTGGGGCAAAAAGACCCAGGAGACAATCAACATAGCAAAAGCCAGAAAGATACTGGACGACGAACATTACGGTCTGGAAAAAGTGAAGGATCGTATCTGCGAGTATCTGGCGGTAAAGCAACTGAGCCCTGATATTAAAGGAGGGCTTCTGTGTCTGGTGGGGCCTCCCGGAACCGGTAAAACCAGCATAGCCCAGAGCATAGCCAAGGCCACCAACCGCAAGCTGGTGCGAATTTCCCTGGGCGGTGTCCATGACGAGGCGGAAATCCGGGGACACCGGCGCACCTACATAGGCTCTATGCCTGGCCGCATCATCAGCGGTATTATTCAGGCCGGCAGCTGCAACCCGCTGATGGTTATGGATGAGATAGATAAGCTGGCCTCCGACTATAGGGGTGACCCATCGGCGGCACTTCTGGAGGCCTTTGACGGGGAGCAGAACTATGCCTTCAGGGACAATTTCCTGGAGATACCCTTTGACCTGTCTGAAGTGTTCTTTATAACCACGGCAAACTCTTTGGATACCATACCCAGGGCCCTGCTGGACAGGATGGAGATCATAGAGCTCAGCAGCTACACCGACGAGGAAAAACTGCATATTGCCAAGGAACATCTCATTCCCAAACAGAGAAAGAAACATGGCCTCAGGGCAAACCAGCTGCGTATAGAAGATGCCGCGGTAAGGGAGATAATTCGTTCTTACACCAGAGAATCCGGTGTAAGACTTCTGGAACGTGAGATAGCGGCTGCCTGCCGCAAGGCCGCCAGCGGTATTGCCGAGGAGAAGTTCAAGAGCCTCAGCCTGAAGGCAGGACAGCTGGAACCCATTCTCGGCCCGGCAAAATACAAGCCGGATGAACTGAGGGTGCGGGATGAGGTTGGCCTTGTCAGGGGCCTTGCCTATACTTCCGTCGGCGGAGAGGTTCTGGATGTGGAAGTAGCCGTTATGGAAGGTTCCGGACACCTTGAACTCACAGGTAACCTGGGGGATGTAATGAAGGAGTCGGCCAAGGCGGCTCTCAGTTACATAAGAAGCAGGGCGGATATGCTGGGAATTGACCCGGATTTCTATAAAAAGAAGGATATCCATATTCATTTTCCCGAGGGTGCTGTGCCTAAGGACGGCCCCTCCGCAGGTATTACAATGACTATCGCCATGATATCTGCCCTTACCGGGCGGCCTGTACGTCATGACATTGCCATGACAGGAGAGATAAGCCTACGGGGCAGAGTGCTGCCTATAGGCGGGCTGAGGGAAAAAACTATGGCAGCCCTGCGTGCCGGGGTGAAAACGGTCATTATCCCTGCAGAAAATGAGTCCGACTTGGAAAAAATCGACCAGTTGGTGAGAAAGCAGCTCAACTTCGTGCCCACGGAACATGTGGATAATATTCTGAACCTTGCTTTGGTTGGCAGAGGAGAGGAAGATTTGCCCTTGTGCACCGCCCCAGGCATCCGCAGCGGTGAGCGCTGCACCGTGAGACAGTAGGTGGACTATGGCTGTGCTGAACGTGAACAAGGCCGAGTTTATTAAATCTGCCGCTTCACCAAAACAGTTTATCCACAGCTCCCAACCCAGCGTAGTTTTTGCCGGAAAGTCCAATGTTGGCAAGTCCTCGGTGATAAACCGGCTGCTGAACAGGAAGAACTTCGCAAGAGTTGGAGCCTCTCCCGGAAAGACCGTCCACGTGAACTATTTCTATATTGACGAGAAGCTGTACTTCGTTGATTTGCCGGGGTATGGTTATGCCAAAGTCTCCCAAAGTGAAAGGGACCGCTGGGGCAAGCTGATGGAGGATTTCTTTGCCCAGCCGGGGCTCATCGACCTTGGGGTAATGATTGTGGACGCCCGGCATAAGCCCACGGCAGACGATGTGACAATGGCTGAATGGTTCAAAGATTCCGGCTGTGCCCTGGTGGTTGTCGCCAATAAGTTGGATAAGCTGAAAAAGAGTGAGATAGAGCCTAACCTGGAGCTCATACGCCAGACTCTGAAACTGTCGGAGGATGTGGTGCTCATTCCGTTTTCCGCAGAGAAGGGACAGGGCAGGGAAATTTTGCTCTCCCAGATAGTCAATCTTATATAGTTTGTATAAGAGCGAGGCAAAAGTTTTGCTTCGCTCTTGTAATTTCTATTCAATTTTGATAGAATATTTGCAAATTGGAGGTGGCGCATATCAACGGCGTACAGTCCATTTGGGACGGTTTTGATTTTACTTATATTCTGAGCATACTTTTGGGCGTCATTCCGTCCCTGTTTTGCATCACTCTACATGAGCTCAGCCACGGCCTTGTGGCTTATAAGCTTGGGGACGATACTGCAAAGAGCCGGGGAAGGCTAACGCTTAATCCTCTGAAACACCTTGACCCCATGGGACTTTTGATGATGTTGGTTTTTCACGTGGGCTGGGCAAAACCCGTGCCGGTGAATATGTATAAATTTGAAAATCCAAAGCGGGGCATGGCCCTCACCGCCTTGGCCGGGCCGGGGTGTAACCTGCTTATTGCCGTGGTATTCATGCTTATCTATGGGGCGGCCTATATACCTCTGGGCATGAGCAGTGTGGGACAGTATTTCCTCCAGATGATACAGCTTACGGCTATTTTGAGCATCGGACTTGCAATTTTCAATTTAATTCCCATTCCGCCTCTGGATGGCTCCAAGGTGCTTTTTTCCCTGCTTAATGATGAAGCCTATTATAAGCTTATGCGCTACGAGCGCTATGGCGGAATAGTCATGCTGCTGTTGGTGGCTACAGGCGTCCTGGGCAGGCCTTTGAATTATGCCATAGACACCGTATATTCCTGGTTGGTGCCTCTCGCCCAGACGGCCTGCGACGGGATATTTTATCTCTTTTATAATTTGTGAGTAATAATGGAAAATCCTAATTTCTTTCTGGAAGGCATAGTCAAGGAAAAAAACGAGCTTCAGGATTTTGAGGGGCCGCTGAGTCTTATCCTGATGCTGCTTTCAAAAAATAAAATAGAGATACGCGATATTAAAATCGCTGACATCCTGGACCAGTATCTGGAATATCTGGACAAGATGCAGAGCATGGATCTGGAGATAGCAAGTGAATTCGTGCAGATGGCATCCCACCTGCTGTATATAAAGACACGCATGCTCCTTGCAGGGGACAAAGAAGTCTCCGAACTGGAAGTACTGATGGAATCCCTGGAGCAGCTGAAGTGCAGGGATATTTTTGCATCAGTGCAGCAGGTTCTTCCGGAACTGAAAAAAGCTTCGGAGCTGGGGCTGCTCTATTACGCAAAGCAGCCGGAGCCACTGCCTAAAAATTCCAAAGAATACGAATACCGCCATGAGCCTGTGGATTTGCTGAAAGCAATTTACAGCATATATTCCAGAGGAGGAAAAGCTCCGGAGCCGGATATCAGCCAGGCGGTGCCAAAGCGCATAATATACAGTGTCCGGGACAAGAGCCATCAGATACTGATGAGACTGAAATCCGGAGTTGCCTCTTTGCAGGAACTGTATAGGGATTGTCATTCCCGCTCCGAGATAGTGGCTACATTCATGTCAATATTGGAGCTATGCAGCATGGGCAGCATACACATTGACCGTAAAGGAGAAGACTATACCATTGAGTTTACCGGCGGAGACGTGGACGAGATAATGGAAAAAATCCTGGAGTAAATGATGATTGATATTGTATCCGTTATAGAGGCAATACTTTTTGCCGCCGGGGACAGCGTCCCCATAGCCAGACTGTCCTTAATTCTGGGTGTCAGCGAGGAGGATGTTTCAGCTGCCGCCGCTGAGCTTCAGGAGCAGTACAGCTCTCAGCAGAGAGGCATGAGAATACTCCGCCTGGAAGATAAATTGCAGATGTGTTCCGCTCCGGAATTTGCTCCATATATATCCAAGGTTCTGGAACAGAGAAAGCCGCCGGCATTGTCTCAGCCCGCCCTGGAGACCCTGGCTGTGGTGGCATATTTCCAGCCGGTTACACGGGCGTATATTGAGCAGGTCAGAGGTGTGGACAGCTCATATACCGTAGGAATGCTTTGCGAGCGAGGACTTATTGAGGAGTGCGGGCGACTGGATGTGCCTGGGCGTCCTGTCCTTTTCAGGACAACAGATATCTTTTTGCGTACTATGGGTATTTGTTCCATTTCCGAGCTGCCTCCATTGCCTGATATGACGAATGGAGAGGGACTTGCCAAACTGCAGACTGCCATAGACAAGCTGCAAGGCGCAAACAATGAGGAACAGATCTCATTGAGCGAAATTACAGGGGAGACCGTGGAGGAGTGATGTAATTGGTCTGGTTGATCGTGCTGGGCATTATCGTCGGCATAATCGTACTGATAATGCTCATCCCAGTGGGGGCTGATGTGAGCTATGAGGATAAGCAGCTCAGCGTCTCCGCCAAGGTCTGCGGAGTACTTATCAGGCTGCTTCCGAAAAAAACCAGGGACGAGTCTAAACCCAAGAAAGAAAAGAAAACTCAAAAAGAGAAGAAGCCAAAAGAACCTAAAGAAGAAAAGCCGAAGAAGCCGAGAAAGAAGCTGGAGCTTAATATGGATGAAAAGCTTGCCCTTGTAAAGGCAGCATTGAAGGGCTTCGGCAAATTTGGAAAGCTTACGGTGGACAGGTTTATGCTCCACTATGTGGCAGGGGGCGATGATCCCTATGATACGGCCATGACCTATAACTATGTAAATGCCGCCTTGTCCTCTCTTGCTCCGATCTGCTCACGGCGCTTTATTGTAAAGGACAGCGATGTGCGCACAGACGTGGACTTTACTCTTGAAAAACCCAAAATAGATATTGGAGTATGCGTGGTAATAAGGATTGGTCAGGTATTCCGCATGATTTTTGCCCTGGCCTTTGGGGTTTTGGGTATATTGCTTAAAAACAAGTTTCGCCTGTTTAAAGAAAAAATCAGAAGAAAACGCTGCGGAGAAGATATCCCGGCTGACAGCGGAGAGAATGCTCAAGCTGAAAATACTGATAACGAGATAAATACAGAACAAAATATACAGCAAGAGGAAAGGATGGACTCTAATGGATAACAACCCTATCGGAACTTTGATGCAGAATACTATGGAGAGTGTTAAGAACATTCTCAAAGTAGACACTGTTGTGGGAGATCCTATCTATACTCCCGACGGAATAACCCTTGTTCCTATCTCAAGAATCAGCGTGGGCTTTGGCGGCGGCGGTGTTGAGTTTGCCGGCAAAAAGCCTGGGGATGAGCGGCCATACGGCGGAGGCAACGCTACCGGTGTGAAGATTGACCCAATCGGCTTTTTGGTTATAAAGGACGGCGTGGTGAGAATGATTAATGTCACTCCTCCCGCAAGCAACACCGTTGACCGAATTATAGATTTGGTGCCTCAGGTTATGGACCGGGTGGATGCCTTTATTGCCAAGCAGAAGAGCGACAAGGCCTGAATTATTCATATTATCTGAATATATGTAAATAATAAGCACTGCCTGAAGAAAGGCGGTGCTTATTATTAGGAAAATATTATCTGCGCTGACGGCTGTCTGTCTGCTGGCAGCTGTCACACCCAAGGCTTCGGCAGAGGAACCATACCCCAGCGCCCAGTCGGCCATTGTAATCACCTCGGAAGGCCGGACTGTCTACGAAAAAAATGCAGACGCAAAATCACTTATTGCAAGTACCACAAAGATTATGACCGCTATTGTCACTCTGGAAAATGCCAAGTTGAACGAGCTGGTTGACATAACTGAAGAATGCTGCAATATTGAGGGCTCGTCCATGTACCTTGAAGCCGGGGAACGCTATACAGTAAAGGAACTTCTGCTGGGCCTGCTGCTGGTATCGGGAAACGACGCGGCCCAGGCTCTGGCTCTCCATGTAGCCGGGAGTCTGGAAGACTTTACCTACCTGATGAACGAGAAGGCCAGGGAACTGGGCATGGAGAACAGCAGCTTTGAAAATCCCCATGGACTTGATTCCCAAGACCACTACTCAACGGCTCGGGATATGGCAAAACTCATGTGTTACTGTATGGAAAACGAAACTTTTCAGGAGCTTTGCTCTACCAGAAGCTGCATCATAAAAGGTCAGACCTTGGTAAACCACAACAAACTGCTGGATATGTATCCGGGTTGTATAGGTGGAAAGACCGGCTATACACAGGCTTCTGGGCGCTGCCTTGTTAGTTGCAGTGAGCGAAAAGGGCAGAGGCTGATATGTGTGACATTGTCTGCTCCTGACGACTGGAACGACCATATAGGGCTCTATGAATGGGCCTTTTCCCAGTTCAGCCTCAGGGATGTAGTTGAGGGCCAGAGCTTTCAGGTGCCGGTCATATCCGGTACTGAAAAATCTGTGAGACTGGTACCTTCCGAAGGGTTTGAGCTACTGCTGGACGATGGTCAGGAAGTTTCATTACAGGTGGAATATCCCAGATTTGTCTTTGCTCCGGTAAATAAGGGGGAGACAGGCGGGATAATATGGGTTATAATGAACGATAAGAAAGTTGGCAGCTGCCAGCTCGTATACGATAATGACGTGGCCTTGTATGTCCCTCAGGAAGAAAAAGACAGCGAGTGAGAGTAATAATGACTGAAAGACTGCAAAAGATAATATCGGCTGCCGGGATGATGTCCCGAAGAACGGCCGAGGAATATATCAGCGCCGGACGTGTCACCGTAAACGGCAGGCCGGCTGCTTTGGGTGACAGAGCGGACGCTGAAAAAGACCGGATTCTGGTGGACGGAAAAGAGCTTCCGTCCACCGGGGAGAAGGTTTACATAATGCTGAACAAGCCCAAAGGCTACGTGACCACAATGAGCGATGAAAAGGGAAGAAAGAATGTAAGCCAGCTTGTACAGGAACTGGGAGTCAGGGTATATCCGGTAGGGCGGCTGGACATGAACTCCGAGGGCCTGCTGCTGATGACCAATGACGGAGATTTTGCAAATAAAATGATGCACCCATCACACGAGGTGACAAAGACCTATTACACCTGGGTACAGGGGAGGAACATTGCTGCCGCTGTGGAAGGACTGCGTCTGCCAATGGAGCTGGACGGGTACGTCATAAGACCGGCCCAGGCCGATATAATAAAATTTATGCCAGGCGGGGCGCTGCTGTCTATAAGTATCCATGAGGGGCGAAACCGTCAGGTCAGAAAAATGTGTGATGTCGTAGGGCTGAAAGTCACGAGACTGAAGCGTGTAGCTGAGGCAGGGCTTGAGCTGGGTGAACTGAGTCCCGGAAAGTGGAGGTATCTCACGGCAGAGGAACTGGACAAATTGAGGTGAAGGCATGGAAATCGACTTGCTGCAGCGCCTGGCAGATGAAAGCCAGAGCTATTCAAAACGACAGAAGGCCATTGCCCGATATATAAGCGAAAACAGTGAGAGCGTATCATTTATGACGGCGCAGATGCTCTCTCAGGCTGCACAGGTCAGTGAGTCCACGGTGGTGCGCTTTGCAAGACAGCTGGGCTACAGCGGCTACGCAGATCTGCGCAGGGCCTTGCAGCAACTGATAAAAGACAGGCTCAGCAGCGCAGGAGAGGCAGTAGCCGACATGGATGCGGAGGCGCTTAAGCAGACGGTTGACAGGGGCAACCTGAGCCTTCAGTCAATCTTGACTTCCCAGAACCAGCATGCTCTGGAAGAAGCAGTGCAGCTGCTGGCCCAGTCGGAAAAAATTGTTGTCCAGTCCGGTCTGGGAATGGATGGGGTTGACACTTATTTTGCCGGTAGCCTCAGGGCTCTGGGCTTTAACGCCTGCTCGGCCTCCGCTGGCCTGACCAGAGAAATATTTGAAATTGACGACAAGTCAGCCTTGCTCATAATCAGCGGCAGTTTTTTCTCTCAGCTCTCCGGTCCGGCCCGATATGCCAGGGAAAAGGGAGCTTCAGTGCTTGTGCTGGCAGACGATGAGGCTGCACCTATGGGGCGATATGCAGATGTAATGCTGCCGGGCAAGGGAATAATTGCCGTTGCCGCGCTTATAGAAGCTCTGCTCACCGCCCTGGAAAACAGCTGCGGAAGGAGCCTTGACAAAAATCTTGCTGAGCTGGATGCTCTGCACAGGGAGTACGATACATATGAACCGGGAGAAAACTGAGCTGGTAGTTATTGGCGGAGGTGCCGCCGGACTTATGTGTGCCTGCGCTTCTGCTGCCAGGGGCGTGGAAACGGTTCTTCTTGAACCCAACCGGCAACTGGGACGTAAGTTACGGATAACCGGCAAAGGCCGCTGCAATGTGACCAATAGTTGTGATATAAAAACTTTTATGGCAAACATTCCTGGGGATGGGCGTTTTCTTTACAGCGCCCTGAACCGTCTTTCACCATCTGATACCATGGCCTTTTTTGAAGGCCTTGGACTGCCTTTAAAGGTGGAGCGGGGCAACCGCGTTTTCCCCGTGTCTGACAATGCGAACGATGTTGCAGGGGCGTTTTCAAGACTCTGTGAGCGCAGAGGAGTAAGAGTGCTGCACAGGAAGGCCCTGGAAATAAAGGCGGCGGACGGGAGCGTCACCGGTGTTTTGACCGACCAGGGATTTGTTGAGTGCCGGGCTGCAGCTTTATGTACGGGCGGACTGTCCTATCCCCTCACCGGCTCAGACGGGATAGGACATGCTATGGCAAAAAAACTGGGTCACAGCATAACAAGGCTGCGGCCATCCCTTGTTCCCCTGGAGAGTGAGGACTGGTACTGTGCCGCCATGCAGGGCTTTGCCCTGAAAAATGTGTGCCTGTCGGCCTTTGAAAATGATAAGCTGATATATAAGGAACTGGGGGAAATGCTGTTTACCCATTTCGGAGTGTCGGGACCGCTGGTGTTGTCTGCCAGTGCCCATATGAGAAATATGGGCAGCGCTTCCTACAGACTTGAGATTGACCTTAAGCCAGGACTGGATGAAAAGAAACTGGACGCAAGACTCCTCAGGGACTTTGAAAAATACTCCAATCGGGAATTTAAAAACGCACTGAACGACCTGGCGGGCCGGGCCATGATACCGGTGCTCATTGAGCTGTCCGGCATTCCCGAGGATGCCAAGGTCAACAGTATTACCCGGGAACAGCGTATGAGACTACTGCACTTGTTCAAGGCTTTTCCAGTGTCGATCAGCGGTACAAGACCCATTGATGAGGCAATAGTCACTGCCGGGGGAGTCAGCACCAAAGAGGTGAACCCCCGCACCATGGAGTCAAAACTTGTAAAGGGACTATATTTTGCCGGGGAGATACTGGATCTGGACGGCTATACTGGCGGATTCAATCTGCAAATTGCCTGGTCTACCGGCTATGTGGCCGGAAATTCTGTGCAGCTTTAAGCATGGAGGGGCAGTATATGAAACTGAAAGAAAAAACCATTTTATACTTTTGCGCCTTTATTCTATTCCTTGCGTTTGCCATGGGGCTTGCAGTGACTTCGGATTACGGGATACCTCCAGATGAAAATACAGAGATAGGTATTCTTATGGGAAATCTGCGGGAATACTTGGGGCTGTACTTTAAAGAAGACAGTCAGATAATGTACGGCTTTGATGCAAATAACTACATACCCATAAGCCAGAGCATTGAAATAGATCATGGGCAGGCCGCCTATTACCCTATAAGCCCACTGCTGTATATGGCAAAAACAAATCAGATTGATATTAGCTCTGGTTCGTTGTCGCTTATATATCACATGTACACATATATTATCAGTTTTACTGCAGTTATCGCGATATTCATAATGGTAAAAGATCTGTTTAAAAATCCTGTCCTTGCACTGCTGTGTGCGCTTATGCTTTTTATTACCCCCAGATTCTTCGGGGAAATGCATTATAATAACAAGGATATAGTATTGCTGGCTCTGGTGATAGACACCTGTTGCCTAGGAATCCTGGCAACAAAATACTGCAGGCCATTTCATATCTTCCTTTTTTCGCTCCTTGCTGCCCTGACTGCCAATACAAAAATTGTCGGCTTGTATGTATACGGGGTGATTGGAGTTTACTATCTTGTATATACAAGCGTATACAAAAAGTGGGGAGACGGTCCCAGAATAAAGGCAATGCTGGCTTCCATTGCCATGTTTTGTACTTTCTATTATCTGCTTACTCCGGCAATGTGGAGAGATGTGACAGGCTTCTTTGATTATTGCCTTTTTAATGCCTTCCAATTTTCCCGTTGGGACGGCTTAGTGCTGTTTGAGGGAGAAGCTTTGAGCCCGGTAGCCGGGGAACTGCCCGGAAGATACCTTATTACACTCATATGCATCACTACACCGCTGTTTATTCTTGGCCTGGCGGTTTTAGGAGCGGGAAGATTTCTGTTTTGCCTGGCCAGCGGAAAGCAGCGAAAAAACCAGACAGATATATTGTTGACTACTGGGATGATTTGCTTGTGCACTTTACTGCCTTTGCTTGTTGCCAGTATAAGTAAATCTATTGTGTATAACGGATGGAGGCATTTTTACTTTAGCTATTTTGGCATTCTTGCGTTGGCCTTTTACGGTTTGGAGTTGCTGTTGGGCCGCTGGAAAATAGTATCCGCTTTTGCGGTGATATGCCTCATTGCCGCGAATACTGTACAGATGGCGGCCAACCACCCATATCAGTTCGCATATTTTAATGTTATGGCGGGCAAAGACGCTGGATACAGGTATGAAACTGACTACTGGGGAGTGTCGACCAGAGATGCCCTTGAACTTATTCTCGAAGATTCTCCCAATGATGGGGCAACGGCTATATCATGGGGCACGGATACGACAAGGCTGCTGCTGATAAACGCCTATAATGTTTTGCCTACGGATGAAGCGATGAAAGTTGAACTGGTGTATGACTACTCTTCAGCAGACTATATTGTTGTAAACTCTACCAGAGGTATTGTTTATGGTACGGATATTCCGGAGGATTTTTACCTTATGCATACTATTGAAGCTTATGGCGTACCTTTGACAGATATATATGCGCGCAGTGGGCGCTGAAAGGGCAAATGCAGCTCATACATGGAAACAAATACAGATGGGGGTTTTTATGAACGGATTTTTTTCCATAGCCATTGACGGGCCTTCAGGGGCCGGTAAGAGCAGTATGGCAAGAAAGCTGGCGGAGGCTTTCCGATTTATCTATGTGGACACCGGGGCCATATACCGCACTCTGGGTCTTGCTGCCTATCGGCGGGGTATAGACCGTAAGGATGAAAAGGCAGTTATGGAGCTGCTGCCCCAAATCAGAATAGAGATGGGTTACAACGAAGCAGGAGAGCAGCGAATGTATCTGGATGGGGAAGATGTTTCAGAGGAGATACGCCTGCCGGAGATATCTATATGTGCTTCAGATGTGTCATCCCATCAGGCAGTGAGAACCTATCTGCTGGAGATGCAGAGGGACATGGCAAGGAAAAACAATGTAATTATGGACGGTCGGGACATAGGCACCGTGGTTCTGCCCGATGCGGAATTGAAGATCTTTCTCACGGCCAGCAGCGAGGCCAGAGCCAGGCGGCGGATGCTGGAGCTGAAAAACAAGGGTATAGAAGCCGATTTTGATGAAGTGCTCAGGGATATAGAATATCGGGACAAGCAGGACAGCAGCAGGGCGGCAGCGCCTCTTAAGGCGGCGGATGACGCCCTTGTGGTGGACACAAGCGACATTGGCTTTGAGGAGAGCTTCCGGCTGCTTGCCGAGTTAGTGGTGACAAGATTGGCTCCGGAGAGTGAGGAACAGATATGAGAGAGCTGAAGGTGGCGGAGAGCGCAGGCTTTTGCTTTGGAGTAAGCCGCTCGGTGGACATGGCGGAAAAGCTTTTAAAAGAAAAGGGAAGCTGCGTAAGTTTCGGAGAGCTTATTCATAACGAGGACGTGGTGCACCGTCTGGAGTCAGGCGGAATGCGGGTCATAGACCGTCCGGAGGAGCTGAAGGCAGGAGAGAGTGTCCTTATCCGTGCCCATGGTCTTCCCAGAGCAACCTATGAAGAACTTAAAAAGGCCGGAGGGGAAATAGTCGATGCCACCTGCCCAAAGGTAAAGGCTATACATACAATAGTCAGCAGGGCTGCGGCGGAAAACCGCTTCGTCATTATAATAGGCATGCCCAAACACCCGGAAGTGGAGGGCATCTGCGGTTGGTGCGGGGATCACGCCGTATTTGAAAATTCTCAGGATTTGGAAATATGGCTGGATAAAAATGCAGAGTATTGGGGAAAACCAATAACAGTTGTCGTGCAAACCACTCAGACACGCAGTAATTTTACTGAATGTTGTAATGTAATAAAAAAAAGATGTACAAATGCGAAAATATCTGATACAATATGTCTTGCTACGTTCACGCGGCAGGAGGAAGCGGCAAGGCTTGCCTCGGAATGTGATGCCATGGTGGTCATCGGCGGGAAGCACAGTGCAAACAGCGTTCACCTTGCACAGATATGCTCAGAGCACTGCTTGAATGTCCAGTTCATTGAAAAAGCCTCGGAGCTGGATATGGACAAGCTTAAAAATGCCGGTATTGTCGGACTCACAGCCGGAGCATCCACACCTGCGTGGATAATTAAGGAGGTAAGAAACAAAATGAGTGACGAAATCAAAATCGAAGAGACCCCAGTTGAGAAGGAAAAGTCCTTTGACGAAATGTTGGAGGAGACTCTCAAAACTATATATAATGGAGATAAGGTAACCGGAATTGTAGTTGCTATCACCGGCACTGAGATCAGCGTTGATCTGGGTGCCAAGTATTCCGGATTTATTCCCACTTCCGAGTTCACCGACGACGGCGTAAAAGTGGAAGATGTTGTCAAGGTCGGCGACACCATTGAGGCTGTCGTTGTGCGTGTCAATGACGTTGAGGGTACTGCAATGCTGTCCAAGAAGCGTCTGGACGCCGCCAAGATGTGGAACGAAGTGGAAGAAGCCGTAGATAACGGCACCGTTCTGGAAGGTGTTGTCACTGAGGAAAACAAGGGCGGCGTGGTTGTCAATGTCAAGGGTGTTCGCGTATTTGTTCCTGCCTCTCAGACCGACCTGCCCAGGGATGCCGATATGAGCCAGCTGCTCAAAAAGACCGTTCGGCTGAAGATCACCGAGGTCAACAAGGCCCGCAAGCGTGTTGTCGGCTCTATCCGTCGTGTGGCCCAGGCTGAGCGCCGTGAGCGCACCGAGGCAATCTGGAACGAGATCGAGGTCGGCAAGAAGTACCATGGCGTGGTTAAGTCCATGACCAGCTATGGCGCATTTGTGGACATTGGCGGTATTGACGGTATGGTCCATGTATCCGAGCTGAGCTGGGGCCGTATCCATCAGCCCTCTGAGGTCCTCTCTGTAGGCGACGAGGTTGATGTTTATGTCATCAACTTTGACAAGGAGAAGCGTAAGATCTCCCTGGGTTACAAGGATCCTAACGCCAATCCCTGGACCGCCTTTACCAACAAATATCATGTTGGCAGCGTAGCTACCGTCACCATTGTCAAGCTCATGCCTTTTGGCGCCTTTGCTGAGGTCCTGCCCGGTGTGGATGGTCTTATCCACATCTCCCAGATAGCCAACCGCCGTATAGGCAAGCCTGAGGATGTGCTCACCGTTGGAGATGTAGTGGATGCCAAGATCACTGCCATTGACGAGGACAAGCACAAGATCTCCCTGTCTATCCGTGCCCTCTCCGAGCCGGCTCCTGCACCCGTGGAAGAAGTCCGGGAAGAAGCGGAAGAGGACAACGGCGAGGATGCTCTGGTTTATGAAGTCTCTGCCACCGGCGAGGCTACCGGTATCGTTCCCGATATGGGTGAGGAAGAGTAATTCCTTAGACAAAAAATTATAATTAATGTTTAAAGGCGCTGCGTAATGCAGCGCCTTTAAGCATTTTTGCAAGCAGGTTTTTAATTTATTGATTTTTCCGGAATTTTGTCATCCAGCCAGGCTAGAATGTCCCTATAGACATCGTATTTATTCTCTTCGTTAAGCATCTCGTGGCGGCCTCCGGGGTATAAACGCATCATTACATCGTATAGCCCGGCTTTACAAAAGGCTTTATATGCCCGCTCTACGCCCTTGCCGTAGTCTCCCACCGGGTCCCTGGCCCCGGACATGAAGTACACCGGCTGGGTCTTGCTCATACCGTTTATATTATTTTGATTAGTGATAAATTTGATGCCGCCCATCATGTCCCTGAATAGGCTGACCGTTGCCACAAAACCACAGAGGGGGTCGGCAATATATTTATCCACTTCGCTGTCAACACGGGTGAGCCAGTCGAAGGGAGTGCGGGGATTTTCAATGCCCTTGGTATAAGCTCCAAAGGCCAGGTCGTTCAGGGCGTCACCCTCCTTCCTGGGGCCGTAGAGCTTCACTGAGGCGGCAGCGGCGGCGTATCCACCAAGGACAAGGGCCTTGGACTGATGGCCGGTGCCGCTGAGGATTACGGCGTCATACTTGTCAGGGTGTTTTATAATATAGGTGCGGGTGAGGAAGCTGCCCATGCTGTGGCCGAACATCACATAGGGCAGGCCGGGATGTTCGGCACTCATCCTGTCATGGAGCTTTTCCATGTCCCGGACAACATAGTCCCAACCGTCCTCGTCGGCAAAGAAGCCCTTCAGCTCTCCGGGGCGTATGGACTTTCCGTGGCCCAGGTGGTCGTTGGCTACTGCCAGATAGCCATTGGATGCAAGGTACTCCATAAACTCCGCGTAACGGTCCACGTGCTCGGCTATGCCGTGAGCAATCTGGACAATGGCTTTTGGCTGGGTATCGGGTGTACACTGCTTGACACGTATCTGATTCATGCCTGTGGATGAGGTAAAGTAAAATTCCTTAAAACTGGGCATGGAATTATCCTCCTTTATGTGGTATTATCGTTTCTGTTATTATGATTTTACACGGCAGGCAAATTTAGTCAATATACAGAAGGAGCCCATATGGAAAAGGTACTGGTAGTAAAAACAGACAAACTGGCAAAATTCATCTCCGGTAAAACCGGACTGCTCACGGCTGACCGGGAGGAGATGCTGGACATCATCGTAAACCACCACGAGTTCATGGACCGCCCGGCGGCGGAGGAGGACCCCTCTTACAAGCAGATAATCCCCTATGTGGTGCTGACCCAGAATGGTCAGGTATTTACTACCCGCCGTCTCAATAAGGGCGGGGAGAGCCGGCTCCACGGTAAGCTGTCCATCGGCATAGGCGGTCACATCAACCCGGTGGACGAGACCGACCGGCGCAGCGTACTTATGAAGGGACTGGAACGGGAGCTGGACGAGGAAGTGTACATCCAGCGCCGGGGACAGCTGGTGCCCCGGGGCTTTATAAACGACGACGGCAACGGCGTGGGAGCCGTCCATCTGGGCCTGTGCTTCTCCATGGAGGTGGAGGGGGAAGTCTTGGTGAAGGAGACGGAAAAGCTCAGCGGCGCCTGGCTGAGCCTTCAGGAACTGAAATCGGAATACGACAATATGGAAACCTGGAGCCAGATAGCCCTGGCCGTTGCGGAATAAGGGCGGGGCTCAGTCCGGAAAATAAATTTAATCCTCAGTGGTCGGGCAAATGCCAGGCCACTTTTTTCTTAAGAATTCTTAATTTTCTTAAAAAATTGCAACAATGGCCTGAATTTCCCGTTATTAAAAGTATAGAACAAAAATCGGGAGGCCGGAACAATGAAAAAATCAAGGATACTGGCGGCGCTTCTCTGCCTGGTTTTCATATTCAGCGCCTGCGGGAAGGACGGGAATTCTGCCGAGGACAGCCAGCCTGCATACTCCGGCGGTCTGGACGAGGCCACCATGGAGTGGACGGGCCAGGGCGGGGCCTACAAAATGGAGAACATAGAGCTGCCGGAGCGGTGCCAGGACGTGGATATATACGGCGGGGAGCTGTACTATTTGGTTCAGAGCGAGCCTGACATCAATCCATACCATATCCTCAGAGGAGACAGGGAACTGGGCACGGTTGAGCGGGACTACAACATGGAGTTCTGCGTCAAAGATGACGGCATATACATGCTGAATGTGAGCTTTGAGGAAGAGGGACGGAGGATAAGCCTGAACAAATACAGCCTTGAGCTGGAGCCGGTGTTCACCGCAGAGCTCAACGGGATGTATGAAAGCGAGAGATACGGATATGGCGACGTGCAGTCCGTAAAAATTTCCGGGGACAAAATATATTTGCAGGTCAATCAGACGGAGCTGCTTATCCTGGACAGCCAGGGACAGCTCACGGGATGCGGACGTCTCCCCGGCGAAGGGCTGAGCCTTGCTCTAAGTGAGGACGGGACGCTGTATGTCGCCGGGGAGACGGCGGAGGGGCTGACGCTATACAGGTTTGACGGAGGGACAGGGAAATTCACCCAGGCCTTCACCTGCCAGGCAGGGAGCCTTTTTGACGGCGGGGACGGCAGCTATCTGCTGCTGCTCACCGACGACGGGATATATTCCCTGGACGCCCAGGGGACGGCTTCTCCCAAAGTCATCTGGTCCGAATGCTATCTGAACCCGGGGAGCATATATAAAGTGAAGGCCGAAGGCGGGGAGTTCCTTTGCCTGGGCAGCGACAGCTGCTACCTGCTGAGGCCTGCAGAGCCTGCGGAGCTTCAGCCCAAGACCGAGCTGCTTATAGCCTGCATGGACCCCAACGGCATGGACATCCTGGCGGCGCGCTTCAACGCCCACAGCGACGAATACTATGTGCGGGTGGTGGACTACACCCGGGACATGGAGGCTTCCGCCGAGGAGATACAGCTGAGGCTGAACACGGAGCTCATCTCCGGCAAGGCCCCGGACATGTTCTGCTTTTTCAGCGGCTGGATATCTCCCAACATCTACGCAGGGAAAGGGCTGCTGGTGGACATGAAACCACTGATAGAGGCGGACGAGGATCTGAGCCCGGAAGACATCGTGCTGTACAAGGCCCTGGACTACAACGGCGGCATATATGTGATGGGTGAAAGCTTCTATCTGGATACTATGGCGGCCAGAGAGTCGGACTTCGGGCAGCGTTATGGCTGGACTCTGGAGGAGTACCGGCAGATAGACGCAGGGCTCCGGGAAGACCAGATGTGTATATACAACCTCACCCGGGAACTCTTTATAAATAGTATCATAGCCCGCTATGTGCGCTATGCAGTTGACTGGACCAGTGGGGATTGCAGCTTCGACAGCCCTGAATTTATTGATTTGCTCAGGACTGCCCTGGAGCTTAGGGAGACCCCGGAAGATCCAAACAATATGGTTTTCGGTCCCGGCGAGCCCAGAGTGGCCGCCGGGGAGCAGACGACGGTTGCAGTATTCGCCATGTATGTCAGCTCCCTTGCCGAGTCAGAGCAGATGGCGGGCTGCCCCCTCAGCTTCATAGGCTCGCCCACCCCCGATGGCAGCTGCGGCACTGACGCCAGTCTGAACACAGAGCTTGCCATATGCAGCCTGAGTGAGCACCAGGAGGGCTGCTGGGAGTTTATAAAGTACATGCTGATGAACGCGGATACAGACAGAGGCATAATGCCCGGCTATCCTCTGCTCATGTACCGCCCGGCTCTGGAGGAGTCAATAGCCAAGGCCATGGCCGACGAGGACGCCAAAGTGAAAATGACTCAGGCCGATGCCGACAAGCTGCTGGACTTCCTGGACGCCATAGAGAACCTTAACGACTACGATAAGGCCATAATGGACATCATCAAGAGTGAGTGTCAGGCCATGTTTAATGGCGACAAGAGCCCGGAAGAGACGGCAAAGCTCATACAGTCCCGGGCCAGTCTCTATGTGGCGGAGCAGAGCTGAGACGGCGGTGGGCCCTGTATATCTCCTGTACTTGAAATCGTAACAAATTGATGGTATAATTCCATCCCAAGCAGTAATGCAAATTTGTTATGAAAGGAAGCGGCGGGGTATGAAAAAGAAAGTAGCCTGGTTACTGTGCATGGCCGGTCTCTGCCTCGTGCTTTATACCATAGTGGTCTCCCGTATGGAGAGCAGCACCGACGTTATCTTCGGCGGTGCCGAGGGCGCCTATGTGAAATCAGACAGCGTCACCTTCATTGATATGAACGCAACCCCTACTCCAGAGCCCACGGTGGATATATGGCCGCAGCTGACCCAGTCAGACTTTGAAAACAACAGATATTTGGATATTGTGAATAACGACAACCTCCTGTCCTCCGCCTTTGAGCCGGAATCCACATCCACCATTACCGGCACCAAATACATGCAGTTCAATACCGAATACATACCCTACATAGATGCCTTTATCGAGGCCATCAACGATGCCGGATTTACTGTATATGTGGCCGGTGCGTACAGGTCCTATTCCTACCAGAGCCACCTCTTTAACTCCAAGGCCAGCCAGATTGCCTATGAGATGGCAGGCGGTGTGGATGTGGACTACACCGACCCAATCTATCAGGAAGCGGTGGAAGAGGCCAAAAAGATCACAGCATATCCCGGCAGCAGCGAGCACCAGCTGGGTCTGGCTGTGGATCTGTTGGACAAGAACTATTCCCGTATGGTATACAGTGAGATGAATCAGGAGTTCTTTGCCTGGCTTGACGAGCACTGTGCCGAGTACGGCTTTATCAAGCGCTATCCCACCAAGAAGCTGCTGCTCACCGGCTGGGACGAGCCCTGGCACTACAGATATGTGGGCAAAGAAGTTGCCACCTTTATCATGGAGCAGGGCATATGCTATGAAGAGTTCTATGCCCACTATTTCCCGGACTTTGAATATTGAGATTTGTGCCGGCAGGATATATTACCCTGCCGGCACAAAATATAAAGATAAAATTGAAAAAATGCTTGCAATTAATACCATATGGTGTTATTATCTCTATGGTAAGCATTATGGTTTTCTCAGAGTGGGTTTTCGACCCACTCTTTTTTGTGAAGCTTTTTAAAAACATAAAGTTAGATGAAAGTGAGAAGAAAATGAGCAAAATTACCGACAAGGTTTATGAACTGGCAAAACCGGTAGTGGAGGCTTCAGGGTGCACTCTCTGGGATGTGGAATATGTCAGAGAGGCGGGCAACTGGTACCTGCGGGTCTTCATTGACAAGAAGGGCGGTGTCAGCATAAACGACTGCGAGACCATAAGCCGGGCTCTTGATCCAATTCTTGACGAGGCAGATCCCATTCCCGACAGCTATGTTTTTGAGGTGGGTTCCGCCGGAGCGGAGAGAGAGCTGAAGCGCCCGGGAGATTTTAAACAGTTTATGGGCAGCGAAGTTGAAGTGCGGCTGTATCAGCCTCTTAACGGCAGCAAGGCCTTTGTCGGTAAGCTGGCCTCCTATGATCAGGGAGATATAAGCATCACTGTCGGAGAAGAGGACATGAGCTTCCAAAAGGCACAGATAGCCTTGGTAAAGCTGCATGTATCAATATAAGACGTATAAAGGAACGGAGTAGTTGAAATGAACGCAGAATTTTTTGAAGCCGTAGAGGATATTGAAAAAGAGAAGGGCATACCCAGAGCCTATATGTACGACAAAATAAAGCAGGCTATGCTGGCTGCATTCCGCCGTGATAATCCCGAGTGCGAGGACAATGTGGAGATCATCCTGGACGAGGATAAAAAACGCATAGAGATGAATGTGAACAAGACCATAGTGGATCAGGTTGAGGATCCCAGTCACGAGATTATCCTTGAGGCGGCCAAAAAGATAAGCCGCCGGGCCAAGGTCGGCGACACTATCGGTGTGCCTGTAGAGACAAAGAAGTTCGGCCGCATTGCCGCCCAGGCCGCAAAGCAGGTCATTATTCAGGGTATTCGTGAGGCAGAGCGCGGCATCATATACGAAGAGTTTACCTCCAAGGAGCATGAGATACTTACCGGCGTGGTCTCCCACGTAGAGCCGAGAAACGGCAGCGTCTCCATCCGTATATCCTCCAACAGCGAGTTTACCGAGGCTATGCTGGCTCCCAACGAGCGCATTAAGACAGAGGTGCTCAATGAGGGCGACCACATAAAGGTCTATGTAGTAGAGGTGAGAAACTCCACCCGTGGTCCCCAGGTGCTTATTTCCCGTACTCACCCCGGCCTCGTAAAGCGCCTCTTTGAATTGGAAGTGCCTGAGATATATGACGGCACTGTGGAAATAAAGTCCATAGCCCGTGAGGCGGGCAGCCGCACCAAGATGGCCGTATGGTCTGCCGATCCTGACGTGGATCCAATTGGCTCCTGCGTGGGGCCAAAGGGCGGCCGTGTGGCCAGCATCGTAAACGAACTTGGCGGCGAAAAGATAGACATTATCAAGTACAGCGAGGTCCCCGAGGAGTATATTGCCGCGGCCCTCTCGCCCTCAGAGGTCATCAGCGTCACCATGTTGGAGGATGGCAAGAGCTGCCGGGTAATTGTTCCGGATTCTCAGCTCTCCCTGGCTATAGGCAAGGAGGGTCAGAATGCCCGTTTGGCTGCAAAGCTCACCGGTTACAAGATAGACATCAAGCCCGAATCCGAGGCATAAGAAAAGGAGGCGGCAGTTATGGAAAAGAAAATACCTATGCGGCAATGCCTTGGCTGCCGCGAAATGAAGCCTAAAAAGGAGCTTATCCGTGTGGTCCGTTCTCCGGAAGGGGAGATCAGCCTGGATTTCAGAGGCAAGGCTTCCGGACGTGGCGCATACATTTGCCCTGATGGAGCCTGCCTGAAAAAAGCAATAAAGACAAAGGCTCTGGAGAGAGCTTTCTCCACCAACATCCCGCCGGAAATCTATGAAAGGCTTCAGGAGCAGATGGAGGGCGGCAAGGATGGATAAGATACTCAGTATGCTGGGCATGATGCGCCGGGCTAATGCCATCCAGATAGGGGAGACCAATACAGGCTCTGCCGTTCGTGGCGGGAAAGGAAAGCTGCTGCTTCTGGCGGCAGATGCTTCTGACAATGCCAAAAGCAGAGCTGAAGGCTTTGCGCGGGGCAGGAATGTAACAACCGTGCCTTTGCCTTATACTAAGGAAGACATATCCGCTGCAGTTGGCGTCAGCGGGTGTTCCATGGCGGCTGTGACGGACCTGGGGTTTGCAAACGCCGTTATGAAGGCCCTCTCGGAGGCTCAGCCGGATGTATATTCGGCAGCTGCCGAAGAGGTGGAAGAGCGTTTCCAAAAGGCGCAGCGGAAGAAAAAAGAGGCCGCTGCCCACGAGAGGAACAAGAGATTTGGAAAGAGGAGGACTAACGTATGAGCATGATAAAGTACAGAATACACGAGGTGGCAAAGGATTTTAACGTATCCTCAAAGGTCATCAGCCAGATTCTTACAGACTACGTGGCCGCCCCAAAGAACCACATGCAGGTTCTGGAAAATCATGAGCTGGACGTTATCTTCGAATATATGACCCAGCACAATCAGGTTGGCAGCCTGGAGGAGATATTTAAGGCGGTTCCCAAGGCCGAAAGCCCCAAAGCGGCTCCGGCAGCCAAGACGGAGGGAACAAAGAAAACCGAGGCTAAACCCACAAAGCCTGCTGAAAAGCCTGCCGCTCCCGCAGCGGCCGCATCCACCGAGGAGCAGGCTCCAGCAGTGGAAAAGAAGAACAAACCCCATGTTCCCCGCCAGGTGGCCGAAAAGCGTGTTGTAGATACCAGAGGCGGGGCTGCCGTCAACATTGAAAAGTATAACGAGCGCTATGATGACATGGCCGGAAATAAGGCCAACACCAATAATATGCGCCGGGGCAACAAGGAGAAAATCCAGAGCAAATCCAAACAGCGTCCCAACCAGCAGGCTGCTTCTGCCAAGCGCCGCCAGGAGGAACGGGATAAGATGAACCGACTTCAGCTGGAAATTGCCAAGAAGCAGCAGCTCAAGGTGGAGATACCCGACGAAATAAGTGTGGGCGAACTTGCTTCCCGCATGAAAAAGACTGCTGCCGAGGTTATAAAGCAACTCTTTAAGCTGGGTGTTTTTGCCTCAATCTCCGACGTTATCGATTATGATACAGCTGCACTGGTGGCCATGGAGATGGGCTGCAAGGTGGAGAAGGAAGTCATTGTCACCGTTGAGGAACGTCTTATTGATGACCACGAGGACAAAGAAGAAGATCTGGTCAGTCGTGCTCCCGTTGTTGTGGTTATGGGACATGTGGACCATGGTAAGACTTCTCTGCTGGACTATATACGCCATGCAAACGTGGCCTCCGGCGAGGCCGGCGGCATTACACAGCATATAGGTGCTTATACCGTCGAGGTAAATGGCAGCCCCATAACCTTCCTGGATACTCCGGGACACGAGGCCTTTACTTCAATGCGTGCCCGCGGTGCAATGGTAACGGATATTGCTATTCTGGTAGTGGCTGCCGACGACGGCATAATGCCACAGACAATTGAGAGCATTAACCACGCCAAGGCTGCAAACATCCCGGTAGTAGTTGCCATCAACAAGATGGATACCGTGGGTGCAAATCCCGAACGCATAAAGCAGCAGCTAACCGAGTACGACCTGGTCAGTGAGGAGTGGGGCGGCGACACAATAATTTGCCCCATATCCGCCAAGACGGGCATGGGCATAGACAATCTGCTGGAGAACCTGGTGGTTCTGGCAGAAGTTATGGAGCTGAAGGCCAATCCAAACAGAGCCGCCAAAGGTGCAGTTATCGAGGCAAGACTGGACAAGGGCCGTGGCCCCATTATGACCGTTCTGGTGCAAAACGGCACACTGAAACTGGGCGATATAATTATTGCAGGAACTGCTGTGGGCCGCGTGCGCACGATGATAAACGACAAGGGCCAGAGAGTCACCGAGGCTGGTCCCTCCACCCCAGTGGAGATATCAGGCTTGTCTGAAGTACCCAGCGCAGGCGACACCTTCAACGCTGTGGCAGACGAACGCATGGCCAGGGAACTTGCCGAAGAGCGCCGGGTGAAGATGATGAACAACAGTCTGGGCGGTACCAAGAAGGTGAGCCTGGAAGATCTGTTCAGCCAGATACAGGCCGGCGAGATGAAGACTCTGAACATCATAGTGAAGGCCGATGTCCAGGGCTCCGCCGAGGCCGTCAAAACATCACTGGAGAAGATATCCAACGACGAGGTGAGAGTCAAAGTCATCCACAGCGCCGTTGGCGCCATCAACGAGTCCGACGTTATGTTAGCTGCCACTTCCGGGGCAATCATCGTGGGCTTCAATGTGCGTCCGGATAATGCCGCCAGGGATAATGCCGCCCGCAACAAGGTCGATATCCGTATGTATCGTGTCATCTATGACTGCATAAACGAGATAGAGGCCGCCATGAAGGGCATGCTTGCTCCCAAGTATAAGGAAGTCATTATCGGTCATGCCGAGGTCAGGGAAACCTACAAGGTGTCTAAGGTGGGCACCGTCTGCGGCTGCTACTGCACCGACGGCAAGATACAGCGCGGCTGCCAGGTTCGTGTGCTCAGGGACAATATCGTTATCCATGAGGGCGAGCTGGCTTCTCTGCGCCGCTTTAAAGACGACGTTAAGGAAGTAGCCAGCGGCTACGAGTGCGGCATGCAGATAGAGAAATTCAACGATGTCAAGGTGGGAGACATCATCGAGTGCTTCGTAATGGAGCAGATAAACGGATAATAAAGTATGATGCATAGGCGCTTTTGATGAGCGCCTATGCCGGTATGCAGGAGAAATAAATGTCATCAAATAAGCTTGCACGAACAAACGACGATATACAGCGGGTCATGTCATCTCTGCTGCGCAATGTAAAAGACCCCAGAGTCCAGCAGGGGATGATAAGCGTAACACGTGTGGAGACCACCGGGGATCTGCACTATTCCAAGATATGGCTGTCTGTAATGGGAATGAAGGACGAAAAGGAGTTCAAAAAAGGCCTGAAGTCTGCTTCCGGCTGGCTCAGACGGGAGCTGGGCAGCGCCATGAATCTGCGCTATACCCCGGAACTGGTTTTTGAGATAGATCACAGCATTGAGTATGGCGCCCACATAAGTCAGGTCATAAACTCTCTGGATATAAAACACGACGAAGGTGAGAGCGATGAACTATAAGCAGTGTGCAAAGACTCTGCTGGGGCATGAGAACCTCCTTATTCTGACCCACAGAAATCCCGACGGCGATACAATGGCTTCCGCTGCCGCTCTGTGCAGCGCATTGAGGAGGGGGGGGAGGACTGCCTGCCTCTACCACAACCCTCAGGTAAATGATAAGCTGCGGCCTTTTGTTGAAGAATATTTTGCCCCAGCGGGATATAAGTACAAATACGTGGTAGCGGTGGATATTGCCACCGAGGGACTGCTGCCCCAGGGTTATGAGGGAATGGTCAACTTATGTATAGACCACCATCCAACCAACAGCCACTACGCCGGTGCAGATCTGGTGCGCCCGGAGAAATCTTCCTGTGCCGAGGTGGTGATGGAACTAATACAGAACATTAATACCGAGATTACAAAGGAAGAGGCAACCCTTTTATATATCGGATTGAGCACCGACACCGGATGCTTCCAGTATGCCAACACAAATGCCGCGACAATGCGTGCGGCGGCTGAACTTTTGCGCCTTGGCGCAGACAACGCAATGGTTAACCTTCGCTTTTTCCGCAAGGTCTCAAGGGCTAGACTTATGCTGGAGAGCATGATATACGCGGGTATGGACTATTACAGGGACGGCAGAATAAGCGTAGCCACCGTCACTCTTGATATGATGGAAAAGGCGGGAGCCACGGAGGACGACTGCGACGATCTGGCGGGACTTGCGGGCCGTGCCGAGGATGCAGTGGTCAGTA